>Ga0172372_10007440_pt1 | contig 14689 bp, 10 predicted proteins | sample LakKiv5m_2_FD_114544 | JGI IMG/M metagenome (GOLD analysis project Ga0172372, IMG submission 114544) | Freshwater microbial communities from Kabuno Bay, South-Kivu, Congo - kab_092012_9.5m | ecosystem: Environmental > Aquatic > Freshwater > Lake | place: Democratic Republic of the Congo...
CCCATGAAGTCGAAGAAGGACACGGTGCCTGCGCGCGTCCGTGTCGTGATGACGCCGGGCGACATGCTCCGGACGATGCGGGGGCTGCAGGGGCTGACGCAGTCGAAGCTCGCGGCGGAGAGCGGCGTCTCCCAGCCCGCGATCTCCGCGATCGAGGCGGGGCGCGTGGAGCTCGGGGTGGACCGCGCGCGTCGGCTCGCCGCGGTGCTGCGCGTACACCCGGCCGTCCTGCTCTTCCCCGATTGGGAACCGGCGGCCGAGGCAGCGCCCGCGCGCGCTTCGACATTGCGCTGAGCACCGCCCTGCCGCGGTGTGCGTGCGCCTCGTCGCTGCGCCGCGATTCTCGGTGATTTCCCGCGCTTGCGGGGCCTCGGGGCGGGACCTAGGCTCGCGCGGCGCATGCCGCACATCGACATTCCCTTCTTCGGCACGGTCGTGCTGTGCACGATGATGCTGGCCGCCGGCTACACGCTGATGGCGTCGCTGCTCGCGACGCGCGGTCGGCCGCGCTTCCTCGAGGCCGCGCGCATGGGCACCTTCGCGACGTGCGCGCTCGTCGCGCTCGCGGTGCTCGTGCTCGCGTACGCCTTCCAGACGCACGACTTCCGCATCCGCTACGTGAGCCGCTACTCGGACCGCAGCATGAGCGCGGGCTATCTCGTCACCGCGCTCTGGGGCGGGCAGGACGGCTCGCTCCTCTGGTGGACCTTCCTGCTCTCCGGCTACACGACGGCGTGCACCGTCTGGATGCGGCGCCGCTACGCCGAGCTCCAGCCGTGGGTGCTCGCGACGTTGATGACCATCTTCCTCTTCTTCGGCGTGCTCATGCTCTTCGCGGCGAATCCCTTCGCCGTGAACGCCGCGGGGCCGCCGGCCGAGGGCGAGGGGCTCAACCCGCTCCTGCAGAACTACTGGATGGCGATCCACCCGCCGACGCTCTATCTGGGCTTCGTCGGCTGGGCGATCCCGTTCGCGTTCGTGATCGCTGCGCTCGCGACGGGGCGCCTGCACGACGAGTGGCTGCTCGCGACGCGCCGCTGGGTGCTCTTCGCGTGGCTCGCGCTCGCGGTCGGCAACGTGCTCGGGATGCTCTGGTCGTACGAGGAGCTCGGCTGGGGCGGCTACTGGGCGTGGGACCCGGTCGAGAACGCCGCGTTCATGCCCCTGCTCGTGGGCACCGCGTACGTGCACTCCGTGATGATCCAGGAGCGCCGCGGGATGTTGAAGGTATGGAACGTCTTCCTGCTGTGCCTGACGTTCTTCATGACGATTTTCGGCACCTTCCTCACGCGCTCGGGGCTCATCGCGAGCGTGCACAGCTTCGCGCGGTCGGACATCGGCATCTACTTCGTCGGCTACATGGCGATCGTGCTCGTCGCGTGCGCGGCGCTCATCGTCTGGCGCCTGCCGAAGCTCAAGGCCGAGAACACGATGGACGCGCTGCTCTCGCGTGAGTTCGCGTTCCTGCTCAACAACTGGATCCTCCTCGGGATGATGGTGTTCGTGCTCGTCGCGACGACCTTCCCGCTGATCAGCGAGGCGCTCCGCGACGAGACGGTCACCGTGGGCCCCGGCTTTTACAACCGCTGGATGGTGCCGCTCGGCCTCGTGCTGCTCTTCCTCACCGGCGTCGGGCCGCTCATCGCGTGGCGCAAGGCGAGCGGGCGCAATCTGCTGCAGGCGTTCGTGGTGCCGACGGCCGTCGCGCTCGTCGCGCTCTTGCTGCACGTCTTCGTCGGGCCCGCGATCGGCTTCCCGCCCATCGTCGCGGCGCCGGAGATCTACGACACCGCGACGGGGCGCGTGCTCGCGGCGCTCTTCGCGGCGGCGCCGGTGTGCGCGTTCGTCACGTGCGCGTGGGTGCTCGCCGCGATCCTGCAGGAGTTCTGGCGCGGCACCGCGATGCGCATGCGCAACGCAAAGGAGAACGTGCTCGTCGCGTTCTTCACGCTCGTCGCGCGCGCGCGGCGTCGCTACGGCGGCTACCTCGTGCACCTCGCCGTCGTCTTCATGTTCTTCGGCTTCGCGGGCGCGGCCTACGACGTCGAGCAGGAGGCGGCGCTGCGGCCCGGCGAGACGATGCGCGTCGGCGACTTCGCGCTGCGCTTCACCCGCAGCCGCTCGGACGCCGACGAGAACAAGCGCATGATCTTCGCGGACCTCGTCGTCTCGGAGCACGGCGAGACGCTCGGGCGCGTGTCGCCGGCGAAGTTCGTCTACCGCACGCTGCCCGACATGCCGACGACCGAGGTCGCGATCGCCTCGAACCTCGCGGGCGACCTCTACGTGATCCTCAACTCCGTGAACCCGGAGACGAGCGTCGGCACGTTCAAGGTGATCGTGCGGCCCTTCGTCGGTTGGATCTGGATCGGGGGCCTCTTCATCATCCTCGGCACCGCGATCGCGATGGCGCCGACGCTCGCGGAGCTGCTCGGCGAGTCGCGGGCGGGCAGTCGCGCCAAGGCCTCGCCGCGCGGCCTCGCGGCGGCGGCGGTGCTGCTCGCGCTCGGTGCGGGCGCGGTGCTCTATGCCGGGCGCGCGCGCGCACAGGACGGCTCGTCGCTCCACGCAGGGCACGTCGCGCTGCACTCGCAGCTCGAGCGGCAGGTCTTCGAGCGGCTGCTCTGCACCTGCGGCGACTGCCAGCGCCTCCCGCTCACGCTCTGCGCCTGTGGGGACGCCGACGCGCGGCGCGAGGAGGTGCGCGCGCGCATCGATCGTGGTGACACCGTCGCGCAGATCACCGAGGACTACGGGCGGCAGTACGGCGCAAAGGCCATTGCGATCCCCGCCGATCGCGGGCTCGATCGCGCGCTCTGGGCGGTGCCCGTCGTCGCCATCGTGCTCGCGGCGGGCGGCGTGATCTGGCTCGGGCGGCGCTGGGCCCAGCGCGGCGCAGCGGCGCTTGCGGCGGGCGAAGTTGCCGCGAAGCCGGGTGATGCGGGCGTGCCGGCGGCGCCCGCTGCGTACGACGAAGCGCTCGAGGACGAGCTGCGCCGGCTCGGGGACTGACGCGCATGCTGCCCATCGTCTTTCTCTCTGCGGCGTCGCTCATGCTGGTGCTCGCGCTCTTCGCCTTCTGGCAGAGCGTGCGCGCGCTCTTCGGGCGTGGCGTCGACGAGGTCGCGGCGGCCGTCGGCGGCGATCGCGCGGCGCTCCTCGACGAGAAGAACGCGCTGCTCCGCGCGCTCAAGGACCTCGAGTTCGAGCGCGGCGTCGGCAAGGTGAGCGAGGCCGACTTCGCGCGCCTCGAGGCCTCGTACCGCGCCCGCGCGAAGGCCGTGCTCGCCGGGCTCGATCGTGACCTCGGCCCCTGGCGCGAGAAGGCCGAAGCGCTCGCCCGCGCGCGTGTGCCGCAGGCGCCCGATGCGCCGCCCGCAGAGATGCCTGCAGAGACGCCTGCAGAGACGCCTGCGGCGCCGGTCGATGACGCTGCGCACACACCGCCTGCGAGCGCTGCGGCCACCGACGCGAACGCGTCGCGCGACACCGCTGCTGCGACGGTCGCGTCGCCCGACGTCGATGCACGCGTGACGTGTGCGAAGTGCGGCGCGCAGAACGACGCCGACGCCGTCTACTGCAAGAAGTGCGCGGCGCGGCTCGGTGACGCGCCCGCGGAAGGCCGCGCGGAGGGCGACGCGTGATGACGCGTAAGTCCATGAATTCACGTTGTATTCTGCGTCTGTTCGCGGTGAGCGCGGTCGCGCTGATGCTCGCTTCAGCGGGCTCGTTGCACGCGCAGGACATGGCGCCGGGGCAGGGCGATCCGCACGCGGGGGTGCCCGGTGCGCCGCCGCGGGAGCGTCAGCTCGCGGTCGCCGCGCCGAGCCCCGAGGTGCCCGTCGGGACCATCCGTGTGCGCGTCGTCGAACCGACGGGTGCGCCCGTCGCGGGGGCCGAGGTGAACATCGGCACGATGGGCGCGGAGGGGCGTCGCGAGCGTGTGCTGCGGCGCACCGACGCGAGCGGCACGGCGATCTTCGCCGGGCTGCCGACGGGCGCGGTGCAGGCCTACCGCGTGAACCTGCCGTATCAGGGCGCGAACTACGGCTCGACGCCGTTCCGCCTGCCCGAGGATCAGGGCTACGACGTCACGCTGATCCGTCTGCCGACGACGCGCGATCCGGGGGCGGTGCTGCTCGTGCGCGGCGAGCTCTCGCTCGAGCTGCGCGAGGGGCGCCTGCATGTCTCGCAGCGCGCGCAGCTGATGAACCTCGGCGAGGAGACGTATCTCTTCCCCGAAGACGGCCTCGCGATCCCGCTGCCTGCGGGTTTCACCGCGCCGCAGACCGAGCCCGTGATGACCGATCAGAAGCTGATCGGCGACGCGCGCGGCTATCGGCTCATGGGCTCGCTGCCGCCGGGCGCCGTGCTGCTCTCGTGGGCGTACGACCTGCCGCTCGAGGGCGCGGCGCAGACGGTCGAGGTGCCCGTGCCGTTCCGTACCTATCTCTTCCGCGTGCTCAGCGATGCGCCCGAGGGCGCGACGCTCACGGTCGAGTCGGTGGTGCGCGGCGCGCGCGCCGACGGCACGCCGGTCTCGCAGTTCAGCGCCACGGAGACGGTCGAGAACGACGGCCGCCGCATCTTCCTCTCGCAGCTCGAGCGCACGCCCGCCGACCCGCCGCTCGTCGCGGTGCGCGCGCGCTTTGCGGGGCTGCCGACGCCGGGGCCGCTGCGCTGGATCGCGTCGCTCGGCGCGCTCGCGCTCGCGATCGTCGGCGGCGTCGGTGCGTTCCGCGCGGGCACGGCGCAGAGCGGCGATGCGCTCGCGACGCGGAAGGACGCGCTGCTCGCCGCGCTGTCCGTGCTCGAAGCGCAGCGTGCGTCGGGCGAGGTGGGCCCGCGCACCTTCGAGCACGAGCGCGCGCGCCTGCTCGACGAGCTCGCCGAGACGCTCCGCGCCGAGGAGCGCCGTGCGCCTCTGCCGGCCGCGGACGCCGCGAAAAACGCGTCGGGTGTCAGTCCGGCGAAGGGCCGCGCGTCTCGTTGAATCGGGCGCGGGGCGATCGTATCGTCGCGGCCCTCTCACCCCCTGCCGCGAGCGAGTCATCCATGGCCGAAGGTCTCAACAAGGTCATTCTCATCGGAAATCTCGGGATGGATCCCGAGCTCAAGTACACGCAGGGCGGCGGCGCCGTGCTGCGTCTCCGCATGGCGACGACCGAGACGTACGTCGACAAGAACAAGCAGCGCCAGGAGCGCGTCGAGTGGCACACGGTCGTCGTGTGGGGCAACCGCGCCGAGGCGCTCAACAAGATCCTCGCGAAGGGCCGCTCGATCGGCGTCGAGGGCCGCCTGCAGACGCGCCAGTGGGAAGACAAGGACGGCGGCAAGCGCTCGACGACGGAGATCGTCGCGACGAATGTGCTGCTGCTCGGCGGTGGCCGCGGTGAGGGCGGCAGCGGTTCTGGCGGTGGCGGCAGTTACGGCGGCTCCCGTGGCGGCGAAGGCGGCGGCTACGGCGGCTCGCGCGGCGGCGGCGAGGGCGGCTATGGGGGTCGCGGCGGCGGTGGTGGCGGTGGTCGTGGCGGTGAGGGCGGCGGTCGCGGCGGCTCACCGGCTGGCGCACCGAGCGGCGGGGACGAGTTCGCGGACGACTTCCCGCCCGACGATTTCGGCGGTGGGGGCGGCCCTGGCCCCGGCGACGACATCCCCTTCTGAGCGCGCGGCGATGCCGGCGGTGCGCGCGTCGCAGCGCGAGGGCGTGCGCGCGCGGCTCGGCGTGGTCCGCGATCCTGCGACGCTGTTGCAGCTGCAACCTCGATGCGAATGACGAGCGCGCCCCGCACGCTCGGGCGTCTCTCCCGGGTGGCGACGCTCGCGGTGCTGGGCGTCGTCGCGCTCGCCGCGTGCGGACGCTCGCCCACGGCCGAGGGCGTGTTGCCGTCCGCGGCTGCCTCGCCTGCTGCGGACGAGACGAGTGCGCCCGCGCGCGTCGTGTCGCTCGCGCCGAGCACCACCGAGACGCTCTTCGCGATCGGAGCCGGCGCGGGCGTCGTGGGCGTGAGCCGCTTCTGCGATTTCCCGGCGGAGGTCGCGCAGCGGCCGCGCGTCGGTGGCTTCAACGATCCGTCGCTCGAGGCCGTGCTCGCGCTGCGTCCCACGCTCGTCACGGGCGCGCGCGGCCCGGCGAATCGCGGCATCGTCGAGCGGCTCGCGGCGCAGGGGATCGATGCGTATTTCCCGCCTGATGGCTCGCTCGCCGACGTGCGCGCGTCGATTCGCGGACTCGGCACGCGCGTCGCGCGCAGCGCCGAGGCGGAGGCCGTCGTCGCGCGGCTCGACGCGCAGCTCGCGGGCGTGACGGCGGCGCTCGCCGGAGTGCGGCGTCCGCGGGTGCTGCTCGTCTTCGGGCGGCGGCCGCTCTCGGTCGCGGGGCCCGGCACCTTCGCCGACGAGATGCTGCGCGCGGCGGGCGCCGAGAACGTCGTCACGAGCGGCCCCGCGTATCCGACGATCGGCGTCGAGCGGGTGCTCGCGCTCGCGCCGGAGGTGATCCTCGAGGCGGGCATGGCGGCGGGCGGCGACGCCGACTTCGATTGGGCGCGCTATCCGGCCATCCCTGCGGTGCGCGACGGGCGCGTCGTGCGCTTCGAGGATGCGCGCGTGTTGCGGCCCGGGCCGCGCGTGGCCGAGGGCGTCGCCGTGCTCGCGCGCCTGCTGCACCCCGAGGCGCGGATCCCATGAGCGCATCGCCGGGCCGGGAGCGCGTCGATCTGCTGCTCGTCGCCCGCGGGCTCGCGCCGAGCCGCGAGAAGGCGCGCGCGCTCGTGCTCGCGGGCGTGGTGTACGTGGGCGAGCGGCGCATCGAGAAGGCGGGCGACACGCTCCCCGCCGACTGCGCGCTCACCGTGCGCGGCCGCGACCACGACTACGTCTCGCGTGGGGGCGTGAAGCTCGCGGGCGCGCTCGACGCGTTCGCCTTCGACGCGCGCGGGCTGGTGTGCGCGGACTTCGGCGCGTCGACGGGCGGCTTCACCGACTGCCTGCTCCGTCGCGGCGCCGCGCGCGTCTACGCGATCGACGTCGGCTACGGGCAGCTCCACGCGAGCTTGCGCAGCGACCCGCGCGTCGTCGTCATGGAGCGCACGAACGCGCGCAACCTCGCGGCGGGTGCGCTGCCGGAGGCGCTCGATCTCGTCGTCATCGACGCGAGCTTCATCTCGCTCGCGAAGCTGCTCCCCGCGGCGCAGGCGCTGCTCCGCGCGGGCACGCCGGACGCGCCGGGCGGCGAGGTCGTCGCGATGGTGAAGCCGCAGTTCGAGGTCGGCCGCGGGCGGCTCGGCAAGCGGGGCGTGGTGCGCGATCCCGCGGTGCGCGACGAGGCGATCCGCGCCGTGGAAGACGCCGCGCGCGCGCTCGGCCTCGCGGTGCGCGACCGTTGCGACAGCGTGCTCCCCGGTCCGGAGGGCAACGTCGAGGCCTTCTTGCGGCTCGCGGTGTCGTGAGCGCACGGCGCTGCGTGTGTGCGCGCTGCAGCGCGTGACGAGCGCGTGCGGGCTTGCGGCGTGAAGCTCGGCGCGTACCTCCTGCCGTTCCGGAAGTGTCCGATTTCTCCCGCGTTTTCGCGCCTCGACGCGAGAGACTTCTCGCTGCCTCGCGTGCGGCGTTCGTGTATAAACGGGCGGTGATCGCCGCGACGCGCCAGCGACTCGAGGCCCCGCGTGTGTGTGGGGCACAAGCGCGCGCGCAGCTTCGACGCGGTTCGCGCGTGCTCGGTTGGCTCGCGACGTCGTGGCGCGCGTCGGTCTGGTTCGCGATGTCGTGCTGCGTGATGTCGTGGGGCGTCGGGCTCGGAGCCGCGCGCGCGCAGGAGGTCACCTTCGATCAGGCGATCGGGCTCGCGGCGCGGACGCCTGCGGTGCGCGCCGAGGAGCGTGCGCTCGCTGTGCGGACGGCGGGCGATGCGCGGATTTCGTCGACGACGGAGGCGAGCCGCTTCTACGCGATGCCCGGTCTGCGCGCGTTTTCGGCGTCCGATCGCGGCTTCGAGGGGCAGGTGCAGGTCGGGCACAGCTGGAACCTCGCCGATCTCGCGGGAGCGCAGCGGCGCACCGCGTCCGACGAGCGTCGTGCGCGCGCTGCGGAGGCCCGCGCGACGGCGCTTGCGCAGCGCCTCCAGGTGGCGCGCACGTGGATGTCGCTGCGCGAGGCGGAGGCGCACCTCGTGACGTCGCGCGAGGCGCTCGGGGTCGCGGAGCGCATGCTCGAGCGCACCGAGCGCGCGGCGGATGCGGGCGTCGCGACGCGCGCGGACGTCGCCGAGGCGCGCGCGTACGTGTCGGAGGCCCGCGCGGATGTGCTCGGCGTGCAGGGCGAGCTCGTCGATGCGCAGGTCGAGCTCGGCGCTGCGCTCGGGAGCGCCGACGTCGAGCAGCTCGCGACGGCCGGCGCCCTGCCGCTGCCCGCGCTGCCCGCGCCGGAGGAGATCGAGCGCGTGCTGCGCGACGTCACGGGCGTGCCCGAGGTCGTCGCTGCGCGGCTGCGGGTCGTCGCGAATCGCGCGCGGGAGGCCGAGGTCGCAGCCGCCCGCGGCACGCGCTTCGACGCCGACGCGATCGTCTACCGCGAGTCGCCTGCGGGGCTGCTGCTCTTCGGTCAGGTGGGCGTGACGATGCCGCTCGCGGACGTCGCCGCGCGCGACCGTGCGCTCGTCCGCGAAGAGACGGAGCTGCGCGAGGGGCAGGCCGAAGAAGCGGCGCTCGCCTGGCAGCGCGAGGCGCACCGCGTCGCGCACGAGGTCGAGCACACGGCCGCCGTCGCCGAGAGTTACCGACGCGAGCGCGTCCCGGCGCTCGAGGCGCTGCTCGCCGCGCGCGAGCGGCAGCTGACGGCCGGCGAGACGACCGTGCTCGTGCTGCTCGACGCGACGCGGCGTGTGGTCGAGGCGCGTGCGGCGCTGACGCGGGCCGACACCGAGCACGCGTGGGCGGCGGTGCGCGCGTGGCTGCTGCTCGCCGTGCGAGGGAACGATGGTCGCTGAGAGCAGAGGAGCGCGCGGCATCGTAACCACGTTCCGTGATGGCAGAGATCGATTCGCGCATGCGGCGCGTGGGCTTCGCGCGGGGCTCGCGTTCGGCGTGTGTCTCACGCTCGGCGCGTGCGGTTCCGCGGATGCGACGCGCACGAACGAGCGCGAGCAGACCGCGGAGAAGGCGCGCGAGCCACGTTGGTCGGCTGTGTCGGCGCCGACGGATCTCGCGCTGCTCGAGGCGCCTGCGCGCGTGGTGCCGGCGCCCGGCTCCGAGGCGCACGTCGCGCCCTCGCACGCGGCGCGCGTGCTGCGCGTGCACGTGCGTGCGGGCGATCGCGTCGAGGCGGGCGCCCCGATCGCGGACGTCGTCATGCCTGCGGTGCTCGAGGCCGCGGCGCGCTGGGCGTCCGTCGCGCCGCGCCGCAGCCTGCGTGCGCAGCGCCGCACCGAGCTCGAGGCATTGCAGCAGGAGGGGCTCGTCGATCGCGCGCGTGTGTTCGAGCAGGACACCGAGCTCGCCTCGCTCGACGCGGAGCAGGCGCAGGCGCTCGCGACGCTGCGCGCGGCCTCGCTCTCGCCGGCCGATGGCGCGCGCGTGCTGCGTCAGGGCCACGTGACGCTCACCGCGCCCATCGCAGGCACGGTGCGCGAGGTCTCCGCGTCGATCGGCGAGGTGCGGGAGCCGCAGGGCGAGCCGCTCGCCACGCTGGTCGCGCTCGCCCCCGCGCGCGTCGAGGTGCGCCTCGCGCAGCCGCTTCCGGAGGGCGCGTCGCTCGCCTTCGTGGGGCTCGACGGCTCGGCGACGGCGCTCGATGCGCACGCGCTCACCGACACGATCGACCCGCGCGACGGCCTGCGTGTGGTGTGGCTCGCGGGCGCCGAGGGCGCGGCGCCGCTCGTCGGTGGGCTGCATGGGCGTGTGCGCGCGACGGTCACGGGCGCGGGTGTCGTCGAGGTCGACGCGCAGGCGCTCGCGCTCGAGGGCGGGCGCGTCTTCGTCGAGAAGCGCGGGCGCACGGGCTCGGCCGAGCGCGTGGAGGTCGCGGTGCTCACGGCCTCGGCGACGCGCGCGATCGTGCGCGGGCCGCTCAGCGTCGGCGAGCGCGTCTCGCTCGATCCGGCGCGCGTGATGGGAGCGGACGAGTGATCGAGCGCCTCGCGCGCGCCTCCGTCGAGCACCGCGTCGCCGTCCTCGTCACGACGCTCGTGCTCGCGATCGCGGCCGCGATCGTGGGGCGTTCGCTGCGCTTCGACGCGCTCCCCGATGTGACGGGCGCGCAGGTCGTGGTGCTCACGCGCTCGCCGGGCCTCACGCCCGAAGAGGTCGAGCAGCGCGTCACGCGGCCCGTGGAGGTCGGCCTCGGCGGCCTGCCCGGCGCGACCGCGCAGCGCAGCCTCTCGCGCTACGGCATCTCGGCGGTGACGGTCGTCTTCGAGCGCGACACCGACCTCGTCCGCGCGCGGCAGCTCGTCGGCGAGCGGCTCGCGACCGTCGGCGAGCAGCTCCCGCCCGGCGTCGATGCGCCGGAGCTCGGCCCGATGAGCGGCGGCCTCGGCGAGATCTTCCAGTTCGTCGTCGCCTCGCCCACGCGCCCACCGACGGAGCTGCTCGAGCTCGTCGAGCAGCGCCTCGCCACGCAGCTGCGCGCCGTCGGCGGCGTCGTCGAGGTGAACCCGTGGGGCGGCGCGCGCCGTACGCTCGACGTCGTCGGCGACCCGAGCGCGATGGCTCGCCGCGGCGTCACGCTCTCCGACCTCGCGACGGCGACGGAGCGCGCCATCGGCACGGCGTCGGGCGCGAGCCTGCCGGCCGGTCCGAGCCACGTGCTCTTGCGCGGGCGTGCGCAGCCGGTGCGCCCCGCCGAGCTCGGCGCAGCCCTCGTACGCGGTCGCGACGGCGCGTGGCTGCGTCTCTCGGAGGTCGCGCGCGTGGAAGAGGGCACCGCGCCCCGCATCGGCGCAGGCACCTCGAACGCACGCGGCGAGGTCGTCTACGTGATGTGCCAGATGCTCACCGGCGCGAACGCGCTCGAGGTGATGGAGGGCATCCACGCGGCGCTCCCCGCCGTGCGTCGACTGCTCCCCGCGGACGTCACGCTCGACATCACCTACGACCGCAGCGACCTCGTCCACGCGACGCTGCGCACCGTCGGCGTGAGCCTGCTCGAGGGCGGCGTGCTCGTCGCGCTCGTGCTCTTCGCGATGCTCGGCAGCGTGCGCGCGGGCAGCCTCGTCGCGAGCGTCATCCCGCTCTCGATGCTCGGCGCCGTCGTGTGGATGGTCGCGCTCGGCGTGCCCGGCAACCTCATGAGCCTCGGCGCGCTCGACTTCGGCCTGCTCGTCGATGGCGCCGTCGTCGTCGTCGAGACGACCTTCCACGCGCTCGCCCACCGCCGCGCGCACGGTGCGCACCCGAGCCCTGACGATGTGCGCGACATCCTCGCGCGGACGACGGCGCAGGTCGCGCGGCCCGTCTTCTACGCGGTCGCGATCATCGGCCTCGTCTACGTGCCCGTCGTCACGCTCGGCGGCGTCGAGGGCGTGATGTTCCGCCCGATGGCGCTCACCGTGCTCTTCGCGCTCTCGACGGCGCTGCTCCTCAGCCTGACCTTCGTGCCCGCTGCGCTCGCCGCGTTCGTGCGCTTCGAGGACGTCCCCGCGCGCGACCCGCTGCCGGTGCGCGCGTCGTACGCCGTCTATCGCCGCGTGCTGCCGCACACGCAGCGGCATCCGTGGGTGCTGCTCGGGCTCGTGCTCGCGGGGCTCGTCGGGGGCGCGCTGCTCTTCCTGCGCGCGGGCACCGAGTTCATCCCCACCCTGGATGAGGGTGATCTCGTCGTGCAGACGACGAGCCACGCCGACGTCTCGCTCGAAGCGCAGGTCGCGCGCGCAGCGGGCATCGAGCGCGCGCTGCTCCGCGTCCCCGAGGTGATCCGCGCGAGCCACCGCATCGGCAGCCCGAGCGTCGCGACCGACATCATGGGCATCGAGCAGTGCGACCTCTTCCTCTCGATGAAGCCGCGCTCTGCCTGGCGCCCCGGGCTCACGCGCGACGCGCTCATCGCGGAGCTCGACGCCGCCATCCACAGCGCCGACCCCGCACTCTCGACGAGCTTCACGCACCCCATTCAGATGCGCTTCAACGAGCTGCTCGGCGGCACGACGAGCGACGTCAGCCTCGCGATCTCGGGGCCCGATCTCGAGACGTTGCAGCGTCTCGGCGAGGCGTCGTCGGCGCTGCTTCGGCGCGTCCCGGGCGCGGTCGATGTGCGCGTGACGTCGCCGCCCGCGGTGCCCGTGCTCGACGTCGTGCCGCGCGCGCTCGACGCCGCGCAGCTCGGCCTCGACGACCGCGACGTACTCGACGTCGTCGCCGCGCAGCGCGTCGGCCTCACCGTCGGCACGACGAGCGACGGCCCCGTGCGCATCCCCGTGCGCGTGCGGCTCTCGGGCACCGCGAGCGCCTTCGACCTCGCGCGCGCGCCCATCGCGACGGAATCGCGCGACGTCGTCCCGCTCTCGCGCGTCGCCGACGTGCGCACCGTGCAGACGCCCGCGCTCGTCGATCACGCGCAGGGCGAGCGCCGCATCGTCATCGCCTTCAACGTGCGTGGCCGCGATCTCGGCTCGGTCGTCGCCGAAGCGCAGGCCCGTTTCTCCCGCGAAATTCGCCTGCCGGCGGGCTATCTCCCGCGCTGGGGCGGGCAGTACGAGAACCTCGAGGCCGCGCGCTTTCGCCTGCTCGTCGTCGTGCCCGGCGTTCTGCTCGCGGTGCTCGTGCTGCTCTACCGCGCGCTCGGCCGCTGGCGCAGCGCGCTGCTCGTCTTCGCCAACGTGCCCTTCGCGGCGGTCGGCGGTCTCGCGCTGCTCTCGCTGCGCGGCCTGCCCATCTCCATCTCTGCGGCGATCGGCTTCATCGCGCTCTCCGGCATCGCCGTGATGAACGGCGTCGTGCTCGTCTCGCGCGTGCACGCCGAAGAAGAAGAGGGCGCGAGCCCCGCCGAGGCCGCGTTGCGCGCCGCGCAGAGCCGCCTGCGCCCCGTGCTGATGACCGCGCTCGTCGCCGGTCTCGGCTTCGTCCCGATGATGCTCGCGCGCGGTGTCGGCGCCGAGGTGCAGGCCCCGCTCGCGACGGTCGTCGTCGGCGGCCTCGTCACCTCGACGCTGCTCACCCTCGTCGTGCTGCCGGCCGTCTACGCGCGCTTCGCCGGCACCCGCCGTGCGCCGAGCGCACCGACGCCCGCGGCGCATTGAGCATGTGAATCGACCGCACCGCGCACCTCAGCGCGGTACGCACACGACGCCGGGATTGCACTCCGGCTCGAAGTCTCCGCGCACCTCGCAGCGAAATCCCTCGCTGCACCAACAATGATTGCCAAATACGCATTGTGCAGCGGTGTCGCCGCGCGCCGTGCAGTCGACCGGCGTGAGCCCCTGATCGGGTGATCCACAACTCGTCGGTATTTGCCCGACGAGCGACGGATCGATGGCCGCATCGCGCGCCGCTGCATCCGCAGGCGACGCATCGCGCGCCGACGCATCGGAAACGGCCGCATCGCCCGGAGGCTCCGTGCGCCGCGACTGCGGGCAGCCCGGAAGGAGCGCGAGACCGAGGAGCGTCGCGATGCGGAATCCGATCCTGCGCATGGTGCGCGACGCTATCACGCGAGGGCCATCCGAGTTCCGAGAGCCCGCGATCCCCACGTTGCGCGGCACGCGCTGCTTCTCAACGCCGCCGCGGCGCGCGGAGCTTCAGGCGCAGCGGGACCTCGTCGCGGATGAGGTCGTCGGGCATGCCGGGATAGATGATCCCGAAGTCGCGGCGGTTGAGCGTGAGCTGCGCGTCGGCCTCGACGGCGTCGGCGGTGACGCGGATCGTCGCGGGGAAGGTGAGGGGCTTCGTCACGCCGTGGAGCGTCAGGTTGCCGGTGATCGTGTGCGTCGCGCCGGGCGTCGCTGCGGCGGCGATGGCCGTCGACGTGAACGTCGCGCGCGGGAACTGCGGGACGTCGAAGAGGTCGGCGCTCAAGAGGTGTGTGCGCAGGCGCTCCGGCTCGATCACGAGCGAGCCCACGTCGATGTCGACGGAGACCTTGCTGCGCTCGGGTGCGCCGTCGACGAGGTCCACCGTCGCCGTGAAGCGCGCGAACGTGCCGTCGTGGCTGCCGGTGATCTTGCTGCCCGTGAAGCCGATCGACGACGTCGCGAGATCGGCCTGGAGCGATTCGGTGCCCTGCGTGGGAGTGGCCGCCGCGGGTGCGGAGGGCGCAGGTGCGGCCGGTTCGGCAGGCACCGGCCCGGTCGAAGCGGCGGGCGCCGTCGATTCGTTGCCGCACGCGCCGAGCAGCGTGGCAGCGACGAGGGCGGCGGTGAGGGTACGGCGAGCGTGGGTGTGCGGGTGCATGAACAGCCTCCGTTCGTGGGCGTGAGAGAGAGAAACTGACGAGCGTTTGGACCGCGGCGTCAGATTTCGGCGGAACATGGACGCGGCCGGCGGCGCCCGGAAGAGGCGATGACATGATGTTTCCGTTTCGGAAACTCTGGAGCATGGTCGTGCGGTGTGTCCCGGGAGGATCATCCGATTCGCGTGAATTCACGCGGAGTATTGCGACGGATCGATGGGGGAATGATGGTTTCCCAAAACGCAACGACACGACTCGATGCCGGCGCGTTCATTCCTCGAGCGAACTCCAGGCGCAGCGGGGTTCGTCG
>Ga0172372_10007441_pt1 | contig 14688 bp, 14 predicted proteins | sample LakKiv5m_2_FD_114544 | JGI IMG/M metagenome (GOLD analysis project Ga0172372, IMG submission 114544) | Freshwater microbial communities from Kabuno Bay, South-Kivu, Congo - kab_092012_9.5m | ecosystem: Environmental > Aquatic > Freshwater > Lake | place: Democratic Republic of the Congo...
CTTTGAAACATCAAAAAAAGTTAATGATGGGATATTATAATAATTGTTTTTACAATCAAAATCTATTGGAATCAAATAATCTAATACCAAAAGTATTTCAACTGGAACTAGATTTCACAAAACCATCGATTGATATTATTGGAATATGTTTTTTAACGAGTGCTGTTCATAATCATAATTTAACAAATAATTGTCATTATATTAATTTGGAAAAGTGGGAAAAATTGCCTAAAGAATTTCTAAATAGAGAAATAATTAGATTACTACCTATTATTTATACTGGTAAATATCAAAAATGTAATACTAGACAAATTCTAGATATTTCAGAATATGTCAAAATGAGGATTAAATATTCTCATTATATTGAAAAAAATTTGGTTTTTGATTATTGATTTAATAATATTTATTTAATTTATTTAATTAATGTTGAATTAATGTTGAATCAATATCAAAAAATAATTTATATAAATCGATATGATTTTTTATTAAAGATGGTAAATGATTTATTTCGTTATCTGTTATTCCGAGAGCATCATCTAAATCTTTTCTAGACATTTTAAATAAAGTTTGATAAGGTTCAACTCTTAAAAATTTACGATACAATCTATAAATATCTATTTTTTGATTTTTTTCTAAACATGTTTTAATACGATTAAATTCATAATCTAAATGTAATGTTTGTCGAAAGAATTGATTAAATGTTTGTCCATGACGTTTAATTGATGAATTATAAACATAATAAGAACGATTATTTAATGTATGATAAATACGAAATGGTATTCTTAACCAATATTCTAAAAATCGTAATAATATAAATCGATTAACCCGTTTTTCGAATTTATGTGGTTTAGAAATATGTATTGATTCAATTTCGATTGTTTCAATTAAATCTATTAAAATTCCCCAAATATTATATTCATCCAATCCAATATATTCTTGACTTTTCATTAATTTTTCATTATAATAATTTTTATTTTTATTAATATATGCGTTATCTAGATAGGGAAAACTTACATCAATTAATTCACCACCAATATTACGCATAAATTCATTACTTCCAATATATTTCATGTAAAATGATAAATTGAGTTTAAGACGATATAAATCAAAATGAATTCTACGATTGAAATTATCTTTTTCTAGAGTCATATCAATATTTTCATTCATACTAACAAATGTTTGAGTTGTTTTTAAATATTTATTTGGTAAAGTTTTATCTAGATGATATGGATTTATAATATCTGTTTGAAATGTATAATCCTGATTTTTAATATTATTTATATAAAATGATTTTCTAGTTTGGTCGATTGTTTTAAATAATTCAATAGCCCTTTCATATGGAACAAATCTTAAACGTGGATTTTTCATTAATTCATATGTTGTTCCTCGATTTGATAATCGTTTCTTATAAAACTTGGTTCTAAATTTACTTTTGCTTTTAGTTTTACTTTTTATTTGTGTTTTATGTTTTAATTTGCGTTTTCCACCTAATTGTTCAATTGATAAATTATTATATTCCGAAACATCATAATTATCTAACTTCTTTTCAACAATATCTTTTATCTGATTATTATCCTGATTATTATCTTTGTTATTATCTTTGTTATTATCTTTGTTATTATCTTTGTTATTATCTTTGTTATTATCTTGATTTTTTTGTAATGAATTTAATATTGCTTCTTGAACTGTATTGTTTATTGTATCGATCCATTTTAAATAATTGTTATTTGTATCTAATTCATCTTTTAGTTCAATTAATATATTGGTAATTGAGTTTTTAATTTTGTTTTTAAGAATTTGATTATTGTTAAAAACAATTAAATTGACATCAAAATCACTTTCTCGTAGAACTGAATTTAAACATTTATCTCTTTCTAGACATATAATATTTTTAATAATATCAACTAATTTAGAATTTTTAATAAGGGGTAATAATCGTATTAATTTATTTCTAAATACTAAACTTCCCTTAACATAAACAACATAATCATTCTTATTATATTTTTTAATGATTTCTTTATTTGTTTTATCCGCAAATAATTTATAAAGCATCGAAACATTTTCAGATCTAGAAATAATTGATGTTAAATATTTTCCTAATTCGTCAAAAATATTTGGTATTGGTACAGGTTTCTTTTTTAAAAACATAACTCGACCATCTATATCTTTTTCAATATTAACATAATATTGTTTATATATCATTTCACCATCAAGGATTTCATGTACTTTATTTTCAGGTATTTGTTTGTTATTTCTTATATGATGTATGATTGATAAATATTCATCAAAATTTAATTTACTTAATTCATAATTCATTATATTAAATATATTCTATTATTTTATGATAAGATTTTATTGTTTTATTATCGATTTTTTATTTTAATTCTAGATATTAGTTAATATTAAATTTATGAATTAAATAAAAAATAAAAAAATAAATCAATTGAAACAGTCTAGAATAGCATGATAATTCTAAGTTTTTTATAAGATCATTTTGATTAATTGACTTCAATTTTTTCTAAAGAAATATAGAGTAGAAAAAATAAAATAAAAATATATCTAGAATAATAATTTTCTGATAAAACAAGTAAAACAAGTAATAATGGAAAATAATATATATGATTGGGATTTAAATTTAAAATTACCATTTATAAATATTACAAATGACGGTAATCCATGTTATCAAGAAAATGATAATAATTTAGGAACATGTAGTAAAAATGATGTGAATGATGAACAAATAAAATGTAATATTTATGGAAGAGAAAAAGAGATTTCGTGTCAGGAAATTGAAAATAACTTACCGACTGATATATCAGGACAATTAAAAGTATATTTAACAAAACTTCGTTCCCAATTAGAAAAGGAATTTGATAATAAAAATAAGGAAATCGGAGAAATTGATAAAGAATTAACAAATATAATAAATGAAATAAAAAATAAACATGATTTTCGTGAAATATCATCAAAATTAGGAGAAAACAATATTAAATTATTGAATCAAACTGAAAATGATTTGGATAAACAAAAAGATATATTAAAGAAAAAACTAAATAAGAATGAAATTGATTTTTTAACATTTCATCAAAAGAAATTTGAAATAGAAAAAAATAGTAAAAGAATTCCATTAATTCATAAAATAGTATTTGGTTTATTTATTGTTTGGATTTCTCTATTGATTTTTTCATATTTATTAATAGAAATTAGGAAGTATTAGTTATATATTATTATCATCAACAAATGAATTTTTATTATTAAAATTATTATTCTCTTCTTCATCTTCAATAATTCTCCATCCATTCCATTTTGGTTTTTTACCTTCAACAGTTTTACCACATTTAAGAACCAATTTCTTAAGAAACTCACTACGATTAGGTTTTTTAGTTGTATTAGAACTAGTCGCATACCATTCACGATATTTTGGAAATAATTCATCAAATAATAGAACACTATTCGCATCTTCAACAATCCATGTATTCAAGAATTGTTCCGTTAAATCACTATCAGCCTTGTATTCACTTGTATTTTTAAGAACTTGAGGTGGTTCATTAATACCATTAACACAATAATCAGAATGATATATATCAATTAATAATCTCATAAAGACTTCTCCCCATGTTGAAATCTTTTCATCAATTGTATGATCGGCTTTCTTTTCAAATGGATTTTTTGGGTCTGGATTATCCTTAAATTTACATGGAAATTGAACAACACGAATACGTCTCCATGTTCCGTCATCTGTAGCGGGAATAGATGGTAATTCATTACAAGTTAAAACAAGTTTAAATTGTGGTCGATATTTGAATGGTAATCCGAATAAACTTCTGACAACAATTTCATCACCACCTGTAAGTTGTTTCATATAACCCACTTTAATTTGGTCATCACTTTCAGCTTCATCAAGGGCAGCGAAACGTTTTCCAGCCATACTTGCCATAATAGGATTAGCACTTTCAGCACTTCCTCTTCCTTTAGTAAGAACAGTAATAGGCATTCCTCCTGAATATTCACCTAAAATACTTTGAAATAAACTAATTAATTTACTCTTACCATTACCACCAGAACCTGTCCATACATGAAATTTCTGATCATTATTAGCACCATGTAAGAAACTAGATAATAATCTAAGAACATAATTATGAACATCACGAATTGGTAAAATTTTTGACAAGAAATCAAGAATTTCATTCTGTTTTTGATAATCTTCTTGGTCAAGTTCCTCAATATAATCAATACCAGTAGTTATTGAAATATAATCTTCTGGATATCCCTCTCGAAATTCCTTATTATCTAAATCATAAACACCATTATTAAAATGTAAAAGATTTGGATGAGAGTTTAATTTATCTAAGAATCCAGAAACATAAAAACGACTTTTACACTCTTTGAAAACATTTGATTTAAATGTTGAATCACATAATTTACGTGATATCTCAATACATGTTTGTGATAGTTCACCCGCTCTTTGTTTATCTGTTTCTGATCCAGATTTATAGACTTGAATGTTATAATTATATGCGAACACTTGATATGCTTTACTAATTTCGGTTGATATTTTAATGTTAAGTGATGTTCCACATTTATCTTCAATCCATCGATGATCTTGATAATGATACCAAACATTTTTAGATGGTTCAACACAAACATATCTATCATTGTAATAACTATAAATAACATCAGCTATATGATAATGTGCCTTTGTGCCAAGTGATCTCAGCATAAACGCTTGTGAAGCACCTTCAATAATAGTGTCATAAGTTTCTTTGGAATCTTCACGACCCCATTTTTTTAAACTACCTATATGTAAATCACGACCAGCATTTGATTTTGAATGACATAGGTTCCAAAATTTTTCAGTTGAGGTTTCATCATAATTTGGGGCTTTTTGACTGAATAAAAACCAATCTTCTTTGAGACGACAATCTATATTAAATAAACACCAACAAACACGTATCCATGTATTATAACTTGTAGCACGTTCAGAAGATAAACATTTCGAAACAATTTCTTGAACAATTTTTAATGTTTCGTCATCAGTTGTATTAACTTCAATTTTGCGATTACTAAGTTTAATATCCGATTTTGTTTCATTTGTAATTTTTGTTTCACGTTGTTTATCATGTTTATCTACTCGATCACTTGGATCTTTATGTTGTGATGGAATTAAATTATATTCATTTTCATATGTTTCTTTTACATCATCATCAATATCAGTTGGTATCTTTTTAAAACGGATTGAAAATAAGATGCTTAATGTTTTATCATTATAATTACTACAACCAACTTCATCTAAATTATTAATAGTGTTTGCCTTATAAATTTTTGTTAATTTATATGGTTCACTTCTTGAAGATGGAGTAGTTGGAGGTTTTGATGAACCATGATGAAGCCATCCATTACTTTTGATAACACTTAAATCAATAATATCTTCAATCGAGTTTTCAATTCCACATATTTTAAATTTTTGTTCTATTTCACTATCAATTATCATTTGATAGCGAATTAAATATAATAATCTATATGGTAAAACAATATAAGGATTAATAACATGAACTCCATCTTTAATTAAACTATTATTTTGTTGATTTCCATAATTAGTTTTCTCTAGAACAAAGAAATAACGTTCTTTTTCAGTTAATTTATCAAAATCAATATATTTTGACAAATAATGGAAATATTTACCAATGAAGAATTTTATTGATTCATCAGTATATAAATGTTTCATATTTTTGAGAGAATTATCAGTTGATTTGACTTTACGTCTAAAATCAAGGTCAATAATAACAGGTGAAAATGATGGTAAATGTCTCTCAACTAAATGGTGAATATTTTTTTCAGTAAAAACATAATGATTATATGCTTTTAAAAAATCCTCATATTTATCTTCGGGAATATTAAATTTACCACCATATATTGGAGGAGTACAACCAAGATTTGGAAATGTTGTATGAGTCGGAGGGATTGTTGAATCAGATTGTAATTTATATTCATCTAAATAATATTGTAAAGATAATTTTTTTGCTTTAGACATTTGATTTCAATATATTTTTATTATTTTTATTATGTTATTTTAGATTTTCAATAATTTGTTATTATTATTTCACAATTTATTTTTAAACAACATTTTTTTAAATCAATTTTTTTTTATAGATATCGAGATGAAAAATAATCTCTAGAAAAACCTCTTGATAAAGTCTATAATTTTTTACAATTAATATTTTTAATTAATATTTTTAGATCAAAAAAATATCCAAAAAATTGAAATTATTTAATATATATTATTATTTACTATCTTTCTTATTTACTATTTCTAGACTAAATATGATTCAATATATCACCTTATCATTAGTTATACTACTATTATTATGTATTATTTACAAATTTTATCAATTTAAACACTATCAAGCACATAAATCCTCAATCCCTTCCCATGGTGATTGACACTTTTTACTCCATTTACATTTAGCATAATTTCCAGTTGTTTTATCTTGAAATATCTCATCATTAAAGTCTACAACACTTCCATTTTCCCCAGATAAAGCACATTTACCAATTTTATGAATATTTCTACATATATTATTTCCTTCAACAGCCCAGTAATCCGGACATTCTAGACGTTGTCGAGGTTTTGGTTTATTGTTTTTTCTATAAGTTCTGTATTTACTATAATAATAAAAAGTAATTACAAATATAATAATTATCGTAATAATTATAATTATTAAATTTATATTTAAATCCATAATATATTTATGTTATTATTATATTATTATATTTTTATTATATATTTAGAAAAAATTATTTCTAAAAGTATAGTATAATGACTTGGAGTTCTAAATATAAAAAAAGTATTAATTGTCATCGTCCTAAAGGATTTTCACAAAAACAATATTGTAAATTTGGAAGAACAAAATCAAAAGGTGGACATCGGAAAATAAATTTACCAATACAAGCAATAGCTGTTTTTAATAATGAAAAAATTAAAGGTTATGTTTTATTTACAGAAGATTTGAAAAATAAATATGTTAATGTATCTATTAATTTGAAAGGTCTTACACGAAATCATAAACATGGTTTTCATGTTCATGAATGTGGAGATTTAACAAATAGTTGTGAATCATTATGTGCTCATTTTAATCCATATAATAAAACTCATGGAGATAGAGATGATAAAATTCGTCATGTTGGTGATCTTGGTAATTTAGAATCTAATGAATTTGGAAATGCTAATTATACATTTAATGATTCTCTTATCAAATTACGTGGAAATAAAGCTAATATTATCGGTCGTAGTTTAATAATACACATGGATACTGATGATTGTGGACGTGGAAATCATAAAGATTCTTTAACGACCGGAAATTCTGGAAAACGTATCGCATGTGCTATTATAGGATATTCAAATACAACAATACATTAAAATGGAAATACATTCACTGAATCAAATTTACATGGTTCTTTGAGATGTAATATTCTATAACTATAATAATTGACAATCAAATAAATTATTCCAAAGAAAAACGCATATAATCCAGCTACTAATTTTGTTCCAAATCCAGCATCTCTATTACATTGTAAAGCTACAGATAAAGCCGTAAAATTTATTGTTAATAAAACAACTAATAATAGAAATTTAAATGATGTATCTATAAAATAAATAAAAAATGATTTTTCTTTTTCATTATTGGGCATATTATTATATTTAAAAGATTTCTTTTTATGAATCAAAATCCTTTACTTGATATGACACATCATTCGAAGAGTATTCCGAATTGAATCCATCTCTTGAAGTGCCTCTCGTAGATCTTCCCTTGCTTGATCACGTTCAGAAATTGCTTGTTGACATTGTTGCTCCATTGCTTGAAAACGTCCACCAACATGTTGTAGTGAAGCTTCTAGAGACATAATCTCACGTTGACAATCGTCAAGTTTTCCTTGTAGCGTAAGACTATGAACAACATATTCATTCATCTTATCTTGATACTTTTGTGTTTCAGCACGTTCCTTTTCAATTTGAAGACTCAATTGAGAAATTTGTTCATCAATCGCCATCTTCATAATCTTGTGTGGAAATTCCAACTTCTGTCGAATTTCATCATCCGAAATTCCTTGAATTTGAAAAGTTTCTCCAATTGACATGACACCTTCAACAATCTTCTCACACAAATCACGATGAATTTGCGTCATCCTCCGATAATGTTCAGTCAATTCCATCTTGGATTGATACTTTTCTTCAAAAGATGTTTGAAGTTCTTGACGAAGACCTTCAATAGAGGAACGTTGTTCAATATACTTTTGCTTTGAGTTCAGAGGTTTTCCACACTCAATTTCAGCATCATGAGCACGTTTTTGTTCCAACCACCATGCTTCGGTGATTGCTTCCTTTTCCTCTTCCAAGATATAATTTCTGTTCTGTAGATCTTTGATTTGTTTTTCAAGCTTGTAAATTGTATGACGGCTTTTGTCATTAACAACTCGCAAAAGATTTCCATGAACATTTTTCCTTTGTATTTGTTGTGAAATTCTGTTAATTGCCTCACGAATTTTTTCTTGAAGTTGTTCAGGTGTCAGAATGTGATAAACATTTTGACTTCCACCTTCAAGTTCAGCAAGACGTTTTCCAAGATCCATGATGTTAGAAAGTAATTCTCTAACACAATTTTGTTAATTTACATAATATATATTAAATAATTTCAATTTTCTTATAATACCATTATCTAAAATTACACATTTTATTTAATTTGTATTCTAGATGTATATTTTTATTTTATTCATTTCTCTAGAATTATTTTTAAATTTTTAAATTATTTAGTTGCCCATAAAATACTATTCAAATAAAAAATAATTCACATATAAATAATTAAAAAGTGTTGTTCATCATCGCAATACCTGATAATAATTTACAATCGTGTGTAGAAACTGGATTGTCAATAATTCGCAATCGAATCTTTTCATTCTCTACACCCATAAATGGAACATCTGTTGTAAGAACAGAATTGGTAAGTTTAAAATATGCTTGTTCATCACCAATTACCTTAACAAAATCAATCAGTTCTGTTTGAGACATTTGAACACGAATACCGAACATATGAATCTTTTCATCTAACATTCCTTGTGATGTAAAAATATATCCCAAATCAATAATATCAAACTTATTGAACACATCATTAAATTGTCCTAATTCTTCATCCATTTCTTGACGTAAAACATCACAAAAATTAATACGCCCATCTGTTTTTCCAGCGAGTGCTTGTTGTCGATGTCGAAATGATGTATTACATCCAGCAGTTGCTAAACGTGTTTCCTCAACAACTAAATAATATTTTTTTCCTTCAATTTCTGGACATGTAATTTCAATCACAACACTTACCGCATCACCACGAAGTGTAATATAACTTTCACTAGATACACCTAATTGTTTGGCTTTTTGACTATCAAAACAAATACTTAGTGTTATAAAAGAACCATTCTTCCCAAATTGAAAAATATCACGAAATTTAATACATAAAATAGAAGATAAAAATTCATCACTCGAATTTACAGATAAACCATTCAACCAAACTGAAACTGGTTTAAAATATACTCCATTAACAAACTCCTTCATCTGTTGATTTGTAAATTTAGATCCATATGTTCCAATTTGAATTCCTTCCGAATCACATATTGGAATTGAATACAAATTCCTATTCGGATCTCCTAAATAAATATTATTATATAATCCATTAAATTTATAATTACATTCTTGTTCATCCATTTTTAATATCCCAAATTAATAATATCCCAAATTAATAATATCCCAAATTAATAATATCCCAAATTAATAATATCCCAAATTAATAATATCCCAAATTAATAAAATTAATAAAATAATAGATAAAAAATCAATTTTTTAACATTTGGTGGTATGCTAAAAAAAATTATTTTTATGGACTAAATTCAAGATTTCCCATACCACCAATAATTCTAAATATATTATAACTTACGGCATATATATAAACATCATATTTATATGTCTCGGATGAACTGATTGATTGAACCTCAATCCATAATTTAATATCATTATAATTACTCATATTACATGCTCCATTTGGTTGTATATTTTTAGAATTATCTAGGGCAAAAGAATAACAATAAATTCCAGATTTGGGGCATCGATAATCACAGATATAAGGTTGAACCAAATTAAAAAAACGGTCATCTTTTTCAACAAATCTATCATGTCCATTTAAAATAATTTTAGCGTTTTTTATAATATTTTGATTTTTATAATATTGATAATTTGATGATGTAATATTAACCGTTTGACCATATGGATTATAGTGTGTTATACTATGAGGGGGTATATTTTCATGAATCCAATTTGTATAATTATTCCAATCATTACGTTCATTCACATCACTACGTCGTGTTATCCAAATTAATTCTTTAGTTGGATGATGTATTTTTAAATCTAATGATGTTGTACTTCCACCTGATATTCCCAAATGTTCAACTCTAAATATACGTTCGATTAAAAATTCATGTTCCGTAGAGGCAAACAATGTTCTTTCTTCTTTATCAAGAAATATGTAATTAATCTCTAATTCTGGATTAATATCAAATTTAATTAATGTTCGAACCCCATTCGAATTTGTTGAAGCCAAATCATTATTTTTAAGAAAATTCTCAATTCTATGTGCTGATATACTTGGATCAGGTTTTATACGATATCCAAAATTATCTTGATTTGAATCAGTTTCGATTATTGTATATAAATCACGTATTGGTCTTAATATCATCTCTATTTCAACATGATGATATTGTAAAGCAATTAATGGTATTGCTAATGCGGGATTTCTACAAAACCAAAAGGCTAATGGAACATAAATACGATATGATTGTATGCTTGGTATAAAATCTACATCTATCATAGAATCCGGATAAACACCATTGTTCTCAAATGCTTCCTCTGGAGCATAAATTTCTGGAATATTCCCAATCATTTTATTATAAGCTTCTTCTTTAGTAGTTGGTAAATTTAATTGATTCCATATATTTAACCATTCACCATATTGTTTATCTATTTCACGACCACCAACAAATATCGATACTTCTTGAATAATATTTGTTCCAATATTTTTAATCCAATGAAATTCACGTCCTTGTTCAGATTGTATTTCTGGTAATGTAAATGTAAAAAACATATTACCTATTAAATCACCATGTCTCTCAATTCGACGTTTTAAAGTGGTTGTATTACTAAAACTAAGGTCTGATTTATCAAATTGTAATGATATACTTTGACATGCGAAATTAGTGTATTTACGATAAACACTTTTGAAAAATGATATTTGAGGGTTTCCAGTTAAAATAAAATCAACGCTTCCATATTTTTCTAATTGTAATAATCCACCAGGCATTTATTTTTGTTTTATATTATTATTTTAACTTATTATTTTATGACTATTATTTTTTTATGACTATTATTTTTTTATGACTATTATTTTTTAAAAATAATAAACACATTTATTTTTTCATCTTACATTGTCCTCCTGAACAACTTTTTGATGTTTGTTGATCATGAAATACACATGTTCCAGCATCTGGAATATATGATTTCCCATATCCTTTATTTTTAATCATTTCATTATTTTCTTTTAAACATTTAGCACACTTCATTTTTATTTTTGAGTAAGATTTTTATTTTAAATTTTTATAATAACTGTTTTTTATGTAAATCATTTAATATTTCTTGATATTCAGGACATTTAATATTACTCGGTTTTTTAGTTAGACATTTATTACACTCTGATTTAGAATTAAATACTAGAAAATTACATATTGGACATTTCCATTCATTATCAAAACCAGCGTGTGTAAATCTTCCTAATACTGTTTTATATTTTTCTGGTTTCTTAGTTAAACATTTCGAACATTGTAATTTAGAATTAAATACATCAAAATTACATTTCGGACATTTCCATGTATTTGTTAGATTTGAAGACATTATTTATTTTATGTATTTTATGTATTTTATGTATTTTATGTATTTGTATATTAAATAATTTAATATTGAATTTTTTTGGTAATTTTAGATAAATATATTAATAAAAAATTTGAATCATGATTAACCAATAAATATTATTTTAATTCGTAATGTATTATAAATTATGCGATAAATCATTTTTACTTGGTTTTTCTAGAACAGTAGTTATTAATTCAATTGTTCTATACACTATTTCAAAATTGCACAACGAATCAATTTATATTCGCGTACAAAATAAGGATAACGAACCAAAAATATACAAATTATAAAACCTATTATTTATAAATTTTTATCTAGAATATGTAGAAATTCACTTGTCAAGGGTTTTTATGTGGCAAATGCGGTATTTCCGATTATTTGTTACTGGATTAAAATTCAATGGAACATCCGTTAAAATTTGTTCAAAATAAATTTATATTTTTGTCCTTACATTAGAATCTAAAAAATTGAATTGAACAAATACATTTATTATTTTTAATTAGTGTTTTTTGTTATAAAATGAATTCAAATGGTTTTGTCTTTTGTGTTAATTCCTTTTTAATTGGTGTTGTTGTATCAAATATTGTTTATCCAATGACTATTAATTTAGTTAATAATATTTATAATGTTTTTGATTATCCTAAAAAGAAGGATATTGAAGATGAAATTTTTTGGCATAATTTGACTTGATACATATTGATAAAATTGATTTTTTATTTACATTAATAATTATTTTACATTAACTTTTCCATCGTTTGATTTCTTGATACGCTTGGAAAAATGTCTTATCGTAGTGGTCGTATTACACAGGAGGAATATAATAGGCAGATACGTGATGAGCAGGAACATAAGGAGAGGGCACTCGAAATAAAGAGGGCAGAGCACGAGATCGCAGTTGCTAAACGAGAGAACCAGCAGGCACATGAAGTCTTTCAGGCTTGGTTTCTTGGTCTGTGTGCTTACTTTCCACCGATTGAAAAAATCCTTCGTGAGAATCCTCTTCTTCCATGGTCGTTGAATGAACTTCAACAACAAAAAGAAAAGATTCAGTTTATGTTCAAGTGGCGAAATGTCGCTTGGACATCAAAACAAATCGAGAGAAAGTTCCGTCGGGAACTTAAGACTCTCGATGAAATGATTCAGAAGGTCTTCAGTGATCTTCGAGATGTCACACAGGTTTGGGCAACCATTCCTAAGGAGACTCGGGAGAAGATGATTGACCATCGTTCTAAGATTGTTAAACTCTGGGAACTTGTTAATCATCCCGTTGTCAATACGGTTCAAAAGATTGAGTCTCAAATTGGAAATCTTCAGACTACATTATCTCATCATACTACCATGATCAGAGAAAAACAAAATGAATTGACATCTTTGTCTGAGGGTTATTTGCGGAATGCCCTCTTGAGCCAACTCGAGATCGATCATAATCACAAGCATACATTGGAGTTTCAAATTGGGAAACTTAAGGAAGGTTTGCCTATTGAGACAGAGATGTACAACCAAAGAGTCTCCGAATTGAAAACACATCGTCGGGAGCTTAATGACTTGATTGAGACTTCCGAGAAGACCTTTTTGAAAATCATTACCAATTTCAGGGAGGCAAAGAAGAGGGAGGAACAGCTTCGCAAGGATTCTGAGCATAGGAAAATAAAAATCCAAGAGACGGAGAAGACACTTGAGATTTCTCGGAAGGAGCTCTCTCGAATGGTTGAGAGATTGTCAACTCTAGAGCAGTGCCGGTTGTCTCTTCGTGAGGAGTATACGGCATTGTTTCAAAAGTCGTCATCTGATCCTCAATTGAGCAACTTCGAACGATCACTCTTTCTGAAAACATCAGACATCACACAATTGGAGACAGATGTTGACAGGTTGAGGGGAAAGATTGAAATGAATGAGGATTCATTGCGAAAGCTTCTAGCACAAGAAACACCTCAATAATAAAAAATATATTCATCTTTCGGTATTTTTTTTCTAGGTATCAAAAATTCTTGAAATATTGGTTCATTGAATTGATTTTTAGGAATAGCATTTTCAACATTATGTGCGATTTTTAAATATAAATCAAAATTAATTGGATAATATCCGTAATTATTACCATGTTTATCAGTCATCCATTTCTCTAATAATAAATAAACAGGTGATTCTTCATCAAAATGTTCTTTTATGGTTACCGCCAAATAACATAAATCAAAACTATAATTTGGTGGATATTTGGGTTTCGATTGTGGATTGTATGGATATGAATATTGACCTTCAGCATCTCCATCTTTCTTAAATACATCACTAAAAAAAGTTTTATCTTTATAATTATATATAGCTCTGGCAAAATCAATTATTTTGACTATACGCCCAGATGTTGGAACTTTATAATATTTACGATTAACAGAAAAATAAAGATATTTCTTTGGTGTTCTTTTAAACATAATATTACTACTATGTAAATCGTTATGTGTCATTTGAAATTCTTTTTGAATAACTGACAATCCAAAACAAATTTGAAACAATATGGATGCCCATTCTTTTTGTTCAAATGTTTGTCCTTTATCAAGATAATCATCTAATGTTTCATCTAATGTTTCCATTGCGATTATTTGAACTGGATAATTATCTAGAATTGCTTTGTATGAATTATTATCAATTTCCTCAAAAAAATCTTCATCTAGGTTGTTATCATCTATTTCTTCTTC
>Ga0172372_10007442_pt1 | contig 14687 bp, 11 predicted proteins | sample LakKiv5m_2_FD_114544 | JGI IMG/M metagenome (GOLD analysis project Ga0172372, IMG submission 114544) | Freshwater microbial communities from Kabuno Bay, South-Kivu, Congo - kab_092012_9.5m | ecosystem: Environmental > Aquatic > Freshwater > Lake | place: Democratic Republic of the Congo...
CGATCCAGGTCAGGGCGTCTCGCGAAATGAACGCGCGGCAAGCATCATGGGGGTCTCTGCGCGCAGACCAATGCATGCGTTTTCCAGCCTGGGCTCAATATCGAGTCCAACGGCAATCCACTGTCCATCGGCGACCCCCACATCGCGACGGGGTTTGCGGGATTCCATCTGCAGGTAAGTGGTGAGGGTGTGGGAGGCACCAAGATCCAGCGCCATCGTCAGGAAGTGGGAGCAGCCCTGGGTGCCCCCAATCAACTCGATGACGCGGTTTCGGTAACCCGGGCCGATTCTAAGACCGGTCAGTCGCTCCATCGGTGGCACGCTGGCCGCGCATCCTGAAAAGGGTTGCTCGATTGATGTTGCGCTGATCGACTCAATCACCAGCTCCGGAATGGACAGGGTTCCCTCCAGTCGCAGCGAATGGATCAGATCGTCGCCTTGCGGCGTACGGAACGTATCGGTGAGTGTGCTCAGAAACCGCACCAGACGGTCGCTGATGGGCTCAATGCGCAGCTTCTGCTCCCGGTCTGCAATAACGTTTGATAGCAAGGCCGCGCCTCCAGGCAGTCGCTCTAAAAAATGAGACTTTGATTATCTCAGCAGACGGTGTGCGCCCGCCTGCCTGGATGTGGGACGCCTTCTTGACCCTTGCTGCGGCCGGCGCATAGACTCGGCCGCACCAGTCAGGGTCCGGCCTTTGCGTGCCGAGGCCTGTCATCACAGGGAGAGTCGGGTGAGCAACGGGGCGGAATCGGCAAGGCGCGAGGTTCTTCGCATTGGGGGCGCCTCGGGCGCGTGGGGCGATAGCCCGATCGGTATCGGACCGCTTCTCGCCGCAGGGGTCGATGTACTGATGATGGATTACCTCGCTGAAGTGACCATGTCGCTTCTTGCGCGCGCCCGTCTGAAGGATCCCGAGGCTGGATTTCCGCCCGATTTCATTTCATACCTCGCTCCGCATCTGAGCGTGATCGCGGAGCGCGGCGTGCGGGTGGTGACCAATGCTGGCGGCGTCAACCCCAAGGCATGCGGTCGCGCGCTCGAGCAACTGATTGCGCAGTCGGGGCTGGCGCTCAAGGTGGCTGTCGTTGAGGGCGATGACCTGATGCCCATGCTCGACGCGCTTCGCGCCGAGGGAGTTCGTGAATGGCAGACCGGTGAGCCGCTGCCCCCGAAGATGCTGACTGCCAACGCGTATCTTGGCGCGGGGCCGATTGCCGTAGCACTCGCCGCGGGCGCCGATATCGTCATCACCGGTCGCTGCGTTGACAGTGCGCTTGCGCTCGGTGCCCTGATGCACGCGTTCGGATGGAAGGCCGATGATTACGACCGTCTTGCCGCGGGTAGTCTCGTCGGACATCTTCTTGAGTGTGGCCCGCAGTCAACGGGAGGCCTCCTCACTGACTGGCGTGACGTTCCAGGCTGGGAGTCGATTGGCTATCCAATCGCAAGTTGCTATCCCGACGGGAGCTTTACGGTGGGCAAGCCGCCTGCAACCGGCGGGCGTGTCAGCGTACAGTCGGTTGGTGAACAGGTGCTTTACGAAGTTGGAGATCCGGCAGCCTATGTGCTGCCGGATGTCGTCGCTGATTTCTCCAATGTCCATCTTGAGCAGGTGGGAGAAGACTGCGTGCGGGTGACGAATGTTCGCGGGTATCCGCCCACATCGTCCCTCAAGGTGTCGGCGACCTGGCAGTCGGGTTGGCGGGCTACGGCGATGATTGTGATCATCGGGGAGGAGGCCGTGGCGAAAGCCGAGCGCAGCGCGGATGCGCTCGTGGCCAGAGCACGCAATCTGTTTCAAGCAGCGAAGTTTGGCGACTTTGAAGCCATCCATGTCGAGGTGCTGGGCGCCGAGGCGAGCTTTGGCCGGCGCTCTCGAGCGCGCGGGGCGCGCGAGGTGGTGCTGCGTCTGGTGGTGGATCATCGCGAACCCAAGGCGCTCACGCTGTTCGCCCGTGAAGTGGGATCGTCCGCGCTCAGCTTTGCGCAGGGAACGGCCGCGCTGATAGGCGGGCGCCCCAAGCCCACCCCCATTGTCAGAATGTTCAGCTTCCTGGTGGAAAAGAGCAGGATGCCTGACACCACGGTCCAGATCGGGGCCGGGCCCGTGCTGGCGGTTCCGCTCCCGCTAGCGCCTGATTCAGTGACGGGTCGCATCACGGAGCGGCCAAAAGCCGAGAGCCAGCCTGGGGAGCACGTGGGGGCGGACGGTCAACCGGCCGCCACGGTCAGGGTGCCCCTCCGGCAGTTTGCGTACGCCCGCTCAGGTGACAAGGGCGACACCGTGAACATCGCAATCCTGTCCCGGGTTCCCGAGCATCTGGACTGGCTGCGCGATCAGGTCACGGTTGCCCGCATGGCGGATCATTTTGCCGATCTTGTTGTGGGGCCCATTGAGCGCTTCGATGTGCCTGGCCTCCACGCATTGAATTTTCTGATGCACCGCGCGCTGGGTGGCGGGGGCATGGCCTCTCGGCGGATTGACCCACTGGGCAAGGCATTTGGCCAGCAGGCGCTGGATCTCGAGATTGATATGCCCGCTGAATGGTGTTCGCCCCGAGGGCGATGAATGGGTACCGGACCGCGTGGACGTTCCGACGCGAGATCGATAGACTCGGGACGCTTGCGCCCCAGGGCGTTCGCATCAGCGTCCCGCAGCGGGGCAAAAGTGATTGACACGGAGGGCGTACCCATGAAATTTCTGAAACTGTCTGGTCTGCTTGCTTCAGCATTGATGGTGGCGCCTGCCTGGGCGGCATTTCCCGACAAACCGGTTCGGGTGACGGTTGCGTTTGCGCCCGGCGCCTCCACAGACATCATTGCGCGCCTGTTGGCCGAGCCTGTCGGGTCTGCCCTGGGCCAACCCATGGTGGTCGAAAACAAGCCGGGCGCTGGTGGAAACATTGCCACCCAGCAGGTGAAAGCCGCGACTGCCGATGGGCACATGCTCCTGTTTCACAGCGTGGCGGTGTCGGTGAATCCCTCGCTCTTTCGCAATGCGGGCTACGACCTGCTGAAAGATTTCGAGCCGGTTGCGATGGCCGGGGTCACGCCCAATCTGCTGTTTGTGAACCCGTCTGTGAAGGCCAGCAATCTTGCCGAACTGATCGCGCTTGCGCGCGCCACGCCGCTCGCGTACGCCTCGTCAGGGAACGGTACGACGACCCATCTTGGCGCAGAGTTGCTGTTTCGCAGTCTGGCGGGAGTGGACATCACGCACGTGCCTCACCAGCCGGCTGCGGCGTCGGTGGCGGTGATTGGTGGAGCGGTGCCCGTGGGCAGCACATCAATGCCGCCTGTTGTGCCGCACGCAAAGAGCGGCAAGGTTCGACCCATCGCCGTGATGTCGCTGCAAAGAAGCCCGGTGCTTCCGGACGTGCCCACCGTCGCCGAATCAGGGTATCCGGGGTTTGAGGCGAGCACCTGGTTTGCAGTGTTCGCGCCCGCTGCAACGCCACAACCGGTGCTGCAGCGGCTCAATGAAGACTTCAATCGGGCGCTGCAAACGCCGGACATTACCGAGAAATTTGCCAAGCAATCTCTGGCGATCCAGACGCTTGATCGCGCGGCGCTGAAGGCCTACATCGCTTCCGAAGTTGCCAAGTGGGGCAAAGTGGTGCGCGATGCAGGCATCAAGGTTGACTGAGGGCTTAGTAGGTTTTGTAAGGCAGGAACTTGCCCGACAGTACGACGTTCACCCGATCGCCTTTGGGATCGGGTTCGCGCGTGATGTCCATTGAAAAATCGATGGCGCTCATGATGCCGTCACCGAACTCCTCGTGGATCAGTTCCTTGATGGTGGTCCCATAAACGCTGACGATTTCATACCAGCGGTAGATCAGCGGATCGGTGGGCACGGACGAGCGTAGCGAACCCTTGTAGGGAACGGCCTGCAGAAGCGCGACCGCGTCGGTTGGCAGATCGAAGATCCGGGCAATGGATTTCGCCTGGTCGGCTGTGAGCGTCATTTGTCCCAGGCAAGCGGCTGTGACCCACTCTTTCGAGTAGCCGATTTTCTTTGCCACGTCAGCCCATTTGATGCCTTTCTGAACCTTGGTGGAGTAAATGAGATCGGTGACGTCCTCGCGAGTCATCGGCTTCGCGCCCGTCCACTTCTTGGAAGATGTTTTGCCTGCGGCCATGTGAACAATCCTTGAGTTCAGGTGGAAAGAAAAGTCAGGTGGGTGAGGGGGATGAGCCGGGTCGAACGCGGACCGGCGTCCAGGCACCGACTCTTGCACGCGCTGCATAGTCGGCTGAACGATTCACCAGGAAATCGATCAGATGGTTTCGTACTCCGTAGTAGCCCTCTTCGCGGTGCAGCGTGGCGCGGGTGCGGTGGCGGGGCAGCGGGTTCTCAACGATTTCGGCGATGACAGCGCCAGGCCCGTTACTCATCAGGAATATCCGGTCGGCCAGAAGAATGGCCTCATCAACGTCATGCGTGATCATGAAGACGGTCTGGCGCGTTTCTCGAACAATCCCGACCAGTTCATCCTGAATGCTTCCCCGAGTGAGGGCATCGAGCGCGCCAAAGGGTTCGTCAAGAAGAAGCATCTTGGGCTGAATGGAAAACGCGCGAGCGATGCCCACCCGCTGCTTCATCCCGCCCGAGAGTTGCGAGGGCTTCTTGCTCTCCGAGCCTCCGAGATGAACCATGTCGATGAATCGCTGCACATGCGAATCAACCTGCTCCCGGGACCACTCCGGGTGGCGTGAGCGCACTGCGAAGGCGATGTTGCCGCGCACACTCATCCAGGGCATGAGCGCGTGCGATTGAAACACCACGCCGCGATCCAGGCTGGGTCCTTCAATGGACCGTCCATCGATGAAGGCGTGGCCTCCCGTGGGCTTTTCAAGACCCGCCAGCACATTGAGGATGGTGGTCTTTCCGCAGCCCGAGTGTCCGATGATGCAAACAAACTCTCCGCGATCGATCTGGAAATTCACGTCGTCAAAGATGACTGTTTCGCCCTTGCCCTGGGCGGCAGGAAAAGCCTTTTTCAGGCGCTCCACGCGAAGAAAGCTCTTGCCGGCGTTGTCGACGGGCATGCCTGCCAGGCGTTGGGGCTCGCTCATGTCCATGGTCATTGCCTTTCAGTCGCGGTAGGTGACCAGGCGCTGCAGGCGCGCAAAGCCCAGGTCCAGCAGCATCCCGACCAGGCCAATCAGCAGGATTGCCGTGAGAATGTTGGTGATAGACAGGTTGTTCCACTCGTTCCAGACGAAGTAGCCAATTCCCGTTCCTCCCACCAGCATTTCGGCTGCAACAATGACCAGCCAGGCGATGCCGATGGAGATGCGCATTCCCGTCATGATGGTGGGCGCGGCAGCAGGCAATATCACCAGAAAGGCCTTGCGAAGCGCGCCCACTTCAAGCGTACGGGACACATCGAGCCATTCCCGTCGGACCGATGCCACACCAAATGCAGTGTTGATCAACATCGGCCAGATTGAGCATACGAAGATCACAAAGATGGCCGATACGCTGGAGTCCTTGAGCGTGAACAGTGCGAGCGGCATCCAGGCCAGTGGGGAGATTGGCTTCAGTACCTGAATAAAGGGGTCGAGCGCGGAATACAGAACGCGCGACATTCCGATGACGAAGCCAAGTGGTATCGCAACCAGCGCTGCCAGCGCGAAGCCCGCAGCCACCCTCGCAACCGAGTAGGCCAGCTGAATGCCAAGACCCTTGTCGTTGGGACCGTTGTCGTAGAAGGGATTCGCGATGTGTCCACCCACGGTGCGGGCGAAATCGACGGGCGTGGGGAACGTGGACTTCTGACCTGTAGCGGCTGCGGCGCCCACCAGCTTGGCGTATTCCTCATCCACCTTGACAGTACCCGCCGTGGAGCTCGTGGCGATGTGCCATGCGCCAACAAAACACACAAGAATCAGCAGGGTGACGATGAGCGAGCGAATGCGCTCAGGTGCAAGCCCGCTCATGCTGACCGCCTGATCTTGAAGCTGTCCAGATACTCCTTGGGCTTTTGCGGGTCAAAGGGCTTGCCCATGACCGAGAAGCCGCGCGAGTTTCGGTCGGGCGCGGTGAGACCTGCTTCACGCATCAGCCGGCGTGCGTCGGTTGCGAGGAACACCTCCTGAGCAACCTTCTGGTAATCAACATCGCCTTTCAGCTGGCCCCAGCGCTGCATCTGCGTGAGGATCCACACTGCGAAAGACTCCCAGGGGAATGGATCGAAGCTGATCCGGTCGGGCACCTTGCGTACGCCGCCCAGGCCATCGGCAAAGGTGCCAGTCAGAACCTGCTCCACAACGGTCACCGGTTGGTTGAGGTAACTGGCTGGCGCGATGGCCGCAGCAATTTCCTTTCGGTTCTCCGCCTTCGAGGCATATGCGGTGGCCTCGACGATGGCCCGCAACAGCGCCCCGTAGGTGTTGGGCATGGAGGTGATGAACTGCTTGCTCGCGGCAAAGGCGCAGCAGGGGTGGCCATCCCAGAGTTCCTTGGACAGCAGATGAATGAAACCCACGCCGTCGTAGACCGCGCGCTGGTTCACCGGGTCGGGAGCAAGAAAGCCGTCGATGTTGTCGGCCCGCATGTTTGCAACCATCTCGGGGGGCGGCACCGAGCGGATCTGAACATCCCGATCCGGGTCCAGCCCAGCTTCCGCAAGGTAGTAGCGGAGCAGGTAGTTGTGCATGGAGTAGTCAAACGGCACAGCAAAGCGGAACCCTTTCCATTGCTTGGGATCGCGCTTGTCTTTGTGCTTGACCGCGAGCGTGATGGCCTGTCCGTTGATGTTTTCAACCGCCGGCATAGCGTACGCCTGGGGTGCCGCGCCCAGACCCAGCGAAATCGCGATCGGCATCGGGGACAGCATGTGTGCGGCGTCGTACTCTTTATTGAGTGTCTTGTCCCGGATCACAGCCCAGCCTGCTGTCTTGATCACTTCTACATTCAAGCCCTGCTTGGCGTAGAAACCCATTGGGTGGGCCATGATGATGGGCGTTGCGCAGGTGATCGGGATGAAGCCCACCTTCAGATCGCGCTTCTCCGGCGTCCCACCCGCCTGCGCAAACGCCTCTTTCGCGGCGGCGAGAGGAAAAAGGGATGAGATTGCGGCAATGGCGGTCGGCGTTCCCACAGCACTCAGAAACGAGCGACGCACCGCATCGTTCGGGAACATTGCCCTCACAACCGCCTGTTCCACTGCCCGGCTTTGCAAGGCCTCCGCGCTGGCCGATGCGGCGTCGTGTTCAGCCTGTGAGGTGTGGGCCCCGCAGTTGCAGTGCAGGCGAATACGGCTATTGAACGGATCTGAAAACAGGGACATGACAGGCTCCGACGATGAACTGTGTGTTCATTCGCAGATTCCATGCCACGCCGCACGCGGGCGCGTTTTGCGCACAAATGGTGCGCATCGGATCAATCGGTGCGTGTGAAAAGAGTGGGAGGCACCCGAGATGGGGATGTGCACCACGGTGAAGCCTGGCGCGCTCCAGTTCAGTGCTGATGCCCGCAAATCCCACTGATTTGATTGGATTTAGGTCGCCAGGCAAAGGGATTGGAGCCCGTGTTGCGCGCACCACCCCCCGTCGTGATCAGTTGCTTCGACGCCCGCCTTCCGGCGGTGCGGAGGCGGTGCGAATACGTACCTTGTCGCCCTCAACAATTCCATCGGGCGGGCTGACAATAACGCGGTCGTCGGCCTGTACGCCAGCGGAGAGTTCGACCGTACTGCCATGATCCTTGGATACGGTGACCCGGCGGATCCTCACTCTATCCTCCGCGTCAACCACCGCAACCCGTGGGCCCGCTGCGCCGAAGATCATTGCGCCAGCGGGTACCGCTAGCGATGCGTCGTGCGCAACTTCGAAGATGATCTTGGCAAAGCCTCCGGGCAACAGCCGCGAGGCTGTGTTGTCGGCTGAAAGCTGAACCAGCATGCTTCCCGAACCGGTACCAATTGCCTGGGCGAGGGACTGAACCGTTGCCGTCCAGGTTTTTCCGGGATGCTCGGGAACCACGAAATTCGCGCGGTCACCCTGCTTGATGGCGAGCGCCCGGTTCTGAGGAACGTTCACATAAATACGTACGCGCGCCACGTCGGAAAGCGTAAACAGTTCTGTGTTGGTGGCGCCCCCAGCCACGACCAGCGCGCCGACGTCTGTATTGCGTGCGGTGATGACGCCATCAAAGGGCGCAACGATCGACGAGAACTTTTTCTGCGCCACCAGGCGGTCAAGATTGGCTTGAGATGCGCGAACCTGGGCCTCCTTCACCTGCAGGTCGCCCCTCTTTTCCTCGACCGCCTGAGACGAGACGAAGCCCTGATCGCGAAGCGATTGCCAGCGCTCTGCGGTGGTGCGCGACAGTGCGGCGTTGGCCGTAATGCTACCCAGCTCCGCCTGGGCCTGGGCGATCTGCTGATCGAGCTCGGGCGTTTCGATTTCGGCCAGCAGCTGCCCCGCCTTGACCGACGTACCGATATCGACCTTCCACGATTTGAGGTAGCCGGCGATACGAGAGTAGATGGGGGCGCGCGTGTGTGGCTCCACCCGCCCAGGCAACTCGACTCGGGTCAGGTTGGAGGCGGGCCGCGAGGGCGACACCACCAGAACGGTGGGCACTCCTGCCTCTTGAGCCCTGGCGCTCAGGCGGTCGGCATTGGTGGCGCGGGCCGACAGGCCCCATGCAGCGATACCGCCGGCCAGACCGAGGGTGATGACGAATCCAACCGATAGCTTGAGCCCCGACACTGGTCGGTGAGGAATCTTTTCAAGCGGCAGCGACATAGGGTTCTCCTGCGGGTGATGCGGGGTTGGGACGCTTGCCGTCGCGACCATGCATCATGGCAAAAACGACCGGAACGAAGGCGAGGGTGGCAATGGTTGCGAACAACAGGCCACCAATGACTGCGCGACCCAGGGGTGCGTTCTGCTCGCCGCCTTCACCCACGCCCAGGGCAAGGGGCAGCATCCCGATTATCATGGCGAGTGCCGTCATGAGCACCGGCCGGAACCGGACAAAGCCCGCCTCCAGAGCGGCGTCGACAGCGCTGAGCCCCTGCTCGAGCCGCTCGCGGGCAAAGCTGATCACCAGCACGCTATTGGCCGTTGCAACCCCCATGCACATGATGGCGCCGGTGAGGGCGGGGACGGACAGCGTGGTGTGCGTGGCAAAGAGCATCCAGATGATCCCGGCGATCGCGGCTGGTAGCGCCGTGATGATCACGAAGGGGTCTTTCCACGACTGAAAATTCACTACGATCAGGAAGTAGATCAGACCGATCGCGCCCAGCAGTCCGAACAGCAGACCCGAGAATGCCTGCTCCATGGTGCGCACCTGGCCGATCAGGACCACGCGACTGCCGCGAGGTACCTCGCCTGCGGTATCAGCGATCAGCTTGCGAACATCGCGGGCCACCGCGCCCAGGTCGCGATCCTGTGTGGTGGCGTTGAGCTGCACCAGTGTCTGCAGTTCATACTGGCTCACGACCGCATTGGCCGAGCCGCGCTGAAAATTGGCAAGCCCCCCGAGTACCTGCGGTGAACTGCCTGAGGCCGCGTTGGCGGGCGTGAGCGGAAGGTTTTCGATGGCCGCGAGCGAGTCAAGCTGGTATTGCGGGGTCTGCATCACGATGGGGTAAATGATGCTGTTGACAGGGTTGAGCCAGTAGGTTGGCGCTACCTGGCTGCTGCCTGCAAGGTTGACCACCATGCTGTTGGTGATGTCGCGCGCGCTCATGCCGAACTCCTGGATGCGCGTGCGGTCCACTTCCACGTTGAAGACGGGGGCGCGCCGGGACTGCTGAATGCGCGCATCGGCGACACCAGGAATCTTCCTCAACTCCTTGAGAAGCTTTTCCGCATAGGCGAAGTTCGCCTCCAGATTGAGGCCTCGAATCTGAATGTCGATGGGTGCAGGCGCACCGAAATTCAGGATCTGGCTCACGATGTCAGCAGGCGGGAACGAAAACACCGTATCGGGGAACTCGCGGGGCAACACCTCACGCAGTTCCCTCACGTAATCGGCAACCGGCCGGTGTCCCTTCTTGAGCGCAATCTGGACATCACCATCCTGGGTGCCGATGACGCCGGTGTTGTTGTAGGCGAGGTTGATACTGGACGGAGGCAGGCCAATGATGTCGACCATCGCCTCGATCTCTTCCGGCGGAATCACCTGCCGGATGACCTGGCCAATGCGGGCGAAGCGGACAGCGGTTTCCTCGACACGCGTCCCCACCGGAACTCGCGCGTGCAGAAGAATCTGCCCGTTGTCGACCGCCGGGAAGAAGTTGGTTCCCAGATAGGGGACCAGCGCGAATGACGCGATCACGCACGCCATGAAGCCCAGCACAAACTTTTTCCGGTTGGCCAGCGCCCAGGCCAGAATTGACTGGTAGCCAAGGCGGAAGCGCTCGAACCGACGCTCAAACCCGCGCTGAAACCAGACCAGCGGATTGCGGGTGGGCTTGCGCTCGAGGAGCACACCGTGGGGGTGGACGTCGTGCGCCTTGAGCAGGTATTTGGCCATGGTGTTGACCAGTGTCCGCGACAGAATGAACGAGGACACCATCGCAAAAATCACCGCCAGCGCCATGGGCACGAACAGGTAGCGCGCCACCCCTTCAAGGAAAAACATCGGCACAAAGACAATGCAGATGCAGAGGAGCGAAACGAATGCCGGGGTCACAATCTGGCGGGCGCCATCCATGATGGCGGTTTCCACATCCTTGCCCTGCTCAAGGTGCCAGTTGATGTTCTCGATGGTGACAGTGGCGTCATCGACCAGAATGCCCACGGCGAGTGCGAGTCCGCCCAGAGTCATGAGATTGAGGGTTTCGCCAATAGCCGCGAGGCCCAGTATGGCGCCCATGATGGACAGTGGAATGGACGTGGCAATGATGAGCGTGGGGCGCCAGCTTCCGAGAAACAGAAGAATCATGAGGCTGGTGAGAGCTGCCGCAATCACCCCTTCCACCGCCACCCCGGTCACAGCGGCGCGCACAAAGATGGACTGATCATTGATGGGCGTGACAGTGAGCTGTTCCGGCAGCGCCGCGCGCATTTGCGCGAGCTTGTCGCGCACGCCCGACACGATGGAAAGGGTGGAGGCTCCGCCGTTTTTCAGCACTGACAGCAGAACCGAGCGGCTCCCTTCGACCGACACAATGCTGGTTTGCGGCGCATTGCCATCGTGCACGTTCGCAACGTCACGAACATAAATCGTCGATCCGCCGGTTGACCGGATGGGCAGATCATTCAGCTCTGCAATCTGGGTCACGATGTTGTTCAACCGCATGGCGTATTCGAACTCGCCAATCTTCTGCGAGCCCACCGGAATGGCCACGTTTTGCGCGGCCAGCGTGTTGGCTACGTCCTGCGCCGAGAGCCCACGGGACTGGAGGGCGAGTGGATCGACGTCGATTTGAACGATTCGCTGCTTCCCGCCGTAGGGCCAGGGGATGGCCACGCCCGGCACGGTGACAAGCTGCGGGCGCACCATATTTACGCCAGCGTCGAACAGCTGCTGCTCGCTCATACCCTGGCCGGCGAGCGCAAGCTGCAGCACCGGGACTGTGGCGGCGTTGTAGTTGAGGATGAGAGGAGGGGTGGTGTTGGGCGGCATTTGCCGCACCGACACCTGTGCCGCAGCGGTGACCTGCGCATTGGCAATCGAGATGTTCACGCCCGGCTGGAAGAAGATTTTGATGATGCAGATGCCGGTGTATGAATTGGCCTCGATGTGCTCGATGTCATTCACGGTAGTGGTGAGGCCGCGCTGAAACAGGGTGCAGATTCGCCCCGACATCTGATCGGGGGGAAGCCCGGTATAGCTGAACGCCACCGCAATCACCGGAATCCGGATTGCCGGAAAAATATCGGTGGGCATCCGGATCGCCGCAAGCGGCCCCAGGATCAGGAGCAGCAGCGCCATCACGACAAAGGTATAGGGCTTGTCTAGCGCGGTACGAACGATGGATACGAGCATGGGAGCGCCGCGATCGGGTGTGGGAAGCCTGGACGTCGGGTACACGACGTTCAGTTGAATAACTCCTCAGTTTGCCGGATTAATCTGATCTCGCTCAAGTGAAGGGCTTTCCGGCGAAACAGCTGCGTGTTTCGGCGGCCACACACCGTGCTTTGCCACAAGGGGGCGCCTGGAATCGGTGTCAGGGTGATTGCCTCAACCGAGATGGAGGTCATCATGATGCGATGGAATCGTCCGTTTGCCCTGGGGGCGTGGGTGCTGGGCGGATTTCTGGGGAGGGGTATCACCGCGAGCGCAGTCTGGGCGCAGTCGGGTTCGGGTGGGCAGACAGGTGCTTTGCAGCGCGATACGGAGCGGCGGTCAGTTGACCCCGGCAGGCGCGGGTTCGAATCCAATTGCGCGGCCTGCCACGGAAAGACCGGTCGCGGCGATGGGCCTGTCGTTGAGCTACTGAAGCGATCTCCTCCCGACCTGACCCAGCTCTCCCGTAAAAACGGCGGGGTGTTTCCGATTGACCGGGTGTACCAGACCATTGAGGGAGGAACGGTTGCCGCACACGGTTCGCGCGAGATGCCGATCTGGGGACGGGATTACCGGATTCAGGGCGCCGAATATTTCATGGACGTTCCCTATGATCCGGACGCCTATGTGAGAACTCGTCTGCTGTGGCTGGTGGAGTATCTCAGCCGTCTGCAGGCGCGATGAAGGCTGGGGCGCAGCCAGCGTCCCCTGGTCAGGCGGCAGGCAGGCGGCCCCGAAGGCGGGCAGCCAGTTCAGCCGCTCCCCAGATCTCGATCTGATTCGAGGCGGCAAATCTGGCTGCGGGTTCGGTGACTTCGCCCAGAAACAGAATCAGGCCCGCGCTTGCGCCCGACTGATCAAAGTCCTCGCTGAGATCGCGCAAAGCTTCGACGCCCAGCCGGGCCGACTTCCAGCGCTTCGCACTGACCAGTCGGCAGCCTTTGGCGTCGTGAATGATGAAATCGGCTGCAGCGCTACGGTGCTCGCGAACAACCCTCCCGTCCTCGGTGAGCGCTGCCAGCGCAAGCGGCTGGAATTGTTGCCAGTTCATGGACGAAAGAACCTGAGCGGTCTGTTCGATTTCCTGCGCCCCGGGAAGACTCCACTGCCGCTTGAGCGCCATGGCGCCGATGACAACGAACGGCAGCGAACTCAGAGCGCCAACCACGCGGTAGGCTTGGGGCAACAGGGCCATGGCGATCAGCGACAAGACTCCTGCCACGGCAAAGCTGATCCACCACGGGGATCGCAACAGCATCGCGAACAAAGAGTTACGGGGCAGTTTGAAAGCCACGGCCGCCTCAGATCGCCACTTGCGTACCAAGCTCAACCACCCTGTTGGGGGGCAGCGCGAAGTAGCTGGCAGTACTTGAACTGTTTTGCAGCATCCACCCGAACAATGAACGCCGCCAGCCGAAGACGCCGCGTCGGCTGGTGGAGACGATCACGGGCTTGCTCGTGAAATACGAGGTGTCGTTGGTGTCAATGCTGACCCCTCGACGGCGCGCGAGTGAGAGGACCTGCGCGATATCGGGCTCCTCGCGAAATCCGAAAGACGCAACGATTCGAACGATGCCGTTACCACCGCGCTCGATTTCCAGGCGGTCATGGTCAGGTACGCGGGGCAGGTCAACAAAATCCACAGTGAGAAAAATCACTTGCTCGTGTGCGACCCGGTTATGCCTCAAGTTGTGCAGAAAGCTGGTGGGGTGTCCGCTTCGCCCGGAGCTGAAAAACACCGCGGTCCCCGGCACTCGCTGGATGCCGGAGAGGTCGAGCGCGAACGCATCGCCGCGACTGCGTGGTGAGGCGTCCTTCCGTGACCGGACAATTTCGGTTCCGCGGCGCCAGGTGGAAAGTACCGTGAACATGATGGTTGCCACGGCCAGGGGGAACCATCCGCCCTCAGCAATCTTGCCCGCATTGGCGAGGAAAAACACCACCTCAAGTGCACCGAACACGAGGAGAGCCGGCAGCAGCCAAAGCTTGAATGACGCCCGACGCCCCAGGAATACAGCGACAGTCAGGAGCGCGGTGCCAATCATCAGGTCACCCGACACCGCAATGCCGTATGCGGCGGCGAGCTGGCTTGAGCTTCGAAAGCCCAGCACGAGCAGCACCACTGCCACCAGCAACATCCAGTTCACCACGGGAATGTAGATTTGACCGCGAGAGGTTTCAGAGGTGTAGCGCACCCTCAGACGCGGAAGGTAGTTGAGACGAGAGGCCTGCTGCGTGACAGAAAACGCCCCGGAAATGGTGGCCTGTGAGGCGATCACCGTGGCCAAGGTTGCCAGGACAATCAACGGCAACAGCAGGGGCTCGGGTGCAAGCAGGTAAAAGGGATTACGGACCGCCTCCGGGTTGCGAAGAACGAGTGCGCCCTGGCCGAAGTAGTTGAGCATGAGGCACGGAAACACGAGCGCGAACCAGCTGATGCGAATGGGCCTCGGACCGAAGTGCCCGAGATCTGCATACATGACCTCAGCGCCGGTCAGCGTGAGGAATACCGCCCCCAGCAGGATGAGCGTGAGGCCAGGGTGTTCGACTGCGAAGCCGATCGCGTAGACGGGGTTGACGGCGGCCAGAATTGAGGGCGTTTCGATGATGCTCCGGATGCCAAGCGCCGCCATGACAAGAAACCAGACGATCATGACCGGCCCGAATAGCGCGCCAATCTTTGCTGTTCCCCGGCGCTGGAGCA
>Ga0172372_10007445_pt1 | contig 14685 bp, 7 predicted proteins | sample LakKiv5m_2_FD_114544 | JGI IMG/M metagenome (GOLD analysis project Ga0172372, IMG submission 114544) | Freshwater microbial communities from Kabuno Bay, South-Kivu, Congo - kab_092012_9.5m | ecosystem: Environmental > Aquatic > Freshwater > Lake | place: Democratic Republic of the Congo...
CCCGCCCCGGTTGCCGCGAAGCCCGCCCCGGTTGCCGCGAAGCCCGCCCCGGTTGCCGCGAAGCCCGCCCCGGTTGCCGCGAAGCCCAGCCGCTCCGTAGCCGGTGCTCAAAAGGAACTTGATGCGCTTTTGGCTGCTCGTAAGCCGGGGCGTCCGTCGAAGGAGTTTCAAGCCCAAATCGACGCACTCGTAGCCAAGGGTGCCGTACTTCCGGCTTCCCGCCCGAAGCCCGCCGCCGCTGCCCCGACCGTTGCCGCTGCTGCCCCTGCTGCCCCTGCTGCCCCTGCTGCCCCGACCGTTGCCGCTGCCCGCAAGGCGCGGAAGTTGAACGAGGCCCGCAAGGCGCGTAAAGCCGAGTTGAAGGTAATGAAGTCGCGGCAGGTACGGGAGATTGCAAAGTCTCTTGGTATTGAGGGCCGTTCCGGTCTGGATCTTCCCTCTCTAATCAACGCGATTCTTCGGAGCGAGTTCAAGGGTACTGTTTCTCGTAAGGGTCAGACGGGCCTTACGGCAGACAACCTCAAAGCGAAAACCGTTGACCAGTTGCGGAAGATTGCGACCCGTCGCGGTATCGCCGCGAACATCAAGGGCAAGGCCGCTCTGATCAATGCGATTCTCGCTTCTCGGAAGGAGAAGGGTAGCCGCGAAGCCGCCATGAAGGCCGCTGCCAAGTTGGGCGCTTCGGCCGAGGGTCGAGTACGCCACGGGGTAGGTCCGTTCCGCCTCATTATCGCAAAGGCGGGTAAACCTATCGGTGATTTGGGTCCGTATGCAACGGCTCGCGCCGCCACAGCGGATCTCAAATCGTTGCTTCGCACCGCCGCTCCGATTGAGAAGTACGCCATTTCTCAGTCCGAAGGTAATCGTCTGATCGAAACAAAGACTACGGGTTTGGAAAAGAAGGGTAAGGTGGTCGATGGTTATGTCGTTGTAGCCAAGGTTCCGGGCGCGGCAGACCTCAAAATGGACGGCTTTGTGTACCAGCCCAATGCGGCTGAAATCAAGTCCGCCGCCAGCAGCTACAAGGGCTTCGCCTTCGGGGCTTCCGGTATGCGTCTTGCGGCCAACGGCTCCTTTGCCGCTGCTCGCCGTAACCTGATGCAGAAAATGGCGAAGATGAACCCGGAGGCTGGTCGCGCTCAACGCAACGCCCGCCGCAACGCTCCGGTTTCGTTCCGTACCCGCGACGGCCGCACCATTTCCTTCAAGACGCGGTTCTAATATGCACTATGTCCAGATTCGCAAAAACGGCACCCTATACGGCATCATCGGACCCTACTCTGATAGATCCGATGCGCTCGTAGACGCCGCTACCCTCAAACGGCCGGGTCTGGACATTCGTGTTCTCTCTGAACACGGGGACCAAAGCCTGCAACCCCGGCGTAACTATGCACAGGTGGTTGCGGCTTTGGCCCCGATTGCGCGGGAACTTGCGATTTCGTTCGCTAAGTCCGCAGCGGCCGAGTTTCGCGCCGCAGACCGCGAACGCCGGATCGAAATGATCCGGCGGTACTCTCGGGTGAACCCCCTGCTCGCCTTCGTTGCGCGGTCGGACGAGCAAGCGGGTAAGCTGGCCGATTTGCTTGTAAAGTTTCTTCCACCGGCACAGTAGACAAGTTTCTTCCTCCGGGGTACATTACCCCGGAGGAAAACCTCATGGCATCCCACAAACAAAACAATCATCGGGACCGCATGGCTCGCATCATGGCGGTTTCGAGCACTTGGACGGCAAAACCCATGCGTACCCGCCTCAATCCTATTTCCCCGGAAGCCTACGATCGGTATTGGGCCGATCGTCTTGGGGGCGCTCCCCCGGCCAAGGAAACCCGGTTGGTTACTACTGCTGTAACCGCAGGGGCTCTGTCTCCGGCGGTTACTTCCGCGACCCAGGCCGGTCTAAGCAAGAGCGATAAGGCCAAAGTCTCCAAGATCGACAAGGAAATCAACGCGATTTTGGACGCACGCAAGGGCCGCCGGGGGCCTCGACCGGCCGCCGAAAAGCAAAAACTCGCTGCCCTCCAAGCGGAGAAAGCCGCTATTCTCGGAGAAGCACCGGCCCCGACTCCCACCCAAACCGCCACCGCTATTGTCGAAGAAGCGGTCAAGGTTACGGAGACAGCGGCCAGTAACGCGGCGGATTCCGTTGAATCTATCCGACTCAACATCAAGGCAATCGAGGACTACTACGCGGAACGCGGCGGTAAGCCGGGCCGCCCCAAGGCTGGATTCGGTAAGGAGGATCTAAAAGCGTTGAAGGCCAAGTTGGCCGCCGCCGAAGCGGCTGCGGGCGCTGCGGCAACCGCCGCCGATGCCGTCAAGGATATTGCCGACGCTGCGGGCGTTGCGATTGAAGCCAAGCCCGGCCGCAAGCCCGGCCGCAAGCCCGGTCCCAAGCCCGGCCCCAAGCCCGCATCCACGGCTGCGGCTGCGAAAGAAGCCAAGGATTTGACCGGCGTTGCGGTCGAAGCCGCGCAAGAGGCGCAGGTTCAAGCAGAAGATGTAGCCGACGAAACGGCTGCGATCGGAGAAGCCGAGGGGGTCGATCTTCCCGTTGTGGACTCCGTACCGGAGCCCCTGGTTCAAGCGAGCGGTGCCGATTTGCTCGGTGATGATCTATTTGGAGAGGCGGCAGCCATTCTAACTGCTATCGAGGGGGGCGGTACGCCCGAACAAGCCGTAGAGGCGGGTGAAGTCGTCGCACAGAGCGCAGAAGATAAGCGAAAAGCCGAAAAGGCCGCCAAAAAAGCAGCCCTACTGGCACAGATAAAGGCGGGAATGAAGAACAACCCCCGCCGCAACAGCGAGATGCGGGGTATCCCCGGCGCAACGCGGGGCACTTTCGTCAATGCGTTTATGGGGGGTAAACTCAAAATGTCCCAAGAGGACGCGGAATCATTCTTCGACTACATCAACGACTTCTTGATCGAAGGTGGTATCCAGCGTGAACAGGGACAAAGCCCCGCAGATTATTTCAAGGCCATAAAAACGACCCTAAACGCCAACCTCGCCAGTCTGATCGAACTCTGGAAATCGGAGCAAGAGGACGAGGACGGGGGCGAGGACGAGGACACCACGGACGAGCCTACCGATCCGGGGTTTGACGAAGAAGCGGCCCATCAACTGATTATTCAGTTGATCGACAAGGAAATCGAAGCCCTGCTGGGTACGCGGGCCAATCGCTCCCGCTCCCGCTCCAACTTCGGCCGCCGTAACCGTTTCTGATAGATTCGACTGACGGGTAAGGAACAGACCATGACTAAGCGTAACACAATCGGACAAAGCACCCAAGTTGCCCGTATTCTGGACAATGTGGCTCGAAACCTTAGCCGTCCGCAGCAAGCCTATCTGGACGAAAACTACGCCCAATACGAGCGGTACATCATAGGGCAGATCGAAGAACGGGAAAAAGTCGGACGATTCGGAGAGCCCTCCGAGTCGTCCGACTACCCGAAGCCGTACCGCTTGCGGAACCTTGCCCCCAACTACCCGGGGGCTCTACGGGCTTTGGAGATTTTGGTCGGGATACTAATGGATGAAGGTCCGACCCCGAAAAAAGAAGAAGTATCTATCAAGGCTAACCCCTTCTTTCCCGAGGATCAGGCTCCCCTTAGTATCTACGCCTCTCGACTCTCCAATCCAGCGGGAGTCCCGGTACAAGTCTTTGAGCACTTGTCCGCTGCCCGTCTGCTTCTGCCCCACACGGTAGGACAAAACCCCGACTTTGATCGGGGTCAAGTCTTGCAGATTATCCGATTGATCGAGCAGGAGGCACAGCAAAGCGGTGTCGCGTACACGCCCGTTACGGACAAGCAAACCAAACCCTTTCCGCAAGACTACAATCTCGTTCTTCCCCAGGGGGCACTCGCTCCCTTTGTGGTCGAGGGACGAAATCTCGGATCAATCCGCTGGATTTGGCGGAAAAACGAGGTACAGTTTTACATTCCCCTCGATCAAGAGGACAAGGCAGAAAAAGAAGCCGGCCGAAAGGGTGAGTCGGTACGCAAGGACTTTGAGAACTTCGTCAACAGTCTGCGCTATCAGATCAAGCGTGTAAACCCGGCTCTCATGCCTGAAATGGATCGTCAGGTAAGCTATGGTCTTTATGCGTACCGTGAACTGTTTATCCACCTAAGCGCGATTCCGGTTGTCGTGGACATTCTTCGGGGCGGGGGTCAGCCCGAGGAAGGTGTTACGCCGATCAAGCAACTGAAACTGGCGAACACTCTGGAATCTTGCCTGTTTCTATGGAAGATCGGTAACCCGAGTGCTTTTAGCACAGCGCAGAAGATTGAGAGCAGCGGCCTGACTACCGAGCAGCAAGCCGAGTTGAAGTTTTACTACGAGGAAATCCAGAAGGGAGAAGTACCCAATCAGGGAACCCTAAAACCCCGCGACATAGTGGGCGGTGCGATACGCAACAGCACCCTTCTTGCTTGCTATCAAATCTATAAGAATCTAATCTCGCAGTATGTCGCCGTGAACGGCTACATACACGGTACTCTGGCTTACGCCGACACAGCAAGCGAGTTTAGCCTGGTTTTGCCCAAAGGTGCGTTGCCTTTCCGCATCGAGCACAATGTAGTAAGCAACATCGTTGCTGTTTGGTTTGGTACGGGTGAAGATCGCGGTTCTTCGGGTTGGGCGGCCCTGGTAAATAAAAAGTTGCCGCAGGACGCACCCAAAGCCCAAAAGACCAAACGAAGCTACACTCGACCGGCTTTTGTCATCGAGTCCGAACAAAAGACACCTTACCCCGAAAGCAACCATGATGCCTGCATTGAAGTCATAATCGAACGGCGTGATAAGGAGGACAACGACAAGTCTACTGTTTACGACTTGATTCGTCAGTTGGAAAATGTCACACAGCGCGCTTCCGTTCAAGCACGGGACAAACCGTGGCAAGACTGGATAGAGGTACACACAAAGTATACCGGCGCAGACGAAAAATCCTACAACAAGTTTGAGGAATACCCCCTCTACCACATCGCCCTCGCTCTGCGTATGAATGTGCTGGGTCAAATCCTTACCGACTCCGAATCTGTACGATTGGGGCCGGAAATCCTACGAGAGATCGCTACTTCTTCGCCAGCCCCCGCTGTCCCTTCTTTGTCCCCTCCGAGTAACCTTGACCCGGAAGCGAAAGAGAAGCAAATGCCCCGTACTGGCGCGGGTCGAATCTCTGCGATCAAGGTAAAGAGCCAACAGACCGGCATAGAGCTAACTGCTCCGGGGATCTCTCCTGAACTGTACGATAAGATCAAGCACTTGATTCCCGGCCCGAACTTCAAGGCCGTAAAGACAGTATCCGTCAGCGGTGCTGTGGGTGCCGGAGCACAGGGTACGGTAAAGAAAACCTATCGTCCCTTGCCCTATCAGAAGATCGGCATCGCGTTCATCCACGCCGCCGGTTGCCGGGCGATGATCGCAGACGAAATGGGTTTGGGTAAGACCATCCAAGCTCTCGGCGCTCTTTACATCGACCCGTCCCCGGTAACGGGCGAGCGTATGCTACCCGCCCTCGTTGTGTGCCCCACCAGCGTAATCGGGAGTTGGATCAAGGAGGTCAAAGCATGGCTTCCCCATCTGACAGTAGACGAATGGGATGAACAGGCAGATACGCTGCCCGATGTAAGTGTGATCGGATGGACTTCCTCTGGCTTGTATTGGGATAAACTAATCGGCCGATTCCAGACCGTAATCGTAGACGAGGCGCACTACGGCAAGCGGTTGTATAAGGAGTCCTCCAAGAACGCTGTTCGCCCGACTTTGCAACAGATCCTCAAAGGAGGCATGAGCCGGGGTAAGAACATTCCGTATGTTCAACGCACCTTTGGTGCCATGATTACGGCTCAATCAGCGCCGCACGCAATCCTATTGACTGGTACTCCGACCGAAAACGGGGCTAAGGATGCCCCGAGCATTTGGACATACCTAAACATTTTGGACCCCCAGCGGTTCCCTGACTTTCAGCAGTTCAAGCGCGAATACTTTGCCCCGGTTGCAGGCGTGACCCCGGCCGCGCCGTCCGGCGCTGCGGGCGGCTCTCCCCCGATGGATAAGAACGCGGGCCGCCGTCGTCGGAGCGGGGGTTCTCTTGTTTTCGATGAAAATGTCGCACTTCGGCTTCGGGATCTCACCAATGAGTATATCCTACGCCGAATGAAAAGTACGGTAACCGAGCAAATCGGGCTGGGGTGCTTTTATCACCCCGATTATCAGCGTAGCGACGACGGTTGCGCGGGCTCTGGCGTGGAAGTTGAGATCCAGGGGGGAGCCCCGGGTGAGAACCCGCCGGGCGGTACTGACACTCCCCCCGAAGTGTTCAACAACCCCAAGCGTCGTTTGATCCTCAATAACTGTGGCTGCGGAGTTACAAGCAACCGCCGCAACGGAATCGGTACGGGAAGCCGAGTTATCGGGCCTGCCATGACTGGCTTTATGAAGATGGGTGTGACGAAGGAAATCAAGTACCTAAACATCACACCCGATAAGGACCAGTTGGCCTTGATGGAGCAGGTAAATACCAACATGGTTGGTGTTATTGCTCTTGCGGAGAAGCGGCGTCGTATCGGTGATGTAGTAAAAGAAATCATAAATAACAACATTAGCGACCTTAGCCGGATCAACGACCTGATCATACAGGTCAATGCCGCCTTCTCTGATAAAGACCCGAAGAAGATCGAGCGGGTCAGTCTTGCGACCGACTTCTACCTCCGCAGTACCGCCGGTCGAATCAAAGCAAAGCAAGCAATCGCAGAAATCTATCAGTCTCTTGTGGTAGACCGTGAACCCATCCTCGTATGGGCCGAACAGCGTATTGTCGTTGAGACTATTCGCGCTGCGTTGGAAGGAGAATCGAAATCGTCGGTTTACGATGAAGCCACGGGCGAGACAATCGAAATCCAACTGGACAACAAGCCCTTCCTCGTCGAAGGGCAAAAAATCAAGTATGGCATCATTACGGGTGAAACCCTGCCGAGTAAGCGGACGGATCTTGTCGATGCCTTCCAATCCGGTAAGATTGACCTGATTGTATGTACCAAAGCGTTGCGGGAGGGCGTGACGCTCACTCGCGCAAACCGAGCAGTTTTCACCGAGTTTTGGTGGGTGCCGGCTTGGCTCATGCAGGCCGAGGATCGGATCTATCGGATTGGACAAACGCGAGACAGCACCATCACTTATCTCGTACTTCCCGAGCAGGAAGGACTTTCCGGTTCATCGTTCCGTGTAGACCACATGGATAAACGGATGATGGATATGCTCAAAAAGAAGCGCGCCGCTTCTGCTATGATCCTGGGGGGAGAGGTATTCAAGACCACAGGCGAAGAAGAAGATGATGATGCGATGGAAGATTTTGAGGATGAAAATCAAGCCGTAAACGCTGCGCTGAAAAACACTTTTAGCGGAATCGCAGCTATCATCGCTCAGTCTACGGATGAAATGGAGATTTCCTTTGCCGAGGTTGAGGCCGAGTTGAAGAAGAAGGGGGTGAAGGACACCTACTACTCCCTCACCCGTAGTGGCGACAACCCCAATATCGTCAAAGAGGAATACAACCTCGTACCCAAGATCACGACGGTCCAAAAGGCACTCGACGCGATCAAGGACGCGGGCGGAAGTATCACGGCCAACCGTAGGAGTACGATTGAGATTTTGGTTCAGTTGCAGAGCGAGGGTAAGCCCCTCACCCGGTCGTGGTTGTACGACGAGGGTTACGATTCCAAAGCGGTCGGTACGATTATCAAGACGGTGCGAGAGTTTGTAGACATATACAAGATCGCCAAAATGATCGGAAATACAAGCATCCTTGACGCGGGTGCGACGAACGAGCGCGCCGTTCTCGGCCACTTCCAGCAACTAATGACTGACCGCAAAACAGCCGGAAACCGAGAGAAGTCTGTGTCCTTTGGCGAGTTGTTCGCTGCGTTCAAGAGTGCTACCGAATCTGATATGTCTCGGTCGCAGTACGAGGCTATTTTGGACAAACTTTGCATACCCCGTCAAGTTGCCGGAGGTACTGCAACCGAGGGGTTGGTGAAGAAAGAGGTACGCGCTCGCGTGTTCCGCAACGGAGCCGAGGAGTCCGAAGCCCGGAAGATCAGCCGTATTCTCGGTGCCCTGTCTCCACAGGTAGCAAAGAAAGAGGTACAAGAAGCCTCTCGCACCGTAACGAACAAGACGATCCCCGCCATGCGTCGCGCGCTGCGGGATGGTCGGACACAGGACATAATCGACTTGTACGCCGATCTATCCGAGTTCGCGGAAAAGGCACAAGCCCACAAGGTTGCGATCCCGGCTCCGGTCATTGGGATTATGCACGAAGCCCGGAATATGCTTCTCGATGCTGGGGAATGACGCATGAACCGTCGAAACGGTATTCTGGCCTATCCCCACAACACCGTGGCGGCTCTGTGCCGGTTTGCATCAGCGGTGTACGCTAACTTTGTTCTCGGAGTCAAGCCCCGGTTGTTCACCTACTCCCCGGAGTTCGTAGCCAAACTCAAAGGTATTGTAAAAGCCTCCCCCGTGGCTTTGCAGTCGCAGAGTTACATTCGGGTAGATTACTCCGATCTCCCCAAGAGTTACCCGAAGGAACAACTGGCAAAGGAGTACCCCTTCCTTCCGCTTAGGATCGAAAAAACCGGACCACCCGGAGTTCTGGGCTCTTTTTACGCTCACCCGAGCGATTATCGTATTGAAGTTTACCTTAGTTACCGAGTACCCGAATCTGAACAAGATTACGAAGTCCAGCGTGCTCAGTTGTGTAACACAATGCGGCACGAAACTCAACACTTTGTCCAAATGGCCCTGAGTGATATTGTTCATAGAAGGGTACAAGAGAAGAACAAACGGGCACTTCCCGTTTCGCTGGGGGTGCCCGGGGAGTACCTAAACGACCCCAAGATTCGGGCAGAAGTAGAAGCAGCACGGGTCAAAACTAAACTGGCTATACGGGGCCTTAGCCCCTTTGCCAAACCGGAAGAACGATCTAAACTCCAATACGACTTGTATGTGCTGGAACCACGGGAGTTTTTCCCGTGGATCGCAGATTACCGGGCAACTCTGTACCGCAGCGCCGACAAGTCCGGTCGCATTGATCTGGCCGAGTTGGACCGGCGTATCTCGTCGGGCACAGACCCCAAGGATCACTTCATCCAGCGGCTCAAAGTGCTGGCTCCGTCCCTCTTTCGGCGGGCGTACATCGAGTTACGGGCGTTCATCGAGAACCACAACGCCAAGGCAGTAGAGGCCAAGCGCAAAAAGAGTCGCCCCAAAACCGCGACAAGTGTAGTAAGTACCGTGATTGAATCGCTGGACTCGACAGACCCCCTAATCGCCGGTTATGCTCGTCAGCACCGGGCGAAGTATGTCGCTTACGCTCAATCAAAGATGAATCCGTAACGGCAGGAGACAACATGGCTCGCCGGAACAGCGCGACTTCTCCGGCAGATGAAATCGTGTCTGCCGTACACGCTAAACTTCAAGGCCAACGGCAATACGCCGTGGCCCGCTACTTGCTGCAAAACCGGGATGATTATGTCGAGTACGCCCGGAATCAGATAGAGTCGGCGGGTGAACCTGCGGCCAAGCCCCCTACGAAGTCCGCCCCCGTTGATCCGGTCATGCGGATTCGGGCCAATCTATACGCGCTGATCGCTGAACTATCGGAGTAAAGTATGGCCTGGGAACCCAAGCAAGATGAAAGCACGGTCAGCGTTGCCGAGTTTCTTCGCATCGCGGAGCGCAAGTACCCCGGAATCTCGCGCAACCCGCTGGTGCAACAGGCGTTAGAGGCCGCCCCTCCGGGGGACCACTCGATCAAGGATATGCTGTCTGCCATTGACCCGGTTCGCCTGCGTGCCAATGCCCGGCTTCGGGGTTACCTGCCGGCGTTGACAGACGAACAGCACACGCTGGTTTTCAAGCGCCATACGGGCGTGCGGACCCGGTATGTCGGTCCCAAGTCGAACCCCGGGGTCAATATCGGCTTGCTTCGGAAGCGGCGCAACTATGGCCCCGCGACAACGCAAGACGCATCGGACGCTTTGTTTAGCCTCTTGGGTAATATCTACAAGAGCCCGGACAAAGCCGTAACTGCGTTGCGGGAGCTTTTGCAGAACTCCATTGACGCAATCAACGCACCGAGGGTCGGATCTATCGCCCGTGGACAAATCCCAAAGGGCCAAGGCCGTATCGACATAACCTTTGATCGCACGGCTCGTACTCTAACCGTAGAGGACAACGGTTGCGGGATGGACCCCGGAGTAATCTGCAAGTTTACGACCCTGGGGGGAACCACCAAGGGCGGCGGGGGTAGCCGGCTAAGTGCCGAAGAACACGCGCAACGCTATCCCCCCATGAACATCACGGTAAAGGCATATCTGCGAGAGCGGGAAGGGGTGAAGCCGCCGGATGGGGGAACTTATTGGATTCGGATCAACGGTCTGTACCATTTTGATATGCCAAAACAAAGCCCCGAGTATCTTCTTCCGGCTGACTATGTAATCGACTACGAAACATCGGGATCTGTCGGCGGCTTTGGTGCAGCCAAGGCTGTAATCTTTCTCGCGTCTACCGCAGTACCTCCAAAATGGGAACTGCACACACAGGACAACCTCTACACCGGAGAAATGGCCGACAAAGATACATTAGGGGGTGTGTGTCGTGAAACAGGCCAAGCCCCCGTCGTAAAAACAGCCCGCCGTCAAGGTACGAAGATCACGATCTTCGACTTGGACCCAAAGGTATTCGACCAAGTTGGGGGCGTGAGTACGGGAGAAGGCCATATCCGGTCGAGTTTCCGGCCCATAGAGCAACGAATGAAGCGGGTGGTAGAAGCAAGCGTTCTTTCCGGTATTCGGGTAACCTTCAATGGAGAAGTCATTGAGCCCCGATTTCCTCTGCAAAGTAGGAACATCGTAAAGTTTGGTGACGAACCGGGCACTTGGTTTGATGGTATTTTCAAGCACCCGGAAGAAGCCTTCAATCCCTCGTCCAGCATAAAGGAGCGGCTAACGGGTACAACCAGCGATCCGCAAGCGGGCTCTGGCTACCCCCTCCTTCCCAGCCGAGATACTTTTCGGAGTGGTACTGAATACGCCTTCAATGACTTCCGGCGATCCGTAGAGATCAACCCCGAGCGATTGGAGCAGCGGAAAAAAGTCGAGGGTATAATCGTATTCGACCCTCTCGATACCTCAACCCAAACCGCTGAGAATAAAGAAGCCAAAGCCATTTTAGAACAAGCGGGATCTGGCGAAGATTTCCAGAAAGCCCTCCAAGCGGCGGCAGCCGTCCTCGTTGACTCCGAAAAGATTGTCGGAGTTAGCCGAGGTGCTTCCACAACCGACGAAGAAGCACGACGCAAAAAAGCGGAAGCGGAGCGAAAGGCACGACAAGCGGGGGGAGAGTACGGTAAGTCCGAATCGGAACCCGTGAGCACGGAAGCAGAAACACAACAAATCGCAGAGGTACTGGAAGAAACGGAGAAAGAGATCGAAAAAATCGCAGAACTGCCCCCGGCGCGTCAAATCTCCGAAAAAGAGCGGTTGCTGGAAGAACTTGGACTCCAAATCAAAGCGTACTTGGATAATCTCGATCAAAGCCGTCAGCGTCAGGGGCAAAGCGGTCTGCGAGACACAGGATACGACCTGGGTATTTCTTACGACGCAAACGCGGGCTTAGAGGCAGTTCAGACTCTTAGCCAGGACGACTATCCCGCATACCAGCGGCGATCCCTGGTTACTCTTTACCGATTGCAGGCTATCGTGCAGCGGGCTTCGCAAGACATAGGCGGTGGGGGGCTAACGGCCACGGGTGCCTTCGACGGGATCATTGGACAAATCGTACAGATTTGTAAGATAGAGCCCGACCTTGTATCCGATGCAAAGCAAGAAGCCGGAGTAACGAATCCTTTGGGCTCGATTGCTTTGCTTGTAAAACGGGGCAACTTCACTAAGATCGTACAGCAGAAGCAACGGGATTACCTGGGTAAGATAGTCAAAGACGAAGCCGGTAGACCCGTCATGGAAGATACTCCGGTCTTTGACGAAAAACGCTACAAGGACTTTCAGCGAAACGCCCACAAGTACCTGCCCCTGGCCCTGGTGTGGGATCGTTTGGTTCGGTTGATTGCAAGCCTCGTTGGAAAAAAGTACGAATATATGATCGGGAGTGCTCCGATTTCAACCGGGTTTGTCCTCACGGACGAGGCGTATGCCGTGCAGCTCACCAAGATAAGTCATATGATCCTAATCAACCCGATTTGGGCCACGAACGCAATCAAGACATACCGTAATGCCGGAGACTTGGCTGCGTTCCTACACGCTTTGGCGTGTCACGAAATGGCCCATATGTACCGGGGTGTTTCTCACAAAGACAAAAACGGACACGACGAGAAGTTTTCCATCATTCGGGAGCACTTGGCGATCGAAACGCTCGGTGCCCTGCCGGTGATCACTCCATTGGTTGCGGCTTGGTCGAAACTTCGCAACCCGTACCAAACGGAGTCCGTGGCTGCGATGAAGCAGCGATACCGGGCGATTGCGGAGGAAGTGACTTGCCCTGCGTGCCTCAAACAAGCGGTTGAGTCGTTGGAGAAAACAGGCCGCTTGGACACAGTACGCTGGATCAAGGAACGCATGGGATGGGAAAGCAGCGATCTATCTGATCGCAGCCACGACGAGTTCGAGTAATGAAACCCGCAGCAAACGCAGTTGTCTTTCATCAACGGAAGGTACTGCTTTTGCTGCGTGGGTTGTCGGCCCCGTGGGCTCCGGGTCGGTGGGCTCTGCCCGGCGGCTACCTAAATCCGGGCGAGACACCGTTGCGGGCGGTCTTGCGCGAGTTGTACGAAGAAACAGGGCTTCGGACTCCGCTATTTGTGCAGGGTCCGTTTGCCCCTCCGGGCGCGAACCCGCAAAACAGCCTATTCCTTGTGGGCTCCCCTACGGCGGACATACACTTACTGGACGGAGAACACGATGCGTACCGCTGGGTTGACCGGCGGCAACTCCCATGCTATGCTCTCGCTTCGGGTGTAGGGACTCTGATTGAGTGGGGGATTTTGTGGCAAGCCAAGGGTACAAGTCCACCATCAAGGTCAAACTGAAACAAAAGAAGCATTGGCCCGGCACAGAGCAGTACGCCAAGCAACGAAAAGCGGAGCAACGGAAGGCCCGCCGGAAGGCGCGGGACGCAGCCCGTAGACCTCCGGGCCGCCCCCGCAAACCCCGTGAGGAAGAACCCGCCGAAATCGGGCCAGAGCCGGAACTGCGGCCCTTTCAGCGCGAAGGCGTTGATTTTCTCGCAGAGCACAACTGGCGCGTATTGCTTGCAGATGCGCCGGGCCTGGGAAAGACCGGCCAAGTGCTCACGGCAATCAAAGAGAACGCTCGATCCCTGTGCCCCGCGCTCGCTGTGGTGCCTGCAAGCATCGTCCGCAACTGGCGGCGAGAGGCGCTACGCTGGGTGCCGGGTATGCGCGTCCAGATTGCGGCGAACCTGTCGAGCCCCATCCAGCGGGGGCATCACCTGACAATAACGACCTGGGATATGCTGGCGCTGCGGCAAGCCGAGCTAAGCCGCTACGGGTTCCGGCTTATCGTGGCCGACGAAGCCCACTACGCCAAGAATCCCGACGCGCAGCGCAGCCAAGCCCTCCGGGCTATCGCGGAGGTTGCGCCGCACCTGCTTCTGCTTTCGGGCACCCCGCTTGTCAACGATGTAGACGAGTTGGAGATATTGCGGAGCCTGTTTGGGTCGGAAGATCCCCCGATGCTTCGGCGGCTATTGGAAGATGCTGCTCCCGACATTCCCCCAAAACGCCGGGTTGTCCTTCACGCTGACATTCCCGACGAGATTCGACACGAATATAACGAAGTGGTCGAAATCTACTCGGAGTGGTTGCAGGAATACTTGCCAAAGATTCTCGAAAGCGATGCTGATATTGAGGCGGCGGCAGAGCGGGCTACCTCGATGCCGGGCCTGTCGAAGTTGTCTTACCTGCGTCGGATCATCGGCCGGGGCAAGGTGCCGGCCGCCGCCGCCTGGGTGCTGGAACAGTCGCGCAAGGGTGAGCCCGTCGTTATCTTCGGGCAGTATGTCGATGTGCTGGACTTACTCGGGCAATCCCTCTCTCGGTTGGGGTTGCCCTATGTCCGCATCGACGGGACCACGACGATCGAGCAGCGGCAGGCAGCGGTCGATGCTTTTCAGAATGGCAAAATCAATGTGTTCATCGGGTCACAGGCCGCACGGGAGGGCATCACGCTCACCCGTGCGGCCAACCTGCTATTTCTGGAACGCTGGTGGACTCCGGCCAGCGAAGAACAGGCAGAGGATCGAATCCGCCGGATTACGCAAACCCGCCCCACGACGATTTGGTATCTGCACGCGGAGGGGACGCTGGACGATCGGATCAATGAGATTGTGGCGCGGAAACGCACGCTGGTTGCGAAGCACATCGGGTCAGCCACAATCGCCACGACAGAGCACAGTAGCGTCATGGACATATGGCGGCGGGTGCGGGAACTGGCGCGCGGTGTGGATCGTGTCTCGCACAACCCGCGCGCACAGATTGACCTTCCCCCGCTGCCCGACAACGGCAAAAGCGTGTGGGCCGTCGTTTTCGACGCGAGGGCGTGGCCCATTGACGCGCTGCAACGCTACCTACGAAAAAACAAG
>Ga0172372_10007453_pt1 | contig 14676 bp, 10 predicted proteins | sample LakKiv5m_2_FD_114544 | JGI IMG/M metagenome (GOLD analysis project Ga0172372, IMG submission 114544) | Freshwater microbial communities from Kabuno Bay, South-Kivu, Congo - kab_092012_9.5m | ecosystem: Environmental > Aquatic > Freshwater > Lake | place: Democratic Republic of the Congo...
ATACGGCAAGGTTGGCGGTACTCTTTTCCCGTTGGCATAAGTATACCAAAAAAACATACCCCTGTCAAGCGCAAAATTAATCTGCCGTATTATACGGCAACACCACGCCACCACTTCTACCGCCACCGCCACCGCTTTAGTGCGAGTTTGTGTTGAAAAAATAGCACCCCCCCACCATTGGCGCATGTAATCCGCCGCCTAAAAGGTTTGTGTTGGAAAAAAATTTTTTAAAATTTTTGGGCAAAAAAATAACCCCCACCGATTTTTCGGTGAGGGTTATCTTTCTTTGATTAGGCGGATACCTTCTCGGACACTTTGCTATTCTTTGATACTGTGATGAGTTTGCTAATCAATTCATCAAGTTTCTTTGGCTCAGTTGTTTTAATGTCCTTGAGATTTATTCCTGAGATATAGCCAAGCACGCCATCAATTACTGACTCGATAGTGATGTCTTTGGCAGACTTTGTTAATTCCGCTTTGGCTTTGGTTGAGCCATCTCGGGTTTGGCTTTCTTTCTTTGTAAGTGTTTGCTCGTCTAACTCATCAAAAGTCTTTGCACTTTCGATATGTTTCTTTGCGCCACTTGCTTTCTTATCTGCCATTACTCGGACGGCTAGGGATAAGACTTTGCTCGCTTTCTTTTCTGCTATTTCATCATTAAAGCGGGCAATTATTAGGCAAGCAACTAGGAGAGAGTCAACATGATTTGGCAATACTACGGGTTTAACATTAACCCCGTTTAATGCTTGTTTCATGCTTTCTTTTACTTCTCGGGTTGTTGTGCCATTTGCCATCTCATTACCAACTTCTAAAATAAAGTTGATGGCGTCCATATTGTTATTCTCTCCGCTTTCGATTAGTAGTGCATAAGCGGTTGTGATGTTGCTATTTATTTTTACTGTTTCTTTTTCTGCTTTGGCTTTAGCCATTTTTTTTTCCTTTGTTTGGGGCAGATACTTAGGTTTCTCCGCCACTAAGAAAATTGTCCCATAGGTCAAGGGTAAAAGCAACTCTATTCGGTAATGAGTTTCTAGGCGTGCCGTATTATACGGCAGCACTTTAGGGGGGTTAGGCGTGGGCTAGGAGATACCCCTAATCCTTGAATAAAGGGCAAAAAAAAAGCTGAATTTTTTCTTTTGCTTACTCTCCCACATGGGCAGATAGATACCCCCTTCTATTGGCTTTTAATCGATTATCAAAAGTTGCTGCCAAAATTATTTTTTTTAATTCTTTGGTAAAAAAAGTTTTTAATTAGGGCGGTTAAGAATATCGGGGAGTGAGTCTAATCCCTAAGAAACCCATTAAATACTTGTTGCGTTAATTGTTGCGTATAAATAACAGTTGCAGAGAGTTTTGAGGGGGGGTTTATTAAACAATAAAAGTTACCCATATATAGTATCTCTCCTAAAATTTCTGTTATATATTGCTCCCCCCTATATAAATACGCTCAGAATGAGCGTAAATATTACCTATCTGTTCGCTTTTACCTATTTGAACAGGTTATCTAATATATATAATAAATATACGGAGTTGCCTCCGTTTGCACTCGGCAACTCCTTAATATAATTAATTAATATTAATATATATTGGGGGTAGTCTGTCCGTTTATACCCACCGTTAAATTACCGTTTTTAGGGGGAAGTAGTGGGTCGTAAACCAGGGGTACAAAATATCTCTAAAGAGAACGCTCAGGAGCAAGTGCTAGAGTTGCTATCTCAGGGTAGTACCATAGTGGACGCCATGAGAGCCGTAGGGCGCAACGACGTAACCTTTAGACAATGGTCTATGACAGACCCTAATTTTAAAGACAAAGCGGACAAAGCACGTCTTGCTGGCAAAGGTGTTAAAACAGACCTAGCAACCCTAAAAGATATTTCTTTTCAGGACTTTTCAGAGCAATTCCTAGAGACTAAATTGTTTGACCATCATAAGTCTTGGATTGATTTGATAGAGGGCAAAAAGCCAGGGTTCATCCACCCAGCGATGACCTATGAACCAGCCGCTTCAAATCGTATACTTATCAACGTACCACCAGAGCATGCTAAGTCAACTGTACTTACCATTAACTATGTTACTTATCGTTTAGCAATAGACCCTAATGTTAGAATTATTATAGTTTCTAAGACTCAGGGTATGGCACGTAAGTTCTTGTCTGCAATTAAAACAAGATTAAGCCATCCTAACTGGACTAAGTTGCAAGTGTCCTTCGGACCTAATGGTGGCTACAAAGCAGATTCACCTACCTGGTCAGCCGATATGATTTATTTAGGTGCAGGACGCGACTCAGGTGAGAAAGACCCTACTGTGCAAGCATTAGGATTCGGGTCTCAGATTTACGGTGCACGTGCTGACCTGATTATCCTTGATGATGTGGTGATGAACGCAAACGCCCATGAGTGGGAGAAGCAAATTGAATGGCTTCAAAAAGAAGTCATCACCCGTTTGGGACGGCACGGAAAATTACTTATAGTAGGAACCCGTGTCGCTCCAATAGATTTATATAAAATGATAAGAGATGGCGACCAATGGACTGGTGGTAAATCTCCATTTACTTATTTTGCATGTCCAGCCGTTTTAGAGTTTGATGAAAATCCAAAAAACTGGAAAACACTTTGGCCTTGGACTGATAGGTCAGAAGGTGAAAAAGATGAACCTAACGAACAAGGGTTATATCCCAAGTGGGATGGACCCTCGTTATTTACAAGAAGGTCTGAAGTCGCTCCGTCTGTTTGGGCTATGGTATACCAACAGGAAGATATTGAATCAGATTCCATTTTCGCGCCAGCAATTGTGGCAGGATGTGTTAACGGTATGCGAAAGCGCGGACCGCTTAAGAACGGCACACCTGGACATCCAAAAAGTCTCGAATCCACATATACAATAATTGGATTTGACCCAGCAGTAACTGGCAGGTCTGCATTTGTTGCAGTTACATACAACAGAAGTGATGGACGTATCTATGTTTTAGATTGCGTTAATATGTCAGAACCTACTCCACAAAAAGAAGATGCTTTGATTAAAGAGTGGGTGGAAAGATACAAGCCACAAGAATTTAGAGTAGAGATTAACGCTCACCAAAAATACTATGCTATGGATTCAGACTTACGCAATTACTTAGCATCATATGGATGTCAATTAAATTCACATTTTACTGGCAAAAATAAATGGGACGTAGGATTTGGTGTAGCATCTATGGCAAGTCTTTTTGGAACCCTTATAGATGGAAGATTCCAAGATAATAATTTAATAGAATTACCTTCTAATGAAGGCTCAGAAGGACTTAAATCTTTGGTTCAGCAACTTATAATTTGGAAACCTGATACCAAAAACCCAACTGACTGTGTAATGGCCCTTTGGTTTGCTATTATTAGATGTAGAGAATTAATGCAAACATCAAGTAGAGTTGGGCAGTATCAAACAAATAGATGGGCTACTAGAGCGCAAATTGCTCAAAGAGCATCTTTTAATTTAGACGAAGCCATTGCAGAACAATGGGCTGAAACTTATAACTAAGGAGACAACATGCCAGTACCAGGAATCATAATAATAGCGGGAGCAGCAGCAAGAGCAGTAGCAACAAAGGCTGCAGGAAGAGCAGCAGGCGGAATTGTAGGTAAAGGTGGCAAGAATGTAAACCCACTTTACAAAAATATGACAGATAAAATCCAAAGTAATTCTGTTAAAGTTAAGCCAGCAGGTTATAAAGGCGTTTCTCAAACTCAAGAGGCTCTTAGTAAAGTTAAACCTTTAACACCTACTCCAAAAGGGCCAAATGTTAAAATTGTAAAAACGCAGGCTCAAATTAATGCAGAGGGTAATGCAAAGGCCAGAGCCGCTTTGGGTTTACCGCCTAGGGCAACTACCCAAGAACTTGCATCTCGTGCAAGTAAAGAAAAATTTTATATGATGAAAAGTAGAATTAAAAGAGGCAAGTAGTGGCATTAACAATTGAACAGATAGCAGCAAGAGTTCAATCTCTTCGTTATCGTAATAACGAAAGAGATGCTCGCAATCTTGATGTTCTTGCTGTTCGTAAAGGTAGGATATCAGAAGTATATCCAGATTTTTTTCCGTCAGGAGTAGACGCTAATGTCGTGGCAAATTTTATTGATATTGTTGCCCGTGACTTGTCGGAAGTTATGGCTCCTCTTCCAGCGGTTAACTGCTCAGCCGCTAATCAAGTCAGTGACCGTGCTCGTACTTTTGCCGATAAGCGTACTCGTATTGCTAGTAATTATTTTTCGCACTCTGACCTTGCAGTACAAATGTACTCAGGAGCAGACTGGTATATAACATATGGATTTGTTCCGTTTATAATTGAATTAGATTCTGAAGCAAAATTACCAAGAATCCGTATAGAAAATCCTATTGGTTCATATCCGGAGTTTGATAGATATGGTCGATGTGTAGCATTTGCTAAAAGATATGTTTTAACTTTAGGAGAATTAGTATCTCAATTCCCAGAATTTGATAATATAATATTAGGACCTGGTGGTTATAAACAAGATTTAAATCAACAAATTGAAATGATTCGTTACTATGATAATGAACAATCAGTTGTTTATTTACCTACACGTCAAAATTTACTTTTATCTCAGGCTAAAAATCCTATTAATAAAATAATGGTAGTGGTAGCACGCAAACCATCTGTTGATAATGAACTACGTGGTCAATTTGATGATGTATTAGGAATACAATTATTACGTAATCGTTTTGCTATGCTTGCAATGGAAGCAGCAGAAAAATCTGTGCAATCTCCTATTGTGCTTCCTCAAGATGTACAAGAATTACAACTTGGTGGAGATGCAGTTATTCGTACTGCAAATCCTGCTGGTGTGCGTCGTGTTGAACTTACATTACCACAAGGTGCATTTACTGAGCAAACATTATTAAATCAAGAATTAAGAGTTGCATCTCGTTATCCGGAGGGACGTACTGGTAACATTGATGCATCTATCGTTACTGGTCAAGGTGTACAGGCTCTTATGGGAGCATTTGATACCCAAGTAAAATCTGCTCAAGCAATATTTGCTGCAACATTACGTGATGTTATAAGTATATGTTTTGAAATTGATGAAATTGTATTTCCAGAAGAAAAAACAATTCGTGGTGTAGATTCTGGTTCACCATATGAAATTACATATAAGCCTTCAAAAGATATTAAAAGCGATTATTCTGCTGATGTTCGTTATGGTATGCTTGCTGGTCTCAATCCAGCCCAAGGTCTTATTTTTATGTTACAAGCACTTGGTGGTAAATTAATATCTAAAGATATGGCTATGCGTGAACTACCATTTACGGTTAACGTAACTCAAGAACTTGAAAAAATTGAAATTGAAGATATGCGTACAGCATTACTTAATTCATTAACTGCATTGGGTCAAGCAATACCACAGATGGTTGCAGGTGGACAAGACGCATCTGGATTAGTAAATAAAATTGCTGCGGTAATTAAGGCTCGTCAAAAAGGACAAGCATTAGAGGATGCTATTGAGCAAGTCTTTATGCCTCAACAACAAGTTCCTCCTGCTGGTGCATCTGGCTCTATGGTTGAGCAACCGTCCCCTGCTCCTATGGGCGCTCCAGTAGGAGGTCCTTCTCCAATGGCTGCTGAACCAGCACCACAAGATGTAATGAGTTTAATATCTGGTATAACTGGTACTGGAAGAGGAACTGCAAGCGTAAGAAGCGTAAGACGTAGATAACTAAGTAGGGGACTATGACTGCAATTGTTGGCATTCAGGGTAAAGGTTGGGCTGTATTAGGCTCAGATACTTTAACTACATATACTGATAGACCGTATGTAGCCAAAGGTTGCGAAAAGATAGTTAAGGTTGGCGAGTATTTAATTGCAGTTGCAGGTGATGCAATTGTAGGAGATATTCTTAATAACTTGTGGCAACCACCTAAAGTAATTAAAACGCAAGACCCAGATAGATTTATGATGATTAAAGTATTGCCATCTATAAAACAAACAATAATAGATGGTGGATACGAACCAACACCTAAAACAAAAAATGATGATGATTCTGGTTGGGATGCATTAGTTTGTTTTAATGGAAAAATATATCAAATTAGTGATGACTATGGATATATGCGAGATGATAAAGGCTTATATGCAATAGGTTCTGGTGGAACTTTAGCACTTGGTGCATTAGTAGCAATGGGGTTAGAAACTAAGACTCACGCTAAGGCATCTGCTGCAGCAAAAAAAGCAATTAATATAGCAATTGAATACAATGTATGGTGCGGTGGAACCGCAAACGTTAAAACACAATTTACTAAGTAGGAGAAATTATGGCTGAGAATCGTGGAGGTCCAAATGGCGGACCACAATATAATCCTGCTAATGTCAATGGTTTAGGTGGCAATGGGACTAGCGGAGAGTACACTGGTTTTCCATATGGAATGAATCAAAAAATAAATCAAAGTATAGTAGAGGGAAATGCTGCAGTCAATGCTATGAAAACTCCTACTCCTACTTTAACTGATACTGGTGCACCTAATGTTCCATCAATTTTAGATGAAACTGCTTTTGGTCAAACTCCAGTAACAGATGGTGCGGCAACTGGTCCCGGATTAAACTATGTACCTGGATTGCCAACAAATCCGTCTAATGACCCAGATATTAATTTAATTCGTGACCAATTATCAATTATAACATTATGGGCTAGCATGCCTGGAACAAGTAGAGCAACTTCAGAGTATGCAAACTATCTTCCTTTAGTTATAGGTTCTGGAGAGCAGAGCATAATATGAGTCTTTGGGACAGAATAGCAAATATACAAGACTTATTCTGGAAAAAAGATGGCGAAATAATTGCAAATCCAGTATACAATTCACAAGGTTATGTAAAATATGGTATTGCTTCTGACATTGCAAAAAATTTACCGCAAAATTATTCTAGTTTTTATTCTAGTGTTAAAGATGGAAAAGATGTTGTAAATAATCCTAATTTAAATCCAAATTGGAATGAAAAAATTGAACAAGGAAGACAAACAGCATTAAGTGGTCTTGGTGCTGCCGCTCAAAATCCATTACTTGCTATTGGTGGTGGAGCAGCAATAGGTAGATTTTTTGGTCCTGCCGGAGCAGCAGTAGGCGCAACATTAGGTGGTAGTATTTATGGTATTGCTCGTTTAGATGAAGCAACTAATGGCAAATTAACAACTGCTTTAATTTCTAGCACTAAAGGTGTCCGTTCAAATTATGCATTTTTAAGAGAAGCAACAAATGCAAATGTATCTTATGGCTTACTTGCTGGTCTATCACAAATAGGTGGAGCAGTAGCAGGAGGTCTTGCAGCAATTGGCGCAGGTGCAGCAGCAGGTTCTGTAGTCCCTGGAATAGGAACAGTTGTTGGTGGACTTGCAGCAGCGGGTGCAGTACTTGGTTTTTACGGTGGCGGTAAAGCAGCAAGGGCAATTTCTGAAAGTGGAACATTAGGAAAAGAATTGCAACAGGCAGCATTATTTGCTCAATCTCCACAGGGACAAGAAAAATATAATATTGGTAGAGATGTGGTACGTTCTGCTGGAAGAATAGTTGGAAGCAAAACTTTACAAAATACAGATGTTGGAATTGGGGCTGTAACTTCCGGTTTAATTAATTTTTTTACAGAAACTGCTCTTACTCCAGATATCAAAGCAACTCAATTTACTGGTAAGGCTGCAAGAGCATCTTTAGTAGGTGGAGTGTCTGTAGCAAAACAAGGTCCAATTGCTGGCAGAATACAAAAAGCAATTGACACGCCAGAAAAAATAAAGGCAAGAATAGATGCAGATGTTAAATTATTAAATAGGACTGCTGCTGGAGAAAAAACTATATACTCACCAATGTTTGAGTTTATAAATAAATCTGACCCTGCAACTGTTAAAATGCGTACAGAATTTGCTATGGGAGATGAAGTATCCCATATGGCAGCACAATTAATGGCTGGAAAATCTTACTCTGAAATTTCTTTATTGATGAGAGTTGGACGTGGAGATTCAAAAGCAATTGAAGAATTAGCGGCAAAACATAAAGGAACTTATGCTCAATTGATTAGAGCAGAGTCTGCTTTAAATAGATTTGAAACATCTAATCTTCCTAATACAGCAACAAATAGTTATATTAAAAAATCTCTTAAAGATAAGCAAAAAATACTTGATGATGAATTACAAGATTTAGCAGGTAAAAATGTTGAATTGGCAAAGGCTTTAAGATTAGATAGTGCGTTACAAGAACGCACAGTATCAATTTTTCCCATAATTGAAAAACGTAAAAATGACGTTGCTAGGCAAAAAATTGCCAACAAACTTGGTATTAATAAAGTTGATTTAACCGGAAGAGAAACTCTTTCAGGCAGAATTAGCCAAAAAATATATCAAGATAATACATTTGGCGCAGTGGTTCGCCTTGTTGAAAGATATACTGATGACGCACCTCACAGTACAGTAAATTTTAATGATGTTCTGCAGTCTACTAATAGAGTTCGTACAACTATTAGAGAAGGCGTACAAAGAGGCATTTTTCAAAAAGATGAAGTAGTAGATTTGTATAATAAATTTATTAATTCTAAGTTTGAAGGTGATAAATTAAAGTATATTGATGATTTTACAAAAACTGTTTTTGAAAAAATTGCTATAAAATATAATATACCAGAGTCAAGTAAAGACTTAGTATTAAATAGTTATTTAAAAAGAATGCGGTTTGAAAAACAACAAGCCGTGCAATCACAAGCAAAAAATGTTTCTTACATGCGTGACCCTTTAACTGGAGAAACCATTGTTGACCCAGTTTTAGTAAGTCAACTTGCAAATGGTAGTTATTTGCCAGATATTGCTTTAATTGATGATGCTTTTAAACAATTTAGAAAACGAACAAATAAAGATTTTAATGGCATTATAAATCTAGGAATAACTGCAAAATGGTTATCAGAGGAATATAATTCCATTTGGAGAAACTTTACTTTATTCCGTGTCGGTTATCCTATAAATATTACTCGTGATAATACTTTACGTATTGCTGCTGATGGTCAATGGTTTAATGTAGTTAAAACATTTGGTAAAGAAACCATAGAAGATTTTTCTAATTTCAATAATTCAGTTGGTAAAATTAAACGTTGGACTAAAGGCGTTTTAGATAAAAACTATAGTTTGAAAGAAACTAGAAAAGAACTAAAACTACGTGTTGCTATATTAGATGACACAGAAAAAAATCTTAGAGAACTTAATTATAATATAAATAAACCTCCTAAGAAAATTAAGCCAGAAGTTCAAAGAACTATAGATTATTATAATGTTGTTAAGAAAAACGTAGAAGCATTACAGCAAAGAGAACAGCAATTGTTATCAAAAGTTCCTGCCAAAGTAGTAGGCAGAAAACCAGTTGTTATTTCTGATTATTCATTTAATAGTTATAGAGATGGAATTTATGGTAGGATAACTACTAATAAAATTAGAGGCAAAGACGACATTCGTGGTCTTTTAGAATCTAATAGAGAACTTCAATTAGCAACCGTTAGGCGTGATAGAACTGGTGGAACATGGATTCAACCAACTCTTAAAAATGAAGATTTGCATTTACGTTCATGGGAACAGATTCTAGTTAATACTTTACCCGCAGACCCTATTGCTGTTAAAATAATGAAGGGTGTGCCTAAGAAAAAAGTTATTGAATTTATTAAAAGCCCAGAATTTAGAGATAAACTAGATAGTTTTGGCGTAATATCTGATTTAAAACGTAGACCACGCAGTAAAGACGCTGATTATATTTATAATAGAGTTTTTTCTGCTGTAAATCAATTTGCTCCTGATATTAAACTACAAAAATTAGTTGTTGAAGGTAAAGTAAATTCTACCGTTCTTAAACAAATGTATCCAGATGTATTAAAGCGTCCTGGGGTTAACACAGATATGGCTTTAGATTTATTAGGTCAAAGTTCTTTTATAAAGACAATAAATAAATTTACCAGAGATGTTGTTTCTTGGATGGCAACTGCTCCTACAAGTAAATTAGCATATAATCCGTATTATAGATTAGCATATGAACAAAAATTGCAAAGTATGGTTGCAGTGGCAAATGCTCAAAATAGAAAACTTAGCACAATGGAGCAAACTACTTTTGAATCAAATGCAAGAGCATATGCATTAAAAGAATTAAAAACTAAATTAAATGCTTTTAATAGAGATATGAATTATCCTGAATTTGGAAATTATGTTTTTGCATTCTTCCCAGCATTTGTAGAGCAATATAGAGTATACGGTAGATTAATATCTGAAAATCCAGAGTTTATTTTAAAGACTGCTCAAATGAGGTCTATACCAGAAAGATTAAGTGAAGTACAGGTAGACCCAAATGGTGATGAGTATGTTGAAGTAACACTTCCATTGCTTGGCGAAAACGTAAAAGGTAGATTATCTACTTCTTGGTTTAATCCATTTAATCCTACTGGCGGAAACATATTATCTACAAGCGCACAGGTAAGTGCAATTACAAATGAAATTTTAAAAAGAAGTAATGTAGAATTACCAAGAATGCTTCAAGAAATAATAGTTCCATTTGGTGTGCAAAAAGAATCTTTTACTGCATTAACACCAACTACGATTAGAAGATTAGGGCAAGCATTTTCCGCATTTACAAACGAAAATGCTCCTCAACTAAATAGAGATATTGCCATGATAATGGAAAATAAAATATTTGAATTTAGACAAGCAAATCACAGAAATCCTAATGATAGTGAATTAAATTCAATATATGATGAAACTAAAAATGATGGTAAGGCATTATCATTAATTAGATTCTTTGGTTCAGGATTACTACCTCAACAGCCAAGATACGTATCTCCTTTACAGGTGTATTCAGATGAACTTAGAAGATTACAGGAAGAACTAGGTGGTTCAGACGGAACAGATAAATTCCTTGAACTGTATCCAGATTATTTTCTTGTTGTGGAAAAGTTGACAGATGCAACCTCTGGTATATACGCAGATAAAACATCACAACAATTAGTAAAAAATAATAAAGATATTATACAACAAATGATAGTTAAAATGGGTCCCGATGTTGATTTAAGAACTCTTGGAGCAGTTTTCAACGATGAAGATTATGCTTTTTCTAGTTCAGCCCAAGCCTGGTTGCAAACTAATACAATACCAGGAACCAATAAATTATTTTCTGGTAGCCAAACTGCTTTAGAGAATTCTCGTTCCGCATTAATAAATGAAGGATGGAGAAATTGGACTAAACTTAAAGATGCGGTTTCCTTTATGCTTTTAAAAAATAATCCACCATATAACCCCGCCAAAGGATATGGAAAATCAATTATGGATTCTTATAAAGAAGCATATATTGAAAAAATGAAAACAGATAATAAACTTTGGTGGGATGAAAAACAAGATAGGGAATCTTCGTCAAGTTTAAAAAATGTCGTAGATAATCTTACCATCGCTGCAAATAGTGAAAAATTATGGACAGATTTATCCAAACAAGCAAGATGGCATACCATTGTCGAATATTTAAACTTTAGATATTATGTAAAAGATAAATTAGAAAGACGTGGAGCACCAATTACATCAGACAGAGCAATAGATATACGTACAGAAGTAGAAGAATTTGTACTTAATTTAAGAAGAGACGATGTAAACTTTGGTAGATTCTATGATAGATATTTTGATGGAGATGATTTTAAATATGTTGTTGATTAATAAAGGAGATTATTGTGGCTCAAGTAGGTCCTAATTTATATAACCCCAACAAGGGTAAGACTCCTGTTCAAAGTCAAACTAATCAACAAATTTCTTTAGAGGGAATTGATGCTTTTGTTCAAAAAACCGGTATTCCAGTTACTATTAATATTGGAACTGCCGGTGCTCAAGGCCCTAAATATAATGTTGGACTTTTAGAAAGTTTAAGCAAAGACCAACTATCAATTATTGCTAAAATGTTAAAAAAGATGGGCTATACAGTAAAAGCCAATCAAGGTAGTATTAAAAATTTATTTATGACTGAACCTGAATTGGAAGCAATTGTGGATAGTGTTACTTCTAAAAATGGAACTGGTTCTACTCTTATAAATGAATTATCAAGTATGTACATACCTATTGGCTCTTCAGAAGAACCAAATCTACCTACAAGAACTATTACTGAGCAAGACCCTAAAGTTTTAGGGGATATCATAGATAAAGTATATTTATCAGAGGGAAAACGCAGAGCAACCGCTGAAGAAAAACAAAAAATTATTAATGATATTCAAGAGGATATAAGACAGGGAACTCTTACAACTACTAAAAAAGTTAAAAATCCTAAAACTGGCAAAATGGAAAATGTTACTACAGTTAAATCTGCATTTTCTCAAGGCAAGTTTGAAGCAGGTTTAGAACAAAATTTCCAAAAATTAAATCCAAAAGATTTTGACATAGCAAAAAGAATTGACTTTAATAAATGGTTATTTGATAATATGCCTAGTGATGGAGGTATCTAGTGGCTACTCCCACTACTGGAACTGGCGTAGAATCAGCAGCCGCGTATGGTATAAGTGAAGCCCTCCTTGCTGCATATCCAGAACTTCGTAAAGTATATGAATTGTTTAAACAAGATAATATTGGTCTTGCACTAGAAACTTTATTTAAAACAAATTATTATAGAAATACAAGTACTACAGTAAAAGCAAGAGAAAAACAAAAATTAGAGCAACCTCAAGTATATGCTGATAATGTTGAAAAATATAAAATTGCTGCTCGCAAAAGATTAGTAGATGCAGGAATAAGAATAGATAATTCTACATTTGATACTTTAGTTGAAGATGCTTATTCTAAAAATTTAAGTGATGACCAATTAGACCAAGCAATTGTTAATTCTGGTAAGATAACTGGTTATGGTGGAAACGTACTTGGAATAACAAATGAATTAAAATCTTTTGCTACGTCTATGGGTGTTGGTCAATTATTGACTGATTCTTATTGGACTCAAAAAGGAAAAGATTTATTTTCAGGAACAACCACTTATAGTGATATTCAACAAGAAATTAAAAATTTATCTGCTAGTGCATTCCCTGCATATTCAGAAGGAATTAATCAAGGTAAATCCTTAGAATCTCAAACTACTAACGTGCTTCAATCAATATCAACATTTTTAGAAGTGGATTCCGATGTTGCAGCAAATCATCCTGTCTATAAAAAGATATTATCTTACAAAGACCCAACTAGTGGAAAATTTGCACAAATGCCACAATGGTTAGTTGAAAGAACTGTTAAAAGTGAACCAGATTACTGGAAAACAAAAGATGCACTTGATAAAATAAATACAATTGGGAATAGACCTCTTGAAGAATGGGGATTGATATATGGCAGTTAAAAAGAAAGGTAAAATACCTGCAGGTGCTATTAACCCTCAAGCAATTTTTACTGATAAAGCAATTGGAAAAGATTTTAAAGTACCCCTAACTCCAAAGCAACAAGATTATCAAACAAAAATTACAGCCGAAAGGCTGCAAGCACAAGCAGATGCTTACTTCGCTTCTCTTCCTAAACCACCTGAGCCTCCTAAAAAAGATGAGCCTCCTAAAGATGAAGGACCGGCTGCTGGTGGTGGTCCAAACATTGATGATACTACTTCTGTATCTGGAAATATTAGTGAGTTTGGTACTAGCCTTCCTTCGTATACTGCACCTACTCCTACCTCTGAAGAACTTCTTGCTCAAGCAGAAACAAAAAGATTAGCAGAAGAACGTCAAAATGCACTAGATGTTTTGACTCAAAGATATAAACAATTTGGGCTTGAAGGATTAGTAGATGTTATTAAAAAACTCATTATGGAGGGTGCAAGCGAAGCAACAATTACTTTTGCTTTGTCGGAAACTCCTGAGTATAAAACAAGATTTAGAGCAAATCAAGCAAGATTAACAAAAAATCTTGCAGTATTAAGTCCAGCAGAATATCTCGCTGTAGAAGATGGATATCGTCAAGTATTGAGAAGTTATGGTTTAAATCAATTTGATAATGACCAATACGTAAGTCGTTTTATAGAAAATGATATGTCTCCAACTGAATTAAATAGTAGAGTTCAATTAGCAACTCAAAGAATTATGAATGCTGACCCTAGAGTAATGAATACTTTAAGAAATTACTACGGTCTCGGAAATATTGATTTAGTTGCATATACTCTTGACCCTCAAGGTCAATTACCTCTTATCGAAAATCAAATTGCTAATGCAGAAATTGGTGTTGCAGCACTACGTCAAGGCTTTAATGTTGGGGTATCCAATGCCGAAGAATTACGTAGAATGGGTGTAACTCAAGAACAAGCAACTAAAGGGTTTGCTACAATTGCTGATGTACTACCTACAGCACAGAAACTTACAGATATTTATAAAGATGGTCTGGAAGGTTACGGAATGGAAGAAGCACAAGGTGAGGTATTTGGGCAACTTGCTTCACAAAAACGTAAGAGAGAAAGATTAACAGGAAGAGAAACAGCAGCCTTTCAAGGTTCATCTGGAACTGCATTAGGTCAAGGCGCTTTATCAACTCAATATTTACGCAGAGGTTCTTCAGGAGGACAGTTCTAAAATAGATTCCCTACACGGACCTACCAGCCCCGTGAGGTGTATAAGACTGGTAGCAAGAGCCAGACCAATTCCCCGATTGAATCTGTGGCTTGCGACTAACAACGAATAGAAAGGGTGGTTGCTATGAG
>Ga0172372_10007456_pt1 | contig 14674 bp, 13 predicted proteins | sample LakKiv5m_2_FD_114544 | JGI IMG/M metagenome (GOLD analysis project Ga0172372, IMG submission 114544) | Freshwater microbial communities from Kabuno Bay, South-Kivu, Congo - kab_092012_9.5m | ecosystem: Environmental > Aquatic > Freshwater > Lake | place: Democratic Republic of the Congo...
AGGTCGAGCGTCACCACATCGGGGATCGGTCCCTTGAGGATCGCCGCTCGGAGCTCCTTTTCGTTTTCCACTGTATCAAGAATCCGGTAGGCGGGGTCTGTTGATATCAGGTTGGTGAGGATTTTGCGGATGGTGGCGGAGTCATCGATGATGAGGACCTTGAGCGGTTCGCCTCGGGGGAGTGCGACCGGTGCCCCGGTTTCCTTGTTGAGACGGATTCGTCCACTGAGGGGCTCGTAGAGCACCTCGATTGGTCCCTCCCGTTCGACTTTTTTCTCGAGTGATATACCAGCTTTTTCAAGCAGCGGTGCGAGAGCCCGAACCGCGTTTGCGTTTCCGAGCAATTTGCAGACGGGCGCAGCGCCCTTGGCTTTGAGGCGGGCGAGGGCGATGGCGATGGCTTCGCCGATCGCGACCAGGGCCTGCGGACTCAGGTCCCCGCTCCCCGAAAAAGCAAAGGAGGCTCGCTCACACTGAAATGCGACGAAGAATCCACCGGGGAGCGAGACCTTCTCGTGAGGCTGACCGCCCGCGGCGTTGTTGCGCGGGTGCCAGGTGATCTCCGGCTTGCGGGAGGCCTTGCCCTGAGTCATACGGCTCAGGCTCCCTTCCTGCCTCGGTCGGCCGACGCGGTAGGGGGCGCATCCGGGGTCCCTTCCGATTTGGCCGTGTCTCCGAACAGGTGTCGCTCGGACAGGTAGAAGTAGCTCGTGATGGGCTGGATCTCGAATCCGGCACCCGTGGATCCATTGATATCTTCGATCACCACGTGGGCGCGGGTGGTGGAGCGCAGACCGTCAAGCACGTTCCTCGAAAGGTCCCCGAAGACCAGGACTGATATCCGTGCCCAGTGCGGGTTGCGGGCGAGATTCTTGAAACACTTGGCGAAGTCGCCGATACCAAAGCTTCCCGCGGCCGGAGTTTCGGTGCCATCGCGGATGACCCGGAACGACTGTCCGCTCCCAAGGGAGTATTCAGCCGAGAGCGCATCGATGATCGTGTCCACTCCTTCCGAGAGGATCACGGTGGCGGGAGGCGCGTTGCGCGAGGCTTCGCGGACCCAGTTCTTGATCCGCTCTCGGTCCGCGGACGGACCCACGATGATTCGCAGTTTTCCGTCCACATGGCGTTCGCCGTTGACTCGCTTGAAAGCCTGGTCGACATCGAGGCGGTTGTTGCGGCCAGCGCGCGAGGATCTCCAGGCGCTGCGAAGCTTGGTGCGGATTTCCTCGCCCCGCGTGGCGAGGTCGGAGACGCCCGGTTTCTCGACGTAGTCGCGGGCCCCGAGCTGGAGTGCGCGAAGCGCGAGTTCGGAGTCCTCCCTTGGCACGCTTGAAACCATCACGACCGCCGGATGCGTGGGACCCATGTGGCGGGTCAGGTATTCGATCCCGTCCATCTCCGGCATGTGAATATCAAGGGTCATGACATCGGGCTTGAGTTTTCGGATTTGTTCGGCCGCCTCCTTGCCATTGGCAGCGGTTCCGATCACTTCGAATCCCGGGTCGTTGCCGATCACCTCGTTGAGGAGTCGCAGCACAGTGGGGGAGTCGTCCACGAGCAAGGTCTTGAGCCGCGGCACACGCAGGGTCGGAGCCTTGGTTTCGGGCTCGGGCTTCCCGCCGAAGACACTCGACTGGATTTTGGAACTGATTCCGTAGATGGATGGACCGATCTTTTCGAGGGGAAGTTTGTGCCCCATGAGCGACTCGGAAACCCCGACAAAGAGCAAGCCCTGGGGAGCCATGCGCTTGAGCAGGTTGTCCGTGACCGAATGGATCTGCTCCTGTGTGAAATAAATAAAGACGTTGCGGCAGAAAAGCAGATCAAAGCGCGGTTCACCGGTTTTGATCGGGGGGAGTGCCAGCAGATTTCGTCTTTCGAAGCGGACCTTGGTGCGGAGGTTCTCCTTGACCTTGACGAAGTCCGATATGTCTCCGGTTCCGCGGGCCCAGTTGCCCTCGAGGTAGTCGAGCGGGACTTCCCGGATCTCCCGCCAGGTGTAGACACCATTGGATCCGAACTGGACCGATTCCTCATCAATATCAGAAGCAAGAATCTCGAAATCCACGTCGCGTGCGTTCTGCTTGAGCCAGCGATTGAGCACCATGGCCAGCGTCCAGGCTTCCTGCCCCCGACTGGAGGCCGCCGACCAGACCCGGATTCTGCGATCACCGCGGGTTCGGGCCGCTTTTACCAATTTTTTGAGTCCGGTCATCTCGAGGAATTCAAAATGCATCGACTCACGGAAGAAAAAAGTGTGGTGCGTGGTGAGCAGTGATATCAGGGCCTGGGTTTCCGAGTCCCGGTTTTTGTGGAAATGTTCGAGATATTCCTTTTCGCCCTTGAGGCCGAGCTGCATCATCCGGCGCTGGATGCGCATCTCGATCATGAATTTCTGGCGATCACCCAATTGCACGCCACTGATGCGATTGACCAGCGAGGCAAGATCCTGGATGGATCGGATCTCCTCGGAGCCGGTGCCACTCGGGTGCGCAGCGGACTCGGTTTTTCTTGCAGTTGCTCCCATGAGAACCTCGTCTTCAGTAGTGGCGCCATATGGCGCGGGATCCGGAGTTCAACTTCCTCGATTCGCCCTCAGATATCTTCGAATCGCGAGTCATCCGCACTGGGGACATCATCCAAGCCCACCACCTTTTTGCCGGGGGCGGCTGCCAGACGCGGCTCGCCGCGACCTGCCGGCACCTTGAGCGGAATCACTTTTGCTAGAGGGGCCGCCTGAAGGGCGCTCATGTCCTCGATGCGGCGATCCGAGAATCCGGCGGCATGGCCACCTTCTCCATGCACGGTTTCCATCAGGGCGTGGACCATGCTGCGAACATTTTCCGCTTGGGCCGAGAGCTCCTCGGCGGCGCTTGCGGACTCCTCGGCGATCGAGGCGTTCTGCTGGGTCACCTCATCCAAGTGGCCCATGGTCTTGGTGATGGCTTGCACTCCTTGGGATTGTTCCTGGCTGGCGGAAGCGATTTCACTTACCATTTCCGTCATCTCATTCACGTTCTTGACGATGTTCTCAAGCACCGTGCCGCAATTACGGGCCGTGACCGTGCCGGTTTCGACGCGGGACCGGCCGGCCATCACAAGACGTTCGACGCGAGTCTTTGTTTCTTGCACGATTTTTTCAACTGTTTGGACGGAGCTGTCGAGCATCTGCGAGATCTCTTTGGCGGCGTTACCACTCATTTGTGCGAGACTGCCCACTTCCTCGGCAACGACCGCAAACCCCTTGCCGTGTTCACCGGCGCGGGCGGCTTCGACCGAGGCGTTGAACGAAAGCAGTTTGGTCTGGAATACGATATCGTTGATGACCTTGGTTTTGTTGCCAATCTCCGAGATCACTTTCACAATCCCCTCGAGCTCCTGGTGGCTGGCCTCGATCTGGCGGATAATATCCTGGTTGCTGACGTTGATCTCCTCGATGGCCTGGATCACGGACTCGACCGATTGCTTGCCGAGCATGGCGGTTTCGCGGCTGGTGTGGGCCACTTCTTGCGACCGTTTGGCGTTCTCGGCGTTTCGGGCCACCATCGCGCTCACTTGATCGATCGACGAGACGGTCTCCTGCAGCGAAGTTGCCTGCTGGGTCGAGGCCGAGCTCAATTCGGCCGAGGATTCGGAGATCTGTTTGGAAGCCGAAGCGACCTCGTTGGCGCCGGACTCGAGCTTTTCAGCGATATCATTGATCTGGCGCGTGAGGCGGCTCGAGATCAATTGTCCGAGAATGGAAGTCAGGACGAAGTTTGCGATGAATCCCGCGATCGTCCAGATCATCGAGAGCGAGAGCGTCTTCTTGAGACGTGAATTCCAGCTGGCACCCTGCTCATTTTGAAATTTGTTGAGTGCCCCGAGCGCGGAGATCTGAGCCTTGGCGGCGGGTAGATAGTCCTCCTCGATGAAGCGGTTCAGGCGGTCACGATCCGACGGGTTGGCGACTGCGGACGCGTAGTAATCACCCACTTTCTTGATCATCTGCTGATGCTTTTTCCAGGAAACCTCCACGTCATCGTAAATGGCTTGTTCACCGGCGACAAAGGGGATCGAGAGGTAGGCTTTGCTTGCAGTACCGTATTTTTCCATCAGGTTGCTCAGCTCGGAGTCCAGAGTCCTGCGGCCTTCCTTGCTCGGTACGTTCAGCGAGGTCTGGGAAATGGCGGATTCGAACTCGATGGCGGTCGAGGTCATGTCGGCCAGTCGTTCGGTGTTGGCGAGATTGATATCAGCGATGTGCTCGCCGTCGCCGCCGATCTCCCTGATGGTCCAGACCCCGATCGCACCATTGATGAAGAGGGCCAGGTTTACCGCGAGGAAGGAACCGTGGATTTTCCATTTCAGGCTCAGATTTGAGAACATTTTTCGCTCCTTGGATCTTTTTTTGTTTCGTTGTTTTTTTAATTTTCGTTCCGGCTCAGGCGGCTTTGCGCCCCGGGGGCGCCGCCCCGGATGAGATGGCTTTTCGGTCCTCTCCCGTGAGTGCCTTCTTGAGGTCGATGATCAGGACCAGGCGATCACCCTTGCGATAGACAAGTTGAATGTATTCCGTGCTTTTCGACGATTCGATCTCCGGTTTGCCTGAGAGTTCGCCGTCATCGGGACTCACGACCGAGTTGATCGAGTCGACCAGAACTCCCAGGCAGGTGGTGCCGATATCGCAAATGATGACGGCGTTTTCCGGTCCGGCCACGGGCTTGATACCGAACTTGGTACGCAGGTCGATGACTGATATGACCTGGCCCCGCAGGTTCATGATTCCCAGAAAGTGAGGAGGTGTGAACGGGACCGGTGTGGTCTCCGGCACCGCGATCACTTCTCGGACATCGAGCAGCGGGATCGCATACTCCTCGGCGCCCAGGGAAAAGCTGATATATCGGTTGCCGCCTCCGGCAAGATTTACCTGACTGATCCGCTGCTCCGCGCTGTTTTCCGTCTTCTGGGGTCCGTTGCTCATATGTACTCCGTCTCCAAGAACTTCATTCAGGCGACCTTTGGCTCGACTTGTTCCGGCCGGCGGGTGCGGGTGGATTTACCGTTCGCCCGCACCAGTTCGATCAACTCAAGGATGAGGGAGGGACGTCCATCGCCGAGGATGGTCCCTCCGCTGAAAGTTTTGAGGTGGGCGAGTTCGCTTCCAAGCTTCTTCACCACCACTTGGTTCTGCCCCATGATCTCGTCGACGTGCACGGCGAAGGGGTGATCAAGCAGCCGCACGATCACCGCACTGGGTTCGGGAGGGCGGGCGGCGAGCGCCGCCTGCGTGGGGGCAAGGGCCTGTCCTTTCCCGGGCATGACCCCGGGTACTATCTTCATCAGGTCCGAGAGGTGATACAATGGGATGGATTCGCCCCGGAGGAGCAGGACTTGTCCGAGCCCCGTGGCAAAAGTGATTTCTTCGCGATTGATCCGCACGGTCTCGTGAACATGGGCGAGCGGCACGACGAATCTCTCGGATGCGCAGCGCATGACCATGCCCTCGAGAATCGCAAGCGTCAGCGGCAGTCTGAGGGTGAATCGGGTTCCCTTTCCAATGACTGTCTGGATCGCGATTTCACCTTGCAGTTTTTCGATCTGGGTCTTGACGACGTCCATTCCGACACCGCGACCGGAGATATCGGAAACCTGTTCCTTGGTCGAAAACCCGGGATGGAAGATCAGATTCCTCGCCTCGTCGTCGGAGATGTTCTGGCCGGGCTTGAGGATTCCCTTCTCGAATGCCTTGATGCGAAGCCGGTCGGCATTGATACCACCGCCGTCGTCGACGACTTCGATCATGAGATTGCCCGAGCGATGGTAAGCCTTGAGTTCGATTCGCCCCTTTTCCGGCTTTCCCGCATTTTTCCGCTGCTCGGGAGTTTCGATGCCGTGGTCTACCGCATTGCGGACGAGATGCACGAGTGGATCTCCGAGGAACTCGAGCACCGTCTTGTCCACCTCGGTCTCCTCACCGGAGACACCGAGTTCGACTTGCTTGGACAGTTGGCGGGAGACATCCCGAACGATCCGTTGCATTTTCTGAAAAGTTTGTCGCAGTGGCACCATGCGGAGGCTCATGGAGAGGTCCTGCACGGACTGGGTCACTTTTCCGAGCTGGTGGATCGTGTTGCGAACGAGGGGAAATTCTATCTTGCTGGAGTTTTCTCTGAGTACGGACTGGAGAATCACCATCTCGCCCACGAGGTTGACCAGGGCTTCGAGTCGATCGAGGCTCACGCGGATGGATTCCTCCGCCTTCTTGATATCTGCATGGCCATCCTCGGTCGGTCCTGATGTCGCTGAGGTTGGAGTGGGAGCTGGCGGGACTGTTTTTGTGGCAGCAAGGTCAGGAGCAGGAGGAGGGGAGACGAGAGGAGAAAGGGGGGCAACCTGCGGTTCTGATTGGGTAGCGGCGCATTTTTCCGGACTTGCTTCCTCCGGCTCGGGTATTTGTTCGGACTCCCCGAACGTTTCCTGAGGAATTTCCAAAGCAGCTTCGGTCGCAGTCTCCGGATGCGGGTTGCTGCGGTAAGCATCCATATCTGCCAGTATGGACGTGTGGTCGACTTGGGCCTCGGGATTCTCCTTGAGGGCCTCGAGTGTCGCCCCGAGATGATCGTTGCACTTGAGCAGCAGGTCAATCAGCGCAGGCGTGGCCGAGAGCTCGGCTTTTTTCACGGGCAAAAGCAGGTTTTCAAGCTCGTGGGTGAAATGGCTGAGGTTATCGAAGCCGACCGCCCGCGAACTCCCCTTGAGGTTGTGCGCAAGCCGGAACAGCTTCTCGATGTTGGCTCGATCATTCGGGTCCTTCTCGAGAACCAAGAAGCATTGCTCGGAGTCAGCCAGCAGCTGCACCGCTTCTTCGAGGAAGGCCATCTTCATGGATGATTCGAAGTCTGCCGACATGATCGCGGGTCTCCCGTGATAGCTTGTCGGCGACTTCCTGAAAAAACTTTAGACGGTCGGAAGACTTCGAATCGCAGTGTCCTGACGTGTTTTGGTTCAAGTGCTGTGTTTCTTCCAAACCTGCTCAAGCTTTTCTTGAAACGTGGCTGGCGCGAATGGTTTGCGGATGAATGAACTCACACCGAGCTCCAGCGCCTGCTTGACTTGGTCGATTTCGCCCTCCGCCGTGATCATGATGAAGGGCAGATTCTTGAAGCGTGCGTCCGCGCGGACCTTCTTGAGGAAGTCGAGACCGGTTACTACGGGCATATTCCAGTCGCTGAGGATTAGGCCTATGGGAGTGTTGGCTTCGGCCTGGGTCTGCAAGGTTTTGAAGGCCTCGTCTCCGTTCTCCGCTTCCGTGATGTTCATAAGTTGGAGGTTTCTCAGCTGACCCTTCACGAGAGTCCGCATCACTTTCATGTCGTCAACCACCAATACCCGGGTTTCTGCTGGAAACATTTTTGATCCTTCCGTTGGAGATGCTCTATCCAGTGTAATCATTCTGGTTCAACTCTCAAGTGTGCATTGCATATCATCCAGCTTATCGGTTCAGGCGGCTTCGGATGAGTGGGGAGGAGCTGAAGTTCTTGCGAAGTTCTCGGGCGAGAGCGCCAAAAGAATGTCGATCAGGATCGCAATGCGTTCCCCGAGCTTTCCGACCCCGCTCACAAAGCCGGTTTCACCCGGCTGATGCAGGCGCGGGGGAAGTTCCAGCTGACCCTGCGTGAAGTCGATTACTTCCTGCACGGCATCCACGATGATTCCGCTTTCCCCCTTCGGGTATCGATCACGATGACACAGGTCTCTCGGGTGAACTTGGAGGATTTCACTCCGAGTTTCATGCGGAGGTCGACGACCGGAATCGCCTTACCCCTGAGGTTCATCACGCCCACTACAAACTCGGGCGTGCGCGGCACCGGAGTGATCTCGCTCACTCGATTGATTTCACGCACGGTTGCAATGGGCACGCCGTAGCGGCGGCCATCGAGTACGAATGTCAGGTATTTTCCGGCTTGAACAGTGGAGGGAGTGTCCAGCTTAAAATCCGGTGAGGTCATTGAACTTCTCCTTGTTTGCGGGTGGGTTGTCGGATTGTGCGGTCGAGCCGGCGGAGTCGGTCTCGGCGTCAAAGGGGATCACTTGTTCGTCTCGACTCGCTGGTCTTGGACTGGCGGTTTTGCCCGCGCCTTTGGGAGTCCTTTTTTTTTCTGCGCTCCCCGAGGGAGAGCACCTTGGCGGGCTCGGACGGTTCCCGGGATTTTGATCGGGACTGTGGGAGCGCGTGCTTTTCGCCGTGAGGCTCCTGGATTTCCTCTTCCCGTGTAGCGCCCCGCTGCAGGAGGGAGGTGAGTTTCCCCACCGCGTTTTCGAGTTGAGCGGATTGCTGAGTCAGCTCCTCGGCCGTAGCGGCGGCTTGCTCGGCGCTCGCCGCATTGAGCTGTGTGGCCTGGTCGAGTTGATTGATGGCCTTGCTGATTTGCTCGATGCCACCTGCTTGTTCACGACTTGCCCCCGCGATTTCATCATTGAGGTCGGAGACTTTCTTTACCGCCACCAGAATCTCCCGGAGTGCCGTTCCACTTTGATTGGCCCCCTCCACGCCGCGCCCCACTTGAGCGGTCGAGTCCCGGATCAGAGTTGATATTTCTTTGGCCGCGGAGGCGCTCCTCTGCGCCAAGGTCCGGACCGCCTCCGCAACGACGGCAAAGCCCTTGCCGTTTTCTCCGGCGCGAGCCGCTTCGACTGCGGCATTGAGAGCGAGCAAATTCGTCTGAAATGCAATATCATCGATCACGTCAATGATATCCTCGATCTTGCGAGAGCTGTTTGAGATATCTTTCATGGACTGCAGAAGGGCCTCCATGCGTCGTTCGCCTTCTTCGGCCGCCTGACGACTGGATACCGAGAGCGCGGATGCCTCACGCGCATGATCGGCGTTGAGTTTGACCATGCTTGAGAGTTCTTCGATGCTTGCTGCGGTTTCTTGCAGCGATGATGCGGCCTCGGTCGCGCCCGAAGAAAGTCTCTGGCTCACTTCACCGAGGCGATTGGCGTGGCTGGCCACCCCCGCACCCGATCCCTTGAGTTCCTCATGGATGATCTGCAGGGAGTTTCCCGGACGAAAAGAAATATAGACCCCGTACAAAGTCGAGAACACGACACTCGAAAGCGCCAAGGCGGTGATGAGCGGTTGAGCTTCGCTCAGCCGGATCGTCAGTCCGAGAATGATGGCTGAGAAGGCCATGGGCAGGACGATGAGGGGCAGCAACTTCATGTTGAAGCCGCTCGACCCCGGTTTTTGCATCCGGATTTTTTCATGCCGCGCCTTCTCCAGTCATTGAGTGGCGTGTCGGCAGAAACAACCCTCTTGCTTAATCTAATTATCCGATTCTGGGGAGAAAAAGCCGTCTTAGGTTCTCAGGTTCCGTTGGATGTTTACCGAAACAGTAGAGTCAAGGTTCAGGACTGGTAGCGCCCCATGCTGGGGGGGTGAAATTCTGACAGTTCAGGAGAAGGAAGATGGAACAGGATTACCTTCAGGAATTACGCAAGGAGCTGGTGCAAGCGCTGGGTCAGAATATGGCCGATTGGGAAGAGACCATCTTGATCCTGGATCGAACTCTTGAGGGGGTAGGTGGCCGGGCGGAAGCAATCGGCCAGGCTTTTCGAATTGCGCATTCGATCAAGGGATCTTGCGCAGCGCTTGGGCTCAAGCAAGTGGCTGAGTTTGGACATGTGGTTGAAGATTGTCTGTCCACTCCGCGCAATCGCAATGACCGGCTTCAGTCGGATGCCATATCGGTTCTTCTCAAGTGCGGCGATGAGTTCAAACGGGCGGTTCAATATATCAGTGATTGCCGCGAGAAGGAATGGTCGGCGGGCGCCTTGCTGGGCGAAGTGCGGGCGTGGAGTGAACGCCTGGGGGCGGCCGCTGCGGGAGGAAAGCCCGCGGTCGCAGCACAGCTTGCCGCCTCTCATTTCGAGCTCGAAGCCCTGGGGGAGGCGCCTGCAATCGGGCCCCTCGTGAGTGCCACCGCTCGTGCACTGGAGCATCCGACGGCCCACCCGGAGAGTCCCGCAACTGGAAAGTCCGCGGAGTCGATTCGCATGAATCCCGCGCGTCTTGAGGCGCTCCTCGACCTGGTGGGCGAGCTGGTGGTGATCAAGAGTCAGATCCTGATGGAGTTTGGTGAGCGATCCACCCAAGATCTCAAGTCGGGCGCGCTGCTCACGCTCTTTGATCGGACCGTGCGTGACCTGCAGGATCGGGCACTCGGCATGCGGATGACCTCGCTCAAACCCTTGTTCATGCGAATTCGGCGCGTGGTTCGTGATACGTCCGCCAAAGTCCAAAAACCAGCCGACCTCGAAGTCGCGGGAGAGGAGATGGAGATCGATCGCTCCATGATCGAACTGCGCGCGGACCCTCTGATGCACTTGGTGCGCAATGCGCTCGATCATGGGATCGAGGGCACGATCGAACGGGCCGAAACGGGAAAACCCCTGCAAGCTCGTCTCGAAATGAAGGCCGAGCGTCGCGGCGGCAGGCTCGAATTGATCGTGCGGGACGATGGCCGAGGAATTCATCGCGAGCGGGTCTTGAATCGCGCGCGCGAGCGAGGGCTGATTCCGGCGGGAGTCAATGAGGAGCGCCTGACCGACTCGGAAGTTTTTGAGTTCCTGTTCATGCCGGGGTTCTCGGCGGCGGAGAAGGTGACTGATATCTCAGGTCGGGGCGTGGGTTGGACGTGGTCCGGAGCAATGTCCAAAAACTCAAGGGTACGATCGATATCAAGAGCACGCGGGGCCAGGGAACGACTTTCCGGCTCTCGCTCCCCCTCACAACCGCAATCACCGATGGTATCATCGTGCACTCTCGCGGAGTCCGAATGGTGATTCCGCTCGAGGGTGTCCGGGAGTTTGTGTTTCAAGGCGAGGAGTCCCGTGGTTCGATCGATCCCCGCAATGATGCCGTACGCATCCGGGACGAGGTCCTGCCGCTCCTCAATCTTTCGAACCTTTTCCCGCTTGCCCACCATGTGGGTGCATCGCTTGGAGTGGGACATGAGGCCCTGCAGGAAAGGATTCGCAAAGGAGGAAGCCTCGTGGTCATCGAAAGCATGGGGGAGGCGTGCGCGGTCGAGATCGACGGAATTCTCGGACAGGCGCAGGTCGTCACCAAGCCGCTGCCCGAAGTTGTCGCGCAAGAGAGCGGAGTTTCCGGTACCGCAGTGATGGGAGACGGGGTGATCGCCCTCGTACTCGATGTCTCGAGTTTGCCCCGGAGTCTGCTCGCGCTCAAAACGCTCCGAGGTTCAAACGCCGCTGCCAGCGAGGAGGCGCACCTTGTCGCGTAGCGCTGCCGAGGGGATCAGCAATCGCAAGGACTCTTCTCTCCTGCTCGAGGATCTTCAATCCGATGAGCAGGGGTTTCTTGTGATCTCCAAGCGGATCAAGAAACTCACGGGGATTCATCTGCCCGTATCCGCCAAGAATCTGAGTCTTGTGGCGGGGCGACTGCACTCGATCATCCGCGGCTACGGACTGGGGAGCTATCTGGATTACGATCGCTTTCTTGCGGGCAATGATGCTGCACGTCTCGAAGAGTTCGTGAGCGCTATTACGACCAATACCACCCAGTTCTTCCGGGAGGAGGCCCATTTCAAGTTTCTTCAATCCCTGTTGCCGGGGTTGCTCGAGCGCAAGCGCAAGCAGGGTGAAACCGAACTGCGGGTTTGGTGCGCTGCCTCTAGCACAGGGCAAGAACCCTATTCGCTGGTCATGACGATCCGGCAGACGCTTGCCGCATACCCTGGGATCAACCTCAGGTTTCTCGCCAGTGATATCGACTTGGAAGTGCTCGAGACGGCTTCTCGCGGTATCTACTCCCGCGAAGATCTCAAGAGCCTCCCGCCGCTCCTCAGGCAGAGGTGGGTGCGGGACTTGGAGGAGGGCGCGGGGGAAATGAGTCCGGTACTCCGGAACTCCATTCGTTTTGCGAGATTCAATCTGCAGACCGAGCGTTGGCCGTTTCAACATCCTTTTGATATAATTTTCTGCCGCAATGTCCTCATCTACTTTGATCGTGAGACTTGCGCCCGCATCGTCGACAACATGGCCAAAGCACTTGGTCCGGGCGGGCATCTGTTTTTGGGTCATTCGGAGAGCGGGATGCTCAGGAATCCCAGTCTTCAATTGGTCGGAAATGCAGTGGCCCAAAGAAAAAGTCTTGAGGTGAGGTAGATATGAGTCAGCAGGCGCCAAAAAAAATCCGGGTGCTCATCGTGGATGATTCCGCAGTCATCCGCTCCCTGCTGAGCCGGATCCTCGCTCAGGATCCCGGGATCGAAGTGGTGGGCACGGCGCCGGACCCTTATGTGGCGCGCACGATGCTCATCGATCATCGGCCGGACGTGATGACGCTCGATGTGGAAATGCCCACGATGGATGGCATCACTTTCCTTTCAAAAGTCATGGAGCACATGCCCACGCGCACGATCATTTTGAGCAGCCTCACGGTAGCGGGAGCCCCCACCGTGCTGCGGGCGATGGACGCGGGCGCCATGGACGTGATGGCCAAGCCTGCAGTGGATGTGTCGCGTTCAATGAATGAGATAGCCGACGAGCTCCGCACCAAAGTCAAAAACGTCGCACGTTGTCCTCTGCCCGCGCGTCGCATGCCGGTCGCAGCCCCTCGGGTGGTGGGGCGCGCACTCGATCGCACGACGCACGCGATCTGCGCGATCGCCGCTTCCACGGGAGGGACCGCAGCGCTCAAGGCTGTGATCCCACAGCTCCCTCCGGGCTTCCCGGGGACGGCGGTCGTGATCCACATGCCGCCTGTTTTCACCAAGACTTACTCGGATTCCATCCAGCGCGTGACTCCGCATCTCGAAGTCCGCGAAGCGCGCGATGGCGAACGACTTCTGCCCGGACTCGTGCTTTTTGCCCCGGGCGGATATCATATGGAAGTCCATCGGAGCGGCGCTCATTCTATCGCGCGCCTGCACCAGCAGCCCTTGATTCACGGCGTGCGGCCTGCCGCCGACTACCTGATGAAAACCGTGGCGCAAGCGGCAGGCGCCAATGCGTTGGGAGCGGTGCTGACCGGAATGGGCAAGGATGGCGCCGAAGGGCTGCTTGCCATGCGCAATGCGGGGGCGTGGACCATCACGCAGAGTGAACGCACTTGCGTGGTGTATGGGATGCCCCGCGAAGCCGACGCCATCGGGGCGTCGTGTGAGTCCGCGGATCTCGAAGATATCGCCGACCGCCTGGTCGCGCAGGTCAGCAAGCGCGAGCGGCAGGCGGCTTAGTGCCATTGAGGTCGGTCGGCTCCGCGCTCAGTCGATCTCGTAGTAACCGAGATCCTTGCCGAACGTCTCGGTGAGCCTGAGTGCAGCAAAGAGCGCGACTGCAATCACGCAAGCGCCCACCCACTGGGCGGCGCCGGGGATGCCGTAGGTGCTTTGAAGCGCCTTGAAGCTCAGACTCATGGGCACGACCGAGGCCCGCACAAAATTGGGGGCACTCGTGGCAACCGTGCCACGCAAGTTGGTGCCGAACTGCTCGGCCGCCACAGTCACAAAAACCGCCCAGTAGCCTGCAAAAAATCCGAGCGCCACGCAGACTGCGTAGAACTCCACCTGGCCTGCACCACCGAGGCCGTTGAAGTAATAAAGGGTTGCGAGAGCTGTGCCTGTGATGAAGGCCACAATCACTTTGACTCGGCTTTTGAACCACTGGCTGAGGGCGCCGCTGGCAAAATCGCCAAACACGAGACCCGTGTAGCAGAACAAGATCGCACGCCCGGCCGTGATGGGTTCCACGACCCCGAGTTCGCGCGCGAGTTCCGGCGAGAGCTGCACCAGCGTGCCGATCACGTACCAGATCGGCACCGCCGAGAGCACGCAGAGGGCAAGCCTGCGGAAACGATCCCACTGCGTGAAGAGGCTGAAGAAGTTGCCCCGGTCGGCCGGCCCCTGTTCAGCATTCTGGAAAAGAAGGCTCTCTGCTGTGTTGATGCGCAACAGCAGGAGCGCAAGACCGAGCACGCCTCCAATGATATAAGTCGTACGCCAGTCAAAGAATTCCCCGATCAGTCCCGCCACGACGGCGCCGCTCACGCCCACGGTCGCAACGATCATGGTGCCGTAACCGCGGTGTTCTTTGGAGAGGGTCTCTGCCACAAGCGTGATGCCGGCGCCGAGTTCTCCGGCCAAGCCGATGCCCGCGATCAGGCGGCAGATGGCGTAGGCCTCGACGGAGTGGACAAAAGCGTTTGCGAGGTTGCCGACCGAGTAAAGCAGGATGGAGCCAAAGAGCACGGACAGCCTGCCCCGCTTGTCGGCCAGAATCCCCCACAGAATCCCCCCGATCAGCATGCCGGTCATCTGTAAGTTGTGGAGGAAGAGTCCCTCTGATATTTGGGCGGCCTCATCGAGTCCCAGCGATGCCAAGCTCGGCTTGCGCACGATGCTGAAGAGCAGCAGGTCAAAGATATCTACAAAATACCCCAAAGACGCCACGATCACCGCGGGCGTGACGAGGCTCTTCCAGAGCGGCGTGGACGAGGATTCCTGGGACGCGGGTGTGGGAGCGCTTGAATGAGGCTGCATTAAGTAAATCTACCTTTCAATTTTAGTTTCATAAAATCGGTTTTGGTAAACTCCTCACAGAACCCGCCGTGCCCAATTAAGGCAACGGGCTCTTCAGAGTATCGGTTCGGTTGAGTGAT
>Ga0172372_10007458_pt1 | contig 14671 bp, 10 predicted proteins | sample LakKiv5m_2_FD_114544 | JGI IMG/M metagenome (GOLD analysis project Ga0172372, IMG submission 114544) | Freshwater microbial communities from Kabuno Bay, South-Kivu, Congo - kab_092012_9.5m | ecosystem: Environmental > Aquatic > Freshwater > Lake | place: Democratic Republic of the Congo...
AGCCCAACGCGCTGCTGGCAGCGATCATTGCGGTGGCCGCAGCTCTGTCCGCCGTGTTTTCCAACGACATCATCTGCCTGGCCATGACGCCGGTGGTGGCGCGGCTATGCCAGACGCGGCGCATCGACCCGGTGCCGTTTCTGGTGGGGTTGGCGTGCGCGGCCAACATCGGATCGGCTGCCACGCTGATCGGCAACCCGCAAAACATGCTGATCGGCTCGGTGCTGCACCTGCCGTTTGGTGCCTATGCGCACGCCGCATTCTGGCCGGTGTTGGGCTGCCTGGTTGTGCTGTGGGTCTGGCTGGTGTGGGCGGCGTCCCGCTCTACTACGGGTGCTGCACACCGCGCCCCCGCGCCAGACTCGGCGCCCCCGCCTAACGCCGGGTTAGGCCCGATGCAGATGCCGCCGTTTGACGCCTGGCAGACGGCCAAAGGGCTGGTCGTGGCGGCAACGCTGATGGGGGTGTTTCTGTTCACCGACTGGCCGCGCGAGGTGGCGGCGCTAGTGGGTGCAGGCGTGCTGTTGCTCAGCCGACGCTTTCACTCGTCGCACGTGATGGGTTTTGTGGACTGGGAACTGCTGGTGCTGTTTATGGGCCTGTTCGTGGTCAACCACGCGTTTGCCGCTACCGGTCTGGCCGCGCAGGCGGTGGCTGAGATGGCAGCAATTGGGGTGCATCTGGGTGAGCCCGGCCCGTTGCTGGTGGTCAGTACCGGGCTGTCCAACCTGGTTTCCAACGTGCCGGCGGTGATGCTGCTGCTGCCGCACCTGCAAGGGTTTGAATCGGGCGTCATGTTGGCGCTGGCCAGCACGCTGGCGGGTAACCTCTTGCTGGTGGGGTCGATCGCCAACCTGATCGTGGTGGACTTGGCGGCCAAAAGTGGCGTGGTGATTGACTGGCGCGGCCACGCGCGCATTGGCGTGCCGGTGACGCTGTTGACGCTGGGCGTGGTGTGGCTGACGCTGTCAACTGCGTGACGTGCGGCGCTCGCGCAGATCGGTTACCCTGCGTGGCCCCATCCTGACACCCCTTTGCACGCGCGCCATGACCATCACTCAGCATTACCGTATTTGCCCCTTGTGCGAGGCCTGTTGCGGCCTGGAAATCACGCTGCGTGACGGCGCGGTTGAGGCGATTCGCGGCCACGCTGACGATCCGTTCAGCCATGGCTACCTGTGCCCCAAGGCGGTGGCGCTGAAAGATTTGCACGACGACCCCGACCGCCTGCGCACGCCGCTGATCAAACGCAACGGCCAGCACGTGGCGGTGTCGTGGGACGAAGCGTTTGCCGAGATTGGTCGGCGTTTGCCCGCGCTGCTGCAGCAGCATGGCAAGGACACGGTGGCGCTGGCCATCGGCAACCCGGCGTCGCACAAATATGGGCTGTTCACCTATTTCCCCAAGCTGGCGCGCGCACTGGGCACGCGCAACGTGTTTTCAGCGTCCAGTCTGGATCAGGTGCCCAAGCAACTGGCCTGTGGCCTGATGTATGGCCACTGGATGAGCGTACCCGTGCCTGATATTGAGCGCTGCGATCTGCTGGTGGTGCTGGGCGCCAACCCCATGGCCAGCAACGGCAGCTTGTGGACGGTGCCAGACTTTCGGGGCAAGGTGCGGGCCTTGCAAGGCCGTGGCGGGCGGCTGGTGGTGATTGACCCGCGCCGCACGGAAACGGCGGCGGTGGCCGATGTGCATCACTTCATCCGGCCGGGCAGCGATGTATTTTTGCTTGCTGCCATCGTGCAAACGCTGTTTGCGCGTGGCTGGGTCAAGCTGGGTTCAGCTGCACCCTGGGTGAAAGGCTTGGACGCAGTCGCTCAAGCCGTGGCGGCGTTTACCCCGCAGGCTGTGGCGGCGCGTTGCGGTATGTCGGCCGACACCATCATTGAACTGACCGACGCATTGGCGCATACCCCGCGCGCGGCGCTGTACGCACGCATCGGCACCTGTACCCAGACCTTTGGCACGCTGGCCAGCTGGTTGGTGGACGTGGTCAACATCCTGACCGGGCATCTGGATCAACCCGGCGGCATGCTGTTTCCAAAGGCTGCCGCGCTGGCCAGCAATACGCAAGGTGCAGCGGGCAGCGGACGCGGCGTCACCACCGGGCGGCACGCTTCGCGCGTGAGCCGCGCGCCCGAGGTGATGGGCGAACTTCCGATGACCTGTCTGGCCGAGGAGATCGAAACCCCTGGCGCGGGGCAGGTCCGGGCGCTCGTCACGGTGGCCACCAACCCGGTGCTGTCAGCGCCGGGCGGGCCGCGGCTGGCGCGGGCGTTGGAAAAACTAAATTTCATGGTCAGCGTGGATATGTACCTGAACGAGACCACGCGCCACGCCGACGTGATCTTGCCTGGGATGTCGCCCTTGCAAGACGACCATTACGACGTGATCTTTTCGCAGCTGTCCTGGCGCAACCAGGCACGCTACAGCGCCCCGGTTCTGGCGCCCGAAGCCCGCCCCGCAGAGTGGCAAATCTTGCTGAAACTGGCGGCGTTGGCGCAAGGCCTGCCGCCTGACGTTGATGTCAACGCGCTGGACGACGCGCAGTTTGCGCAAGAGGTGCAACGCCAGTGGGGCGATCAGGCAACCGGGGTGTTGCAGGCGACCCAAGGCTTACGCGGGCCGCAACGCCTGCTGGATGTGGCGCTGCGCAGTGGCCCCTATGGCGACGGCTTTGGCTCCCGCCCAGAGGGTCTGTCGCTGGCGCGCTTGCAGGAGGCGCCGGCGGGCATCGACCTGGGTGACTTGCAGCCACGCCTGCCCGAGGTGTTGCGCACGCCCAGTGGTCGCATCGAGCTGGCGCCCGCGCTACTGCTGGCGGACCTGCCGCGCGCCTGGGCCGACCTGGCCACACCGGCGCCTGATCTGGCGCTGATCGGGCGGCGCGACGTGCGCAGCAACAACAGCTGGATGCACAACCTGCCCACGCTGGCCAAGGGGCCCATGCGCTGTACCTTGCTGGTGCACCCGCAAGACGCCGAGCGCTTGAAGCTGGCCGACGGCTGCACGGCGCAGCTTGCCACCGCGGCAGGCAGCGCCCGCGTTCAGGTGCAGGTCAGCGCTGACATGATGCCCGGCGTGGTGAGCCTGCCGCACGGCTGGGGCCACAACCTGCCCGGTGCGCGCTTGGGTCTGGCCAGCGAACGCCCCGGGGTGAATTTGAATGCGTTGCTGGACGACGGCGCACGCGATCCGCTTTCAGGCAACGCCGTGCTCAGCGGTGTGCCGGTTCAGCTTACCGGTATGGCCAAGGCGACCACACCCGCATGAAAAAATAGCCGCCGCTGCGCGAATTGCCCCGCGCCGTTGCGCACAGATTGAAGCCGGGGTTCAACCCTCTCAAGGGCCAGTCGTATGACCTGAATCAGACCATTCGGGCGCGGGCTTCCAGCTTGCCGCCCACGCCGGCAGATTGTCACCAGGCATGGGGCGGGCGATGCCATAACCCTGCGCCAGGTCGCAGCCCAGTTTCATCAGCAAAGCGCCATGGGTTACCGACTCCACGCCTTCAGCAATCACTTGCCGTTTGAACGACGCTGCCAGTCCGATGACACCCTGCAAAATGGCCAGGTCATCAGGGTCGTCGAGCATGTCACGAACAAAACTTTGGTCGATTTTGATGACGCTCACACGCAAGCGTTTCAGGTAGGTCAACGACGAATACCCGGTGCCAAAGTCATCCAACGCAAACGCCACGCCAAGTTGATCGCACGCCTCAATCAGGCGCGACACCTGTACCATGTCATTGAGCGCACTGGTCTCCAGAATTTCAAGCTCAAGACAATTTGGTTCAAGCTGCGGATGCGACGCCAGGATGTCGCACAGGCGCTCAAAAAAGCTCGGCTGCTGCAATTGCCTGGCACCAACATTCACGCTGACCGGCAGCACCAGTCCGGCGGCGCGCCAGCGCGTCACCTGGCACAGGGCCGTTTCAATCACCCAGTCACCGATTGCCACGGCCAGCGGGTGGTCTTCAATGACCGGCAAAAAGGTCGCTGGCGCCAACAAACCGCGCTCAGGGTGTTGCCAGCGAATGAGCGCCTCAGCACCCATCACCTGACCGGTGCGCATATTCACCTTGGGCTGGTAATAGAGCACAAATTCGTGCTGTTCCAGCGCCAGGCGGATGCGCTCCAAGCTCTCATTATGAATACGAATGCTGCTGTCCTGTTCCGCATCGAAGACGTGGTAACGGTTCTTGCCCGCCACCTTGGCCTGGTACATGGCCTGATCCGCCTGACGCAGCAATTGATCGGCATCGATCTCGGTGGACTGTGGGTAAAACGTGGCACCGATGCTGGCCGAAATTTGCAACACCAGTGCCCCGACTTCAACCGGTTGTGCCGCTGCGGCCAATAGCCGGGTCAGCATCGTCAGGCTGCTGGATGCCTCATCCAGATCAGCCAACACAACCACAAACTCATCACCTCCCAGGCGCGCCAGGGTATCAAACTCGCGCAGCACCTGCTTCATGCGCGCCGCCAGGGCGACAAGGACCTGGTCGCCAATTTCATGACCATGATGATCATTGATCGACTTGAAGCCGTCGAGATCAATAAACCCCACCGCCAGTTTTTTACCCAAGCGTCGTACCCGCACCATGGCCTGCTGCAAACGATCTGAAAGCAAGGTTCTGTTGGGTAAATCGGTCAGTGCATCATAGTGGGCAATGTGCTCAAGCTGAAGCTGGTGTTCCTTGAGCACGGTGATGTCGGTGAACAGGCCCACATACTGCGTGGTGGCACCTTGGTCGTCTTTCACGGCACTGATGGTGAGCAGTTCAGCAAAAAGAGCGCCGCTTTTATGGCGATTCCATATTTCACCGCTCCAGTAGCCCTTGTCGATCAAATCACGCCACATCGCAACGTAAAACGCCCGGTCCTGCCGCCCGGACTTGAGCAGGGAGGCATTTTTTCCAACGGCCTCCTCCTCGCTGTAGCCCGTGATGCGGCTGAAGGCTTCGTTGACCTGGAGGATGTTGGCCTGTGGGTCGGTAATGATGATGCCCTCACGGGCGAAGGTAAAGACACTTGCCGCCAGGTGAAGCTTTTCCTCGGACGCCTTGCGCTCGCTGATGTCGCGGATGACGGCCGCAAACATCCTGCCATGCGTGCCGATCCAGGACGACAGCGAGAGCTCGATCGGAAACTCAAGCCCGGCCTTGTTCAGCCCTGTCAATTCACGTGTTTGACCAATCAGACCCTGTTGATCGACCGTGAAGCCACGCTTCATGGCCTGTGAGTGCATGTCCCGGTAGCGCTGCGGAATAATCAGGGTCAAGTCTTGGCCGATGGCCTCGGCTTCGGTGTAGCCAAAAATGCGCACTGCGGCGTCGTTCCAACTCAGAATGGTTTGGGTCGGGTCGGAAGTGATGATGGCATCTGCAGCAGTCTCGGTCAGGGCGTGGGCGTTGGCCAGACTGGCACGCAACTGGTCCAGACTGTTGTTCAGCTCGGCCGTGCGCGCCGCAACCTGCGACTCCAGGGTCGCGTTGGCCTGGCGCAAAGCCAGCTCAAGCGATTTGCGCTCCATCGCATAACGCAGGGTGCGGGCGATCAGAGCGCCGCTGCTGTCATTTTTGACCAGGTAATCCTGGGCCCCTTGCTGAATGGCCAACGAGCCCATGGCGTCATCGTTGGAGCCAGTCAGTACCACCAACGCCAGATTGGGTGCGTGCTGCACCAAGGCCGCAACGGTCTCAAGGCGGTCGCTGTCGGGCAAAGTCAGATCGGACAGCAGCACGTCAAAAGCGCCGCTGGCCAGGTACTTCAGGGCATCGGCCAGGCGCTCGGCGCGGGTAATCTCAAAGCCGCCAACCGCAGCATCAGCCAATTTGGCCTGCACCAGCCGGAAGTCGCCAGGGTTGTCTTCCAGCAACAGCAGGCGGGTGGGGCGCTCGGCCACAGTTTTACCTTTTGGGCAGGGTCACCAGATTGACCCAGAAGTCATCGATCTGCTGAACCACCGACATGAACTGGTTGAAGTCAACGGGTTTGGTTATATAACAGTTGGCGTGCAGGTTGTAGGCGCGTTGCACATCCATTTCGGCAGACGAGGTGGTCAGTACCACCACCGGGATGCTTTTCAGTTCTGGGTCGACTTTGATCTCGGCCAGCACTTCGCGCCCGTCTTTGCGCGGCAGGTTCAGGTCAAGCAGAATCAGGTCGGGCCGCTTGGCATCAGCAAAACGGCCCTCGCGGCGCAAATAGGCCATGGCCTGTTCGCCGTCGTTGACCACGTTCAGACAGTTGTTGATCTTGCCTTCTTTCATGGCTTCACGGGTGAGCCGCACGTCGCCCGGGTTGTCTTCAACCAGCAGTATTTCGATGCTGCGGGGGTTGCCGCGTTCTGTGTTCATGTGTTTTGCTCCGCATCAAGGGTAAACCAGAAAATTGAACCGCCACCAGGCGCGGCTTCGACACCGATGGTGCCGCCATGGCGCTCCACAATGCGCTTGCAGACGGCCAGGCCGATGCCGGTGCCCTCGTATTCCTCGCGGGTGTGCAAGCGCTGAAAAATGCCAAACACGCGTTCCCGGTATTCCTCGCTGATGCCAATGCCATTGTCGGTGACGCTAAAACGCCATTGTCGGCCTTGACGGACCGCATCGACCTGAATTTTTGGCGCGTCCTGCTTGCAAAACTTGATGGCGTTGCCAATCAGGTTTTGAAACAATTGCACCAGTTGGGTACGGTCGGCCTGCACCACGGGCAGGCCTTCTGACTGCACGACCGCGCCGCTGTCGGCGACCTTGTTGCCAAGCAGGAGCAGCGCTTCGCTGAGTGCGTCGGCACTGTCCACGGTAGCGGGCGGCGCGCCGCGGCTGCTGACGCGCGAATAGACCAGAATGTCCTGGATCAGCTTTTGCATGCGCAGCGCACCGTCCACGGCATACCCCATGAACTCGCGGGTTTCGCCTTCGACCTTGTCGGCCAGGCGCTTTTCGAGCAATTGCACAAATCCCACCACCATGCGCAGCGGTTCCTGCAGGTCGTGTGAAGCGACGTAGGCAAACTGTTCAAGCTCGCGATTGGAGCGCTTCAGGTCGGCACTTGACTCGGCCAGCAGCGCGTTGGCCTGCGCCAGCTCTGCGGTGCGCTCGATCACCCGCGCCTCCAGGGTCTGATTGAGCTGTTGCAACTGCTCGGTCATGCGCTCCAGCTCGCGCTGCGTGCGTTTGCGTTCGGTGATGTCGCTGGCCAAGATGGAGGCACCGCTGACCTGCGCCTTTTCATCCAGAATGGGCGACACGGTGAAGGCTACATCAATCAGACGACCATCCTGGTGAATGCGTTGGGTTTCGAATTGAAAAATCGATTCGCGATGCAGAACAGCTGTCAGAAAATCATGCTCCTCAAACTGGCGCTCTGTCGGAAACAATTTGGTTGCGTGTTGGCCAATCATTTGCTGGGCCGTGTAGCCAAAAATTTTCTCGGCACCGCGGTTCCAGGAGACGATGACGCCGTCCAGGTCTTTGCCGATTACCGCCTCGTTGCACGACTCCACAATGGCGGCCAGCAGCAGCACCTTTCTTTGCAGGTTGTCTTCAGCTTGCGCGTTGGCCAGTCTGAGCGCTTCCTCCACCTTTTGGCGCTGATCAATCTCATGATGCAGCGCTTCGTTGGACAGGCGCAGTTGGGTCGGGCTGGGCAGCTTGAGCGCGTGCGGCAGCAAGGGCCACAGTGCAATCGCCGTGGCCACAGAAATCGTGGCCGTGATCGCCTTGAGCAACGCATCGAGCCCATACATGGGCTGCCACAGCACCACCGCTCCCATCAGGTGCGTGGCACCACAGGCCATGATGAAAGCCGAAAACAACCACAACAGCCACCGGTAGGGAAAGTCCTTGCGCTTGCGGGCAAAGTAGATCAAGACCAGTGGCATGGAAAAGTAAGACAGAAAAATCAGCACATCGCTGGCTACAAAAGTAAACACCAGCGTCGGCGACCAACTCAGGCAATAACCATGGGGAATGTAGCCATTGACGGCCAGCAAGCGGCTGAGTTCTTCGATCATGGTGCTTATTGCCTCACTCAAAACGACGCGACTGGTACAAAAGCCATCCGCTTGCCGATGATGTAACTGGCAAATTCTATGGCGTTGTCAGTGCAAATCCCGGCCGGTCCATACTGGGCATCATCGAACCGTGAAAACAGCGCGATAGCGTACCGGGGTCCCCATCGACGTGAACAGGTAGCCGTGAAAGAGCAAGCGGACGCCAAAGAAAAAGGTGTCATGGACTGCGGGTCGGCACCCGGCATGACACGCGTCAGTTGCGCTGCGCCAGCCGTTTGCCGTGCGGCAGGGTGGGCAGGCGCGCCAGCAGGTCGCGGCAATAGCCGTTGATCTTCAGGCATTTGTTGATCTCATCCACCGGCAGCGGCCCCGAGACCACGACCAGGTCGTTGGCGCGTGCCACCGCCCCACTGGCACGCAAGCGTCTGCGCGTGTTGTTGGCCCAGCAATGGATGCGCAAGGGGCTGCCGTGTTCACGCAACGCGCCGGTACTGGCGTCAAACGCAATGGCCACACTGTCGGTACGCAGGCGCAGGCGGTGTTCACCGGTGATCCGGCTCGCGGGCGTACTCAGATCGTACAAGTGGTAGTGGCCTTCCTTGAGCTGGTACTGCAGTGTCATGAAACCTCCGGTCAATGGTGTCTATTTTGACAAAGGCCGGCAAAGCCAAAGCCCAAAAAGGCGGCACTGTCAGCGATAATTTCTCTGGTTCAAGGGAAAACCCCAAGGGACCAACGGCGGCGTATAAACGGGCCCTCACCATCCGCACAGCAAAGGCCTTATGAGCACGTTTGACCCTGACGCACTGGAGTGCCTGGCCGCCATCGTGGAAGAGGGCGGCTTTGAGCGTGCGGCGGTGCGCCTGTCGATCACCCAGTCGGCCGTGTCGCAGCGCCTGAGATCGCTGGAAGAGCAGGTCGGCACGGTGCTGATTGTGCGCAGCCGCCCGCTCAAAGCGACCAGCGCCGGCCACCTGCTGCTCAAGCACGCCATGCAGATGCGCCTGTTGCGCGCCGACCTGGAGCGCGACCTGAAAGAGCTCGCCCCCGGCGTGGCCGCTGCCGCCGGTGAAGATGAGCGCATCTCAATTGCCGTCAACGCCGACAGCATCGCTACCTGGGCCTTGCCCGCGCTCACCCCGCTGGTGCACCAGGGCGTGGGCTTGGAGATCATCACCGACGATCAGGACTTTACCTTTGAATGGCTGCGTGAAGGGCGCGTGCTGGGCTGCGTGACGACGCTGCATTCAGCGCTGCGCAGTTGCAAGGTACACGCGCTGGGCGCTATGCGTTACGTGGCGGTGGCCGAACCCGGTTTTGCCACCCAGCGCTGTCCGCAAGGGCTACATGCGCATAACTTCAGCCAGTTGCCGTTCATTGCGTTCAACCGCAAGGACGACCTGCAGTCCGAATTTGTGGCGCGCGTGTGCGGTCTCAAACACGTGACGCTCAGTCAGGTGTACGTGCCCAGCTCTGAGGGCCAGGTGCGCGCGGTGCTGGCGGGCTGGGGCGTGAGTGTGTTGCCCGAGCTCAAGGTGCGTGAGCACCTCAAGAGCGGTGCGTTGGTGGAGTTGATGCCAGGTCGCACGCTGCCGGTGGCCTTGTACTGGCATTGTTGGAACCTGAATTCGCCCTTGCTTGATGCACTCACCACCGCACTGCAATCTGAAGCCGCCAAAGTGCTGGCAGGCGACCTTGAAGCGACCGGGTAGTAGCCAAATAACCCGTTGCATTCATTTTTTGGACGGCTCCGCTAATATGCAGAGATGAACTCTGCAACCGTGGCCAAACCGTCCTTCAAGCAACGCATGTTGCAGGCGCGTGAAGACGCCATCGTCCATACGGTCAACCGCCTGCTGGCCGAGAAAGACTTTGAAGCGATGACGGTCGATGAGGTGGCGGCGCAGGTGGGCATGGCCAAGGCCAGCCTGTACAAACACTTTCCCAGCAAGGAAGACCTGGCCGCTGCGGCCATGACACGGCTGATGCGCCAGGCGCAGGACTTCATTGACCAGTTACCTGAGGATGGACCGCCGCTGGACAAGCTGGGCGCTGTGGTGCGCTGGGTCTTGCAGATCAAACTGGCGGGCGACATGCCCACTTTGCCCAGCCAAAACTCAAGCCTGCGCGCCACGCTGATCAACCACCGCGACTACATGGACGGGTTGATGCAGGTGAGCGACCGGCTCGGGGCATGGATTGAGGCGGCGCAAGCTCAAGCCCAGCTCAACCCGGCGCTGCCGGCCATTGCCATCCTCTACACCTTTTTTGCGCGCGCCTGCGACCCGGTGGTCGAGTTTCTGAAAACCGGCGGTCTGTTTACCGACGAACAGATCATCAAGCTGGTTCTGACCACCTGTTTTGACGGTATAAAACCACGCTAGCGCTTGTCAATCAGGCGCTAACAGCTATCAATTAGCTAGCGTACAATCAGCACCGGTACCTTGCAACTGGCCAGCACCTCGGTGGCCACTGAGCCCACCACCAGGTTGACCAGCGCGCCATGCCCGTGCGAGCCCATCACCACCAGGTCGAACTTGCCGTCGGTGGCCATCTTGGAAATCACTTCACCCGGTTTGCCGGTCTTCCAGACACCCTTGGCGGTGACGCCATGACGCTCCACAAACTTGTGCACCGGCGCAAGGATGCGCGTGCCTTCGTCCTCGTAGTATTTCTGCACCAATTCTTTGCCCAGCGCAGCGCGTGCTTGCGCCGGCAACACCACTTGCGCTGTCAGCGCCACGTATTCGTTTTTGGGTGAAAACATGTTGTTGGCGGCCAGATACGCCAACATCTTTTTGGTATAGGCACTGCCGTCAACGGCCAATAGAACTTTCATCGCAGAGCTCCTTAGAAGTTTGGTGAAGTTTACCTAATGCAAATCGCAATGTGTCGCTTTTTGTCAAGCAATTGATCGATTGTGCGAACCGTCTTGTGGGTACGCTTAGACCAGCAGCGCCGCTGCCAGTCCGGCTTGATGCAGTGCACCCAGCACGTCCTGAATGTGCTGCGGACCGCGCGTCTGGATCACCAGCTCAACCTCAACGTTTTGCGCCGCCAGCGTGGTAAACGCGCGCTGGTGATGCACCTCGTTGATGTTGGCACCGGCCTGCGCCACGGTGGCGGTGATGGCAGCCAACGTGCCGGGCACGTCGCGCGCGCTCACGCGCAGGCGCGCCAGACGCCCTGCGCGCACCATGCCGCGCTCGATGATGGCCGCCAGCAGCAGCGGGTCGATATTGCCGCCGCACAGCACCAGGCCCACGGTCTTGCCTTGAAAGCGCTCCGGAAAGCGCAACAGCGCCGCCAGCGCTGCTGCGCCAGCCCCTTCAGCCAGCGTCTTTTCAACTTCCAGCAGCAAGACAATCGCCTGCTCAATGTCGCCTTCGTCCACCAACAGCAGGTCGCTGACCAGACGGGCGATGATGGCCTGCGGCAACTGACCCGGCGTGCCCACCGCAATGCCTTCGGCGATGCTGCTGCTGCCTTGGGGCAGGTGCGTACCCTTGACAGCGTTGTACATGCCGGGAAAACGCGTGGTCTGCACCCCGATGATGTCGATGCCCGGCTTGATCGCCTTGGCTGCCGTGGCCATGCCAGCGATCAGGCCACCGCCACCCACCGCCACCACCAGCGTGTCAAGTTGCGGTACCTCGGCCAACATTTCCAGCGCTACCGTACCCTGCCCGGCAACGATGTCGGGGTCGTCGTAAGGGTGCACAAAAACCAGTTGCTCTTGCGCGGCCAGCGCCAGCGCATGGTGACGTGCTTCGTCGAGCGTGTCGCCGTGCAGCACCACCTGTGCGCCAAAGCCGCGCGTGCGCTCCACCTTCACCCCGGGGGTAAAACGTGGCATGACGATGACCGCGCGGATGCCCAGTCGCTGCGCGTGGTACGCCACCCCCTGCGCATGGTTGCCTGCACTCATGGCGATCACGCCACGCGCGCGCTCGGGTGCCGTCAGTTGCGACAGCTTGTTGCAGGCACCGCGCTCCTTGAACGACGCGGTGAATTGCAGGTTTTCAAACTTCAGAAAGACGTTCGCGCCAGTGATGTCCGACAGCGTGCGCGAGGCCACGCAAGGCGTGTGCAGCAAGTGGCCAGTCAGGCGCTTGGCAGCTTGTTCGATGGAGGTCAGGTCAATCATTTGGAATTTCAAGTTGGGGCATCTCACCCATCAAACAAAATGGGATGCAAGGCCATGGGCCATTATGGGACTCACTGCGGCGCTGTAGCGGCTGGTCGGCTGGCGCGCCTGCCCAGCCAGGCCGCCGTGATGATCATTAGCGCCGCCACCGCCACAGAAACCGTCAGGCGCTGGCCATTCACGCTCATCAGCAAGGCCGTGGACAGCAGCGGCGTGAGGTAGCTTAGCAAACCAATCTGTCGTGGGTCACCGGTTTTGAGCGCTTTGTCCCACAGAAAAAAAGCCGCACCCATGGGCCCCAGACCAATCAGCGCAATCAGCAACCAGTCTCGGGGGCCGAGCATCGTAGCGGGCTCCATCAGCGCATGGCACAGCAACGACAACAACCCCGACAGCAGCGCGAACCCGCCAATGGCAGAAGTGGCAAACGGTGCCACCCGGGTGGTTAGCAACGAGTAGCTGGCCCAGATAAAGGCTGCGGCTGCTGCAGCCAGATAGCCCCAGGACCAGTGCACCTCCAAGGCCGCAGCGTTGCCGGCGCTGCCGCCCAGAATGACCAACACCGCACCGGCAAAACCCAGTGCCGCTGCCGCGATGTGCAAAGGTCGCAGTGTCATGCCCGGTAGCAGCACCGGTGCCAACACCACAATCAGCAGCGGCCACAAATAGTTGAGCAAATTGGCTTGTACCGGGGGTGCCGAGCGCAGTGCCACAAACAACAGGAAATGGTAGCAAAACAGTCCATAGACGCCCAGGGCCAAGGTCGGTGCGGGCACGCGCCAGCGCGACGGTTTAAAGCCCGACAGTGGCAGCGCAATCAGGCTGCCCACCAGCAGCGACAAACCGGTCAGCAGAAACGGCGGCACATGCCCCAGCGCCACGCCCAGGCTCGCCAGTGACCCCCACAACACAATGGCCGCCAACGCCAGCAGGGTTGAATGCGAGGGGTGCGCCTTGGGTTCTGTCATTTAAGAAATAGCATTCAAGCCTTCATGAAAGACCTGTACCTGGTTGCGCCCAGTCTCTTTGGCGTGGTACATGGCCGTATCTGCGTTCTTGAGCAAGTCGGCTTCGCTGCTGCCGTGCTCGGGGTAAATGGCGATGCCAACGCTGGATGAAATGCTGACCGTGTGCGCGCCCAAATCAAACGGTTGCTCCAGTGCTTGGCGGATTTTGATGGCCACGATCATGGCGTCCTGGATGGAGGCCACATCGAGCAGCATCACGACAAATTCGTCGCCTCCGATGCGCGCCACGGTGTCGGAGTCGCGCAGCACGCACTGTTGGAGGCGTTCAGCCACAGCCTGCAACAGCAGGTCGCCCACCGGATGCCCCAGCTCGTCGTTGACGGGCTTGAACTTGTCCAGGTCGATGAACATCAGCGCCAGATGCTGGCGTTCACGTTGGGCCACCGCCACGGCTTGCGACAGCCGATCCGCCAGCAGCGCCCGGTTGGGCAGCTCGGTCAATACGTCGTAATGTGCCAGGTGGTGCATGCGCTCTTCACTGGCTTTGCGCTCTGAAATATCTGAAAACACCGCTACGTAATTGGTGAGCAGGCCCTGCGCATCGCATACGCGCTTGATGGACAACCATTCCACATACAACTGGCCGCTCTTGCGCCGGTTGCGGATTTCGCCATGCCAGCCGCCTTGTGTTTTCAGGCTGACCCACATCTCTTGATAAAACGCCTTGTCGTGTGTACCCGAAGCCAACAGACTCGGCGTCTTGCCAATCGCATCGCGCTCGCTATAGCCTGTGATGACGGTAAAGGCCGGGTTGACCGAGATGATGATGTTGTTGGCGTCCGTGACGGTCACCGCTTCGTCCATGGTGTGCAACACGGTGGAAGACAGTTGCAAGGCTTGTTCGTGTTCGTGGCGCTCGGTGATGTCGTTGTGCGTTCCGATCATGCGCAAGGGTTTGCCCTGTGCGTCCCGGCTGACCACCATGCCGCGCGACAGAATCCACTTCCAGCTGCCGTCCTTGCACAGCATGCGCCGCTCGCTGACATAGCTGGGCGTAGATCCGCGAAAGTAGGCTTCGCGCTCGGCGACCACGCGGGGCAGGTCGTCCGGGTGCACGCGCGCGTCCCAGGGTTCATGGCGGTCTTGCAGCTCATTTTCAGAAAAACCGTAGATTTCTTTGTAGCGCTTGGACACCACCACTTCGCCGGTATGCAGGTCGCGGTCCCAAACGCCGTCGCCAGCGCCTTCCAGGGCAAACTTCCAGCGTTCTTCACTTTCTTGCAGAGCGGTCTGCGCGCGCTGGCGCGCCAGGCTTTGGGCAATCAGGCGGCCCTGCGCGCGTTTGACGATGGAAAACACCGTCAGGTACAACAGCGAAAGCAGAATAATCACCGCCCCGACCAGCTTGAACTCGCGCTCGCGGATTTCCGCAAGCACCGCTGTGGCATCGCGGTAAATCTCAAAGACACCGGTCACCTGCCCCGATACTGGGTCAAAGCGCGGGATGTAGCTTTCGATCATGTCGCGGTCGGTC
>Ga0172372_10007460_pt1 | contig 14670 bp, 16 predicted proteins | sample LakKiv5m_2_FD_114544 | JGI IMG/M metagenome (GOLD analysis project Ga0172372, IMG submission 114544) | Freshwater microbial communities from Kabuno Bay, South-Kivu, Congo - kab_092012_9.5m | ecosystem: Environmental > Aquatic > Freshwater > Lake | place: Democratic Republic of the Congo...
GTAAAAACTGAAATAAATAAAATCAATAAACAATTACAAAATAAGAGATTGCATATTTAAATAAAACAGACAAATTATTACATAATTATTATGATAAAAATTATTGTGAAAAATGTAATTGATGGAATAACATGATATATTATGTAAGTTGTCACAGTGGTTGTGAATTTTTTCCCAATAATAAATAAATATTATCGTAATATTATTTAGCAATATGAAAATATTATATTATATAAATTTATAAAATATTATAAAGCCAACGATATCGACGAAAATCATAAAACAATTACTATAATGGTAAAAATTCAATAATATTTTCATTGAAATATTGTTTAAAATTATTCATGTTAATAAAAATTAAATTAAAGGAGGTATACAATATTTATATACCTCCAAAGAATTACAAAAATAAAGAGAACCCAGCTATTGACGAGACAAACAAAAGTTTATTTAAAAAACGTGTTGTTGTAGGACATTTTTTTTCCTGGGTATAAAATTATAGAAGACTGGTAATGGTGTTTAAAAAAATTAATAACTATATTGGTTTTCAATATATTGCAATGTGTAACATAGTCATTAATAAATTTGTTGATTGTTAATACGTCACTGTTAACAAAAATAAAATATTTGATAGTCATAACTATCACCCTTTCGTAATTTTTATTAAAATACAGCATTTATAAATTAAGTTTTGTAAAATTTATTTATTTCATGGTTTTCGTTATCTTTGTGATATTTGATGGATTTATGTAAAATAAAAAACACATTATAAAATAAACAAATTATTAAAAGGCGTGAAATGTTCAATTTATAATTATATCAGTTAATGATAACATACAATTGTAATAAATGTTTTTAAATATACATAATCAACTTAATTTTATTTATAAAAATAAAATTAAATTTAAATTTATTATTTTTATTATTTTTATTATTTTTATTATTTTTATTATTTTTATTGTAACTAAGTTCTAGAATGTAGTTAACTAGTTCGAATAAGCCAAACCACCCATTCCAGACATGATTCGAAGAACATTGTATGATGTACAATAGATTCTAACGACTGAACCGGTACCTAACCAGTCGCTGGCAAAAGTGCTGTTTTTGGCTCCACGTTGTCCAACTTCAAGAGAAAGAGTGGTGTTATCAATTCTGGAAAAGTTAGCAGTACCAGAAGGTTGATGATCTTCTGGTTTAAGAGCAAAAGAGTAGAGATTGAGACCATCACCTGGGGTGTTAGTGTGGTGTTGGTATGGTTGTACATAGTTAAAGTAGAAACCATCTCTCTTTTGGAATCTGTCAAGAGCATTGAGTTGAAGTCTGACAGATAAAACTGGGTTTTCGGAACCATCAGCATACAAACCACATTTATTCCAATCTTTAACAACGATGGCATTATCGTTCAAGAAAGAAGATACATTAGTGTTTGTTGTACCACTTAATATAATTGCTAAAGTTCTAGACATATCTTCCATTGTTATTTCATTTCTTAATAAAGCAACATTTGATAATGAAGCTGGGGCAGACGCAGATGAGTTTGCAAAAATAAGTTGAGCTTCGATTTTATTGAGCAAGTTTGACAAATTCGTACCAAGAGTGACTGTTGTGGCAGGTTGAGAAATTTCATCGATAGTTCCATATGTATTACCATATGTGGCACTATTTAAAGTAATTTTCCAGCCACTATTATATGTTAATCCAACCCTTGTTGCCAACCATATTTTTTTGGCAAACATATCTCTTGCTGCAACCCAATCACCATCAGTCGCCCAATGGACCCAGGATTCACCAGAGAAATATCTGTTTAATTTGAGACACCATATCAATTCTTTGGATGGATGATTGAAGGTCAATCTGTATTTCAAGTTTTGAGTATCAGCAGCTTCTTCACCAGTGAATTGGATGACATCAATTAAATATTCGTGAGCAGCTTGAGCAAATTTCTTTCTTTCTTCAGCATCTAAATAAACATAATCGATCAACAATAAAGCATCGGACATTTTAATGTCACTTCTAATACCACTTGTGCTGGCAAAGTTAGCTGATGTAGGTCTATAATTTACACAATCAGCAACTGGTCTAAATTTAATGGTGATTCTGGTATCGTGATATTGGAGAGCAATCAATGGAAGTGCTAAACCATTGTTTCTGCAAAACCAGAATTGAAGAGGGATATATAATCTGTAATCAGTTTTTTGAGTAGTTAAATTAGTAAGTTCTGGAACATCACCAATCATTCTAGCATAACCTCTTCTTTGGCCAACAGCCAAGGTCAATTCATACCAAATGTTCAACCAATCACCATATTGTTTTTCAATTTCGGTACCACCAATATAGATTATGACTTCATCAATAAGAGCATGACCTAACCTACTTACATAGGCGTATTCCTTACCTGATGTTGTTGCAGCTAAATCAACTTGAGCATACATGTGTGTAATCAAATCAGCATTTCTGTTGACTTGAGCAGTAACAGTTCTACCGAAATCTGCAGCACCTTGGAATGTTTGTTCCATTGGTTCAACAGCAAAATTTGTGTGTCTTCTGTAGACAACTTTAAAGAAAGTAATTTGAGGGTTACCAGTCAAATACACATCTTGGGCACCATAGGCTACTAATTGCATTAATCCTCCTCCCATTTATGTAATATATATACTATCTTTAGAAAAAATTTTACGAAATTAAATTTTTATATTTTTTTTTAAATTAATAATTTTTAAATATTTTTAGAGATAAATTAAAAAACCTATATATTAATTTTATAATGATTTAAAGAATAATTCGTTTACTTTACATATTTATAATATGTCTTGCTTTAAATGTAAGCTCGACAAGCCAGCCAAAGAAAAAAATGTCGATCAGAAGAAGAACACAACATTATTTAGCAAACATTAGGAAAAAATGAAAGTGTTTACTAATAATAATGACAATTTACCAATGTTAAAAGAAGAATTAATTGAATTAAAAAATCAGTTCGATGAACTTGAAAATCAAGAAGTTTATAATATTTTAAATACCAAAAAAAAATCAGAACTGAAAGATAGAATAAAAAATTTAGAAGAAGAAATTCAAAATATTGAAAATAATTTCCATGAAATAGATTATTTTAGTTGTGTTGGATACGAAATCACAGAATATCATAAATCTGAAAATATTATAGAATCAAATGCAAGACCTATTTTTGAATTTTTAGATACTAAGGAACCTAAACAAGTAGATACAAATATTCAAATAAAAACAAAAAAAGAATTATTTGAAATTTATTTATTGAAAACCGAAGGTGTCAATTTAGAAAATATAAATGAAAAAGATAGAATTAAAAAATGCACTGTTTGTGGTCACGAACAAACTTTGAGACCAAGTAATGGTGAATATTCATGTACTGATTGTGGCAATACTGATCTGGTTATTATAGATGAAGATAATCAAATTAAAGATTATTCAGCATATAAAAGAATTAATCATTTTACTGAATGGCTTAATCAATTTCAAGGTAAAGAATCAACTGACATTCCAAATTATGTTTATGAAGAAATTATAAAAGAAATGAACAGAAGAAGAATTAAAGATCGAAGAAAACTAGATATGAAAACTATGAGAGATATATTAAAAAAATTAAAAATGCACAAGTATTACGAACACACCATATATATTATTAATAAATTAAATGATGTCCCTCCGCCTAAAATTGAGAGAGAAACTGAGAAATTGTTTAAAAAAATGTTTATTCAAATTCAAAAACCTTTTATTTTATACAAACCCGAACGAAGAAAAAATTTCTTATCATATGCTTATGTTTTATATAAATTTTGTGAATTACTTGAATTAGATGAATTTTTATCTTTTTTCCCTTTGTTAAAATCAAACGATAAATTACAAGAACAAGATGAAATATGGGAAAAAATTTGTGATCATTTAAATTGGACATTTTATTCATCATTTAAATAAATTTTCAAAATTACCATCATAAACTAAACTGATGTTATTCAACAATTGTTTTTTTAATTCTTCAAAATTTATTCTTGGTCTTTTTCCTTTCATACAAACGTCATAAAAAGTTTCATTTTTATTGATTTGTATTTTTTGCCATTCATGAGAATCATTTGATAAATTACATTTGTAAATCCTAAATTTATTATTTTTAAATTCAAGACAATCTAAGAAATAAATTTCTTTCCATTTTTCTTTTGGTCCAAACGATGTTGGTCCTTTACTCGAGAAACATTTTATTTCTATTTTTTGATTTTCTATGATTAAATCTCCTACATTTGAACAATGACAATTTCTATTTTCTTTATTAATTATAAATAATCTAATTATATTTTCAGATAATCCTTCTGGAAAATTTGGAAATCTAATTTTAATATTGTTTTTAGTTTTAAAATTATATAATTCATCATAATATTTTTTGTAAATTAAAAACAATTCATTTATTTGTTCACTATTTAATTCTTTATTCATTTTATAATTTATATGTAATAAATTATTTTTTATTCAATATTTTTACTATATTTTCTGCAATTTTTATTATAACAGGAACGGAAACGGCATTGCCTGCTAATTTGTATAATGATGCATCATTAATTTTTGGAATTTTATATTCATCTGGAAATCCTTGTAATTTGAAACATTCTTTTGGTGTCAATTTTCTTATTCCTTTGTCATCTTTCAACAATGGAACATTATGACCACCAACACCCATATTTGCAGTTAATGTTGGACAAACATTATTTTTATTTTCTCTCACATAATATCTTCTATATTGATATATTTTATTTGTGGAAATATGTTCTGTAATTTTACTGTTAATTTCGTTCCAAACTTTTAATTTATTTGTATAATAATATTTACTATCAACATCTTTTGAAACATAACTGTTTAGTGGTTTTTTAGTAGTAGAATTATCAGGAAACTCAAATTTTCTCATATATTTTTTTTTTTTAAAACAAATAATAAAAATTCTTTCTCTATTTTGCGGAACTTCTGATATTTCACATGTATTTAAAATTTTCCAAACAAAATTATATTTTAAATCTTTAATTGATTTTTCTATAATTTTCATGGTATTTCCGTTATTATGTGATAATAAATTTTTTACATTTTCAAAAACTATTATTTTAGGTTTGTGAAATTCAATTATTTTTAATAATTTCCAAAACACATTTGACCTTTCATCGTTGAAACCTTCTTGATTTCCTGCTATCGAAAATGGTTGACATGGAAATCCTGCTGTCATAATGTCATGTGAAGGAATATCATTTTTTATATCCAATTCATGTATATCTTTTAAAGTTAATTTCGTTTTAAAGTTTTCATTAAATATTATTTCTGAATTTTTATCTATATCATTGGCAAATATCGTTTCAACACAGTTCGTTTTCTCAAAAGCATATGAGAAAGCACCAGTACCTGCACAAAATTCAACTAATTTAAATTTATTTGTCATCAATGTTATTATTTTAAAGTAAATAAATTTTAAATCAATTTTTATTTCAAAAAAATTGAATTAAAAACAATTAATTAAATATTTTAATTAATGAACTTTGACATAACAAACGAATATAATAAAGTTTCCTATTTAAGAGATAAATTTTATTTTAAATATTACAGTTCAAATGATTTTAAAGATTTTGATATATTCAAAAATAAATCGATCGATGAAGATTCATATTATAATTTAATAAATAAAGTTTTTGGTTATTATTTTTGCATTGATGGTTTTCAATTATTGGTGTCATTATATCATAATCAAATTAATTTAACGAAAATAAATTTGAATTCATTAATTAATACAATACATGGATATGCCACAATTCATACTTCCAAAGTTGGATTATCAAAATTAACTTTTAATTCAATGAAAAGTGAAATTTTTAATTTTATATTAATTGTTGATAAACGAAAACCATTAGAATTAATTCATAAATTTATTTTGAATGATATTGGAATTAAAATTGATTATACAATATCAAACACTAATGAATTAAGAGAATATTTGAAACATTATAAAAAAATACCAAACATAAAAAATATCAAGGATATAATAAATCAACAATGTTTGTATGATGCATTTGAAATTGAAGACAATTCATTATTAATTGACAAATTAATAAACAAACATAATTTTAAATTAGACAATGTTTGTATTGATAAAATATGTGAAAGTGGTAATAATGAAGAATATTTGGTGGTTGCAATTGACAAAAAAATGAATATTTGTTATGAACAAATAAAAATGTACATTGAAAAAAAATATGGCATAAATTCTGTATTAAATAAAATATTAAAATACAGATTTAAGGAACTTGAATAATTAATTAGTTTTAATTCTTTGTTTAAAATACATGTCTTTAGAAACAAGAACATTATAAGGTTGAATTTTTTGATTAAAATCATCTGGAGAATCCAAAGTCATTTTATATAATTTGATATTAATTTGTTTTTTATTTTCTAAATCAGTCCATGTTCTTAAATCTTCAAATTTTTCAAGATTTAATAAAATATCATTAATTTCTTTTTTTTTATTATCTTTTGTTATTCTATCTTGTTCTTTATTAAAAACTTCTTCTCTTTCTTTTAAAAGTTTAGTTTGTGCTTCTCTGGAATCACGTTCTGATTGAGTCATCCATGTTGTCGGTAAATCAAACATATTTTTAAAAACGTTTGAAGGAAGAGGAATATTATTATAGTCTAACTCAAAAGAACGAGGAATAAATCTATATGTTATTTTTTCTTCAATTTTCATTGTTTCTTTTGTAAAATAATGAGTAAAAATAATACATGAAATAAAAATTAATAATATACTAAAACTTTTAACAATAGACATAAATATATTATTAATTGAGACATAATTTTATGCAGATTCACTATTTACATTCATTTTTTTTGGTGCTTCATAATTTAATGTTTGTTTAGATGAAATTTCTTTCAATAATTTTTCATATTTACCATCACAATTTTTTAATTCTTTTTGTTCTTTCTCCAGTTTCTTAATATCTTCATCTAATTTCTTAATTAAATCTTCGTGATTTGCACCAGAGCTCTTCATTTCTTTCAATAATTTTCTCTTATTCTTTTCTTTTCTCTTTATGTTTTCCTCACCATTGTTAATTTTTCCTTGTATTTTACGTTTTTCTTCATATATTTTTACTTTTTCTTGATTTTGTTCATATGCTTTCATAATTTCATTAAGTTCTTTTTCAGCATATTCATAATTTTCAACACAATTATTTCCATGAGGATTAAATGGACACCATTTTCCAACTTCTCCAATATAAATATCAAATCTTGGATCAATATCTCTCATTTTATTTGCCAATTCAGTTGCTTCTTCATAAGTTTTAGAGAAAAATTTAATTTTCATTCCAATAATATTTTTTGGTTTGACATTAGATTTGTCAATACCCAATAATTTATCAGCATCAGTTTCATCGGCACTAACATCTCTTAAAAAAGAGACACCATAAAATCTTTGATTTGGTATAACTTCATCTTCATTCAAACGATCATCTATTAGACCCATTATTTTATAAATAAAAAATTTATCTTTAAATAATTATATTATAGTTAATTATATATGTTAGACTCAACAGAAAAATGGAAAAGAAGTTTAAAATATTTATTAGGTTTTTGTTTGGTATCATTAGTAGCTAGATATATTCCATCAACACCATTAAATATTAAAGACGTTTTAATAATTGGTTTTTCAACATCAATAGTATTTGCATTATTAGATATTTACAGTCCGGCAATTTCTCCTGATACTAAAAAAGAAATTATAGAAAAGTTTGATTAATTAATTTTTTCCACAACTAGGTTAACACCATTTTTCTTTTTTGAAAAAGCAGCATTTAAATCAATTGTAGGAATTTTATTGTTCCAATTATTATCATAATTTTCTTCATGGAATTTTTTAAATTTTTTATTTCCACAATCAAAATTAATATTTGCCAGATTTTTGGCTTTGAACCAAAATACTTTATCTTGTGGATTAGTCGAATGTACTCTGTTATTGATTACCATACAACCATGGTCGGATGTTAACATGGAAAAAACTTGTTGAAAAATATCAAATGTTGGAAACATGCCTGCATATTCTTCATATAATTTTCTTCTATTACTGATAAAATCTTCAGCTAACAAAAATATATAATCAAAATTAGATCTTAAATCTGGAGTAATTCCTTTCGAATATTGTAAAGTCAATAAAAAAGCAATATTGTAATGTCTACCGTTGAAAAACAATTCGTTTATCATTTCATCTTTAATCCATGTTGTTTTATCGCCCATACAATCGTCCATAACTAAAATAATTCTATCATCTTTAACTTTCTTGCCTCTTTTAATTCTTAATTTATTTTCTTCATTCATATATTTTTGTCTTTCAAATATTCTCAATAAAATGGATGATTCAAATTTGTAATAAATGAATAAATTAGGAACAAATTTTCCGTAAAAAGAATTTAATTTTTCAGTTTTAGATATAATTACATGAGCAGGAATATCTCTCATGTGATACAATATATGTCTTGTGATCCAAGATTTTCCAGATGCTCTTTTAGCTATTAATCCAATTGTTGGATTTTCGCACATTTGTTTTAAATCAAACTCTTTTATTTGAAGTTTTTGAGATCCCATATTAAAATTTTTTGTGGCCATCAATTATATTTATATAATTATATTTTTTTTACGCGTTGGGGTTACCAATTTGGCAATTCAGTGTAAATATTATCTGGTGACAAATCATTCATTTGGAAACCACCTCCTGACATGACAGTCTTTGGCATTTTTAAATTCATAGCTAAATACACAATTGAGGCCATAAGTACTGGCATTTTAATCATTGACCACATATCTTCTCTTTTAATATTATTTTTTTTATCTTCATAAAATTGGTAAAAAAAAACTATGCACATTGTTATTACTATAATTATTATTTGTCGTGAAAAATCAACCATCAATATATATAAATAAATGATATTTTTTATTTATATATTTCGCAACTAACTCAAAAAGAATTGACTTTTTGTATTTTTTTTAGCAACATTAACATGTATTGGATTTGTATTTGTATTACTAAATACGGCCTCAAAATTATCATCTCCCCATTGACCACCAGAATATGAAAGACTTGTTTCTGATTCATTCTTTTTTTCTTTTTTATTTTTATCAGTTGATTTTTTTTCAGATGATATTTTTTTATTGGATTTAACTTCTGTTGATTGTTTATCTGTATTTTTTAGTGATTCATCATTTATAGGTAACTTTGATTCATTTATCATATTTAAAATAAATTTATCTGAATCAGAATCTACTACGTCATCATTAATTTTGTTTTTATCTGTAAATTTTAATGATATATTTTTATCTTTATCTTTTTCTGAATTAACGGTATTATTTTGTTTATTTTCTAAAAATTTTTTAATTGTGTTTTCAATTATCTCAGAATCTTTTTTGGATTGTGGAATATTAATATCTTCATTCAAATAATTTTCCAATATTTTTTTTATTGGCAAAGTTTTTCTTATTGCTTCTTTTATACATTCTTTAATTAAATTCAATGAATCTCTTTGATTTCTTTTTATATCAATAGGTTGATAAACATGATAAAATAAAAATGGATTATTAAAAAATGTTCTCGCACATTCTAAGTAAACTCTATGAATGAAATCATTTATATTCAAATTTTGATAATAACTTTTATCATTTAATGCATTTTCTCTCCTAGTTGCTGACAATAAAACAATATTTGCTTTTATGACTGCCTTAATTAAAATATCTAACCATTCAAAACATTTTGAACATGACAAAATTCTATTTGTTTCAGTCATTTTTTTTTGATCATTCCACTTTGTTATTTCTTTTAAAAAACCCTGAAAATTTTTTAAAATTTCTGATTCATCATTTGATGTTCCTTTGGCATTATCATATATTGAAGAAATTCCTTCGTAAACCATGGGTGCTAAAATATTACACAAGTGGGTCGTAAATTCGTTTTTTGTCTCGATTAAATTATCGAAATGATCCATTTAAATTATTTAATATTTTTTTTTAGGATTATTTACGAAATTGTTTATAATATATTTATTGGTATTATTTCTTATACCTCCAACGCCATGTCATACCAGATGTTCTTTTGGCTATAAAGTAAATTGTTGGGTTTTTAAACATTTGTTCTAAATCAAATTCTTTTATTTGAAGTTTTTGAGATTCCACATTGCTATTTTCTGTGACCATTAATTATATAATCATATTTTTTTTAGGATTATTTACGAAATTGTTTATAATATATTTATTGGTAGTATTTTTTTTCATTTACATCAAAACCATCATAGAAAAAATATATTACTGACAGTGGTAGTGACCATATTGTTTTATTTTTTAGTCCATTTAAAAATTCTAACAATATTTTATGTCTATTTGAATTTGATTTTATAATTTTGCCATGATTATTTTTATATTGATCTGGATTATATCGAACAAAAATTATTGGTATACCACCGAAATCTTGATAAATGTTAATCATTCTTGTTTGTTCACATAAACAATCATAACTTGAATGTTGATTTTCATCAACTTCTAAAATCACAAAAAATAATCCATAATCTATGATAAAATCTGGTCTGTATTTAAAACATGAATTATCAGATATCTTGTCATGACTTTGAAAACTAATATTATTATCAACTAACAAATTTTTAATTTCTAATTCTTTATTTTTATGAATTTTTTTAATGAAAAAATCATGACAATTATCACATAAATTATGATCATTTCTAATAAAATTCATTAATTCACATTTTGAACATTTCTTTTCAACTATATTAATGTCATTTTTTATTTTATGATTTTCACAACGTAATGGATAATTAGTTGATTTGTCGGTATATAAAGCATTATTTTTACAATTGTCATTTATACATTTGGGTAAAATGTAATGTCTTTCAAATTCATTTTTTTGTTTATGTTCTTTGCAATGAATAAGTTTTCCAAATAAAACTCCATAATTTGCTTTTTTATCACATAATTGACATATATTTCTTATATACAGAATCATATCTTTTGTTTTATGTTGTTCACAACATGTTGGTTTTTCTCCTTGTACACAAAATTTTGCAGTATTATTGCATTGTGTACATTTTTTAGTTTTAATATTTAACATGTCATTTTTTTTATGCAGAGAACAATATTCTGGTTTTCCATATCCAAAATTTGCTGTTTTATCACAATTTTCATGGATACATATTTTATCAATTAAATTAATCATTTTATCTTTTTTATGTTCTTTACAATATTCTGGTTCATTATTTTGTAATCCATATTTTGCATATTTTGAACAATGCAAACATAAAATTTTATTTTTATTTTTAGTCAAATCGATCATGTCATTTTCCTTATGTGCAACACAAAATTTGGGTTTCATACCTATAAAATTATAACATGGTCTAACATTACAATTTTCAAAAGCACATTTTTTATGTTTAACATCAATCATATTATCTTTTTTGTGGTCTTTACAATAAATACCTTTTTGATTTTCATAACCATAGTTTGGTATTTTATTGCAATTTTCAAAAGCACATTTTTTGTGTTTTATGTCAATCATGTCTATTTTTTTATGGTCTTTACAACGTGTTGCTATTTTATCTCCTTGGTATCCAAATGTTGCTTGTAATTTACAAAACTGACAAATATTTGATTTAACATTTACCATATCTTCTAGTTTATGATCAAAACAATAAATACCAATATTTGAATTTTTATAATTAAATGCTGGTATTTTAAGACAATCCTTGTGTTGACATTTTTTGTGTTTTTGATCAATTGTTCCTTCTTTTTTATGTTTTGCACAATATAAAATATTATTTTTGTCGATTCCATACTGTGCAGCAGAATAACATTCTTTTTCAATACACATTTTTTTAATTGTATTAATCATATTTGGTAAACGATGAATAGCACAAAATTTAGCTTTTTGATCTTTGTAGTTATATGTTGGTATTCCTTTACAGTTTTCTATTATACACATAATTGATTGTTGAATATATTAAATAAATATTTACCAATTTTTATTTAATAGATTTATTGTTTTTTAACTTTTTTAGGATTTATTTTATAGTATTCTGGAGGATAAAAATCGTGAGCATAACTTGTATTTCCTGCACGTGCACCAAGCCAATTCTTCTGTTGTTTTGAAATACATAAACAGCCTCCTGATCCATTTCCTCCGTAATTACACATGTAGTTGCTTCTTTCATAAATTGTTGGATCAGGAACTAGAGGATCAACAACTTTGTTAAATGGTACTGGGTATTGTTGGAAACAACATGCTTTGGAACAAATATTAGTGTCTATTTTAGCACATTTTCCTAAACTTTGATTGATGGGTGCAAATGATTCATTTAAAAACATTTTATATTTTCCAGTGTAATATAAATAAACTACAAGACATAAAACAACAATAAGTAAAATATTAGTTGTTGAATTATCTGCACCACCAAATATTAATTCGTATGACATTCTTATATATTTTAATTCAGAAAATTAAAATTTATAATTTGGTTTTTATTATAACTCATTTCCTTCTTGTATTTTTAAAACTTTTTGTAAATATTTTTTGTCGTCATTTTCTAAAATCATTTTAGGAACTGTTTTATCAATTTTGGTACATAATTCTATATCTTTAATTGTAATATCTTTTTTGTAACATTTAAGTAATTTAATTAATGTTTTGAATTTTTTGTGTTCTACTAATGAATTAGTTATGTTATTTATTATTAGAATTTCATTGATTGATTTATTTGGAATAAAAGACAATAAATTATTAATATTTTTTTTATTTATATTTTTCAATGAAGTTTTATTTAAATCAGAACTAAAATCTGGTTTTGGTCTATCACAATTAGTTTTATTTATATATCTTGAGGTATTGACACATGTAAAAAATCCATGTATATTTTGTAAAAACCAATTTTGATCAGTATAAATACTAGTTTCAATATTATCACCAATTGATATACTGTCAGATATTTTTTTTGTTTTAGATATCATATCATAAATAGATTTTTCAGTTGCATTTATTTGACCATAATAATTTTCGTGAATCATTAAAGGAAGTAATACTTTTTCTGTTTCATATAATTGTAAAATAGAACTAATTGTCAAATTATTTTTAAAAATCATGTCTGATGCTTCATATAACCCGACATTGATATCTTTTTGTCTAGAACTGGAAATAAAATTCATTATTTGTTCTGTGGAAATATTATTACTTCCATAAGTATGATGTAATTCTTGCAAAATAATAATTAATCTTCTGATATCATATTGTGAAAAATCAATTATTTGTTCATAAATTATATCGTCTTCAAAAATGATATTTTCATTTTTGATGATGGATTTTACAAATTTTTTCACTTCATCAAAACTGGGTTTTGTAAATTTAATTTCCGAACATGATTTTTTAATTTCATCAATTAATTTACTGTGTTGAGTATTACAAATAAAAACTATTGGATAATTTTTTGTTTTATTATTATCTTTAAAAATTTCTGTCAAAAAAGTTTTTTCACTATGAAGAGTTATAGTTTCAGCTTCATCAAATATTAAAGCATGTTTTTTTTGATTATCATTGAAAAATTTAAATATATTATCATTAGGTTCTTTCATTTTAATTATGTCTTCCATTAATTTATGATTTTTAATATCATATGGATATAAAACAAGAGGATCATAATTATTTTCATTAAATAGTAACTTTATAGATAATGTTTTACCAATACCATGAGGTCCAGATAAAATTAGACAACTCTCTTTACTGTTATCATAATTTTTAATCCAATTATCAATAGTGTTAATTGCTTCATAATTTCCAATAATATTTGAGGAAGATTTTGGTGAATATTTATTTAACCAAAGATTACTCATTAATAAAAAAATGAATCACTTCTTTAAATCATACTTGATAAAAAAATGAAAAAATATTATAGAAATTTTTTATAAATATTATATCATCAAAATATTTAATATAAAAAAAAATTCTAGAATATAATATATAGAATTATGTCTGCTATCGAACATTCTCGTAGTAGGGACTCTACTAACCAAAATTCAAAAAAAACTGTTGTAGATCAAAGAGTAGAAGAATTATTTAACTTGAAAAGAAGGGTAACACAAGCCGACATTGCCAAACTAAGAAATAACTCTGATGATCCATCATTGTGGGATCAAATAATTGCTGGTTATGAAAAAAAATATCAAAAGATAGCCAAAAGAGCACATAAATTTGTAAGTAAAATGAGAGAAAAATATGGTATTAACCAAATTCCATACAATCAAATTTTAGAAAAAGCTTTAGATTATAAGAAAAAATATGGTTTTTCTGATGTTGAATTCGAAGAATTCAGAAGACAATATGAAATGATGATGGCTGGTCAAAATGATTCTCCAAAATATGGAGCTGTAATGCCAGTTACTGCAATTTCTAAAGTTCTTGGTAGTGTTCAAGTAACCAACACCAGTAACTTTAAATTAAACGATAAAGATGCTAAAGTTTTACAAGATATACTTAAACTTTATGAAGAAACTAAATCACTCCATGCACAAGTTGTTCTTCAATCAATTACTTATCAAGATTGTAGTCCAGAAGCTGTTTCAGGACAATATAGAAAA
>Ga0172372_10007464_pt1 | contig 14666 bp, 14 predicted proteins | sample LakKiv5m_2_FD_114544 | JGI IMG/M metagenome (GOLD analysis project Ga0172372, IMG submission 114544) | Freshwater microbial communities from Kabuno Bay, South-Kivu, Congo - kab_092012_9.5m | ecosystem: Environmental > Aquatic > Freshwater > Lake | place: Democratic Republic of the Congo...
TAGGTAAGGGGGCTCGCTATGGGGCGTGGCCGTTCAAAGGCAAAACAAACTCGCGTTGCTAGAGATTTGAAATACCACAGCCAAGATATTGATATCGAGAAACTCTCCAAGGAGCTTCATGGAGAAGTTGATAATAAGGATGACGGAGACGACTTCGATCCCTTCGCAGAGGGCAATTTTATTCCCCGCAAGTAATTCATGGCTACGCCAACGCCTTATGTTGCATCGCTACGGGTCTACGAACCACTAGAGACTTTCCCGGAGCGGGATCGAACAAGTTGGTTACTAAGGTTTGGTGGAGTTGATTCAAAAGACTCGGAACAATTCAATTCACTTCGCCGCACAATCTTTTTCGAAAGTCCGGCCGCAAGACAAGACGGGGTTCACATCCTTGAGATAGATGGTAAGAAATTTGCGGCTCCTTGGGCAACATCGAGAAGGTGTTGGAGCGCACTCAGTGAATTTAAATCATCCCTTCCAAGCTCTGTTTCTAAATTCTTTCTTCCAAGAGAAGTTGAAGAAGCTCTAAGTTTGGGAATTGAAGATCGACAAGGTCTTGTTCCACATATTCTTTCTGAGACGTGGATGATTCCGCCTCGCTGGTTCTCATTGTTCACAAAGGATGATCGCTTATCAGGTGAGATGAATGGTCGCCCATTTGTACTAGTTCGAACCAAGCTCGAACTTGCCAAACAAAGAGCCTTGAAAGCCCATCGGGCCGTTAGAAGATCTTTCGGTCCGGGTCCGGTTGAGGAAGAGTTGGTGGAGTTGATTAATTGGCTAAATGTCTTTGATACAGGATCGATGCTTGAACTGGACTACGGGGGCCTTGCTATCTATTTGAACACTTCATTAATCAATTCGGGTGAAATTGGCCTAGAAGCAGATACCTCGATTGAGGATGCCCACATGTCAATAGAGGGTCTTGAGTCAGGCGATGCAGTTATGGCCGGTAGTGGATATGAAAGATTGGTATCCCGTTGGAGACGGGTATCTGAATATGAGCGAGCAACTTGAGGTTCTTGCCTTTGTCATGCGGGTGGAGTAAAAAAGCCCATCTAAGGGGCGAAAAGTACATTTAGAACTTCTTTGAACGGAGCGAGTCTTGCTAAATCGGGATACCGAGGTTGAAGTTCTCCTTACGCCATCTGAAGTCGCTTCACTCTTTCGAGTTGACCCAAAGACCGTTACCCGATGGGCGAAAGCAGGGAAGTTAACTCCGATTAGAACTCTCGGCGGGCATCGCCGCTATAGAAAGAGTGAAGTCCAATCACTTCTTGGTAAGCAAGAAGGCGAAAAAGGGAATTAAAAAGTGAACGAAGCGAAAGATCCAAAAGAGAGATTTAGAGAAGCCCTTGAGAAAAAGAAGGCGGGTTCTAAAGGGGGATCCAAGGGAGCTTCCGGACAATCAAAAATTCATGGTGGGAATTCACCAGCAAATACACCAAAGATGTTTCGCCGTAAGTCTGGGTCTAGTTAGTCACTTCTAAATTCATGGAACTAACTGGATCCGAGTATTTCGTCCTGTTCGGAAGTTCATTTATTTTGGTTAGTTTCTTAACTGCCTTGATGCGCCGAGTTGCAATCAAGTACGGCGTGGTTGATGCCCCAAATGAGTCTCATAAAACCCAGAAGGAACCAATCCCTTATCTGGGCGGAGTGGCGATTGTGCTTGGGGTCTTGTTAATCACAATTGCCTCGTCGATTGTCTCTCACTATTCCGCCTCAACGATTTGGCTTGCGGCATCTGTACTCGTTCCTGCCCTATTACTTGCGGTAGTTGGTCTAATCGACGATATTCGCAAACTTTCTCCCTGGCCCCGTTTTCTAGTTCAAACGGGTGTCGCAAGCGTTTCAGCACTGCTCTTGGTTGCGACGAATACGTTAGGAAGCCCAACTGGTTCGCTATTTATAGACGTTCTTGTAACTATCTTTTGGATAGTTGGTCTCACAAATGCCATTAACTTCTTCGACAATGTTGATGGCGGGGCATCTGGCGCAATTGCTATTTCATCGGCATTTCTAGCAATCCTTGCCATTCAGGGCGGCCAAATCCTAATTGCGGCCTTATCAATAGTTTTATGTGGAGCAACACTCGGCTTTTTAGTTTGGAATAAGCCTCCTGCGAGAATTTATATGGGAGATGCCGGCGCACTTTTTCTTGGGGTCCTTATTGCTTCACTCTCTCTTCGTTTTGATCCAAATCCAATAAATAGATTTGCTTCTTTCGCAGTTCCAATCTTTCTGATTGCAATTCCAATTCTTGATACTTCGGTTGCCGTGACAAAAAGAATCGCTCGAGGCGTCTCCCCATTTCAAGGTGGTCGAGATCATTTATCCCATCGACTCATAGGTCGCGGGATGGAAAAACGAAAGGCAGTTTTCTTCCTATGGGGCCTTGCCACATTTTATTCCGCTATTACCCTTGCGATTTCTTCGGTTTCTTATCAACTCGAGGGAGTCATAACGGCAATCGGTGCTATTTCATGGATTGCATTATTCATTTTCTTTCTGGCGCAAAAAGATGAGAACTAAAACAACAAGTACACGAAAATAATTGTGGCTAGGGACGGGATCGAACCGTCGACCTCACGATTTTCAGTCGCGCGCTCGTACCAACTGAGCTACCCAGCCAACTTGATTTCATAAAATGAAACCAGCGACCCAGACGGGACTTGAACCCGCGACCTCCGCCGTGACAGGGCGGCGCGCTAACCAACTGCGCTACTGGGCCAACCGCAGACAATGAATTGCTTCATCATCTCGCGTCCCCAACGGGATTTGAACCCGTGTTACCGCCGTGAAAGGGCGATGTCCTAGGCCACTAGACGATGGGGACAACTAGATGAAGGGCTAGGGTAACGGCTTATTGTCGGAGGTCCAAATGGAGCAATTTTGTACCAGAATTGCTTCTGTAAGCTTACTCATATCATCAAACGAATCGAATTATCTTCTCGCAGTTAAAGCATTAGTAAATGGCGCACTCTTGGGACTTCCAACAGAAACAGTATACGGACTAGCAGCCAATGCTGAAAACCCCAAAGCACTTGAAAGAATTTTCCAGATAAAATGTAGACTAAGAACTAACCCATTAAAAGTACATATTGGGTCAATCAAATATATTGAATATTGAACTAGAGAATTTCCTAAAACTGCACAAAAAAACACCGAAATTTTTTGGCCAGATCCATTAACGATGATTCTAAAAAAATCTATAAATAATTTAATTTCAGGAAATCAAGATTCTATTGCATTCCGCGTCCCAAAACACGAATCAGCGTTAAATATTTAAAGAGATTTCCATTTACTTGGCGGAAGAGGTATCGCAGCATCTAGTGCAAATAAATATCAGATTATCACCAACTTCCGCTCTAGATGTATATGAAAATTTAGGTAGTCAATTAATACCAAATCACGACTACATAATCGACGGCGGTCAGTCAGTCATTGGAATAGAATCAACTATCATTTCCTTCCTCGAAAAAAAACCAAAAATACTAAGGCCGGGAATTATAAGTAGAAAATTACTAGAATCGACAGGTGTAAAAATTGACAATTCACAGAGCACAGAACTAAATTTCCCAGCAAAATCAATTAGACATTATTCTCCAAATACTAAGGCAATAATTGATAAAATGCCGGAATCAGGGCAAGCTTTATATGCCATGCATTACGAATTTACTCATAAAAATGTAACAAGAGTTGGATGACCAAGATCAGATATGGAATCTATTTCAAACCTCTATTTGACTTTAATGACATGTGATAAGAAAGGTTACAAAGAAGAAGTTGTTGTGATGCCAAAAGAATCAAAGTACAAAAAAGTGATTTTGAACAGAATTCAAAAATGATTTAAATCACATTAGTTTCTTCAAGTAGAAAAAATCGCGATAACTTTTATGAGGAAAATTAAATTTCTCTTTAGAATAAGGCGACTTGAAAAAGAACTGACTATGAAAAATTTGAGTTGTAGGAAAGTCGTTAACCGAATCCCCAATGAACCAAGCGCAATCGTAGGATTTATCAGTGTATCTCCAAGCTAATTCAAATGGTTTTTGTGACACTTTATCATCACCGGCATCTTCAGAAGTAATGATAACATCAAACAAAGTATCTATTTGTAAACGAATCAATTTTCGAAGTTGAATTTCAAGTGTTAAATCAGTGACTAAAACTGTCTTAATTCCTCTGATTCGTAATTCCAATAAAAAATGTCTCGCTCCATTAGCGAGTTCCATTCTTTTTAGAAAAGAATTCCAATAAATACTGTCTGCTTCTAGAATTAACTTCGGCTGATCCGTAGGAATGAGATCTAATACAAATCTATGAAAATATAAAATTCGACTATGTGAACTTGCTCCGGAAAGTTCATTTTTAATCTCTTCGCGTGCCTTTTTTAGATATTTAGTTATGGTGCTTTGGGGCAACTTCAATTCTCTACATAAATATGCGATTACTAAATCCTGAGCGTAATTATGACAAGACCTATACTCATAGAAAGTGTTATCAAGGTCAAATATGACTATTTGAGGATTATTCAAGTCTGAGTCTTGTTCTGTTAGTTTTGTTTATCTCCATGGTAAGTATAATAATGGCGATTAGTAAAGGATTCTGTGCATTTTCTAGTTTAAAATCTATTGGTAGAAAATCATTATAATTTCTTAGTGAATTTTCTAAAAATTGAGAGATAGAAGTTACTTCGAAGCTAGTCTCTGCCAATGAAATTGAATATTCTGTAAAATCTATATCCAAACCAAGAAAATGATTCTGACTTTGCCGAATACGATCCATCAACTTCTCAAATAGAATGACATTTTTAAAAACTAGAGTGTAAAAAAATTGTCTCTTATCCGATATTTCTGATTTTGCATCTATGGATAAAATGATATCTACCAAATTATTTTGTGAATCGATATATTTTATTCCATCTCGCCTTCTACGCTGGATTTCCGAGAGAATCTTTTTTCTATTTTGATTTCTTGCATTTGAATCTCTCTTCAACTTCAATTCAATCCTTAATTTTTCATTCATAATTAAATGCAATTTTAGATCAGACACATCATTAAAAATGCCATAGTTCGCATGTAATCCTTGCGAAACTACAAAATCGTATTTTTTTCTAGATAATTTCCATTCAGTGAATCTGCCAAAAGCATGATCATAATTTCTAGTTTGAAAGATGGAACGATTACGGAGAGAGTCCAAGTGGAATTTCCAAGAGTTTAGATCATTTTGCTCTGGATTAAGTAAGGTTGTCGAACGCAATGCTATGGACCCACGCTCATATTTATGGTAAGAATCACCAGATATTTTTATTGCTGAATCAGTACCAAGCACTCGGATTAAATTATCACTCAAAAAATCTTTTCCAACTCCGCTATCTCCTGAAATTGTCACTATAGTCGGATCAAAACTATTATATCTGGTGATTGCTTCTGCTTTATAACGGGTTATTGAATTTAATAGCCAAAAGCTAGTTAAAACTAAAATTACAGTATTAAGACTGTTTAAAGTGTTGACCACAATAGAACTATCGGATTTTTCCAAAAATGTTGAATCAAATGCCCTAATTAAAGTTAAAAAATTGATAGTAAATAGAACAAAATGATCACGCTGTCGATTAAAGTCTCCTATAAAGAAGAGAAGAGGTAGGGTCCATAATTGCCAACCTATCCAAGAACTTGAGAATATGGGTAAAGCAAATAAGCCCACGCCAGTTACAATTAACAAAAAATCAATTGAACTCTTACCCGTCTTCCAAACCCAAAGTAGAAGAGTGACGTATATAGCGGGGAAAATATATATTTTGGAAACATTAAGGTCAATTGAAAAATCGAAAAGTCTTGATATTTCAGGAGTTTCTAACACCATTTTTCTAAAACCCCGAGACCAAATAGCAGGCAAATAGAATAAAGAACCAATAACTAAAGATCTCAATGAAATCAAGAAATTTAGTCTTTTGAACTTAGGATTATCTAGAAAAAAAACGACTAAGAAAGGAATAACTAGAATTGCAGACAATTTACAACCTATCGCTATACCAAGAGATATAGAAGCAAAAATATATTTTCCTTTTTTCAAGAAAATTGCGAAGAGCAGAACAACAAAACCTACAATGATGTCAGTTTGACCTTCTATGTATGTTACGTAAAAAATAACGGGGTTGAGGGCATAAAAAAATATATTTAAAAGAGAAAGCCTTCTGAATTGGTATAAAATTATCAAATCAATCACCAAATACGCGAGACCAAAAGCAAAACGAAGTGGGAAATTGATAAAATTAGAAATAATCTGAAAAAATTTCAAGGGAATAAATAATCCTAATCCGTATGGAAAACTGTCAGAACGTCCACCATAATTTAACCAATAATCCCAATAATTAAGAATACTAAAATTCTGGCTTAAAAAAGGACGATAATATACTTCAATATAGTTGCTATTAAATTTATAAAAGACGTATATCTTAATTAAAGTAATAACTACCAAAAAAGATATTTTGCTCTTGGCTAAGTTGACCATAGAAGGTTGTCCTTTGTACATACAGCATCTGGATAGAAGAGTGTTCCAAATTTTTCCTTTAGAAGGAAGTACTCTTCGTCAGAATTTCTACTCTGTAATTCAGGGGAGACCAAACACGTGGAAACATGGAATTTCTGTGACAATTCAATGCTGGAAATATAGTGTTCCCAATTGCCAGAAAAAGAATCAATCCAAAGCCAATTTGGTTTAATTTTTTCAATTAGCGAAATAGATTCAAAATCAGACGATCGCATGGCGCAGGAATAACCTTTTTTAAGGGATTTTATAAGGCTCGGCATCGGCTGATCTAAAAAGAAATACTTATTGATTCCATATTTTACTAAGAGTTCTACTATATGATCTTCAAGTCCATCCTCTTTTACATTTAACACAATCAAATTTGAAGAAGAATTTTCTAAGATTTCATTCAGGTCCGTTCCATCCAAAAATGGTTCATGCTGGCAAATCAATTTACCTTTGTGTGTCCTAATGTCTATTTCGAACCCATTGTAGTTTTGAAGCATTACTAAATCAGATGCGTTGTTGCACCGATGCTTCAATAATTTAGTCATTGAAATATCTCTTTAATGAATTTGAAAATTTCAAGGTTCGAATTGTCATATTAATCTTTGATGTAAATCCAAAATTCCACTTTGAATGAGAATATTTCCTATTACTAAAATTAACCTTATTTCTGATTATAGTTGATTTCATCTTTTTAGCCATAATAAAAGCATATAGGTCAAATGAGAAATCATTTGGAGGACAACTAAATTTGTTATAAAGCTTACGAGAAATTATCGTAGGTTGACCATTGATATCATTACATAATGTACGAAATTTTAATAAAACAAAAAAAGTCATCCCAAATGTAAAAATATAGTCAGACAAACTTCTTCCTCTACGAATGCCTTTTGCTAAAAAATAATCAGGTAACGAATTCAAATCAAATTTGAATATATCAAAAATATCTGTTTGTAAATCGGCATGGGTCCATGAGAGGTATTCCGTATCAAGTTGGTTTAAACCTGCCACAATTCCACCACCATATCCTTGATTAGCCTCCAAAACTAAATATTTAAATCTCTCAATATTTGAATACGTTTCTAAGTACAATTTAGTGCCGTCATTACTTCCGTTATCAACTACGACTACTTGCAAATTTAGATTTTCTGCAAGTAATTCAATACAAGTAGGCACAAGTACTTTAAGACTTTCTAATTCATTAAAACTAGGAATGACAATTCCAAGAGATTTCATTTTGCTATTTTTTCCTTAAAAGCAAATGAATTAACAAGTGTAAAATTGACTAGAAATGTAAATGTGGTTGTCAAAAAAAGAGATAAAAGTAATGAATAATCCAAATAAATAACCATTATTTTATTCAAAGCAATATTAATAATGAAAGAGATGCAATAGATAAGGGCAAAAATTAACTTACTTCCCGAACTTTTAAAATTGAATCTTTCATTCCCAAAAAAACTACACGTCGAACCAACTATGTAACTAATGCCCTTGCAAATGTCTCTTGGAAAAACTGGGAGAAGTAAGGCATAAGTTCCCCAATCTACTATTGTTGATAAAAATCCAATTACTGCGAATAAATAAAATTTAGGTAAAATCACATGCCTCCCAGTACTTGAAGGATTCCAATTCATCTTTAGTTCCCAATGCGACATAATATGACGGTTGATAGCTGAACACTCGTAAACCTTTGGACAAGCAAACATCAATAACCCTATCTAAGTAGTACTCACCATTTGCTTCAGGATTCTTCATAAGAACTTCTTCGCATACGCTCTGTGCCAAGTCTCTCGATCGAAAAGTAAAATTCCCCATGACAATTCCCATTCTATGTTGTTCCAAATTTGGGCGGGCCTTGAAATGTAATTCGCAAACTTTTCTCATCTGATCATATTCAACCCAAGAAAAGTCATTAGGATTAGAAATTGAAGGTGGATAAAAAGGATAATTCCAAACTAACAAATCAACTGATTCATGTTTAATAATTTTATCTACTTCAGAAATAGAATTTATGGGTAAAATGTTGTCTACGGCTAGAAATGTTATGGGATCATTTGTTTTCTTTAATTGATTTAAAGCCAATAATGCCGATTCAGCTTGACCTCTCGTAGGTTTAACTGTGGATAGTAATTCAATATTGGCAACCAAATTTTCTACATATTCTGACTCAGAGTCCTTTCTAATAAAAATATATCCATGCTCCGTAATTGAGATTAAGTCTAAAGAAAAGTCAAGTAATTTTCTGTTTAAAATTGGAAGAAAGGGTTTAGAAATATTATATGCAGAAACAATTCTCTTACTTTCGCCTGCAGACAATAGAATCGAGGAATGATTAGGTACTTTCGTAAAATCATTACGCCTTAATCTCAGATTAAAAAATAGATTTGACCAGTATAAATATGAATTTAAATCTTCCGGAGTACCCCATTGATAAAATTTCTCGATGACATACGAAGTTACCCTATAATTAAGACTTAACATCGCTTTGATGGTTAAAGATGTGTAAAATTCTCCAGAAAGGTGCATTTCATTTTTAATTTGATATTCAATCGACTCTAGTAAATATCTCATGTTTTTAAAACCATATATTCCACAAGAAGCCTCTTCGTCCATAGGATTTTCAGTAAAAGAATTTTTTTCACGTATATCAAATACCAAATCAACTTCTTTTCTTATGTATGCGTATTTGGTATTTTCCAACATGTGAGGATGAAAACCTTTATACGTTGCCACTATTCCATCGTATTTCATTAGAGTCTCTACTAGATATTCATCAGACCAAAGTCCTGAAAAATCGCAATATGAAACTATTATTGGAAGTTTTGTGGATAGCTGCTCCCGAGCACTCCAAACAGCAAAACTCGGTCCCTTCTTATGAGGCGATATAAATATCAATTTAGCATCAGGTCTAATTCTTCTTAATTCTTCTAAATAATCAAATTTTGATCTGATTTCATCGCTTAAAATGAAAAATACTTCGGAAGCATTTGGAAAGCGATTCAATAATCTAGAAATAATTGTCTCTCCATTAACTTCTATAAAAGGTTTTAGATTAGTGTAGCCTTTTGCTAAAAATCTTTGACCCGTGCCTGACATAGGAACTATAAGGGCATATTCAGTCATTTATTTTCTTTTACTCTATTTTTTTCTAAATCCCAATCAAGTAGCTCCATCACATCTTTAGAGTTTAAGAAACTAATAAGATTGAAATTAGGAATTTTGGAAAGAATTCTTACCAATGCTTCCTCTATCTGTTCGGAAATATTCCTCAGCTTCATACTCTCATTTCGAGAGTGATAAAATACCGCATGATCTGGTGTTAAAAATCCATTATTCAAATATTGTGTAACTCCAAGATTTAAGATTTCTTTTCTTAAATTAATTTTCTCAGGTAAAAGTTTATTAAAATAAGATTCAAAATTTACTAATTTATCAAGAACTTCATGAGCTGAATTTCCTAAGAATATGATTCCATGATTTTTCAAAAGTATCGTATTTGTGTTTTCTCTTTGGATTTTAGATTTAATTAATTTATAGATTTCATAGCCTGGCTTCGCGTAGTCTATTACTAAGAAACCTTCATCACCCAAATTTGATAAAAGTTCTGTCAAATCTCTTCTAATTGCGAGCGTTACTGCATTTACGGAATGTACATGAACAACCCATTTTGAACTAAAATAAAGATGAAAATAGAATTCAATTGATGGTACCTCATCGGTAAATGAAATTTCTTGGTCCAGATCAGTATCAAGACACATTTCCATAAATATATTCTGATTTAGTGCATCAGCTAAATTAGCTCCTGATTTTTTTACCCAAGCTTTACCTAAACTCTTATTCTTGTATGAAATATTGCCGGCGGGCCCCTGCACAAAATTTGAATCTATTCCTATTTGAAAGGCCAGATCTCTTAAATTGTTCAATTCCATATTTTCGATTGGCACACGAGTACAATACTGGAATAATTATAGAGATGGGGGTGTCTTCAATATTTACTCTTAGACTCACTAGGCTAATGGATCTTCTAAAGAGTCGGATCGACAGTAAAACAATTGCCTTATTGGCTTTTGCTGTCAGGCTTCCAGGAGTTTTCCACGAAAATATACCTCATCAATTTTGCGATGAAGCTATTTATTCAAATGAATTAGAAAGAATGCTTTTAGAGAATTCCATATTAACAAAAGTTTTCTTAGCTGGTGGAGTGAATCTTTACCCTACTTTTCTAATTGCAAGATTCAGTTCAATTTTTGGGCTAAATATTTCGATAGAAAATCTCATTTTATTTACACGGTTATCAATAAATATTCTTAATGCAGTTACGGTGATAGTGATATACAAAATTGCATATCAAATCACTCAATCAATGCAAATAAGTCGGAACGCTTCATTACTATTTGCGTTTAGCGGGTACGCTATCAGCCAGAGTAAATTATGGTACCCAGATAGTTATTCCGTATTTATTTATACCTTATTTTTTTATTTTGTTTTGAAACTTAAAGCGAATTTTTCATTAAGAGACAATTTATATGCTGGAATAATTTTTGGAACGGCAATAAGTATCAAATATAATTTGGCCTCGGCAATTCTTATATATTGCATAGCTCTAATTTATCATTGGAAAGAAAAAAGTAGCTTAATTAAACTGAAATTATATATAGCTGGAATTAGCATTTTCTCAGTAATCTCGTTTTTAATCTTTTCAATTATTAATTTTAGTATTTACAAAAACTTCGCAAAATTTTATTACGATGTGGCAACAAACGCACACATTTATAGGCCTGGCCCAGGAATTCATTTCAGCGCACCTATTTTTTATTTTGTTTGTATGATTATTATCCCATTTACAATCTGGTCTATTCCATTGTTCTACACTGGTGCGAGAAAGTTAACGCGAGTAAATGTCAATCTATTTCTAACACCTATTTTTATCTATATATTAGTAATGTCAAGAGCTGATCAAGTACTAAATCGGAATATTAACGCTTTCCTCGGACTTATTTCAATTATTATCGCAATCGGCCTTGAAGATTTCTTAAAAAGGCCAAATAGGTTAAGAGTGATCTTTATTTCGGTTTTCATTTCAACCTTCTTCATTCTATCGGGATATAATATTTTGAAAGAATTGCAAAAAGATTCTTATGAAGAAGCCAATAGATGGTTAAGATCAAATATTTCAAAATCAGAAATTGTTGGTATTAACGAACCTTGTTTTTATCAAAATGAGGCAAAGCTAGCGGGTCTGAATACTGAAATCGATCCCAAAATGAATAAAAGATTAAAATATTACGTTTTTAATTCTTATTGGAATAATTCTACTTTTACTGCTTATTCTGGGAATAATATTATTCAAGAATTTTCAACTAAGTATCTACATTTTTATCACTATAGTGATGACTCACTACTGAAATTTAATATCAGCAGAGATTTATCAAGTGAGTTACCCAATGGCTATGCGCTAAAAAAGGTATTTAGTGGTTCTGGTGAGGATATAATAGTCATAGAAAGAAAGAATTAATACCTAAGGGCCTTTAGCTCAGTCGGTAGAGCAACGGACTTTTAATCCGTGGGTCGTCGGTTCGATCCCGACAAGGCCCACAAACCCCAAGAAACCTGGCATTTGAAGTCGAAAACTTTAGGTGCCATAGTGTGTCCTTATGACCATAGAGCGACTCTTATTGCTTCGGATATCCCAGCTTCTTCTCTTCGTTGGGCCGACGACTACCTATGCAGTTTCGCCGGTATTGAATTATGACGCGATTTCACTCCCTAAAGTTTTAGTTCTTTCCTCAATCGCAATTTCAATATTCTTCTTGATGGCTACCAAAGCAAATTTTATCATTGCATTGGTAGAGAAAAACTTTTTTTATGCTTGCATACTCTTTATTCTTTGCATGTTTAGCACCTTATTGTTTAGCGGGGCTCCTTTAGATCAGCAAATCTGGGGTAGCTTCGGAAGAAATACAGGGCTTGTAACCTATGTGTCACTTCTGTTTATTCTTTTCGCAGCAGCGATAATTCAAGACCCGGATTTTTACACAAAGCTGATAAGGGTTTTTATTTATTCCTCTATCCCAGTAATCGGATATTGCCTAGTACAAATTTCGGGAAATGATCCCATTGGCTGGAGCGAAAAACGAACCTTTGCGACACTTGGAAACGTCAACTTCCTATCAGCGTATCTCGGGCTGGTTTCCATTAGCGCCCTCGCTTTACTTCTGCAGAAGGGTACGTCCAGAGTTAATAGGCTTGTTCTTCTTTCAATTATTTTTTTTGCGTTGCCCATTATTGCAAGCACAAATTCTATTCAGGGAATTATGGTCTTTGCTGCCGGAAGTTTCGTTTGCATTGGATTCTTGATTGTTTCGCGAGAGAAACTTCGCCTTCTTAAGGTGCCTTACCTATTGTTTTCCGTTATATCTCTTGTGTTAACGGTTATGGCTCTTTTCAACAGTGGCCCACTTGCTAGATTCATTTTTCAAACGTCAATAATTCTTCGCGGTGACTACATGCACGCCGGCTGGGAAATGACTTTAAAACGTCCCTTCTTTGGCGTAGGTATGGATAGCTATGGGGACTGGTACAGGGAAGCTAGAGGAGAAATTACTACATTGCGGGGATCACCTGAGAGAACAGCGAATAGCGCTCACAACATATTCCTGGATATTTCTTCAAACGGTGGATTTCCGCTTCTTCTCGCATATCTACTCATCATCTTCCTCGCATTTGCAAAGTTTCTTAAAGCTGTTCGTCTTACAAGATCCTATGATCCAATCTTGGTCGCCTTGTTTGCCACATGGTCTGGCTATCAAGTCCAAGCGTTAGTGAGCATCAATCAAATTGGAGTTGGAGTTTGGGGGTGGATTTTTACGGGGGCCTTATTTGGGTATTCAAAGTACCTGGTGTCCGCTCATTCGGATTTACAAAAGGATGTAAAGACAAAGACTCCATCTTTGGCGCTATACAAAGATCCAAAGAAGTTGAAGTCAAGTCTTCTACCTCCACTCATATCGCTTCTTGGTGTAACCGGTTTTGTGCTAGGTGCCCTTGTTTCAGTTATTCCATTGAACGCCGACATTTACTATAAGAAGTCTCTTCAGACCCAATCAATAGAGGCTATGACTCAAGCTTCGGAAAGACTCGGCTCGACTGCTTTTCACCGAGCCTTAGTTCTTGAGTCTGCCGTTAGGTCAAATCTTTCAGAGCAAGCCGGCAATATTGTGCTAGCCCTCATTGAAAGGTATCCGCGTGATTATTACGGTTGGAGGATCCTTGCTCTCATCTCACCTCAGGGAAGCGTTGAGAGGTCAAACGCCATAGATCAAATGGTGAAATTAGATCCTTTCAACAATGAGTCGTTACCGAGTAGATAGGAATTTTGTCCGTTTTATCCTTTTTTAGCGACATTTTAAAGGGTCTTTCGTAGAGGGAGTTGAGGGCGGCGACGGTCGCAATCTCGCTTAAGACACCGGTATTGAAATGAGGATTGATTCTGTGGCGCGGTCCCGAGCGACTAATGTGGCGAATATGGAAGCGTGGTCTGTCGCCGAATTAGGAGCGTTCTACGTAGAGAAGCGTGCCGAATTACAGGATCACGCTTTGCGTATTTTGAAGGACTCTGCCCGGGCGGAAGAAGTCGTACAAGACGTTTTTCTTAAAGTCATTCTCTCGGCCCCTGAGCTCAAGTCGAGGGATCACGCCCTGGCTTACATGCACCGAAGCATTGAAAACATCTGCATAGATATTTTTCGCATGGAGGGAAGGCGCCCTCGAATGGTTGTGCTTGATGAAGTTAATGCAGAAGTCGAGGCCAAGTGGCAAGTGGATGTAAGTCATGCCGATGTTATTGGTACGGCGGATGATGCCGCCATCGTTCGCCAAGCCCTAGCAATGCTTTCACCCGCTGAACGAGCTGCCGTTGTCATGTGGGAGATCGAAGGTCGCTCTTCAAAGGAGATTGCACGCGAACTGGGTATTAAGGAATCTACAGTTCGCCATACTGTCTCACGCGCTCGCGCATCGCTCCGTAGGATTTTGACCGAACTAGTAATTGATGAAAGTCGCGGATTAACAGCACTTGATCTTCTTTCAACCACTTATAGAAAGACTGCAAAAGCGGCTAAGAA
>Ga0172372_10007467_pt1 | contig 14662 bp, 8 predicted proteins | sample LakKiv5m_2_FD_114544 | JGI IMG/M metagenome (GOLD analysis project Ga0172372, IMG submission 114544) | Freshwater microbial communities from Kabuno Bay, South-Kivu, Congo - kab_092012_9.5m | ecosystem: Environmental > Aquatic > Freshwater > Lake | place: Democratic Republic of the Congo...
ACGTCGATGACCACGCGGCCGGACTGCGGATCGGCGTAGGCGCCAAGCCCCATCATCGCCTGGCTCGCGAGGGTCGCGACCAGCGCGCGGAAGTCGGCGGGTGGAAGTTCACCCATGCCGTCGGGGCCGGCCTCGGCGGTCCGGGCGGTCTCCTTCTCGGCGAGGCGCTCCTTCTCCGCCTGTGCCTGCGCCTTCCAGTCCGAATCGATGTGCAGCCTCGGGGTTTCGTCGCTCATGACGCGAGAATAGCGGCGGCGCGACACACCCGCACGGGCATTCGTTAGGATTCCCGCCATGCTCCGCAAGGCCACGCTCGCCGCCGCGCCGATCGCTGCGATTCTCGCGGGTTGCGCGTCGTCCTCGCGGCCCGATGCCCGTCCGATCGAACTCGCCGACTTTGCGCGCCCGCCCGCGGATCTGCGCACCGACGTGGTCTCGGTTTCGCCTGAGGTCGTCGAGCAGCCCGAGATCGTCGAGGAGGAGATCGTCGAGACGGTCGGCACCGTCGCCGGGACGCGCGAGTACGTCGGCAAGCGCGAGGAGGTGATCTCGCGCAACGCCGACGGCACCCAGACCGTGGACAGCGCGAGTCAATCGTTCGCGGCGCGTCTCGAGCCCGGCCAGTCGTGGCCGGTGGAGGGCCTCGTCGGGCAGGTGAACGGCAGGCCGATCTTCGCGCAGGCGTTTCTCGAACCGATCGAGGACCGACTGATCGCCGCGTCATCGTTGCGGGATCGCGTCGAAGGGCGCCGAGTCTTCGTTGATCTCGTCCGGTTGTCTTTCAAGGACACCGTCGACAGCGAGCTGATCGTCGCGGAGGCCGAGTCGAAGCTCACTCCCGAGCAGCAGCAGGGGCTCTTCGCTTGGCTGCGCAGTTTTCAGGAAGAGACGATTGCCGAGCGCGGTGGCAGCCGAGCCGCGGCCGAGGCGAGCCTCGAGGCCGAGGAGTCGCAGACCCTCGAGGAGTTCATCCAGCAGAAGCGTGACGTCGCGCTCGCGCGGCGACTGATGAACGAGCGCATCGAGCCACGCACGATCGTGTCGTGGCGCGACATCGAGCAGGAGTACGAGCGTCGCAGCGCGGAGTTCAATCCGCCGCCCGTCCTCAAGCTTGGCCGCATTCGACTCGACCCGCGCACCGACGCCGAGAAGATCGCGAAGGTGCGCGCCATGGCCGAGTCGGGGAACTCATTCTCCGCGATCGCAGCGGAACTGAAGCTTCCGAACGGCGCGCTCTGGCAGACCTTCGACTATCCCGCCGACGGTATCGCGGGAATGCCCTTCACCGACGCGATGAAGGAGCGCCTCACCGGCCTGAAGGTCGATGTGCCCAGCGCGCCGCTCGAGCAGCGCGAACTGATCGTCTGGCTTGGCATCATCGCGCTCGATCGGCCGCCGAGCCGTTCGCTCTACGACCGCGAGGTGCAACTCCAGTTGCGCGCGGAACTCGAGGGTCGTCGCCGCGCGATCGAGCGCGAGCGCTACCTCGACACGCTGCGCAGCCGCTGGGTCACCGACGACATCGGCGAGATGGAGCGCCGGCTCGTCGAGATCGCCCTCGAGCGCTACTGGCGCTGACCGCGAGGCCCGCGCGGTCGGTCGCACGGTCGATCGCGCGCACGTCGTTCGAAGAGCCCGACCACGTGGCGCACGGCGCTGGCGCTCCGGCCCTCGCCGCGGACACCCACAAGATCGACGCGAACCCTGTCTGCGCCGGCGTGCGAGGTCACGGCCTGCGCCGCTGCATCTCCGGCGGCGAGGTCATCGAGCAATCGCCAGAGCACCGCGCGCTTGCGTCGGTCTACGCGATCGAGTGCGTCCCAGGGCCCTCGCGCACGCTTCACCTCGACCACGACAAGCGTTGCATGGTCGGGCGTGAGCATGAGGAGATCGGCCTCATCGCGCGGATCGCGCGGGCTGCGCCAGTTGCGCGCCACCATGCGGTAGCCGAGCGCGCGCAGGAACCGCTCGGCTGCCGCCTCGCCGGCTTCACGCGCCGGCCGACGGATACCGAGACGCCGAAGCCAGGCGTCGATCGATCGGAGGATGTAGAGCGCTGCGAGCCACGGGCCATCGCGCACAAGGTGATCGCGGGTCGCCCGAATGGGTGCGGGCGCGCGCCCCCATCGGTCGCCGAGCGTCCGCGCCTCGGTCGCTTCGAACTTCTCCCCGCGCGCACTCCGACGCATGTCGCCTCCCGTTACCTCGCGTTGCCTTCCGTTGCTTTCCGTTGCTTTCCGTTGCTTTCCGTGGCCTTCGATCGCATCCCGTCGCCTTCGATCGCATCCCGTCGCACTGGTTGCTCCTGGTCGCCGCGCGTGGCACTCCGTCGCATTCTGCGGCGCATTGCGACAGAGAGCCCCTCGACACCCGAATCACGGCAGGTCGAGCGCGATCTTCCCGGTCTCCCAAGCCTTCGCCTCGGTCTACGGCACTTTTTCCAGCAGGATTCCGCGTGCATTCATGCACAACGCGCAGCCGGGTGCGGCTGCGCGTTGCGTTTCGAGGTGATGAAGCCGAGGACGGCGCGCCGGGAATCGCCCGTCGCACGGATTGCGTCGGTTACTTGCGCTCTTCGATCAGGAGGTCGGAGCGCGCGACCCACTCGTCTCCGAGCTTGATTCCGACGATGCGCCGCCCGGCGGCCGGCGTGAACAGCGCGTACAGCGTGTCGGTTCCGGCGCTCGAGAGGCTGGGGAACTGGTCAAGCGTCGTGTACTTGCTGCCGCGCTCGAGCGCGATCGACACGCGACGGTCGCCCGTCTTCGTGATGTGCATGAAGCCGATGGGGAAGTAGGTGCGACCGAGATCGTCGATGAGGACAAGCTTCGCCGTGGGGCCAGCCTTCTCGGCCACCTTGCTGCGGTCATTCCAGAGGTCGATGGTGCTGCCACCGCCGCGCGAGATGTTCAGGCGCACGACGCGCGTCGCGACCGGGGACCAGATGCCCTTCACCACGACGTTCTTGTTGCCCTTGAATCCGCCCTGCTCGAAGTCGCCTGTGCCCTCGAAGAGCCAGTTGCCGTCCTTCACGCTCATGCTCGAAGGAAGCGAGTTGGTGTCAGCGCTCGCAGGCATGAGTGAGTCGTTGGCGACAAGATCGACGCCGCTGATCTCGGAAACGTTGGACGGGATCTCCGGTGCAGAGCCGAGCTCGGCACCGGCGACCATCGCCATGACCTCCGCGGGCGACGACTCCTGCGCGATCGTGGGGAACGGCAGGCGCAGTCCCATCGTCTGGAGGAAGCGGGGGGGCTCTCCGACGGGGAACGCGTCCGCCGGGAAGATCAGCGTGATGTCGAGGGTCTGGGTACCCGCGGGACCGGTCACGTAGTGCGAGCGGTCGTCGAACTTGAAGAGGCCGAAACCGCCGTTCGGAAGCGGTTGCGACCACTCGGTGGGGAACGCGATGCCGGAGGCCGGACCGCCAGCCGCGCGCGGCTTGCCGACGAGTCGGAACTGCGATGCCGAGATCGCAAAGCCGACACCCGAGGTCGTTGCACCCGGCTCGAGGTGGACCTTCACGATGTAGGCCGAGAGGTTGTTCACGGTCGAGCGCATCGCCTGATCGATCCGGATCGAGCCGGGGGCCGCGGACACGCGGGCGATGCGGCCGTCCTTTAGATAGCTGTCGCGGAAGAGGCCGACCGCCATCTTGTCGAGGTACGGCTGCTCGCTCGCGAGCGTCGGCGTCGAAAGCGTCGGACGCATGGCGCCGGTCGAGAGGAACTCGAAGGTGCGAGCCGTGATCACGTGCGCAGGCACCCAGAAGGGCTGCACGTTCGTGTTCGGCTGGCCCTTCGACTGCGAGGTGCGCGCGGCGCCCACGATGCCGAGGATCTCATTCGACGAGTGCGTGTGGCCGACGCCGATGATCGCGATGCCGACGGTGAGCACGCCCGCGACCGCACCGAGCACGCCACCGATGCCGAGTTGGGCGACGTGCGGGAAGTTCAGGTTGTCGGGGGCAAGTTTGTCCGCGATCGTCCGCAGGATGACGAGGTAGATCGCGAACGGGAAGAGCAGGCCGATGCCCCACGCGTACGGCACCATCGAAGGCACGCCGAGCAGGAGATGCGAGACCAGCTCCCAGCCCGCGAAGGCGAGCGTGCCTGCCGCGATCACGCAGATCAGGTGGAGCAGGGCGCTGAGGATGCCTTGGTTCGCCCACCAGTAGGCGATGAGGCCGATGAAGGCGATGACGAGGATGTTGAAGATTGCTTCCATCTCTGGTCCTTGCTCTGGATGCGCGCCGGGGCGCGCGTTGGCGCATCGCGCCGGTGTGTCGTTCGGGTGGTGCCGTTCGAGTGCTGTCGGTTGCGGCGCAGCGTCAAGGCCGCGCGGTAGGTTCGGGCGTCAGGCGGTGGCGGGCTTCTGGGTTGCGGGCGCGCCAGCGGCCTGCTTCGGGGCGAAGATGCGCTGTACTTCCTCGAGGCTCGTCGCGCCGTCGCGCACCTTGAAGAGCGCCGCTTCCTGCAGCTGGTTCATCTTCTGCTCGCGGACCGCGCGCGCGTACGCCGTGCGGAAGTCGTTCTCGCCGAGCAGGCGACGGCCCTCGTCGTCGAGCGAGAGCACCTCGAAGATGCCCGTCTGTCCGAAGTAGCCGCTGCCTTGGCAGACCGGGCAGTCCTCCACGCGGTTCTTGACCTGCACCTTGCCGCTCGGGCGGAAGAGCTCGACCTGCTTACCAGCCGGGATGCCGAGCTTCTTCGCCTGCTCGGGAGCGGGGGTGAAGGGCGAACGGCAGTTCGGGCAGATCGTGCGCATGAGGCGCTGGTGGATGACGGCGCTGAGGCACGCCGTGGCAGCCTTCGGGTCACCGACCGCCTGCATCCAGGTCGCGATCGCCGTCGCCATGCTGTCCGCAGGGACGAGCACGTAGAGGAGCGGCGCGTTCATGCCGGCCAGTGTGGCGGCCTTCGCGGCGCCGGGCTCCGAGATGTCGCCGACGAGCACGATGTCGGGGTCGCGGCGGATGATCTTCGTGAGCATCGCACCGAAGTCCTCGACGCCCGGCTCCGGAGCGAACGCCTTGTGATCGACGCCCTCGACGCGATAGACGAGTTCCTTCTCAAGCGTCTTGATGTTTGCGGTGTACGCGTCGTGGCGCGCGATCAGCGCGAAGCCAAGCGTGCTGAGTCCCTGCCCGGCGGGTGCGCTCACGAGGATCACGCCCTTGCGACGATTGACGCTCTCGAACGCACGCAGCGCCTCGAGCTGAGCCGGAGCGAGGCCCACCGTCTCGATTGCCTTGCCGAGTCGACCCTCGCGGTCGAAGTCGATGCGCACGGTCTGGCCCGCGGACGAGCCGATAGTGGTGACGGAGAGCTTGACCTTGCCGGTCGCGCCATCCATGGCACATGAGCCCGACTGGCGGCGGCGGCGATCGTTGACGTCGAGACCCGCGAGTCGCTTGAGAAGATCAACCGCAGCGTTGCCAAGCTCGGGAGTCAGTGGGTCGCGGCGGGTTCGGAGGCCATCGACGAGCATCGAGACCGCCACGCCTTGCTGCGCGGTCGCCACGTCGACGCGGCTTGCGCGCGCGGCGACTGGTCCAACGAGGATCTGCTCGAGCGCGAGATAGGTCGTGAGCGCGGCCTCCTCCTTCTCCTTCTGCGGGACGGGCTCCTTGGAGCCGTCGGCGCGCGTGAAGAGGACCGAAGCCGCCTTCTCTGCGCTCTTCGACTTGCGGGCCTCGACGGCCTTGGTGAGCGCGTCGAAGCCGAGCTTGTACTGGCGTCCGGCGGGCACGCGCGGGTTGCGGTACTGCATGTATCCAAACATGGTTCCTCCGAGGATGAGGAACGCGAGGATCCAGCCGATCCAGAAGATCGGAATGAGCAGTACGGCCGCGAGCGACACGAGTCCCGCGCCGAAGTAGGCCCAGTTCCACGCCGCGACGGGCAGATTGAAGGTGCGGGCATCGACCTCGAACCGGGCCGTGAACCGGAAGAACAGGATGAACGGCACGAGCGCGAGGATTGGCTTCGCGATGCTCATCAGGATGGCGGTCTGTGCGAGCAGTGCCGGGAGTTCGGGGAGGATCATGTCGTGCATGGCTGTCGTCCGTGCGCGTGGGCGCGGGTGGCGTGGTCTTGTCGCGGCGGCTCTTGCCTCTGTCGCGTTCGCTCGATCGTCTCTGCGGCCGCTCGCGCGGCCCGTCCGCTGCTCAGCCGATGCCCTTCAGGCGCATCTTGAGCTCCTCGGGCTTCGGCGTCGCTTCGAGCGCAATGCGTTGGTGGATGTAGTTCTCCTCGACGAGCTTCACGAGCGAAGTCGTGAAGTCGACCATTCCTTCGTCGTGGCTCTGCTTGATGAGCTCGAGAATCTCACCCTCGCGGCCTTCGAGCACGTATTTCTGGACCGCGGGCGTGTTGAGCAGGATCTCGAGCGCCGGGATGCGCGCGATGTGCGCGTGCAGCGTCGGGAGCAGTTTCTGGTAGATGATCGCGCGCAGGTTGTAGGCGAGCAGCTTCCGGATCTGGTCGCGCTCGTTCTCGGGGAAGAGGTCGTAGATACGGCCGAAGGTCTGCCACGCCGAGCTTGCGTGGATGGTTCCGAACACGAGGTGGCCGGTCTCGGCGGCGCGGATCGCCGCCTCGAACGTCTCGTAGTCGCGCATTTCGCCGACGAGGACGACGTCCGGGTTCTCACGCACGAGCGCGCGCAGCGCGTCGTTGAAGTTCGTCGCGTCGATACCGATCTCGCGCTGGTTGATCGTCGCCTTCGCGTCGTTGAAGATGTACTCGATCGGGTCCTCGATCGTGATGATGTGGACCTTCTTCCGCTGGTTCACGTAGTCGAGCATCGATGCGATCGAGGTCGACTTGCCCGAGCCGGTGACGCCCGAGAAGAGGATGAGGCCCTGCGCGGCCATCGACACGTCGCCGAGGATGGGCGGGAGGTAGAGCTCCTCGAACCGCTTGATCTGGCTGGTGATCAGACGCGCGGCGAGCGACGGATTGCCGCGCGCCATGAACAGGTTCACGCGGAATCGGCGGCTTGTTGCTCCATCCGAATCGCCTTCCTTGCGGTAGTCGTACGCGAAGTCGATCGAACCGTGCCGCGCGAAGTAGTCGAGTTGGTTCGGATCGAGGATGTCCTTCGCCAGCTGCATCATCAGGTCCGGCGAGCACAGGTCCGTCTCGAGGTCCTTGAGGACGCCGCGGTGACGAACGCGAGGGCGCAGCCCGCTCTTCACGATGAGGTCGGAGCCTTCGACGCGGATGATGGCCTCAAGCCATGAAATCCAGGCGCGCTTGCCTTCGCCCGGCGTGGTGCCGCGGTGGTTGATCGAGAGGGGAACGAGTAGTTCGTTTCGGACGGCACCCATGCGTGGAACTCTCTCAGTCGGCTGCGTTCGCAGGACCCTGCGTTGGTGCGGCGAAGGCCGCGGGACAACCTCCGTGGGGGACCACGGGGGAACCGCGCAAGGTACCGGAAAGCGGGCGGTTGAGGAAACCCGGATGGTTCTCGGGCGGGGGATTGACGGCGGAAGCCCCGGGCAGCATCATCCCCCGATGGAATCCAAGATCGTTCTCGACGGCATCACGTTCGACGATGTCCTCCTGATTCCCGCCTACAGCGAGCTCACGCCCGACCTCGTGGATACCTCCACGCGCCTGACCAACCGCGTGTCGCTGCGCATTCCGCTCGTGAGCGCCCCGATGGACACGGTGACGGAGAGCGCTCTCGCGATCGCACTCGCGCAGGAAGGCGGCATCGGCTTCATCCACAAGAACCTTCCGCCCGATGTGCAGGCACGCGAGGTGGCGAAGGTCAAGCGCAGCGAGCACGGCGTGGTGGTCGACCCCGTCACGCTGAGTCCAGATGACACCGTCGGCCGCGCCGGGAAACTGATGGCGGAGCACGGCGTCTCGGGGTTCCCGGTGACCGCCGACGGCACGAGCCGCGGCGAGGTGGTCGGCATCCTCACACGTCGCGACATGAAGTTCCTGAACGGCCGCAGCGAGGCGAAGGTCGGCGAGGTGATGACGAAGTCGAACCTCGTCACGGCGGCGGTGGAGACGAAGCCCGCCGACGCCGAGCGGATGATGAGCCAGGCGCGCGTCGAGAAGCTGCTGCTCGTCGACGCGCAGCGCCGGCTCAAGGGCCTTATCACCATGCGCGACCTCGAGAACGTGCGCACGCATCCGAATGCGTGCCGCGATACGCGCGGTCGCCTGCGCGTGGGCGCGGCGGTCGGCGTGCGGCAGTTCGAGCGCGCGGAGAAGCTCGTCGAGGCCGAGGTCGACGTGATCGTGGTCGATACCGCGCACGGGCACTCGAAGAACGTGCTCGACACGATCTCCGAGATCAAGAAGCGCTTCAAGATCGAGGTCGTCGGCGGCAACGTCGGCACGGCCGACGGCGCCAAGGCGCTGATCGACGCAGGTGCCGACGGCGTGAAGGTGGGCATCGGCCCCGGCTCGATCTGCACCACGCGCGTCGTGACCGGCGTGGGCGTGCCGCAGATCACCGCGGTGATGGAGGCGGTGCGTGCTGCGGACAAGCAAGGCATCCCCGTGATTGCCGACGGCGGCGTGCGGCAGTCGGGCGATATTGCGAAAGCGCTTGCCGCAGGCGCATCGGCCGTCATGCTCGGTTCGCTGCTTGCCGGCCTCGATGAAAGCCCGGGCGAGGTCGTCCTCCACCGAGGTCGTCGCTTCAAGACCTACCGCGGCATGGGGAGCGAAGGCGCGATGGCCGCGGGCTCCGGCGACCGCTACGGCCAGGCCTCGATCAAGGACACGCGCAAGTTCGTGCCGGAAGGCGTCGAGGGCATGGTTCCGTATCGCGGAGCGCTGCCCGACTTCATCTATCAGATGGTGGGTGGCGTACGCAGCTCGATGGGTTACTGCGGTTGCCGCACGCTCGAGGACTTCCGTCGCAACGCGCGCTTCACGCGCGTGTCGGGCGCCACGGTGATCGAGAACCACCCGCACGACATCCTCATCACGAAGGAAGCGCCGAACTACACGGCGACCGTGCGCGCGGAGTGAGCGCGCGCCTCACGCGAGGATCGGCTCGATCACGTGACCGTGCACGTCGGTGAGACGTCGGTCCGCGCCGTTGTGGCGCCACGTCAATCTCGTGTGGTCGATCCCGAGGAGAGAGAGCATCGTCGCGTGGACGTCGTAGATCGTCGTCGGGTTGTCGCGATCGAGCGGCTTGTAGCCCCACTGGTCGCTCTCGCCGTGCGTGACGCCTCCCCTGATGCCGCCGCCGCACATCCAGTTGGTGAAGACGAACGGATTGTGGTCGCGGCCCTTGCCGGCCTGCGAGCTCGGCATGCGGCCGAACTCTGTCGACCAGATCACGAGCGTGTCCTCGAGCATGCCGCGTTGCTTCAGATCCGCGATCAGCGCCGCTGCGCCGCGCGCCATGCCGCGCGACAACGGTCCGTGGTCGCGCCGGATGTCCTCGTGCGAATCCCAGTTGCGGCGCGGATGCGAGTTGTCGTTGCCGCTCCAGACCTGCACGAAGCGCACGCCGCGCTCGAGCAGTCGGCGCGCCGCGAGGCACTTCTGCGCGAAGACGTACGACTCCTCGGCGTCGTTGATGTCGGCGTCCCATGTGGACGCGCTCCGGTCGAGGCCGTAGAGGCGGAGAATGTGCTCGGGCTCCGCCTTCATGTCGAGCGCCTCGGGCGCCGCCATCTGCATGCGCGCGGCCAACTCGTAGCTCTTGATGCGCGCGTCGAGCCGCGCGTCGTCGCCGCGCGTCGACTCGTGCATGCGGTTCAGTTCGGCAAGGAGCGCCTGCGCGTCGCGCTCGCTCGTGCCGTTGATGTAGCGGCCCACCGCGTGCGGGTTGAGATCGGCGATCGGCGCATCGCGGCCGGGATAGACGGGGGTACCGCTGTGTTCGTTCGGCAGGAACGCGCTATCCCAGTTCTTGACGCCGTTCGATGGCATGCCGCGGTGGTCGGGCATCACCACGAAGGTCGGTAGGCTCTCGTTCATCGAGCCGAGCCCGTAGCTCACCCAACATCCTGCGCCTGGGAATCCGGGCAACTGGAAGCCAGTCGTCGCGAGCATCGTCGCCGCCGAGTGGACGCCCGAACGGCTGGTGACGTTGTGGATGAACGCCATGTCGTCGACGTGCGCGCCGAGATCGGCAACCGTCTCGCCGAGCATCTTGCCGCACGAGCCGTAGGGCTTGAAATCCCACACCGGGCGGAGCCACGGCCCGAGGCCGTCTTGGAAGGTCTCGACCTTCTCGCCGAAGTCGCTGGGCCTTCCGTCGAGACGGATGAGTTCGGGCTTGTAGTCGAAGAGATCGATGTGGCTTGCGGCACCCGCCATGAAGAGCTGCACCACGCGCTTCGCCTTCGCGACGGGCGGGAGCGCCGGTCGATCGCCCACCGGGCGCGCGAAACCGAACGCATCGCGCGCGAGGATCGACGCGAGCGCCACGCCGCCCAGTCCACCGCCCGCATGGACGAGGAAGTCGCGTCGCGAGATTGCGCGGCGCACGGGAAGTCGATGGAAGGGCGAGTCGTTCTGCATGGGAGGCGCGCCGCGTCAGTCGATGAAGGTGAACTCGTTCAGATTGAGGACGACACGACAGGTGTTCTCGAGACCGTGTGCACGCGTGAAATCGACGAGGCGCGAGCGTTCGTCGGCGGTGGGTGCTCGTCCGAGTGCGAGTCTCATCGCGCGGTCGACCTGCGCGGCGGTCGCGTGTTCCTGCGCAGTGCCCGAGGTGTCGGCGCGCACGCGTGCCGCGAATCGCGCGGCCTGCGCGAGCATGAAGCCGTTGTTGAGATACGCGAGCGCCTGGCTCGGCCCCACGCTTTGGTTGCGGCGGTCGACGCGCATCGAGGGATCCGCGCAGTCGAGCGACGTCATGAAGGGCTGCATCTGACTGCGCACGATGAAGCGGTAGATCGACCGGCGAAACGTGCTCGCGTCATCCGGGTCGGAGAGGTCGTAGCGGTAGTGCGGCGAGTGCTCGGGCCGCTCGATCACGAAGTCGCGGTAGCCGGGGCCTCCCATCGCGAGGTCGAGCGAACCGGTCGTCGCGAGGACGGCGTCTCGCACGGCCTCGGCTTCGAGCTTTCGCGCATTTGCGCGCCAGAGGAGCGTGTTGCCCGAGTCGATCGCTTCGGCCGCCGGGTTCGCCACATCGGAACGCTGCCGGTACGCATCGCTCGTCACGATCTGGCGGTGGAGTTCCTTCAGTGACCCCTGCATGTCATCTCGGAACGTGGCGGCGAGCCAGTCGAGAAGCTCGGGATGCGTCGGTTGCCCGCCCATCCGGCCGAAATCGTTGGGCGTGTCGACGATGCCGCGGCCGAAGTGGTAGTGCCAGACGCGGTTGACGATCGAGCGCCAGACAAGCGCGTTGCGAGGATCGGTGAGCCACCGTGCGAGCGCGGCACGGCGCGCGGATTCGGGAGCGTCGGGTGCAAGATCGAAGCGCGACGGAAGCAGCGCGTCGATTGCGGTGAGCGCGGCGGGCTCGACCGTCTTGCCGGGCGACGTCACCTGCCCACGCGCAAGGATGCGGACGTTGCGTGGCTTGCCGCCGGTCGCGCCGGTTCCGGCGAAGGCGCCTGAACCATGGTGCACCGTGCCGGCATAGACGAGCGATGGTGCGGGGAGCGCCGCGAGCTCGGCCTCGGTGCGGGCAATCCCCTCGGCAAGTTCCTCGCGACGCCGCGCGACCTCGTCCGACTCGTGGCGCCGACGCAAACGCTCGCGTTGTTCGTGCAGTTCGTCGGTACGGCCTACAACCAGCAGGAGTCCGGGGGCGATTCCGTCGGTCAGGTTGGTGCGGCGCCAGCGTTCGCCCAGTTCGATCGTGTCGAGGCTCGCGACGGGCGCCCCCGCGGCGATGTTGCGTCCGGTTGCGTCGTGGATCTCGAGTTCCGCAAGCGCGAGGATGAAGTCGCCGCGACGAGGTGCAAGGCGTGTGGCGATCACACGCACGTGGCGCGCCATCGCGCCCGGTGTGTCGAACGCGATCGGCGCGGTACGTGGCGTACCAAGCAGGGTGCCTGTGCCACGGCCGATTTCGACAACGCCCGTTTCGAACGCGGCGTTGTCCGCGGCCTCGATGCGGAACTCTTCGGGGAAGCCGAATCCATCGCCGATCCCGTTGAAGTCGTCGCTCGCGGGGTAGATCGTCACCCGGTCAAACGCGCGCGAGGTGCCGAGGTCGACGGCAACCCACTTTGCGTCGGTGGGATCGGTCGCGATCTCGCTGTGGTAGCCGAACTCGGGTGCCGCGGAGGTGCGCGCGGCGGCCGCGATCGCGCGATCGAGCGCCGCGAGTTCATCGCCAGCGGCGGTGGCGAGCGCGGCGTCGATCGCCGCGAGTTCGACCGCGAGTCGCGTGCGCGCGTCGCCGGCGGTCACGCGCTTCGCGGCGATCTCGGGGGACGGGTCGTAGCGTTTTTCCGCACGGTCGAGCGCGGCGAAGACGGCCTGCAGCGCGTAGTAGTCCTCCTGCGGGACCGGATCGAACTTGTGGTGGTGGCACTGCGCGCACTGGACGGTCGTGCTCGCGAACGTTCCGATCGCGTTGCCGACCATGTTGTCGCGATCGAAGTGCCGCGCAAACTTGCCGTCGATCTTGTCTTCGCTGACCTCCTCGTGACCGATGAGATCCCACGGCCCCGCGGAGATGAAGCCGAGCGCTTCCACGCCGTCGCGCGTGCCCGGGTAGATCGCGTCGCCTGCGAGCTGCTCTTCGACGAAGCGCGCATACGGCTTGTCTTCGTTGAGCGCGCGGATCACGTAGTCGCGGTAGGGCCAGGCGTGCTCGCGCGGCTTGTCCTTGTCGTACCCGTGGGTGTCGGCGTAGTGCGCGACATCAAGCCAGTGCCGCGCCCATCGTTCGCCGTAGCGCGGCGAGGCGAGCAGTCGATCGACGAGTTTCGCGTACTTCGCGGGGTCGGGATCGGCGACGTACGCGTCGAGCTCTTCGGGCGAGGGTGGGAGCCCGGTCAGATCGAACGCGGCGCGGCGATACAGCGTGCGGTCGTCGGCAGCGGGGGCCATGGCGAGGCCGTCTCTCGTAAGCCGCTCGCGGATGAAGCCGTCGATCGGATTGGGATCGGTGCGCTCCGCTTTCTCGTGCGCTGCCTTTTTGTGCGCTGCTGTTTCCGTCGCGCTCACGATCGTCGGGCGAACGATCGGCTTCAGGCTCCACCAGTCGCGCGGGTCCTCGACGCGCGCGCTCGCGTGTTCGGGCCACATGGCACCCTCGTCGATCCAACGGCGGATGAGCGCGATCTCCTGCGGCGAAACAGGCTCGCCGCGTGGAGGCATCTCGATTTCTGGATCCGCGCCCGAGATGTAGCGGATCAAGGGGCTTCCCGCGGCATCACCGGGCACGATGTTCGGTGCCGACAGCTCGCCCCCAGTCAGCGCGGTCGCGCGAACGTCGAGTCGATAGCCGCTTCGCTGCTTCTCGGGGCCGTGGCAACCGACGCACCGGGCCGCGAAGATCGGGGCGATGTCGCGCGCGAAGTCGACCGCGGGTTCGGGGACGCGGTCGCCTTCGCTCGTCATCGCGCTCGCGCCGCGCGTCAGGGCGGCCATGGGGATGACCACGGTGACGACCACGGGGATGAGGAACGAGGTCGACCGCCGCACGTGGCCAATCTAGCCGTTGGCCCGGTGGATCAGAAGCGCGGAGCGTCGGTTCCGACGAAAGCGCGGGCGCGATGCTGCGGGAGCGGCGTCGCGCGCGGAACGAGCGCGCGGCGCCCCGCGAAAGGGCGCCGCGCGTCTCGAATGCCGGTGACAGGAATCGAACCTGCAAGCCTTTAGAGGGCGGCGGATTTTGAATCCGCTGCGTCTGCCAGTTCCGCCACACCGGCGTCGGACCGAGTGTAACCGAGCCCGGTTCCGAGGTCTCGCCGCCCGTGGCCTCCAGGGGCAATCAGGGGAACTCCCGATTTTTTCGGATTCGTTCTGAGAGGTCGCTGGCGGCCGGACGGAAGGGGTCTGACGCCGTCGTGGGCGTCATGAACCGTCCCCCGGGTCGCCCCCTCGGCCCCTTTCCAATGCAGGAGAAATACATGAAGTTCGCGAGCCTCGCCTCGATCGTCGCGGCGGCCACCACGGTGTCCGTCGCCTTCGCCCAGTCCGACGACTGTTCCACCCCCGAGCCGATCGTCGGCAGCGGGGCATACGTGTTTGATCTCGACGGCTTCGGCCCGTCGACCGGCATCCCGACCTACTGCATCATCGGTGGTGCGGTCGTGCGCGACGGCTGGTACTGCTGGACCGCCGACTGCGATGGCATCGTGACCATCGATACGTGCAGCAACCTGCAGATCGACACCACGCTCGCGATCTACCCCTTCGAGATCGGCTGCGCCTGCCCCGGCGATATCCTGCCGCTCTGCTGCTCCGACGACACCTGCGGCAAGCAGGCGCGCATCACCTGCGAGGTCCGCTGCGGTCAGAGCTACCTGATCCGCATCGGTGCGAAGAACTCGCCGACCTTCGTCGGCCAGATGACGATCCAGTGCAACGGCGCGCCTTGCGACAGCGCCAACGATACGATCGTCTGCGCGCCTTGCTGCGGCGGACGTCCGGAGATCGTCGATTCGTCCGCGGTGAACTTCAACCCCGGTGCGGTGGCGGCGGGTACGAACTTCCGCACGACGAACTCCGACCCCGCGGTCATCCTGTTCGATCTC
>Ga0172372_10007469_pt1 | contig 14661 bp, 14 predicted proteins | sample LakKiv5m_2_FD_114544 | JGI IMG/M metagenome (GOLD analysis project Ga0172372, IMG submission 114544) | Freshwater microbial communities from Kabuno Bay, South-Kivu, Congo - kab_092012_9.5m | ecosystem: Environmental > Aquatic > Freshwater > Lake | place: Democratic Republic of the Congo...
CCGATTCCCTCCGAGTTGGTGCTGTTGCTGACCGGATTCAACGTGAGCGAAGGTCGCTTCGGATACGTGGAGGGAGTCCTGGCCGCGACGGTCGGCTCGGTCGTCGGTGCGTGGGTGCTCTACGGCATCGGCCGACTGCTCGACGACGACCGTCTCGAACGCTTCCTGGCCACCATCGGCCGGATCGTCGGGCTGAAACGGGACGACGTCCACAAGGGATTCGTCTGGTTCGAACGGCACGGCACGGCCGTGGTGTTGTTCGGGCGACTGGTGCCCGTGGTGCGTTCGGTGGTGAGCATTCCGGCCGGAGCGGAGAAGATGCCGCTCGGACGTTTCTCCCTTCTCACCGCGGCCGGCTCGCTGGTGTGGAACTCGATCTGGGTCGCGATCGGCTGGGGTCTGGGTGATCAGTGGGAGAAGGCCGGTCGCTGGGGCGACCTCATCCAATACGGCGTGGTCGCCCTCATCGTCGTCGGTCTGGTGGTCGTGATCGTGCGGGCCCGGCGACGTCGGGACGCATGATCTCTTCGGCGAGCCGACCGGTGCGCTCGTTACCCTGACGACGATGGATCACCGGCGGGACATCGAAGGTCTGCGGGCCCTCGCGGTGCTGGCCGTGTTGTCGTACCACTTCGGGATTCCGGGATTCGGTGGCGGATACGTCGGTGTCGACGTCTTCTTCGTCGTGTCGGGCTTCCTCATCACGTCGCTCCTGCTCGCCGAATTCGAGTCGACGAATTCGATCTCGTTGCGGGCCTTCTGGGCGCGGCGTGCTCGTCGACTGCTGCCCATATCGGCCACGGTGCTCGCCTTCACGTGCGTCACCGCCGCCGTTCTCGTCGACGCCACTCGCCTCGACGACCTCGCGCGCGACGTGGCCGCGGCGGCGTTGTTCTCGGTGAACTACGTCTTCGCCGCCGCCGGAACCGACTACCTGGCCGCGGCCGAACCGCCGTCGTTGGTGCAGCACTATTGGTCGTTGGCGGTGGAGGAGCAGTTCTACCTTCTGTGGCCCGTGTTGATCCTCCTGGTGGCGCGATTCGGTCGGGGAGACCGGCGTCGCCGAATCTCCTCGGTTCTCGTCGTGATCGCCGTCGCGTCGTTCGGCTTGTCGGCGGCATCGACATCGACCTCGCCATCGTGGTCGTACTTCGGACTCCACACCCGGGCATGGGAGTTGGCGATCGGAGCATTGCTCGCCGTTTTCGGAGCGAGGTGGTTGCCGGAGTCTCGTCGGACCGCGGTCGGTTGGGCGGGATTGGTCGCCGTGGCGATCTCGGTGGTCACCTTCGGCGATGCGACCGGGTTCCCGGGATGGATCGCCATCGTTCCGGTGCTGGGAACGGCGGCGATTCTGGCCGCCGGCGACGGCGCATCGACGGCGGCGTTGCTGCATCGCCCGGTGTTGCAGTGGATCGGCTCGCGTTCGTACTCGCTCTATCTCTGGCATTGGCCCGTGCTCATGATCGCCAAGGAGCGACTGGGGGACGAGCTCTCGGGTCGGGCCCTGGTGGCCGTCGCCCTGGTGGTGGTCGGGTTGTCGGAGATCGGATTCCGGTCCATCGAGAATCCGGTCCGGCGGGCCCGGTCGCTCCGTCGCGATCCGGTCGCGGCGCTCTGTCTCGGAGCGGTGATGGTGGCGGTGTCGTCCACCTCGGCTTTCGCCCTGAGTTCGTACGACCCCGATCTGACCACGGGTGTGCTCGCCACCACCCCGACGCTCGAGCCGATCACCAGCACGACCATCACCATCGACCCGGCGGAATCGACCGGGGAGGGAGCCACCGAAACGACGTCGCCCGTCGTCGATTCGACCGGGTCGACGCTGATCACCGTGGCGACTCCCACGACGATCGGCGCGCCGGTGCGCCTCGTTCGGATGGACGAGGTGACGGCACCGTCGGCGGTGGTGGAGGCGCGGTCGAACACCGTCGTCCCCGACAACCTTCTGCCTCCACTCGGCTCGGCCAAGTACGACACGGGAATTGTCTACGACAACGACTGTCACGTCTACTTCGACTCGGTGGCCAAGACCGACTGCGTGTTCGGCGATCCGAACGGATCGGTGACCGTCGCCCTGTTCGGCGATTCGCACGCCGCCCAGTGGTTTCCGGCCTTCGACGTGATCGCGGCGGAGAACGGCTGGCGTTTGTTGTCGCTGACGCAGGGCGGCTGCCCCTTCCTCGACGTGCTCACCTACAACGGCAAGGACAAGGTGAACCTGACGTGGTGCCAGCCCTGGCGGGACAGTGTTCGGGAGTATCTGCGAAGCCAGAACGTCAGCGTCGTGTTCCTCTCTCAGTACTACCGGCTCCGAGCCGCATCCGATCAGGACGCGATCGGAGTCGACGAGTGGGACGCGCTGCTGCCGGCCCTCGTCGACTCGTTTCGAGCCGACGGAATCGAACCGGTCCTGATCGCCGATTCGCCGTATCTCGAGGACGAGGTTCCGGGCTGTCTGGCCGCCAACCGTTCGCGCGTCGCCCGGTGCGCTCCAGGAAACGCGGCTCCGGAACTCGCCGTCATCGACGACTCGCTGCGACGCGTCGCCGCCGATCGTGAGGTCGGACTGATCGAGCCGCGCCGTTGGTTGTGCGTCGATGGTTATTGTCCGCCGGTGGTGGGAAACCTGTTGGTCTACCGGGACCAGAGCCACCTCTCGGCAACCTTCGTGCAGTGGTTGACTCCGCTGTTGGCGGTTGAGATCGTCGATGCCGTGAGGGCCGTCGCGTCCGGGGAGTGAACCCCTCGGCGACCGGGTCGTGCGGTGTTTCTGTCGCAGCCGTGAGTCGCACCACTTCTCCACGTGGCTTCATGCGAGCCACCGAATGTCGCCTCGACGAGTTTCGCGCGCTGGTCGAGGTGCCCACCGACCCGGTCGACTATCCGTTGGCGGATCGGATCGATGCGGGAGTGGTGGTCTACTCCGCCGCTGATCTCGCCGAGCGCATGGCGTCCGGGCTGGATCGGACGACGGCTCGGGGTGAGATCGCCTCGGCCCTTCTCGACGGACCCGGCACGATCGTGGTCACCGGAGCGATGGAACCGTCGGTGATCGACCGGGCATCGGCGGTGTTTTTCGATCTGATCGCCCAGCAGAACTCACGGGGCCAATCGGTGGGCGATCACTACGCCAAGCCCGGGGCGAACGATCGGATCTGGAACTCGTTCGAGAAGCACGCGATCGCCGATCCCGAATCGTTCGTCGACCACTACTCGAACGAATTCATCTCGTTGGTGGCGACCGCCTGGCACGGGCCCGCCTACCAGATGTCGGCACAAGTCGACGTCGTGAATCCCGGTGGCGACGCCCAGATGCCGCACCGTGACTACCACCTCGGATTCCTCACCGATGCCGTCGCCGAGACCGACCCGACCCACGCGCACGGCGCGTCGTCCGCACTCACCTTGTAGGCCGCGGTGGCGCATTGCGACATGCCCGTCGAGAGCGGTCCGACGTTCCTCTTGCCACAGTTGCAGATCTCGTCGTCGATGGCGCGGGTCATGGGGACGATCGACATGGGTCGAATCGCTCGAACGGTGTATCCGTGGATCCTGAACGCCAAGCGGCGGGGGTTGGACGCCGGATCGATCGAGAACATCGTCGCTACGGCCTCGGAGGGCTACGCGTTTCCGAGCAATCTCGATCGTGACCCTCCGGTGGGTGGTCTCACGCCACCGTCGCAGACCGACATCCTGCGACGAGCGGTCGACGAGGAATCGACGTCCGAGAGACTCGACGACGAACTGGCCTCCCATGCCGGCAAGCGTTCGAGTCTCGACCCCTGGTGACGATCCCGTAGCCCGCCGAGCGCGCGGCGAACGGTGCCGATTCGTTCAGTCGAGCGTCGACACGATGTCATCGAGACCCTCGTCCGACAGAACCCCCCGGGCGCGAGTGACCGTGCCGTCGCTCGCAACGAACACCCAAGCCGGTTGGGAGGAAACCTCGAAACGGGCGAAGATCTCGCCGTTCTCGTCGCGAACGTTGGCGAAGGAAAGAGCGTGGCGCGCGACGAAGTCGGACATCGATTCGTCGGTTCCGTTCCAGGCGACGCCGATCACCGTCATTTGGTCGGCGTGTCGGTTGCGGGCCTCCTCGACCGAGGGGGCTTCACGATTGCACGTTCCTCAACCGGGCGCCCAGAACCAGAAGGCGATGGGTCGTCCCGAGAACGTCGACAGATCGATTGCTCCACCACCCACGAGCGGAGCCTTGAAGTCGATCAGTTCGATCGTCGGGGAGGGCTCGAGTCGACCGGTGTCCGGAACCGGAGATGCCGCAACCGTTTCGCCGGTCGGGTCTCCGACCCCGGAACCCGCGACGAAGGTCGGGGTCGGTTCGGACTCCCGTGGTGCCGACGCGGTGGCCGCCGACGACGCACCGGAATCGTCCTGACCGCACGCCGACGCGACCGAGACGACGGAACCGAGTGCCGCCATGAGCAACGCACCGCAGCGGCGAGATTGTCTCACGGAGGCGACAGTACCCACCATTCGCCCGGAAGTCCCGTCGGACCGCGATCACCTGCTCACGGATGGAACTCGACGGTCGGCCCGTGATACGACGGTCTTCGTGAAGTCGCGCGGGCAGAACCTTCCGACCTTCTCGTCGGTCATGGCCAGGGTGTCAGTCGCCAGGGTGTCAGTCGCCAGGGTGTCAGTCGCCAGGGTGTCAGTCGCCAGGGTGTCAGTCGCCATGTTGTCGATCGCCATGTTGTCGATCGCCGTGTCGTGCGGTTCGTCCGACCCGGCCGGTGCCCCCGGGGAGGTTTCGCCCGCGGTCGTCGCACCGGCGTCCGACGATTCGATCGCGGACGTCGAACCCGCCGACAGCACGACCACCGTGAAGATCCCCGCGACGACGGTTCCGATACCTGGTTCGTTCGTCGTTCACGACTTCGCCGATCCGAACTCGGTGGAGGGCTGGTCCGTGCAGAACGACACGGTGATGGGCGGCGTCTCGCGGAGCGGCGTCGACTGGCTGGATGGAACCCTCGTTTTCGCCGGCAACGTCTCACTCGACAACAACGGTGGCTTCGCTTCGTTGCGCGGACCACTACTCGAATCCCCTCCGACCGATGTCGAGGAGTTGGTCGTGTCGATGTCGGGTGACGGAAAGACGTACGTGATGCAGCTGGTCACCTCGTCGGACTCGTTCATTCGGCGGTTCGTGGCCGAACCGGGCGAAAGCGAACAGACGATGCCCCTCGATGAGTTCGAGGCGACGAGTTTCATGCTGGAACCGGTGACTCCACGAAACCCCCTCGTGTCCGCGGATGTGCGGCAGATCGCCGTGTACATCCTCGACAAGCAGGAAGGGGAGTTCGAACTCCGCCTGCGATCGATCGCGATGCGCTGAAGGATCGACCGGCGAGGGTTTCGGCGAGACCCGCTCACCTCCCTCGTCGAATCAGTCGACGACGTCGGCGTGATGCCTCGCGACCAGTTCGGGATACGACCGCTTGTAGTAGTTCCAGAGTTGCTCGCCGAACAACGCCACCGGGGTGCCCCGGGTGCCGGTAGCGCCCGACAGGAGTTCCTCCCGTTTGACCATGAATCCCGCGTCGCGGTGACGGGGGCTCGCGGCGACCGCGTCGGCGAACCTCCGGTCGAGATCGAGTGGCGCCAGGCTCGCTCGAAGATCCGGTCCATGAAAGTAGGCCGAGGAAAACCTGGGCCGATCGGTCACGACCCGATGCTTGGTTGCGACGATGTAGTTGCCGGTCATCGACTGGAGCATCTCACCGAGGTTCACGACGATGGCGTCGTCGCGCGGCGGTACATCGATCCACTCGCCATCGGGATTGAGGGCCTGAAGCCCGCTCACCCCATGTTGCAACAACAGCGTCAGGAAACCGGCGTCGTTGTGGCCGTTGACGCCGGCCTCACCCCGCGGTGTCGTTGGGTACGAGATCATCTTGACCAACGAATGCGGACGTTCGCCGAAGCGTTCGCGGAACGTTGTCGGCGGCAATCCGAGACCACGCGCCATGACCGACATGAGTTCGTCGGCGAGACCACCCATCAGCCTGAAGAACTCGCCGACCGTGGCGCGGAAACCGGGAAGAGTCGACTCGGGTAGCCACTGGTTGGGTCCGTCGATGCGCAGGTGGGCCGGCAGCGTTCGAACCGAGTAGGAAGGGTGCTCGGAAGAAAGATCGAGTTGCTCGCGATGGTCGATCTTGTTGTCGGTCAGTTCTGAGCCGATGTCCTCCCAACCTCGGAAGTGTGGCGATTCGACTTTGGCGACCTGTTTCTTGACGTCGTGGGGGAGGGCGAAGAAGGAGCTCAGCAGAGCGAAATAGCGATCGAGGAAGACCCGATCGATGCCGTGGTCGACCAGAGTGAAGAAGCCGACCTCGTGACAGACCCGAACGAGATCACGCGCGGCGGAATCAGCATTGCCTTCCCTCCACGCCACGGCGGAGATCTCGGGGATCTTGTTGAACACAGTCATGTCGAGCAGGTTGCCGGACGCCGACCCCCACGTCAAACGGCCGCCCGGAAGGGCGGCCGTTAGTTGTTGGTGAACGACTGGAGCGGGTGACGGGATCCGTCGGACTGCCACCGGCAGTCCTCCTCCCGATTCCCGACGTGACACCTTCGCCCACGTCAAACGGCCGCCCGGAAGGGCGGCCGTTGTCGTGAGCGGGTGACGGGAATCGAACCCGCATAGCCAGCTTGGAAGGCTGGAACTCTAGCCATTGAGCTACACCCGCAGGCCCCCGAGTGTATCGGTCAGCGCTCGCCGCACCGAGTGAGCGGATCCTTCCCGATCTAGTCGCCGAGATCGGGGGCCCACGGACTCCCGTTGATGTGGCTGCCGCCGTCGACGAACAGGGTGTTGCCGGTCAGATACCGGCAATCGTCGCTCGCGAGGAAGGCCACGACCGGGGCCACGTCGTCGTACGGATCGCCGATTCGTCCCATCGGGTTGCCGGCATCGGCGGCGGCTTCCAATTCGGGATGTTGACCCATCACGCGTCGGAAAGCGGCGCTCTTGGCGGCCGGACACACCGCGTTCACCACGACACCGGTCGCGGCCCATTCGCGGGCGGCGGTCCGCGTGAGCGTTCGCAGTGCTTCCTTGCCGACGTTGTACTCCAGCGTTCCCATGTGGGAGTTCACTCCGTTCAGGGAGCACATGTTGATCACCCGTCCCCAGCCCCGTCGTTTCATCGCGGGAAAGCATTCGCGCATGGCCCAGAAGGCGGCGAAGTACGACATGTCGAGACCGTGTCGCAGGAGTTCGTTCGTCTTGCGTTCGACCCGACCCATCCCGCCTCCGCCCCACGCGTTGTTGACCAGCACGTCCACCTCGCCCAACGCGGCCTCGGTCCCGCGCACCATCGCCACGACGTCGCTCTCGTCGGTCACATCCGCACGGACGAAGACCGACCGATCGCCGAGCGAGCGGACGATCTCGCTCCCTCGCACCTCGTCGACGTCGACGACGGCCACCGCGGCCCCCTCGTCGTGGAGTCGGCGAACCACCCCGGCACCGATGCCGTCGGCGCCTCCCGTCACCAGAGCGACCCGACCCGACAAACGTCCCGAATGCGTCTCGATCATGAGACGAAGGTAGCCGGGTTGCTCGCTGGCGATTCGTGTTCGGCACGGGACAAGGGTCGTTAGCCTTTCCGACATGGCTCGGACCGGGCGGCGGCTGGCTCGTGCGATTGGCGTCGTGCTCGTGACGTCGGTTCCGGCGACCGCGGCGATGGCGTCGACGGACCATCCGAAGGTCGCCACCGAACGTTCGTCGACGTCGAGCGCGCCGAGAACTTCGGCCCTCACCATGCTCCCGACGCCGATCCGCATCCTCGACACCCGCAATCCCGGCAATTCGGCCCTGGTCGCCGGTGGCGAGCGGTCGGTGTCGATCACCGGACCGGTCGGAGTTCTGTGGGGTCGCACCGTCTCGGCGGTGGTGGTGAACGTCACCGTGGTGGGGCCGGCCGGCGTCGGCCACTGGACGGTGTGGCCGACCGGAGAGAAGCGTCCCGACGCGTCGGTGGCCAACGTCGACGATGCCGCGCGACTCGAACCCGATCTCGCCATTCCGAACCTCGTCACCGTGCCGGTCACCGGGTCGTCGATCAGCATTCACAGTCACGGCGGCGGGCACGTGGTGATCGACCTCCTCGGGTACTACGCACCGACGGCATCGGCGGTCGCCGGACGATTCGTGGCTCAGGCGGCTCCCACCCGCGCGTACGACTCGCGTGGTGCATCGATGATGCGCGCGAACGAGACCCGCAACGTGGTGATCCCGGGTGCCACCGGGGCGAGTGCGGTCGCGCTCAACCTCACCGCCATCGGCGCGGCTCCCGGATACTGGAAGGCGTCGGCCCCCGGTGCGTCACCCTCGGAGTTCTCGAATCTCAATTCGATCGGCCTCGGGCACGTGTCGGCCAATCAGGTGATCACCGCCGTGGGCCCCGATGGTTCCGTCGACGTCTACAGCCAGTCCGGCGGACATCTCATCGTCGATGTCGTGGGTGTGTTCACTGGTGCCGCGGCCGCGAACTCGAGCGACGGACTGTTCGTGCCGATCGATCCCACTCGATTCCTCGACACCCGACGGTCGGGTCGCCTCGAGCCGGGTTGGTCCACCGAGGTCGACGTGGCCACCCGACTGGGTGTTTCGTCGTTGTCCGCCGTGGCGATGAACGTGACCGCACTCGATGCGCTCTTCGCCGGGTACGTGTCGGCCACCACGGCCGGCTCGTCCCCGACGATCGGGTCGCGCGGCACGAGCACGCTCAACGTGGTGCGTCCCAACCAAACCATCGCCAATCATGCACTGGTGCCGGTGTCGGCGCGGGGTTTCGATCTGTTCACCCAGGGTGGTGCGCACGTGTTGGCCGATGTCACCGGTTGGTTCACCGGGACTCCCGCACCGGCGCCGCACTCGGCACAGCCGAATCTCTCGTCGTCGGTTCCCGCCGATTGCGTGGCTCCCGCGGTGGGACCGGTCGGGGTCACCAACTCGAGGTCGAACGCCGACTCGGTGCGTCGTCTGCAGGATCGACTGACCGAAGTCGGCTTCTGGCATCTCGGTTCGGACGGTTCGTACGGTCTCACCACACGACAGGCGGTGATGGCGTTCCAGAAGTGGTCGCGCGTTCCGGCCACCTCCGACGTCGACGCACGAACCGCCGAATTGTTGAACGGGGTCGTCTGCGGCCCGGTGGCCGGCAAGCCCACCGGCGATTACTTCGAGGTGAACAAGACCCTGCAGATCGCCCACGTGGTGCGCGCCGGAAAGGTCGTCTACACGTTCAACGTCTCGACCGGCAACGGGCGAGACTACGACGAGGAGGATCAGCGTTCGGGCGGACGAGTGGTGGGTGTGGCGATCACTCCGAACGGCAACTTCCGCGTCTACCGCGAAGTCGACGATCCGTTGTACGAGGGTTCACTCGGCACGTTGTACCGACCCAAGTTCGTGGTCGGAGGGGTGGCCGTGCACGGTTCGCGCAGCATCCCGAACTATCCGGCCTCGCACGGCTGCATACGCGTGGCGAATCCGGTGATGGATCTCATCTGGTCGCAGACGTTGTTGCCGCGCGGCGGCGCCGTCTGGATCCACGAATAGATCCGCGCGACGAAACTCAGCCGAGCAACTTCTCGATCTCGGCCACGAGGGTCGCATCGTCGGGGGCGACCATCGGGCTGTATCGGGCGACGACGTTGCCCGAGTCGTCGAGGAGGAACTTCTCGAAGTTCCAGCGAATGTCGCCCGACACACCCTCGGCGTCGGCGGCCTTGGTGAGCTCGCCGTAGATCGGGTGGCGCCCGTCGCCGTTCACCTCGATCTTCTCGGTGAGGGGAAAGGTCACGCCGTAGGTGGTGGAGCAGAACGTGGCGATCTCGTCGGCCGAGCCCGGCTCCTGTCCGAGGAACTGGTTGCACGGAACGCCCACGACGGTGAATCCGCGGGATCCGTACTTCTTCTGGAGTTCCTCGAGGCCGGTGTACTGCGGCGTGAGACCACACTTGCTGGCCACGTTCACCACGAGAGTGGCGCGACCGGCGAGGGCGCCGAGGGTGGAAGGTTGACCGGACAGGGTGGCGATGGACTGATCGAGAAGGCTCACATCGAGGAGTCTGCCACGCGCCGGACCGAGCTGGATCACGGAGCAACCGGAACGAAAGTGGTCGGGGAGGGGGGATTTGAACCCCCGACCGCCTGCACCCAAAGCAGGAACGCTACCACTGCGCCACTCCCCGGTTCCGGCGAGCCTAGCAACGAGGTTCGCGACATCGCCGTCGAGTGTCCGGCTTCGACAACCAGCCGAGGCTTACGATCGTCCCGATGACGATCGTGGTCGTGACTCTCGCAGTGGTCGCGGTCGTTTCGTCCTCGCTCGGACTCGTGCTCGGTTTTCGCCGTCGTCGCGAGAGGTCGATCGTTCTCGATGCGATCGTCGAAGCGATGTCGGGAGTGGGACTGGTGTTCTCCGAACAGGGCCGGGTGATGGCGGCCTCCGACGGATTGCGTCGCCTGCACCTCGACGACCCGGTCGGGCTCGAGGTCGCTGCCGCGTTGCGCGTGGATGCGGGATCGGTGGGAGCTCGGCGCATCGCCGACGTGATGGCTGCGGCGCGGAACGACCGTCGCGAGACCGCCGAGTTGCCGGCCATCGCCGGCGACGGTTCGATGCGCGTTCTCGAGATCGAAGGATTTCCGGTCCACCTCCCGACGGTTGGTGGGGCACTCGTGCTCGTCGATGCCACCGAGCGTCGGGCACTCGCGATGCGTTCAGCGCAGAGCGAGCGCATGGAGGCGCTCGGCTCGCTGGCCGGCGGACTGGCCCACGACTTCAACAATCTGCTGTTCGTGACGCTCGGCAACCTTCAGTTGTTGGCCGCCAACGATGTGGTGTCCGGAGACGAGAAGTTGTCGAAGTTCGTCGATCGCTCGATCTCGGCCGTCGAACGAGGCGCCGAGATCACCAAGTCGCTCCTCGCGGTGGCTCGCAGTCAACCCCTCGAGGAATCCTCGATCGTTGCCGGTGACCTCGTGCGCGGAATCCTGCCCTTGCTCCGGCAAGCGATGGGCGCCACCCGGTCGGTTGAGTTGCGGGTTCCCGACGAGCCGATTCATCTCATGGTGGATTCGGGTCGCCTCTCGAGCGGTCTGCTGAATCTGGCCTTCAACTCGCGCGACGCGATGGGACCGGAAGGAACCCTGATCGTGCGTCTCGAACCATTCGACGAGGACGGTCGGACGATGCTGCGCATCGCGGTCGTCGACGACGGAACGGGAATGCCGCCCGAGGTGGCCGCCCGGGCGCTCGAACCCTTCTTCACCACCAAGGGTGTGGGGCGAGGAACCGGCCTCGGGTTGGCGGCCGTGCAAGCCTTCGCCGAGCAATCGGGTGGTCGTGTCGCACTGCACAGCGTGGTGGGGGAGGGCACGACGGTTTCCATCGAGTTGCCGGTGCACGATCCGGACGTCGAGCGAGTGGAGCCCCGACATCACCGGCGAGCCGGCCGTCGCGCGGTGGTGGCCGACGACGAGCAGCAGTTGGCCGAGCTGGTGGCGGTGTGGCTCGCCGAGGTGGGAGTCGAGGCCCGTTGGGCGACCACCCCCAAGGGTGCCCTCGAGTTGGTCGAGGAGTTCAAACCCGACGTTCTGGTTTCCGACGCGAACTTCGGCGAGCAGACCGACGGCATCGAGTTGGCCAAACTGGCTCAGGCCATCGATCCCGATATCGCGGTGGTGTTCATGACCGGATTCAGCTCGAGCATGCGCGCTCTGCAGGATCTCGGTGAACGCACCCTGGCCAAGCCCTTCTCCCGAGAGGCGCTCCACGCCGCGGTTGCTCCCTTGCTGGCCAGTCGCGAGGACCACGATGGGCGATAGTCGCATCCGTTTGCTGGTGATCGACGACGAGCCGGCGATCTGCGAGTTGGTGGCCGACGTCGCCGAACTGGTGGGATTCGCCACCACGGCGGCGAGCAGTCGCGAAGAGATCGAAGCCGCGATCGAGGGACGCTACGACTGTGTCGTGCTCGACCTGTCGCTCGGCGACATCGACGGCATCGAGGTGATGAGCCGATTGGGTTCCCTGCACCGCGGCATGCCGCTGATCCTCGTTTCCGGTGCCGACGAGTCGCTGTTGAAGAGTGCCGGCACCATCGCCGAGATGCACCGGTTGCGGGTTCTCGGTCGATTCGCCAAACCCTTCTCGGTCGATCTGCTCAGGGCCGCCCTTCTCGAGTTGCCCGCTCTGGTGTCCGAAGCGGTCGATCCGACCGGTCCCCGAGCCCGCATCGGTGACGACGAGCTTCTCGACCCGTCGCACCTGCTCCTCGCGTATCAGCCGAAGGTTTCGGCGTCGACGGGGGACGTGGTGGGTGTCGAGGCTCTCGTTCGGTGGCGCAGTCCCTTCCGTGGCGACCTGTCGCCGTCGGTGTTCGTGGCTCTCGTCGAGGAGGCCGGGCGGTCGGGCGAACTGCTCGATGCGGTGATGACCATGGCGGCCCGTGATCGTTCACGGCATCGATCCCTGGACTCGATGCCGAACGTGTCGCTCAACGTCTCGGTGCTCGATCTCGTCGACGAGGATCTCCCGCGTCTCGCGTTGCGAATCCTCTCGGAGGCCGCCGAGCCCGCTCGCTGGACGTTCGAGATCACCGAAACCACGCCCATCACCGCACAGACCACCGCGATCTCGGTGCTGACCCGTTTGCGCCTCGCCGGATTCCACTTGGCGGTCGACGACTTCGGAACCGGGACGAGCAACTACGAGCGCTTGCTGGTCGCGCCGTTCACCGAACTCAAGATCGATCGAGCGATCGTGGCTCGCGTGGATCCGGATGCGACCGAACCCGATCCGATGGTCCGGTCGGGAATCGACGTCGGACACTCGCTCGGAATGCAGGTCGTCGCCGAGGGGGTCGAGTCGTTCGTTCAGATGAGAGCCGTGCGCGACCTCGGGTGCGACTCCGTCCAGGGCTATCTGGTGTCGCCACCGGTCGCACCCGACGGCCTCGATGCGGCCCTCGATGGTTGGGCCGAGAACTTCGGGGTGTCGGGACTCGCGCCCGATTGACCGCTCAGTCGCCGATGGCGAGGGCGTCTCGGATCGTCCGCGCGATCGATGCCCGAAGTTCGGACTTCGGGCACTTCGCGCTCGAGAGCAGATAGTCGATCCCGTCGAGACTCAGCGCGAGGTCGATCGCCCGTTCGGCGATCCGGCGGTCGTTCCGATCCTTCAGTTCCGTTTCGAATTGGGCGACGGCTTGTCGGCGCAGGAGACCTCGGCGTCGTTCCACTTCCTCGGCCACGGTGACGGATCGGGTCGCGGCCACCAGACTTCCCCGTGCCGTCGCGGCGATTCGCTCGTAGAGCCGCACCCGATGATCGATGATGGCCGCCAAACGCTCGTCGAACGAACCCTCCGTGTCGAGATCGAAGAAGAACGTGCGCACTTGCTCGAAGCGCACCTCGATGGCGGTGGCGGCGAGGTCTTCCATGTCGTCGAAGTAGCGGAACACCGATCGTTCCGAGACGCCCGCCTCCTCGGCCACCCGGGCCGCCGACGGGCGTATCTCGCCGCGTTCGTAGAGCGATAGCAGCGCGTCGACCACCGCACGCTTGTTGCGCTCGCCCCGCAGGCGACGACCGTCGGTCGAAGTTTCGTCATCGGTGGACGGAGCGCTCACGGGGCCATATTAGGCGACTTCGGGTCGGGGCAATTCGTCGTGACATCCGGTTGTCCGAGCCGGTCGTGACAGGTGTGTCTTCACGGATCGGAAACCGATGGGCAGTGTGGGTTGCGTGAGTGCAACCGGTCCGGCCGTTTCGGCCTTGTTGTCCTCGTGCGGCGTCGAGGGCAACGTCGAGGGCAACGTCGAGGGCAACGTCGAGGGCAACGGCGAGGGCAACGGCGAGGTCGACGATGAAGGTAACGACGAGCGTGACGACGGACTAGACGACGGGCCGGTCCCGGTCTTCCTTCTCGACGACCACGAGATCGTGCGTCGGGGTGTCCTTGTCCTGCTCGAAGCGACCGGTGCCATCGCCGTCGTCGGTGAAGCGGGCTCGGTCGAGGAGGCCCGTCCCCGAATTCCCGCGATTCGTCCACGAGTCGCGGTTCTCGACGTTCGGTTACCCGACGGGAACGGTGTCGAGGTGTGTCGCGAGATTCGCGGTGCTCCGTCGGGAATCCAATGTCTGATGTTGACCTCGTACTCCGACGACGAGGCCCTGCTCGGAGTCACCCGGTCGGGAGCGACCGACAGTCGTTGGGCCCTCGGGAACCCGGAATCACCGTGGTATCCGGCGTGATCGACCGGCTCAGGCGCGCGCCGCGGCCTTGCGGATCCGCTTGGCGGCTCGGCCCACCGGTCGGAGGTGGCGATGGTCGAGATCGCCCAACTCCACACCGTTGGCGAAGAGAACCCGGTAACGCAGCCAGTTGAAGCCGTTGGCGAGAACGACCTGACCCGCGGTGCCCGACGGGACCCCGGGAAGGTCGACGGTCGATTCGACCCGGTCGCGAAGGCGAAGATCGATCTGGTCGGCGTGCGGCTTGGCGAGAGCGTGCGGCTTCCACATCGGCATGCCCCCATCATGCCCGATGGGGTGGTCCCGAGTCGTGTTCGTTCGTTCCCGTCGGGTCGTTCCCGTCGGGTCGTTCC
>Ga0172372_10007471_pt1 | contig 14659 bp, 12 predicted proteins | sample LakKiv5m_2_FD_114544 | JGI IMG/M metagenome (GOLD analysis project Ga0172372, IMG submission 114544) | Freshwater microbial communities from Kabuno Bay, South-Kivu, Congo - kab_092012_9.5m | ecosystem: Environmental > Aquatic > Freshwater > Lake | place: Democratic Republic of the Congo...
CTGGCTCGGAGAGATTGGCCGTGCGCGAACCGGTGACGCCCGCGTTGAAGATCGCGAGATTGAAACGCTCGCCGGACAGTTGTTGCGTGGCCTCACTCAGCACCGCCTCATCAAGCAGGTCGAGGGTGCGCACGGTCGCGCCAAGGGCCTCGAGCCGTGCGACGGCCGCGCCGTCGCGCACGGTGGCGGTGACCGCGGCACCGGCGGCACGATAGTGCTCCACCAGGCCCAGACCCAGGCCGCGCGAGGCGCCGATCACCAAAACCCTGGCCGGCGCGCTCACAGCAATTCGATCCCGACCGCCGTGGCCTCACCGCCACCGATACAGAGCGACGCGACACCGCGCCGCCCGCCGCGGGCACGCAGCGCGCCGATCAGCGTGACGATCAGCCGCGCGCCGGACGCGCCAATCGGATGCCCGAGCGCACAGGCGCCACCATGAACATTGACCTTGTCATGCGGCAAGTCGTGCTCGGTCATGGCCGCCATCGCCACCACGGCGAAGGCCTCGTTGATCTCGAACAGATCCACATCCGCGCTGCGCCAGCCCGTCTTGGCATAGAGCGAGGCGATCGCACCCACGGGCGCGGTGGTGAACCACTGCGGGGCCTGGGCGTGCGTGGCATGCGCGACCATCCGCGCCACTGGGGTGACGCCCAGCGCCCGGGCGGTTGATTCGCGCATCATCACCATCGCCGCAGCGCCATCCGAGATCGACGAGGAGGTCGCTGCGGTCACCGTGCCGTCCTTGCGAAACGCGGGCTTGAGCGTGGGAATCTTGTCGACGTTGGCCTTGAAGGGTTGCTCATCGCGAGCGATCTCGACCTCGCCCTTGCGACCAGCCACGGTCACCGGGGCAATCTCCCAGGAAAAGCCGCCATCGGTATTGGCGGCGACGGCGCGACGCGTCGACTCGATCGCGTAGGCGTCCTGCGCCTCGCGAGTAAATCCGTACTTGGCCGCGCAATCTTCGCCGAAATTGCCCATCGACTTGCCCCCCCCATTGGGCAACTTGTCATAGGCATCTTCCAGGCCGTCGAGCGCCATGTGATCAAAGAGCGTGCCGTGACCGTAGCGATAGCCGCCACGGCCCTTCAGCATCAGATAGGGGGCATTGCTCATGCTCTCCATGCCGCCGGCGATCACCACGCGCTGGCTGCCGGCCACGAGCAGGTCATGCGCCAGCATCGCCGCCTTCATGCCCGAGCCGCACACCTTGTTCAGCGTGGTGGCCCCGACCGACTGGGGCAAGCCCGCGCCCAGGGTGGCCTGCCGGGCCGGCGCCTGGCCCTGGCCAGCAGGCAGCACACAGCCCATGATCACTTCATCAATGGCATCGGGTGCAACACCGGCCCGCGCCACAGCAGCGCGCATCGCATGGGCGCCCAGCTGATGGGCGGCCAGGCCTGAGAGTTCGCCCATCATCGCGCCGATCGGCGTACGGGCCGCAGAAACAATCACCACAGGATCGGTCATGGTCATGCTCCAGTTGATTCGGGAAGGGGAAAGCGGTGGGCAAATCGAAGTGGGGTTGGATAGGGAAAGACATCCTCGAATTCGCCAGAACGAATCCTCGCCTGTCGATCACGCCAGAAGTCAGCGCGCAAGAGCTCGCCATGATGCGCCTCAAAGATCGCGCGAACCCTGGGGTTGCCCAACAGGAAGTGGCCAAATTCCTCGGGAAACACATCGTTGGCCGCCACGGCGTACCAGGGCTCGGCGGCCCACTCGTCCTCCGGGGTTCGGGGAGGCGGAATTTCGCGAAAGTTGCAGTCGGTCAGATAGGCAACTTCGTCGTAATCATAAAAAACCACACGGCCCTGTCGGGTCATGCCGAAATTCTTGTACAGCATGTCGCCCGGAAAGATGTTGGCCGCAACCATCTCGCGGATGGCATTGCCGTATTCGATGACAGCGGCCTCGAGGCGCTCATCGTCGACCCGATCCAGGTAGAGGTTGAGCGGCACCATCCGTCGCTCGATGTAGAGATGCCGGATCACGATCGCCTCGCCCTCGTCCTCGATCAGCGAGGGCGCGACCTCGCGTAATTCGGCCAGCAGCCTGGGATCGAAGCGATGCCGCGGGAACGGCACATTGGAATATTCCCAGGTGTCGGCCATACGGCCCACCCGATCATGCAGCTTCACCAGATGGTATTGCCGCTCGATGAATTCGCGGCTCATGTCCTTGTGCCGGCGATCCTTGATGATCTTGAAGACATACGGAAATGAGGGCAGGGTAAAAACCGCCATCACCAGACCCTTGATACCCGGGGCGATCACGAATCGATCGTGCGAATGGCGGAGATGATTGAGAAGATCGCGATAGAAGAGCGTCTTGCCTTGTTTGTGCAAACCCAGCATCGTGTAAAGCTCGGACTCGGGCTTGCTGGGCATCAGCGTACGCAAAAAACCGACATAGGCCGAGGGCACGTCCATGTCGACCATGAAATACGCACGCGAGAAATTGAACAGCGCCTCGATTCGCGATTCGCCGAGCAGCAGGGTATCGAGATGAAGCCGCCCCGCCCGATCACGCAGGATGGGCATCGCGAAGGGCGTGATCTCACCCTCTTCGATCAGCCGGCCGATCAGGTAGGCCGCCTTGTTTCGAAAAAAGAGCGTGCGTAGCACCTGAATCTGCCGATCGGCGGCAGGCTGATCGATGCCCTGAAAATGCTCATCGAGGACGGCAGCGGCGCAAGCGATATCGCGCTCGGCGTCCCGAAACGGGCACGCGAGACCCAGGTCGATCACCAGTGCGCGCAAGGCCGAATGCCAGCCCTGATCGAGCGGATAATAGACCCGCCACGAGGGCACATCTGCATCCAGGTATTCGGTGGATGCGGCCGGCCGCACAAAGATGAAGTCGTTATTGAAGTAGGTGCGATGCAGCAGTTTGGTGCTGACCGAATTGAAAAAAGTCTCGGCAAGCTCGGGCTGCCGATGACCTGCAAGGAGCGAGACGTAGGCGCGACGGACCTGTTGCCAGAGTTGTTCGCCCGAACGCTCATCACCCAGGTCGTGCTCGAGTTGCGTCACGACCTCACCGACACGCGCGTCGTAGAAGGCAATGCGCTCGCGCGCCAGCCGACGGATCGCATGCCAGTCCCCGGCCTCGAAACGCGCCTTGGCCTGCTGAGCGTTGTAGCGAAACAGCGCGTAGTGCCGGTCGAATCCGGCCAACATGGTCCGCGCAATCGCAACGCCCAATGCCGGCTCCCTATCGAGTCTCTGCGAACAGTTCGCGACCAATCAGCATCCGGCGAATCTCGGATGTCCCGGCGCCTATTTCATAAAGCTTGGCATCGCGCCAGAGGCGACCCACCGGGTAGTCGTTGATGTAGCCATTGCCGCCCAGGCACTGGATGGCCTCGCCCGCCATCCAGGTGGCACGCTCGGCGGCGTAGAGGATCGCCCCGGCTGCATCTTTCCTGAGGCTGCGGACATCGACCTGCCCCGCTCGGCTGCGGTCGCACTGGCGCCCCACCGCATACACATAGGCCCGACAGGCCATCATCGTCGTATAGAGATCAGCGAGCTTGCCCTGCATCAGCTGAAATTCACCGATCGGCTGACCGAATTGGTTGCGCTCATGAACATAAGGCACGACGACATCCATGGCCGCCTGCATGATGCCCAAGGGGCCACCCGACAGCACCGCGCGCTCGAAGTCGAGACCGCTCATCAGCACACGGACGCCGCCGCCGATCTCGCCGAGCACATGGTCGGCCGGGATTTCGCAATCGCGAAACACGAGTTCGCCCGTGTGGCTGCCACGCATGCCGAGCTTGTCGAGCTTTTGGGCGACCGAAAAGCCGGGCGCATCCTTGTCCACGAGAAAGGCCGTGATGCCGCGCGACCCGGCATCGGGATCGGTCTTGGCATAGATGATCAGTACATCGGCATCGGGCCCGTTGGTGATCCACATTTTCGTGCCGTTGAGAACCCAACGATCACCGCGACGCTCGGCGCGCAAACGCATCGAGACCACGTCGGAACCCGCATTGGGCTCGCTCATGGCCAGGGCGCCGATCAACCGGCCGGACACCAGACCGGGCAGGTAACGCTCGCGCTGGGCTGCGGAGCCGTTCCGAAAGATCTGGTTGACGCACAGATTGGAGTGCGCGCCATACGACAGCCCTACCGAAGCCGAGCCCCGCGAGATCTCTTCCATGGCCACGATGTGCGCCAGATAGCCGAGGTCGGTGCCGCCATAGTCTTCGGACACTGTCAGGCCCAGGACGCCGAGTGACCCCAGCTTTTCCCAGAGGTCCATTGGAAACTGGTCGCTGCGGTCGATCTGGGCGGCACGGGGCGCGATCTCGCGCGCGACGAATGCGCGGACCGCGTCTCGCAGGGCCTCCACGTCTTCGCCCAGATCAAATTGCAGGCCGGGAAGATCGATCATCGTCCTGTCTCCAGAGTTCAGGGCGCGCACGGGGCGACACGCGCCCCAATGCGCCAAAACCGGCAAACGCGCCCAGGCGACCGAACCGCCGCAAGGCCTGGTCGCCTGGCAGCAGGCGTCGGGCGTTCAATCATGGTCGAGGGCGTTCGATCCGTCAATTTGGGCCCCGATCAGAGCGACGGGGGAAATACGCCCAGGCGAGCCAGTTCGGCCTCGACCGCCTCCTCCCAGCCGCGGTTGGCCGCCGGACTCGCCGGGCTGGGATGAAGAATCTGGGCCACCTGCAAGGCGCCCCCGCGTTCGGCCAGCACCGGCGCAAGCGCCCGTTCAGCACAGACCCGTGCATAAGCGCCTACACCCAGAACCCAATCGGGCTCGAGCGCGCGGATGGCGGCGAGCAGATGGCGATCGCACGCAGCCTGCAGGGCCGCCGACTTCGTACGGGGCAAGCGGTCGGGCGTGAAATTCCGGCCCGAGGCCTCCAGAAAGACCAGGGGGCAGTAATTGAGCACGAAGCAGTGGTCGAAGAAACGGGGCGCCGCGCCGAACCGTCGGGCCGCCCAGCCCCACAATCGGCGACCGCTGACCTCGGAACGTGAGCAACCGAAGCCCTCGATCAGGCGGCGGGGATGCTGACTCGCTGGCCGGTCGATGACGGCGTCAATTCCCATCCAGTCGCGCACGGCGGCAACCTCACCGAACGGGACGCCCGTCTGCATCATGCCGAAAGGCCCGGGATTCATCCCAAGAAAAACGACTCGGCGAGTGGATGAAGCAAAGCGTTCGATGTACTGGCGGTGCGCGGCCCAGGCATAGCGCAGCGGATCATAGACATGCGTGACCGGGGGATCGAAATCCAGTCCAGCCAGTTCGGTCGAGAGCCGCTCTGCAGCCTCGACCAGCGTCCGCGAGACACCCGCCTCCAGGGCAGTGACTGACGCCGTCATTGCGGCCGTGGCGTACGCTCGCGCGCTGCGGCCATTACCAGACCCATCCCAATCCCCAAGGTGACCATTGCCGTCCCTCCGTAAGACATCAGCGGCAAGGGCACGCCCACCACGGGCAACACCCCCGAAACCATGCCGATATTGACAAAGGCATAGATGAAAAAGACCAGCCCGAGCGCGCCGGCGAGCAAGCGGTGAAAAAGCCCCGATGCGCCGGCCGCGATGGCGAGGCAACGCAACACGATGGCCAGGTACAGTCCGATCAGCAGCAGATTGCCCATCAGGCCGAATTCCTCGGAATACACGGCCAGAATGAAATCCGTGGTGCGCTCGGGGACAAAGTCGAGATGGGTTTGCGTGCCATGCAGCCAGCCCTTGCCCCAGAGCCCCCCCGAGCCGATGGCAATCGTCGACTGGATGATATGAAAGCCTGATCCCAGCGGGTCGGAGGTGGGATCAAGAAAGGTCAACACCCGCTGGCGCTGATAGTCGTGCATCAACCAGTTCCAGAAAATCGGGGCCGCGGCCAGTGCGGCCGCGCCGATCGCGGCGATCGGACGCCAGCCCAGTCCCGCAAGAAAGATCACGAAGACCCCGCTCATCCCAACCAGGACCGCTGTCCCCAGGTCTGGCTGACGCAAGATCAGCACCACGGGGACGGCCAGCACGGCGCCCGCCAGAATGAAGTCCAGGCCACCCAGCACGCGCCCACGGTGCTGGAAGTACCAGGCCAGCATCAAGGGGGTCGCAATCTTCAGGATTTCCGAGGGCTGGATCCGGATCAGTCCAAACACACTGAGCCAGCGGCGGGCACCCTTGGACACATCGCCAAAGAGATCAACGGCAACGAGCAGCACGACTCCGAATGCAAATAGCGGCAGTGCAGCGCGCAAGAGCCACGCCCGAGGGATCACGGCCACCGCCCACATGACTCCAAGTGCCAGCAACAGATTGCGCGCATGCGCCTCAAGCCGCCCCGGAAATTCGTTGGCCGCCGAATACATGGTGACCAGGCTGAGCAAGGCCACTGCGCAGAGGAGGATCAGCAGCATGGGGTCGAACACAAAAACCCAGGGCCGCATGCGCGCAAGCACCGAGCGCTGGGGCTGGATCGCGGTGGCAGCGGCTCCCGTCTGCGGCAGGGGGCGGCTGAGACTCAAGGTCGCGGCTCCCCGCCTGGACGCGGCTCGCTTTCGGGCTGGGCAGCGCCGAGATCCTCGGGGCCGATCGTCTCGGGAACGTCCCGCATCTCCGCCTCGTCGAGCGTGACGGGTAGCCGCAAGGCCGCCTGCTCGGCGGGCAGCCGACCCAGCAAATAAAAGTCCAGCAGTGCCCGGGCAATGGGTGCAGCGGCCTGAGCGCCAAAACCGCCATTTTCGACGATCACTGCCAGGGCGATACGAGGCGCTTGCACCGGTGCGAACGCGACATAGAGCGAGTGGTCACGGTGGCGGGCCGCGACCTTCTTCACGTCGTAGCGTTCATTCTGACGGATGCCGATCACCTGGCTGGTGCCGGTCTTGCCCGCGACCGAATACTCGACCCCGGCAAAGACGGCCCGACTGGTGCCAAACCGATTCACGTCGATCAGCGCCCGATTGACCAGCTTCAGGTGCTCGGGCTTGAGCCCCAGATCGGTCGCCGCCTGCTTGGGCAGAACCGTCGGCTCCGGGGCACCGGCAGGCTGAATCGCGCGCACCAGATGCGGGCGCATCATGCGCCCTCCCTGGGCCAGAGCCGCCGTCGCCCGGGCCAGCTGCAGCATCGTGAAGGCGTTGTAGCCCTGACCGATTCCCACCGAAGGCGTCTCGCCCGGCAACCAGCGCTTGCCATACCGTCGGTACTTCCATTCGCTTGACGGCAGGATACCCGTGACCTCGTGATCGAGATCGATACCGGTCCGCTGCCCGAAGCCCCAGGGCGAAATCAACCGGTGCAGGCGATCGACCCCCATATCGTAGGCCAGCTTGTAGTAGTAGGTGTCGCTCGAAACAACGATCGACTTGAAGAGATCGACCGTTCCGTGCCCGCCTGGCCAGGAGTCACGAAACCGGTGCTCGCCGAGCTGGAAGTAGCCCGGATCGGGAAACGAATCGCCCGGTCTTCGAAACCCTGATTCGAGCGCTGCAAGGGCCACAAAAGGCTTGTAGGTCGAACCGGGTGGGTAGGCCCCGCGCAAGGCCCGATTCAGGAGCGGTGTGTCCGGGTCTTCGTTGAGCGACTGCCAGGTCGTGGTATCGATTCCATCGACGAACAGGTTGGGATCAAAGCCCGGCGCCGACACCATTGCGAGCACCTCGCCGGTCTCCGGTTCGATTGCCACCAGCGCACCGCGGCGTCCGGCATAGAGCGCCTCGGCCAGGGCCTGCAAGCGCGAATCGATCGTCAGATGCAGGCTCGCCCCACCGGTCGGCTCGACCCGGGAAACGGTACGGACCACCTTGCCCAGCGCCGACACCTCGACCTCCTCATAGCCGGGGCGCCCCTGAAGCACGGTCTCGTAGGATTTTTCGATGCCGATCTTGCCAATGTGCGACGTGCCGGCATAACGCGAACCCAACTCGGCGCGTTCGATATCGCGCAGGTCTTTCTGGGCAATGCGACCGATATGCCCGATGACATGGGCAGCCAGTTCGCCCTGCGGGTAGCTGCGAAAAAGGCGCGCCCGTAATTCGACGCCCGGCAAGCGGTAGCGCTGTGCAGCGATCCGCGCGACTTCGGTTTCAGTCAGGCGAGTCTTGAGGGGCAAGGGCTCCAGGCGACGGGAATCTTCAACCAGCCTCTTGAACCGGGCAATGTCGCGCGGCGTAATCTCGACCAGCCCAGCGAGGTCAGCCACAGTTTGCTCGATCCGGCGAAAGCGCGAGGGGGCAATCTCGAGCGTGTGGTGCGCGATGTTTTCGGCAAGCAGAACGCCCTTTCGGTCGTAAATCAGGCCCCGGGTGGGCGCGACGGGCAAAAGCGCCAGACGGTTGTTCTCGGCCTGGGTCTGGAACTCTTCGTGACGTAGCCATTGCAACTGGGCCAACCGACCCAGCAGGACCCCACCCGCCAACAGAACCGCCACCGCGCAGACCAGCAGACGCGTGCGAACCCGGCGCTCTTCCGAACCAGGCTTGCGAGTGGGCAGCGTCTCGGGCATCGCAGTCAGAGTGGACGGGTCTCGTCGCGCTCGAGCGCACGGCGCTGGGGCGCCGTCAGCATCCGCTCGATCAAGGGCCACAGCAGACCCGCAGACAGACTGGGTAAAAAGTAGTGCAAGCCCGGGAACGCGTCACCGGCCGCCATGCGGATGATCAGGTTGCAGGCCTGAGCCAACAGAAAGAGGGGCAACAGGTGGAGCATGCGACCCGGCAGCCCAAACCAGGGCAGACGTCGATGCAGGCTGATCGCGCCGTAGGCGAGCAGGCTGTAGGCCAGTGCATGCTGACCCAGCAAAGCTGCCGCATGAACATCCATCAAGAGTCCAAAGCAGAATCCGACACCGATCCCTACCAGCCGGGGCTGAGATAGGCTCCAGAAAACCAGGACCATGGCGACAAAGTCAGGCACCGGCCAATGCGCACCCCAGGGCAGAAGATTGAGCAAGAAGGCCACGCCGAAACTGAAGGCGATGAACCCCCGATTGGCGGGCAGCAGAACGTCCTCACGGCGACCGTTCATCGACCCGCCCCCCGACCTGGGGCCCGTCGCCCGTCATCGGTCTCGGGCGGGAGCATCGGGTCGCGCCGGGGCTCCTGAAGAATCAGCAACATGCGCGTGCGCTCGATCGCTGCAGCCGGCTCGACCCGCGCGAGCGTAAACGACGCACGCCGCCGATCGACCGAGCTGACGCGCCCGACGGGCAGCCCCGGTGGGAAAACACCGTCAAGGCCCGAGGTCACAACCGGGTCACCCTCCTGAATATCAATGGCCGCCGGCAGGTAGCGCAATTCGAGGGCCCCGGCCCGTCCGGTCCCGTAGGCAAGCGCCCGGCTCCCATTGCGACGCAATTCGACCGAGAGCGTCTGGTTGCGGTCGGTCAGCAGCGTGACCTCAGCGGCAAGCGGTAACACACGCGAAACCTGACCCAGTACCCCATCCGCGTCCAGAACGGGTTGGCCTGCCTGAACGCCGTGCTGTTGCCCCCGGTCGACCATCAAGCGGCGCGTGAAGGGGTCACGGGTCTCGTAAAGCACCTCTGCGACCACCGACGCGCCGACCCCGCGCTCACGCATGCCCAGGAGGCGCCGCAGCTGGGCGTTCTCCAAGGCAATATGCGAGGCTTGCTGCATCAGCCGCGCCGCCGCGGTCTCCCGGTGACGCAGTCGCTCGACCTCCTCGGTCAGCTGACGCACCTCGCTCAGATGCAGGGCGAGGCCCGAACCCAGGTCACGCGGCGCGAGCAGCACCCGCTGCACCGGAAACAGCACGGTCCCGATGGTCTGACGCACAGCGGCCAGCGCCGCATAGCGCGTATCGAGCACCAGCAGCACAATCGCGGCGACGGCAAACAGGGCCAGCCTGACGTCAGCCGACAAGCCCTGGCGGAAAAATGGCGGCGGTGAACGGTCCATCGCTTCAATGGTCCGGCAGGAGAAGCGTGCACCGGCAGGCGGCCGGCGCACGAACGGGGAACTATTCGTTCGTGAAGATCAGGAGCTGCTTTTCGATGCGCTCGAGTGCCATGCCACACCCCCGAACCACACAGGTGAGGGGGTCCTCGGCGATCAGTACGGGCAGCCCGGTCTCCTCGATCAGCAGACGGTCAAGATCGCGGAGCAGGGCGCCACCGCCGGTAATCATGATGCCACGCTCGGTGATGTCTGCGCCCAGTTCGGGAGGGGTTTGCTCGAGCGCGATCTTGACCGACGAGACGATCTGGTTGAGCGGATCGGTCAGTGCCTCCAGGATCTCGTTGGATGAGACGGTGAAACTGCGCGGAATGCCCTCGGAGAGGTTACGTCCCTTGACTTCCATCTCACGGACTTCGGAACCCGGAAAGGCGGACCCGATCGTCTTCTTGATCATTTCGGCAGTGGGCTCACCGATCAGCATGCCGTAATTGCGGCGGATGTAGTTGATGATCGCCTCATCGAACTTGTCGCCGCCCACCCGGACCGAGCCCTTGTAAACCATGCCGCCCAGGGAAATGACCCCGACTTCGGTGGTGCCGCCGCCAATGTCGACGACCATGGAACCCGAGGGCTCGGACACCGGCAAGCCCGCGCCAATCGCCGCCGCCATTGGCTCTTCGATCAGGTAGACCTGCGAGGCGCCCGCACCGAGCGCCGATTCGCGGATCGCCCGGCGCTCGACCTGGGTCGAACCACAAGGCACGCAGATGATGATCCGCGGACTGGGCGAAAACAGGCGGGATTCGTGCACCATGCGGATGAACTGCTTCAACATCTGCTCGGTGACCGTGAAGTCGGCGATCACGCCGTCCTTCATGGGGCGAATAGCCTCGATGCTGCCCGGGACCTTGCCCAGCATCTGCTTGGCTTCCTGACCGACCGCAGCAATCGTGCGCTTGCCGCTGGGACCGCCTTCCTGGCGGATCGCAACCACGGACGGTTCGTCCAGCACAATGCCCTTGCCGCGCACATAAATGAGCGTATTGGCCGTGCCGAGGTCGATGGCAAGATCGTTTGAAAAGTATTTTCTTAGGAACCCGAACATAGGTCTGGTCCGTCCAGGGTCAGGAGGGTGCGCTGCGAGAGGCGCCGGCACCACGCCGGGTCGCCCGATCGAGATCGTCAGGCAGGCCGTGACGCATCGTCGAAAGCAGCTGATGATACCGTATAATCTTCCCCTCTCCGACGCCGCCCGGGTTCATTTTCAGGAACACGGCGCGCGCCGGATTCGCACGCCGGGGCCGGCGCCAAACCGCGACACCCGGCCCGCCCACTTCCCCACGACATTCCGCCCGATCCCATGCCTGAACTGACCGCACAGGACATCGATCGCCTTGCAACGCTCGCCCGCATCGAGATCGATGCGCCGTCCACGCAGGCGCTGCTCCACGACCTCCGCACCACGCTCGAATTGATCGACCAGCTGCAATCGGTCGATACGCGCGGCGTTGAGCCGATGACCCACCCGGGCGATACGGTATTGCGACTGCGTGACGATCAGGTCACCGAGTCCGACCAGCGCGAGCGCCTGCAGCGCGGCGCGCCCGCTGTCGAGGCGGGGCTCTACCTCGTCCCCAGGGTGATCGAATGAGTGGCGCACCACGGTTCGAGCAGCGCTCAGTCGCCGAGCTGTCGACGCTGCTTCACACCGGCGCCGTCAGCGCCGAAACGCTCGCGTCCTACTTTCTGGAGCGGATCAGCCGGGATCGATGTAATGCCTTCATCGACGTGCAACCCGAGCGCACCCTCGAAGCAGCCCGCGAAGCCGATCGGCGACTGGCGCAGGGCGAGCGGGGTGCGCTGCTGGGCATACCCATTGCCCACAAGGACATCTTTGTGACCCGGGGCTGGCGATCCACCGCCGGCTCACGGATGCTGGCCGATTACGTGAGTCCCTTCGATGCCACGGTGGTCGATCGGATTGCACAAGCGGGCGGCGTTTGCGTTGGCAAGACCAACTGCGACGAGTTTGCAATGGGAAGCGCCAACGAGAACTCCCATTTTGGCGTCGTCCGTAACCCCTGGGACCTTTCGGCGATACCGGGTGGATCGTCCGGGGGCTCCGCCGCGGCAGTCGCTGCGGGGCTGGCGCCCCTCGCCACGGGGACCGACACCGGCGGTTCCGTGCGGCAACCTGCGGCCATGTGCGGGCTCACCGGGATCAAACCGACCTATGGCCGGGTGTCCCGCTACGGCATGATCGCCTACGCATCCAGTCTCGACCAGGGCGGCGCGATGGGGCGAAGCGCGCACGATTGCGCAATCCTCTTGTCGGCGATGGCGGGATTCGACCCGCGCGATGCCACCAGCCTGCAGCAACCCGAAGAAGACTTCGGTCGGCTGCTGGGTCGGCCGATCGAGGGGCTTCGCATCGGGCTGCCCAGGGAATTCTTCGGCGAGGGCCTGGCCGCCGATGTCCGGACTGCGCTGGATGCAGCCTTGGCACGGCTCAAGGACCAGGGGGCCGAACTCATCGAAATATCACTGCCCCGGGCTGCGCTGGCGATTCCGGCCTACTACGTGATTGCGCCCGCCGAAGCATCGAGCAACCTCAGTCGCTTTGACGGCGTACGCTACGGCCACCGGGCCGCGGGCAGCGGCGACCTCAACCAGCTGTACCGACGCACCCGGGCCGAAGGTTTTGGCGCTGAAGTCAAGCGACGCATCCTGATCGGCACCTACGTCCTCTCGCATGGCTACTACGATGCGTACTATCTGAAGGCCCAGCGTCTGCGTCGACTGATCGCCGAAGACTTCCAGTCGGCTCTCCAGCAGGTCGATCTGATCGCAGGACCGGTGGCGCCCTCGGTCGCCTGGGATCTCGGCAGCCAGATCGATGACCCGGTTGCCAACTATCTGGCCGATGTTTACACCCTGCCTGCCTCGCTGGCGGGTTTACCGGGGCTCTCGATGCCGGTGGGTTTCGGTCGTCAGGGACGTCCGGTCGGTCTGCAACTGATCGGCCAATATCTGGACGAGGCCCGCCTGCTGCAGGTTGCGCATCACTATCAGGGGCAGACAGGCTGGCACCTCGAACGCGCGCCGGAGTCCCAGTGAGTATTCACTCACTTCGCCGCTTTTTTCTGTTCGGTCTGGTTCTGGCCTCGGTGGCCGGTTGCACCGTTCCGAGCCCGCTCCGCCCGATTGCCGAGCAGACGGTCAGCTTGAGTGGTCGCTGCGAAGGCACCGGGCAAACGGGTGTGCGCGAATCCTCGGCGCTGACCGTCACCGCCAACACCGTTCGCGCCCTGTCCTGGCAGGTCGACGGCGGCCAGAGGGGCCAATGCCGGTTTGATCTGGCCGATTTTCGGCAAACCCGATCGCGACCCCATATCGAACTCGCCGCTCGCAGCGGAACAGGCTGCCGCCTGATGATCTGGCGCGATCCCCGACACATTACGCTGAGCCATGCCGGATGCGAGCGCCAGTGTCCGTCCGGACTGCTGGCCGATGCCTTGCCAGTGATCTTCGATCCCGTAAGCGGCGGCTGCGCGGCCAGCTGAGCCGCGCTCGACTCGCCATCGCCCCGTAGAGCTACACACCATGAGCGAACACCTTGATTCATCGAGATTTCTGATCAACCGGGCGGGTCGGTCCTGGGAGGTCGTGATCGGGCTCGAGACCCACGTGCAGTTGGCCACCCGGTCGAAGATGTTCTCGGGCGCTTCGACCGCATTTGGCGCAGCCCCCAACACGCAGGCCTGCGCAGTGGATCTCGCCTTGCCGGGCGTGCTGCCGGTGGCCAACCGGGCCGCTGTCGAGTGCGCCATCCGCTTCGGGCTGGCGATCGGCGCGCAGATCGCGCCGCGCTCGATCTTTGCCCGCAAGAACTATTTCTACCCGGATCTACCCAAGGGCTATCAGATCAGCCAGTACGAGATTCCGGTGGTGGCCGGGGGCAGCATCGCCGTCGCCTGGGCGCACGAGGGCGAACATTTCGAAACGCGCGTCGCACTCACCCGGGCGCACCTCGAGGAAGACGCAGGCAAGTCCTTGCACGAAGATTTTCATGGCCTCTCGGGCATCGACCTCAATCGCGCGGGCACCCCGCTCCTGGAGATCGTGACCGAGCCGGACATGCGCTCGGCGCGCGAGGCCGTCGCCTACGCCCGCGCACTCCACGGGCTGGTGGTCTGGCTGGGCATTTGCGATGGCAACATGCAGGAAGGCTCGTTTCGCTGTGACGCCAATGTCTCGGTCCGGCTGGCCGGTGCGCAACAACTGGGTACCCGTTGCGAAATCAAGAACCTCAACTCCTTCCGGTTTCTCGAACGGGCGATCGACCATGAGGTTCGCCGGCAGATCGACCTGATCGACGAGGGCGGACGGGTCGTTCAGGAAACCCGGCTCTATGACCCCGACCGGGACGAAACCCGATCGATGCGCAGCAAGGAAGACGCCCACGACTATCGCTACTTTCCTGACCCGGACCTGCCGCCGCTGACCATTGATCAGGAGTGGGTCGACACGGTCGCGGGCGGGCTGCCCGAGCTTCCCCAGACGCGCCGAGCCCGTTACGTCGGTGAATACGCCCTATCGGCCTATGACTCCACGACGCTTACAGCCAGCCGTTCCATCTCGGATTACTTCGAGGCGGTCCTGGCAAGCTTCGGCACCGCGCCCAGCGCTGCACAAGCCAAGGCTGCCGCCAACTGGGTGATGGTCGAACTGGCCGCCGCGCTGAAC
>Ga0172372_10007474_pt1 | contig 14655 bp, 13 predicted proteins | sample LakKiv5m_2_FD_114544 | JGI IMG/M metagenome (GOLD analysis project Ga0172372, IMG submission 114544) | Freshwater microbial communities from Kabuno Bay, South-Kivu, Congo - kab_092012_9.5m | ecosystem: Environmental > Aquatic > Freshwater > Lake | place: Democratic Republic of the Congo...
AGGAGCCGCCCATGTCGCATTCATCCGAGTCATCGTCCGCCCTGTTGAGAGGGGCGGCACCGTCCAACCGTCCCCTGCGAGGCGCGCTTGCAGGGTTCGGGTTCATCGGAGAGCGCGCTCACTTGCCCGCACTCTTCATGGCGCGTGATGATATCCAGCTGACCGCGATCATCGATCCTTGCGAATCGCGGCGCCGCAAAGCGCGCCTTCTCCGGCCGGAGGTGCCGGTGTTTCCCGGTTTCGAGGAATTTCATGCTTCACCGGAGTCCGAACAGACGGATTTCATGGACATCTGCAGCCCCTCGGCCCTGCATGGGGAGCAGGCCCGCCGGGCCCTCGAACATGGATATCATGTCCTTTGCGAAAAGCCCCTTGTGCTCGATCGTCCTCAGGCCGAGCGGCTCCGCGAAGCCGCACTGCGGTCCGGGAAAACTCTGATGCCCGTTCACAATTACCGCCACTCTCCGGTGCTGCGGCGAGTGGGCGAACTGCTTCGGGAAGGTGCGATCGGGATGTTGAGAAGGGTGCATCTCGAAGTCCATCGTCCCACCCATGCACGCGGGGTCGCCGAATGGGATCCGCATTGGCGACGCACGCTTCAATGGAGCGGAGGAGGGGTCTCGGTCGATCATGGTGCGCACGCACTCTACCTGCTCTGCAATTGGTTCAACCTGCTTCCGCTTCGCGTTCAGGGCGAGCTGCGAAGTTTCGGGCCGGAGCTGCGCGGCTGGCAGGGAACCGAGGAGGAGGCGTATATCGAGGCGCTGTTTCCGGTCGATGGCATGGCCCGGGTTTCCCTGAGCTGGCGCTCCTCCGCCCGGAGGATCCGGGCATCGCTCACCGGGGAGAGCGGCTCGATTTTCCTCGATGACAGCAGGATTGATATCTGCGGGGGTTCCCCGGACCGGGGCGGCCTGCAGGAGCTTCGGACCGAGGAGCACGAGTCCCACTGGAACGATGCGAGCCATGCAGCCTGGCTCCGGGGGGTCGGGTCGGAATTCCTGACGGCGATCGCCATGGGGGATGTGCTGCCACGCCAGACCGAGATCGCCTTGCAGCTCGCCGGCATCCACGAAGATATTTGTTCGCAGAACCAAAGGCTGCGAGCCGGCACGCACCTCCGGAGGAAGGGGCAAACCCCGGTCCTGCCGGGACGGGGGCTGGTTCGCAAGCTGTCGCAGGGGAACCAAGAGGGGGTAGCATGAGTCACTTTGATCATTCAATTCATGCCGGCGCGGCCGGACGGCCCGCCAGGCTGGGTGTGCTCATACCGGGAATGGGAGCGGTGGCCACCACCTTCATGGCGGGAGTGGAAGCGATCCGCACCGGGCGGGGTGCGGCGGTGGGTTCGTTGACCCAACTGGGGTGCATATCATCCGAGGGGCGGTCCCGGCGGGTCTCCGAAGTACTGTCCCTGGCCGGACTCGAGGATCTGGTTTTCGGCGGCTGGGACATTTTCGAGGAGTCCGCCCTGGAGAGCGCGAGACGCTCCCGGGTGCTTGAATCCTCGGAGTTGGAGCGCCTGGCCCCGTTTCTGGATCGGATCGTTCCCATGCCGGGAGCCTTCGATCGGCGCTTTGTGCGCAATCTGAACGGCAATCATGTGATATCCGAAGCATCGCTCCGGAGCCGAGTGGAACGCCTGCGGGAAGATATCCGGCGTTTCGCGCTCAATAATCAGTGCGATCGTCTGGTGATGATCTGGTGCGGATCCACGGAGGTTCACACGCCCGAGGCGGAGATCCATCGGACGCTTGCCGACTTCGAGGCAGCCTTGGATCGGGATGATGCGGGGATTGCGCCCTCTCAGTTGTATCTTTACGCGGCTCTCCTCGAGGGCGTTCCTTATATCAATGGAGCCCCCAATCCCGGCGTCGAGTTCCGGTGTTTTCAGGAACTCGCTCTTCGGCAGCGCGTGCCCACCGCCGGGAGCGACTTCAAGACGGGGCAGACCTTTCTCAAGACCGTGATCGCACCGGCCCTCAAGACCCGGCAGCTCGGAGTGCGGGGCTGGTACAGTACCAATATCCTGGGCAACCGGGATGGCGAAGTCTTGGATGATCCCGGCTCTTTCCGTTCCAAGGAAGTGACCAAGGCGGGAGTTCTTTCCGGAATCCTGTCGGCGCAGGATTACCCGGATCTCTACTCGGACCTCAGTCACGTCGTGCGAATCAACTACTATCCGCCCCGGGGCGACAACAAGGAGGGCTGGGACAATATCGATCTCTTCGGTTGGCTGGGTTATCCGATGCAGCTCAAGATCAATTTTCTATGCCGCGACTCGATCCTGGCCGCCCCCCTTGTTCTGGATTTGGTGCTGCTGGCTGATCTGGCGGCGCGAAGCGGGCGTTCGGGTCTGCAGTCGTGGCTCTCCTATTTCTTCAAGTCGCCTGCCGTTCCAGGAGGTGAGCGAGTGGAGCATGATCTCGGACTGCAATGGCTCAGGCTCGAGGACGAAATCAGACGGCTTGCGCTCCCGGAGCGAAGCGCACCGGTCATCCGCGTGCAGGAGCGCTCCGCAGGAGAAGGGTTGCATGTTTGAAGGGCTCATGCGTTCGCAGGTCGAGGCTGGCCGTGATGACGGAGGTTCGAGCCGGCTGCTCGAGAAGCGGCTGACCGCGGAAGGATTGGACCGCGGCGGGGTTCCGTTCCGCCTGGTTCTGTTCTTTCTGAGGGGAGCCGGGCCATTGGCCCGCCTGCTGGCGCGCAAGCGGGTGCCGCCCGACCTGATATCGATATCATCGGTCCTTTTCGCGGGGGGGACCGGTTTCTTTCTGGGAAGGGGAGAAACTCCGCCCGCCGCCCTCTTGTTCCTGGGTTCCGGTCTTTGCGATATGCTCGATGGCTGGGTGGCGCGGCTTCGCGGAGTCGCCTCCCGTCAGGGCGAAGTTCTGGATGCGCTCTGTGACCGATTCTCCGAAGCCCTGGTTTACGGTGCGTTTCTCGTGCTTTTTCTTCGGAGCGCTCCGGGAGTGATATCGGGATTCGGGGCCTTCTCCTCGCTGCTTGGCTGGTTCGGCTCTTTTCTCATGTCGTATGCCTCCGCCCTCACCGAAGCGGCGCCGCCCGATGCCAGACGGTTGGTGTCCCGGGGGGTGATGCGGCGGGGGGAACGGGCGGTCCTGCTTTTGGCAGCCATCCTGTTGTGGCGGGTGGAACCACGCATCTCGGCGCTGGTCCTTTTCTTTCAGGGCGGAGTGGCGGGAGTTTCCGCCATTCAGCGGATGCATCAACTGAGAGCAGCCTATCGCAGCCGGGAGGCGCTCGAACCGAAGTCCCTTCCGCTGCGGGCTCCATTCGACCTTTTGGAGACCGAGCGCCGGATGCTTGCACCCGGCATTCAGCGTCTGGCGATGGATTCCGGTATCGTACTCAAGTCCGGGGTGTCGTCGCTGCTCCGGGATGAGAGCGGCGCTGAATATATCGACTGGGTGGCGGGGATGGGGGTCGCCTCGCTCGGCCACTCCGATCCTCGATGGAGCGAGGCTCTCTCCCGGCAGGCCGGGCTTGCGGCAGTGGGGAGTTTCACCACCCGCGTCCGCGTGAACTACCTCGAGCGGATCCGCGATCGCGCACCTGCGGGCCTGGACCTGCTGCAGCTCTACTCGGGAGGCGCGGAGGCCGTCGAGAGTGCGATTCGACTCGTTCAGGAGGCTCGGGGTCGGCGCAGGATTGCGCATTTTTCCGGGAGTTTTCACGGTAAAACTCGCGGCGCCCTTTCGGTGATGGGCAGTGCGTGGAAAAAAACCTGGGGTCCCTACGAAGATCTGGGGCCCTTGGAGCTGCCATTTCCGGATTGCACGAGGTGCCCTCTGGGGTTGGCGCCCCGGAACTGTCAACAGGCTTGTTTCGAGCAGGTGGAATCCATGCTGGCGGAAGCTTGCGACGAAGTCGCCGCCGTGATCTTCGAGCCGATACAGGGGACGGCGGGGAATCTCATTCCCCCTGCCGGTTTTTGGGGTCGCCTCGCCCGGAGCTGCCGCACGCACGGGATCTTGATGATCGCGGATGAAATGATCACGGGTTTCGGGCGCACCGGGCGTTTCTGGGCGATCGACCACTCCGATATCCAGCCTGATATTGTTCTGGCAGGCAAGGGGATGGCAGGAGGGTATCCCGTATCCGCGGTCTTTCTTTCCGCCGGGCTCGCCCGGGGGGCATCCCGTTGGTCGGCAGTTTCGGGTTCCTCGAGCAGTTATGGCGGAAATCCCCTGGCCTGCGCGGCCGCACTGGCCACGCTGGATATCATCGAGGCGGACGGTCTGGTGCGAAATTCGGAGGTCCAGGGGGCCCTGTTTTTGGATCTGCTGCGCGATCTGCAGGGGCGCTGGCGGGATGTGATATCGGATGTGCGCGGAATCGGGCTTCTGATCGGCATCGATCTCACGGACGATATCGACGAATCGCTGCGCCAGTCACTGTTCAGGGAGGCGCTCGGGCAGGGATTGCTCACGTTGGCGTTTTCACCGCGAATCCGGATCAATCCGCCTCTTTGCATCACCGAAACGGAGGTTCGGGAATCCGTTCGTCGATTCGAACGGGCGCTCGAGCGAGCCCTGCGGGAAGGCGTCCGCGCGAGCGAGCGTCGAGTCAATCTTTCGAGTGTTTCCGGTCTTCAAACAGTTTCTTGAATGCGCCGTAGCCTTCCTTTTCGAGGTCCTCGGCCGGAATGAAACGGAGCGATGCGGAATTGATGCAGTAGCGCAAGCCTTCGGGACCGGGGCCGTCTGGAAAAACATGACCGAGGTGCGAGTTGGATTTTCCGGAGCGCACTTCGGTGCGGACCATCCCGTGCGAGGAGTCCTTGAGCTCGCGGACCGCCGCAACCCCCATGGGCCGGGTGAAGCTCGGCCAGCCGGTGCCGGAGTCGAATTTGTCGAGCGACGAGAAGAGTGCTTCGCCTGATATGCGGTCAACATAGATGCCAGGTCGTTTGTTGTTCCAGTATTCGTTGCGGAAAGGCATCTCGGTGCCGTTTTCCCGCATCACCCGATATTGTTCGGGCGTGAGCAGCTTTCGGAGTTCCGCGTCGGATTCCGGAAGTTTGCATTCGATCGCCGGAGGCGGGGTGGAAGGGTCTGTCATGTTTTTGGCTCCCTCGGGCTCCAAGTCTGTCTTTTTTCAAGCTCAAGCGCAATCCCGCCGATGAGGCTGTGAGAATCGGAGTCTGCGGCCTTGATGCGCGTTCCCGGTTCGGAAACCGAGGGTATGAACTTGGATAAACGCAGGCTGGAGCAGAGGGGTTCCAAGGGGTGGCGCCACAAGCGTGCGTTTGTCCCGCTGATGGCCTTCGGACTCGCCTTCGGCACCGACAATAGCGGGTGGGCGGGTTCCGAGGAACCGCCAAGCCCGCCTGCCGATGCGGTCCCGCAGGTTATCTCCGGAGCCGCTGCAGTTGCGCCCGGATCGCCGCAGGAGTTCTTTGAATCGGTAAAAGGCCTGGTTTTCCCGCTTAAAACCGCACTGGGACCCGGGGAGCCCAAGCGCAGTTACGGGACTGCTTTCGTGGTGGATTCTTCGGGCATTCTGGCCACCAATTTTCATGTCGTTTCCGACGTGGTTTCGGACCCGGACAAATATAATCTCTATCTTGAAGTGCCATCGGCGGACCCGGGGGGGGCAACCGCGCATCTGGGTGCGGAAATCATCGCCTTGGATATCGTTCATGATCTGGCGCTCGTCAAAGTGGAGCGGCAATTCGGTGGCGCGTTCAAGCTCGCTTCCGAGGATGATCCGATTCCCTCCTCCGCCGAGCGGGTCTGGTCGCTCGGCAAGCCGCTCGATCTCGCCATGGCCCTCGTCGAGGGCAACTTCAATGGCGAAATCCGGATGGGCGACTACTCCAAATTCTTTCTCTCGACCCCCATCAATCAAGGGATGAGCGGCGGACCGACCGTCGACACCCACGGGGTGGTCCGGGGAGTCAACTTTGCCATTCTGACCAAGACGCAGAATGTGTCCTTTGCCGTGCCCGGTCGTCACCTGACCCGGCTCTTGGCCGCGCAGCGGGCGGGAGAATTCCGGAATCCCGAACAGACTCCGCCCGGCCCCACGCAGCGCAAGGCGCTCTACCGCAGCTGGATTGCAAAGCAGGTTGCGTCCGCCGGAGCCCGACTGGTCGATGATATTACCGGACGCGCGGGAACGGACGGCGAGAAACAGCAGATCAGAGCGGGGGCGATCCGCCTTGCCGAACTTCCCGGTCGACTCAAGTGCTGGCAGGATCGCTTCGACCGCGTCGGCCTCGGCAAGCGCCCCGAAAAACTCGAGATCGGAGAGGGGGATGGTGCCGAGAGCGAAGGTCGGACCCAGGACGGACTCAGCATGACACTCACATCCTGCGATACCGGTTTTTCGGTTGATATCAGCAAGGGGCGCGAAGTGGGAGACCTCCGGTTCGGAGTGCTTTCCCTCAAGTCCACGCAGCCCGTCGTCACGCCCCGGGATTGGAAACTTCTGGGCGGGCGTCTGGGAGAGTCTTCCACCGTGCTGTTTGACGGGCTCCTCGAAAAACGGGAAGGCCTGCTCGGTCGCGGCGCGGGCGGAGTGATGAAAACGTGCCGGAGAACTCCGGTGAAAAATTCAAGCGGGTTGGACCTCGATCTCGGCTTCTGCATCGCCAAACAGGCGAGGTTTCCCGAGTTGCTGGATGCGGCGATACGTATCAGCGGCGGCCTGCTTTCCGGCGAGGCCTTTGCCATCGTGGTGCAGGCGCGAGGCTTCGCGCTCGAGGATCTCCAGCGTCTGAGCGCTTCCTTGCTCGAGGGGTTGCGCTCCGACGAGGGGGCGGCGCCGAGACAGCCCGCATCGGCCGAAGCCGGAGGCGAACCATGAGTCAACGCGAGCAGAATTTTCAGATCCGACTTCGAATCAATCGTCCGGGCTTGTCATCGATCGAGCGGATGATCTCGACGATTCCGTGCCGGATCGGGCGGGGACCCGAGAATGATATCGATCTCGGGGACGGCAGCGTTTCTTCCAATCATGCCATCCTGGAGTGGGATTCGGTCACGATGCGGTTTACTTTGCGGGACATGGGAAGTCGGAATGGAATCCGCAGGGCCGCGAACGGCGAGGTCCTGAAGGGCGCCTCCCTGCGGCTCGAGCCCGGCAAGGAGAGCTTTGTCCTGGGCGCGGTATCCATCGAGATTGATATCCAGGAGTTCGCTGCCCAACAGCCGACTGCAACGCCGGAATTGGCCGGGGCGCTCGGAAAACATGCGGTCCAAGCCACGAATTCGCAGTCCTTGCCGAGTGTCCGCGTGTTGGCCGGAAAAGTTTCGGGGGGGGGGCCCAAAGGTGGGGGCCGCTCCATCAAGATGCGCGAGCCGACCGGCGGAATTCGAATCGATCGTTCCCAGCCCGGACAAGTGCACGCTCGACTTAATATAGGCAACCCCCCGCAGGCCTTGCGCTTCTCGCGTGCCGGCGAGGGGCTGGATGCTCGTGCTGGCACGGGTAATGCCAGGGCCCGAGGCACCGGCTTGTTCTGGCCCGGCCTGCTGCTTGTTCTTGTGGCGAGCTTTGCAGGCTCCAAAACTTTGATGCAGGGTGAGCTCGGTGCGTTGATCCCCGAATCCCTGGATGCCTACATCATCGGGGTGGCTGCCGCGGTTCTGCTGGCTGTGATCGGCTTCGGGACGCTGGTCGTCACCGGTATTCGTTTTCTTTTCAAGCGGGGTGATATCCCCTACGGAACTCTCTTTGCGCAGGTCATGGGCGCCTTTGCCGTGGCCAATGGTTTGAGCCTGATTGCTCATGCCCTGGCCCAGCTGCCCGAAGTATCCGGCGTGGAGGGGGTCGAGCACGGCGCGAATGCTTTCAGGAGTGGTCTTTACTGGTTGTTTGGAATTCATGGGTTGATGCTCCTGAGGTCCCGGGCGGTTCCTCCGGGGATTTTTGCGCGGTTCTCGCCGTGGTTTGCAAGCATCGCGGTCTTCGCGCTGATGCTTGCCGTTCCAAGCATTTCCAAAGGGATCTTCACGGGTGAGATGGGAGAGGGCATGGCCGTGCTCCGTCAATCCCCGCCGATTCCGCCTTTCATCTCGGCCGAAGAAAGTCAGACCCGCAATCCCGCGGCGATTCCCGGGGTGGAGCACGCCGTTATGGAATTCATGGTCGGTGCGCAGGAACTTGACGAAAAACTTGCGAAGAAATCCCAGGAGCTCAAAGCAGCCGCGGAGTGAAGCCGCGCTCGAGCGAATCAGGGAATTCATTTCCGGGGTGACGAATGGCACCCGCCTGCGCATAATCGAGCAAGTGAAACAGCACAGTCGCATCACGAGGGGAGCTTTGGTTTGCATCGCAAAGCTGGTGATTTGGGCCGGGATTTTTTTGGGCAGCCCGAAAAACCTGTTTGCTTCCGATTACCGGGTCGCTTGGATGCGCACCGCCTCCGGTCCCGGAGAAGCGATGAGCGGCCGGGAGCCCGGCTGGGGATGGCTTCACCATTCATCCAGGGGGGCGGAGGCCGGGCCATCGCCGCGCGTTAAATATCAGGATCTTTATCATACGGCCGGCGTGCTGTCGCCGGGAGCGGAAGTGTCCGCTCGGGGGAATCTGATCCGGACGCCGGCCGATGGCATCCTGTTCCTTCAATCTCCCGATCTTGATATCGGCCTCGGGCCGGCCACCGAGATCCGGATTCGCGAGCGGGGGATCGAGCTGCTTTCGGGTGAGCTTTGGTTGGAGTCCCGGTCCCAGGAACGTCCCGCGTTTGAACTTCTGGCTCGCAAAATGTCCCTGCAAATTCCCAAGGGAGTCGCGCTGGTGCATCTGATCGAGACGACGCAGGCTCGGCCCCGCCTCCAAGTCTTCGAGGGGCAGGTCACCTTTCAAGCGCTTTTCGACGGGGCTCCGGCCGGCGAGCGCGCGATCGTTTCTGCGGGAGAGTCGGTGGGAATTCAATTTCCCGATTCCTCCCAAGGCGTCGACAATAGGCGTTTTTTTTCGGCGATGGAGCCCGATCCTGAGTTCATCCGCGAGAAAATCGATGAAAACGCCAGGACTGCGTTCGTGCGTTTGCGGACGGGGCCGCGATCTCCGTCTCCCGTCCTTGCGCCGCCGGGGACGGCACCATGAAGCGCACCGGGGGGCGGCACGAGCCCGCAGTGGTGCATCAGGACAAGGAGATCCTGGTCCTCCACAAGCCTGCGGGAATGACCGTATATCGTGAGGATGCGGCCATTCCGGATGCCAAGTCCTGGGTCGAAAAACGGCTCGGCGGGGGCGCGATCTATCCGGTGCATCGGATCGATCGTGGCACTTGCGGGCTCCTCGTGTTTGCAAGGACTCCCCGGGCTTCCGACGCGCTCAAGCTGGACTTCATGAAAAGACGGGTGCGCAAGCATTACCTGGCCATCGTGGTGGGTGCCTGTCCGAAGGAAGGTTCGATTGATTCGCCGCTCAAGGATCGGGACGGCAAAATGCTCTCCGCGCTCACGCGATATCAGACCCTCCGCACCTGGTCGAGTGAGGTCGGAGTCCTGAGTCTCGTCCGGGCGGATCCCAAGTCAGGGCGCCTCCATCAGATCCGGAGGCATTTGGACTCGATCGGGCACCCGATTCTGGGGGACGAAAAATACGGGGATGCACGCAGCAACAAGTTTGCGGCAAGGAAACTCGGTGTCGAACGGGCGTTGCTTTCCGCCGTGGAGATTTCATTCCAGCATCCGGGGAGTTTCCGGCCCGTCACCTACCGCACCCGCCCGGATGCGGATTTTCTCCGGGTGGAAAAGTCATTGATATCAGTCAGGGAGACGCCGGGAGACTGCGATGAGTGAACGGCAATTGGGGCGGCATTTGCTCGTGGATATCGGCGGCGCGGAGGCCGCGCTCCTGGATGATGCGGGTTTCGTGCGTGCGACGCTGATCGAAGCGGCGCGGGCGGCGGGAGCCACCATCGTGGCTTCCACTTTTCATAAATTCGCTCCCATCGGTGTGTCAGGCGTGGTGGTGATCGCCGAGAGTCACCTTGCGATCCACACTTGGCCCGAGCACGGCTTCGCCGCCGTGGATCTTTTCACTTGCGGCGCGAGTCTGGATGCCGAAGCGGCACTCGAGCTGATCCGGCGGCGATTCGGGGCTGCGTGGCTGGAACAGCGTGATATTGCCCGGGGGGCGCGACTTTTTCCGGCTGGTCTCGGAAAGCCTGCGCAGGCGGAGGAGAGAGTTTCGCCTGCGCAGGTCGTTCCTGCGGATCACTGATCCGCAGGGCGGTGGGCCGGGCGCATCAGGCGACTTTGGTCGCAGCCTTTGCGGTTGCACTCACCGGGGTCTCGCTGATCTGGATGCGACGACCGGATTCCATTCCGGTGCGGGGGAGGGAGAGGGTCAGCAAGCCGTTCTCGTAGTGGGCTGATATCTTCTCCGCTTCGACTTCCGAGGGCAGGCTGAAAGTGCGATAAAAGCTGCCTTCCATTCGGGAGCGTCCTTCGTAGCCTTCCTCCTGGACATGCTTTTCGGCCTTGCGTTCGCCGCTTACGATCAGCTGATTGTCGGAAATCTCGATTTTGATATCTTCCTTGCGGACGCCGGGCAGTTCGAAGCTCATGAGGTAGCGATTCTCCTCGCGCGTGATGTTCCACTGGGGCATGAAGGCCGAGGCGCCCGCGACGGCACTTTCGATCTGAAGCGGCGCCATCATCTCGTTGAACATCCGCTCCATGCGGTCCTGCATGCGATTGAGTTCGCGGAAGGGGCTGCGCCAGGGGGTTAGAGGCGCGGCGCCCCAAAAGTCGCTGAAAAACGGAGATTCCGACAGCGAGGGTTCGCGGAAAACGTCCGGCAGGGTTTCCGATGAAGCGCGGCGCGGGTTGATACGGGTGCTCAGTGATCCCATGGTGATGCTCCTTGATATTTTGTTGATATTCTATTCCGGGTAATTCAGGCCTGAAGCGTTTGCAAGGAGCCTGCCGGTGTTGGTGGCGGTAATATATCAGTTCCGTGGTAGGGTCGAAGATATATGAGCCGGCGGGTTTTCCGTTTCGAGTGTGGCGCGCCCCTGAAAATTATTTGTTGCAATTTGAAACGAGTGGCAAGACGATGACATGCAGAAAGGACAAACCAAAATGACTCTCAACAAGAAAATCGGTTTTGTCGTAGTATCTTCTCTGGCAGTTGTATCCGCAGCACAAGCTGAAGACGGCTTCAAAGCCGGCGGCTTCGTGGATCCTCAGTTGCAGTGGACCCAGCAAGTGGGCGCCCGTGCAGTGCTCAACGATGGCGCCATCTACCTCACCAAGGGGTTGGGTGACGGCATGGCCATGATCGACCTCACTTTCGACGATCTCACCGTGAACGGCAATCAGGACGACTTCCAGTCGCAAGCGTTTGTTGCCTACAAATACAGCAACGGCTTCAACTGGAGGCTCGGTCAATTCGACGGGATCTTCGGTTATGAGCGCAACGACACCGTGGACTCCCTCTTCACCAATCAAGGTGGAGCCTACGCCCTCCAGCCCAAAGTGCATCAAGCACTCTTGGTTGGATATGATGTCTCCAAGGCTCTCGCCGTTCAGGCATATGTCGGTGGTTCCGATGGTACCGGCTTGGCTGGTAACCTCTTGAATCAAGCAGCAGGTGGCGGAGCAAGCGCCAATCCTCAGATCGGTGCAAAAGTCTCCTTCAACGACGGACTTCGCGTTGCAGTCGGTGGCTACATGGAAAGCGAGAAGGTCGCTGCTGATGCAAGCGCCATGTTCCTCAACGCAACCGCTGGAATGGACTTCGGCGATATCTCGCTCGATGCCGAGTACAGCATGGACAACACCGGTGTGGATGGTGTTGATGCAACCACCGGTATCGGCGTGTACGCTGGATATGCCATGGGCGACAACAAGATCGTGGCTCGCTGGACCTCGGTCGGCGATGTCATGGGCATCAGCGTCGGCCCGAACTTCGGCATGACCAAGGATCTCGCTGTGAAAGTCAATGTCAACTACGACATGAACAGCGCTACCGAAGTCAACACTGCGAACCTCGCAGTTGCTACGACCTACCGCTTCTGAATTCTTGAAGCGATCGGTTGAAAGCTGATTGATCTGTCACCGCCCCGTGCCGGGAAACCGTCACGGGGCGGTGTTTTTTTTGGCGTTGTATTTGCTTTGTTTTGGAAGAGTGCAAATACCTCTTCAGGTTGTTTTCAGGCATATGCGATCCAGTCCGGCTGTCCGATCCCGTATCGAGCAGCTGGTATCAGAGCTCGAGCGGATGGAGCCTCGCCTCATCCGCTGCCGGGTGCTCATCGACTCTCCTCACCGGCACCAGCGGGTCGGGCGCAAATATCATATCAGGATCGAGCTGACGGTTCCGGGACGGCGCAATCTCGTGATCAACCGCGAGCCCTCTCGGTTTCATCCTCCTGCCGCTCATGAAGAACTTGCAGTGGCGCTTCAGGATGCTTTTGCTGCGGCCAAGCGCAAGCTCGAGGAGGGTGTGCGGTTGCGTCGCGGCATGGTCAAGGAGCACGCGCCCCCAGAGATGGAAACAGGACGTGTGATCCGGGTCGTGCAGGAGGCACCCGAGGAGGGTGGGCTTTACGGCTTTATTCACGATCCGCGGGACGGAGCCGAGGTCTATTTCCATGAGCACAGTGTGGTGGGGGGGCGCCTTTCGGGCTTGAAACCCGGCGTTCGGGTGAACTTTACGCGTGAGTTGGGTGATGAGGGACCTCAGGCTGCTCGAGTGGAGTGGCCGCGAGCCAAGCGAGCGAGGGCGTGATTGACGACGTTTCCGGAAATAATCAAAGATTCGGAAATACTCGTTGACCGATTCTCATCGCTACCATAGTAATCAGGTCTCTTGAAAATCTGTCGCGGGGTGGAGCAGTCCGGTAGCTCGTTGGGCTCATAACCCAAAGGTCGTTGGTTCAAATCCAGCCCCCGCAACCATCTTTTAACATTTGGGGAAGACATAAGTAGTTGAAATCACAAAAGAGTGAAATCAAGGTCTTCCCCAGAAATGTTAAAATGTTCGGAGGTTAAAAATGGCAAACGAAAATGCCGATGACCTCAAAATCAAAATCCCACTAACACCTTCGCAAAACACAGTTTTCCCTGCACTCGTTGAAAAATTAAATTCCGATCCAGAAATGCAAATGAGCCCGATTGCTTTGAGCAACGGCTTTTTAGAAATATCCTGCCACGATTTATCTGATCTGCTGGAGCAACTGAAATCCAGCACTCCTCTTGAATTTCATCGCTTTAAAAAACAGGCCGAATCAGCCCTTCAAGAAATTATTCTCGCAAGCGATGAAAAACCCCATCAAAAAAAGAATTTTGTTACCGCGCTGAAGACGATCCAATTGGCTTAACGGACTTTTACGAAATGAGTTTCATCTTTCGTTTCGATTGCTCTTTGCGTTCCTGCTCGCGGCCAATTTGTTCGTTCATGTGTGAGTAGATCTGGACACTGCGCTCTTCGTTATGACCGGCTACCTTTTTTGCAAGGAACCGGTTTTCGTCGGTCTTGTCATAGAACCAAGTTAAGAATGTATGACGAAGTTTGTGCGGAGACCTAAATCGTAATTTAGCCTTTTCAAATGCTTTTTGAAGATCGCGGTAAAACATTGATGTCGTAAGCCCTTCAAAAAGAAGGTAGTCCCGCGACTCTTTACCATAAGTCTTATCTTCCAATTTATCCTGCTGTTGATTCCATCGCTCAACGATAATGTTCCAAGAGTTCTTGTCAAAAATTGGTATGAAACGAAAACTTTCGGGCTCAATTTTTCTACGAAGCTTCAGCGGTTTTCTTGGGACTGATCCAGTATCCCATGTAACACCGAATCTATCTTTAAATCTTTTTCCTGCGCGAAGACTCGGCAATGCAGGCTGGCTCTCCAGACAGATATATCCATGATAATCTTCCAACCCGCAAACGGCCAATTGGTTATGGAGCTTATCAAGCTTTTTGCCTTTAATTCTTCCCTCAAATACAAAGCCTAAGCAAAGCCCAATTGCTTCGTTCTCGCGCATTCCAGTGTTTGCGAGCAAAGTGAAAAAATCATGCGAATCTTTGCGAATTTCCAAAAGTTCGCTTTGGATTTTTTTGATTTCATCATCTTCAAGTAAATCTGAGGCGGTAACTTGAACCATTTCGCTCCGCTTGTATTGCGGACATTTCAAAATGGGTTCAGCATTGGCCTTCGCTACCATTTCTAAAAATACATTTAGTGCTTTGATAATTTTATTTTGAGTATTGAGACTCAATTTTTCGCGATTCCACTTCAACGGCTTAACGGTCTTTAGCCATTTCCGGAAGTCTTCATAGTGATAGCTCCACTGCAAGTATGTTGCGGTCTGCTTTACGTCCAAAAAATAATGGAAGGCATATTTCTCAAGATAATAAACATCATTTCCCCAGCTATTGGGTGCGCGTTCTTTTTGGTAATTTGCAAAGTCCTCGATGAGCTTTTCGTAATCGTGATATTTCTTTCGCCACTCTGAACGTAGCTGCGCACGATATTTTGCAGCTTGCTCAACCGCGCTTTGCGAGTTGCAGTATTCTTTTACTTCGTCTTCGTTTGTGCTGTTGCGAATATGTATTGGAATGGAGTCTACACGAACAGGCTCGTACCTTTTCTTAGCTTTGTTGTAAGTACGGAACTCCCAGCGCCAGCCATCTTGCTTGCCAGTAGCCCGATTGATTTTTTTAATC
>Ga0172372_10007475_pt1 | contig 14655 bp, 13 predicted proteins | sample LakKiv5m_2_FD_114544 | JGI IMG/M metagenome (GOLD analysis project Ga0172372, IMG submission 114544) | Freshwater microbial communities from Kabuno Bay, South-Kivu, Congo - kab_092012_9.5m | ecosystem: Environmental > Aquatic > Freshwater > Lake | place: Democratic Republic of the Congo...
ACGGATTTTATTTTTATCTGTGGCCATATTTATAAATTTAAAGATTCAAATTTAGTTAAAAATATTTTTGCTCCCGATTGCCTGACGGGATGTAACTTCGCTATCAATTCATGTTTTTCTACCCATTTCCAATCGCGGTGATCCCAAAAATTAACTTTAACATCTCGATCCGAACCGTTAAACTCGGCAATAAAGAGCCCCTGTCTTTGCCCCTTATAATTATATTTAAAGCGGCGCGATAAGGATAGTGTTCGTTGTTCGTTAATCGGCGGAAAGAGATAACTATAAGTATCTTTAAAAGTCGCTCGCCCGGTGAATTTATCAGTGTTTAATTCTTCTCGTAATTCTCTGGCTCCGGCAATCTCTAAACTTTGTCCGTCCGTTCCGCCTTGCGGTAATTGCCAATGGCCAGGATCGTCTTCTCTTTCGACAATTAATATTTTAGTTTCCCCTTTGTCCTTTTTGTATAATAGGCAGGCGACGCACGGTCGGTAAAAAAAATGATTTAATCTCGCTTTGAGCAATTTGCCGGTAAAGACAGCCGTCGCGTTATATATCCGTTTCCATCTTGTTGGTTTATTTATTAAACGCCATAACCATTCCAGGCCAATCGTCCGGAGAAATTTTGGTGCCCGATGGGCGCGGCCGGTAATAAAATCGAAAGCGCCGCCGATACCTAAGGCTAATTTTACCGTCGGCAATTTTTTTAGGTTATGATAGATTATTTTTTCTTGGTAAGGCGATCCGAAAGTATTAAAGAGAATGACCGGCGAAAAATCATTAATTCGTCCGATAATGTCAGCGGCGAGCGGTTGCGATCGACTCGTGTCGACGACTAAAAAATTTAAGTTCGGATATTTTTTTTTCAAGGATTTTTCTATTTCCCGATGCGGCGATAGACCGCCGCGCCAATTTAAAACCGCGATTTTTATTTTTTGGTCGTTAGCTAGAGATAAAAGATATAAGCTAAGATCCGCGCCAGTTAAGCGCGGTATCTTGACGTCGCCCAGTAGCCCGGCCAGTTTCAACCCAAAACCATCAGCGAGCGATAGGTCGGCCTTGTTAAGGACATAGAATAGCTCTTCGTCTTTATGCGATTGCAGGATTATTTCCGGATTGGGCGTGACCAGATAATGCTGACGGCCGTCTCTCAGGAATTCGCCGATCTTATTCTGGACTGCTTGCGCCGTTAATTCGCTCAGATTTATTCCCAAAACATTGGCCATATGTTATAATATTTACAGTTTCATTTTATTATAAAATTTGCCTTAAGTCAAAGCAAATTTTCCTCTCTATGGCTAATTATAAAAAGATCAGCGATCGGATTGAAGAATTAAAAATCGATAATCCGCGCACCGCTCCGCTTTTAAAATGGGTGAATATTATAAATGCCGGCAAGAACGAAATAGACTACTTGCGGAAGAATTATAATTTCGATCTCGTTCATCTTAAAGTCGCCTCCGCCTCAGTTTCTTTTCAGCGCCCGATGATTTTTAAGGGCGACGGATATCTTTGCTTAGTTTTACATTTTCCGACTTTTAAAGACGATAAGATTGTCGCCGGAGAAATTGATTTTTTCGTCGGCCACGGTTTTTTGATCACCGCCCACAACAATAATCTCAAAGCTCTGGCTAATTTTTTCAATCTCGGCAAGAAAAGCCCCGATTCCCTTTTGTCTTACTCTTTAGAGTCGTCGGCCATTCTTCTGTATGAGATATTAGGACATTTAATTGACAGTTGCTACCAGATTTTGGACGAAAATAGTTTGAAAATAAACGAGATCGAGGATTTGATTTTTTCCGGTAAACAGAACGAGGCGGTTAGGCAGATCCTGGCTCTACGACGCAACATTGTTAACATTCGCCGGATTATGCAGAACCATAAGAATATTTTGCAGAAGCTTTTGGAGATGGAAAGTAGTCTAGTAGAAAGGGCCTCGATTAAAAAATATTATGCCGATTTAGTCGATCACTCTAAGCGTATTTGGGAGATGCTTGATAATCAAAAAGAGATGGTTGAGGTTTTAAATAATACCAATGAATCTCTTTTAAACGATCGGATGACCGATATCATGAAAACTTTGACAATTTTTTCCGTCATCGTCTTCCCTTTAACTCTCTTGGCCGCTATTTTTGGCATGAATGCTAAATATATGCCGTTTGTCGAAAGCCCTTTCGGTTTTTGGATAATTATTGGTCTGATGCTTCTCTGTTCGTTGGGAATGTTATTGTTTTTCAAGCGAAAGAAATGGCTCTAGTATTTTTTTAGCTAATAATAAACAATATTATATGATTTAGGCCTATCTTGACTGATAGGCTTTTTTATTTTATTTTTACTTGACAGATATTTTGATATATATTACAATATGATGTTAATAATTAAATCATGAAAATCGCATTTATCGGACAAAAAGGTATACCGGCGCATAATGGCGGCGTCGAGAGATATGTTGAAAGCCTGGCGCTTAACTTGGTCTCCTTAGGTCAAGATATTTTTGTATATAATCGCTGGGACTATCTGCCGGAAAGACTTAATGAATTTAAGGGAGTAAATATTATCAATAAATCTTATCTTAAAGGTAAAAACCTGGCTAATATCACTCATACTTTTTTAGCGATTCTCGACGTCTTATTCCGTCGCGTCGACATCATTAATTTCCAAGGCATCGGCCCTTCTCTTTTATCGTGGTTGCCAAAGATATTTAATCCGCGCGTCAAGATTGTTGCGACTTTACATAGCTTTGATTATTGTAATGATAAATGGAGTGTTTTTGCTAAAGACATGTTGCGCCTAGGCGAGCGGCTGATGTGCCGCTACGCTGACCGAGTTATTGTCTTAACGGAGTCAATGCGAGAGTACGTCAAAACGACTTATCAGCGCGAAGCCGTTCTTGTTCCTAATGGCGCCAATTTATACGATGAGATCGGAGATGACAGGATCAGGGCCTGGGGTCTAAGTAAAGATAATTATATTTTGAGCGTTTCCCGTATTATTAAACTTAAGGGTTTACAGTATCTGATTGAATCTTTTAAAAATCTACAGACGGATAAAAAATTAGTGATTACCGGTGTCGGCGAATATCTGGCGGAGTTAGAAAAATTAGCCGCCGGCTACGATCGCGTAATCTTTACCGGTAATCAGAATGGTCGGACTCTTGATCAGCTCTATGCTAATGCCTATTTTTTTGTCCAACCCTCAGAAATGGAAGGCTTGTCTCTGTCTTTATTAGAAGCGATGTCTCACAAGACAGCTTGTCTAGTGAGTGATATTAAGGCGAATGTTGAAGCGGTGGCCGCGGCTGGCGTTACTTTTATTAGCCGGGACAGTCAAGATTTGCAGAATAAATTAGAGTATCTTTTAAATAATCCCGATCTGGTCGCTACTAAAGCCCAGGCCTCCTATGACCGGATCAAACAGCAGTTTACTTGGTCGGAAGTCGCGCAGAAGATCCTGGAGGTTTACCAGCAAGTTAAATAATCAGATTAATAACGATAAGGTAGCCGTGTCGCAAGTGCGGCACAAATCGTTCTTTAACAAATAGATCAAAGTTTTAACAATAATAAAGTTAAACATTAAATCTCAAATTATAAACAAAAAAAAGGAAAAGTCATGAAAAATCTAAGATTTTTCTCGTTAGTGATCACCCTTCTTATATCATTTGCAGTTACTAGCTGCAAATATGTCAATGTCACGGAACCTCCTGTGAACCAGCCGCACAACAACGAAATGTTAAAGATCTCGGCTAGCGGTTTGCCAAACATGGACGGTGTTATGGTAATTGGTGACACCATTTATGTGGAAAATAAGATGGTAGTTGCTTTTACCGCTTCATTCTGCGGAAAAAATATCAATAATCTTGTCTGGTCATTTGCCGATGATGGTAGCACCAGTACAAGTAAATATCCCGTACATCAGTACAACCTGTGGGCCCCAGCAGTCACCAGCGTGTCGGTTACCGGGACAGACAGTCTTAACGTTACACACAACGGATCAGCAACGATTAAAATTGTAAACTCATTGGATAATCTTGCCGCTGTTGTATTTACTTCCATAACGGCCGCTGGCAATAATTTATATAGCGTTGTTATTGCTATACATAAAGATGTTGTGAAAAATGTGCCTGGCTCCGGGTATAGTTACAAAGGCGACATTACCCAGTGGCAAACATTCACCAACGTTGCTAGTAATGATGAAAATTGGTTAATAGTTAACCATGCATTGGTGGCACCCACCAATGGAGAAGTTGGCAAATATTTTGTAGTTAGGGCGACCTTACCACTGTCTACCTATAAGATAGGCACTTCTCGGCCCAATAACGGTGTATTGTGGGGTACGTTTTGGGGAGAATATTCTCTTCCTAATAGTTTAATGGGGTTTCAATTAGTAAGTAATGGCACCGGCGGAGCAAAAGCTATACCGATCGGCGTTACTCCCGCCGCTATTTTGCCAGGGGACATACAAGATTTAATAACCTGTTTTACTCCCGCTACTAAGTTAACAATATTTGTGAACAATAAGGCTCCGTTTTCAAATATTGAATTTATCAGATTACAAGACAGTAACGGTGTTTTTCTGGCGCCGATACGAGAATCACCGGTACCCGGGTTTCCTAATTGGGGGATGATAGAGGTTCCCTGGGCATTAATACCAACGTCTAATAATTCTATAGTATATGTTTTCGGCCCAGACTTTAGGAGTCCGAATATTTATTCGCCTAATATGGCGGAATCAGAATTTTTTGATGCTAATTACCATGTCCTAAAAGCAGTGATCATATCTGTGCAGGGTAACATGGCGATTCAACCTCCAACTCCAATAATTTCTGGTTTGGAACGCTAAAGTCGTTAAAGTCAAAAATAAATTTGATTTTACAAGCCGCTTATCGCAAGCGGCTTTTTTATTATATTTCTATTGGACAAAATAAAAAAGCCCCTACTCGTTTTTAGGCGAGCAAGAGCTTTTGAGAGAACGTTACTTGGTTTTACAAATATAATATTCAGCTCCATTTATTGTTTCCAGGGTCATTCGTTTGAAGACCCAATTTGTTAGAGATCCTTTCACATCGACGATTCCGTTATTTATCCAGCGTGCCACTGGCGCAGCTTTTAGATAAATAATTCCGTCTATCGTAATTCCGTGGAGTCCGGTTATGGTGTTAGTTGGCGTAAGCCTGAAATTATGTCCGTCCCTAGTGTTGTTCCAGACGGCTTCTGGAAATTCAGTCATAGCTGTCGCATCATCGTTTAATTCGTCAAACCGCAGTTGAGGATAATGGTTCCCATCGTCCGCATTGAATCTGAATATAATGATTTCCGCCTTATTTTTTGGCGGATCTAGTGTGGTTTGCGTATCTGTAGATGGAGGTGGCGTAGTTATTGCCTGGACTTGCTGTACCTGTTGTTTGGATGGAGGAACGGTCGCTCTATCATCTACCACCTTAATAATAACCGTAGTTGTTCCTCCGCCGCTGTTATTTTTTTGAACCGGCGGCTGTTGTTTCACGACTGGTTTTTTGGGGATAACTGGTGTTACAGGTGAACCGGGCGTTAGTGTTGTGGAATCTACGGTTGTTACCGGAGCCTTGGCATCGTTGGTTCTACTAGAATCAAGGGGATGCCAGAATAATAGAAGTACTAATAAGAGTATTAATACAACTATTATTGCGGTGCAAAGATTTCTGTTTTGCATGATTTCTTCCTTTTTTTGTTTATGATTTTGTTTTTTGTGTTTAGAAAATTCGTGCTAAATTGATATTTACCCCAAGGATGATATTATTCCTATCGAAGGCACTATTAAACTTTATTATATAGTAACCGGATAGGATATTGTCCTTTCCCTTTTCGTGGACTGATAAGCCACTGCCAATGCCGAAATTACTTTCGGCGGCACCAGAATCATAGGTATATACTCCGATTAATTCTGGGCTGACGTATACCCCCTCGAATAAGAAACTCCAGAGGCTGTTTCTTATCTGTAGCTGGATATACTCTTTATTCCAAGGGGAAATTTTTATAGCTTCCCCGTTCCAAGTTGCCTGTTTTTGAGATTTGATTGGAATTTGCCATGAGATCCAGAGCTCCGTTCTGGGACAAAACTTAGTTTCTACTTTTTTTTGTAAGTTTATACTTGCGGAAAAAGCTAAAAGATAAGTTTTTTGTTCGCCAACATAGTTTCCGTACGACCAGGAGCTTTCCCCGTGATCAGTATTATATTTTATGCCGACCCCGGTGCTCCAGAATAGCTGGTAATTCATGGAAAAACCCGGCTGATAGTTACTTATTACCGCCCCGAGCCCATAGTTACCGCTACGAGAAGTGTAGTGGCCTACATTATCTCGTGATCCTCCCATAGAAATGTTGGCGTAGCCTCCTATTCGCCAAGCTCTGGATAATTTAGTTGAGTAATCGGCATAAGTGCCTACTCCCCAACCATTATTATGCAGGTTTTGCTGTAGGCCATGACCGTAACCATAGACCACAAAATTAAAGTTGCCCTGGTACCCACCTGTAGATTCTTGTCCTAAGGTTGGATGGGCAACGACAATGCATAAAAGTGCGATTGCGATGATGATTCTTGTTTTCATTAAAACCCACCTCCTTAAGGGGGTAATGTGATTTAAGTTGTTAATTTACTTTAATTTATATAAAATAATTAATTATCTCAAAACATTTCTGATATTCCCCGATTGCGGCCGTAATCCTCCATTATCATATCCCAGTCCGGCGTCATTATTTAGCGGATAGTAATCTAAAGAATCTAAAGCGATGGCGTGCCCCGTATTTCTTACTCTTTTATCCCGTCGCGTCGGCCATAAACGCAAGCTATAGCGATCCTCTGGAAAAAGATAGATAAAGAATAGCGCCAGCATGAGGCCGCCGATTAAAGCGACTAAGCCGTTTTGCAATAAATTTGGTTTGACCGGGTAAGTTGAAACGAGCGGTTGATCGATAACGCTGATTTTAATACTAGAACCGTTTCCTTGATAATTGGCGTTCTTATTGATAAATATATCGTTAATCGCCAGAGCAATCTGTTGCGCTTGATACGGATTAGGATGGTAGATATTAATTTCGATGATGCCGGTGTCGCTTAAAGTCTTAGTCGCAATGGTTTTTTGCCATTTCTTAATTTGATCGTTATAACCGCCGGAAAAATAGTTTTTATCGATATTATATTGGGAATTTAAAACGAGATTATAAAAAGACCCGGAATAAGCGACTTGGGCAAAAAGATTGCCCAGGTATTCATTCGACCGAGAAACCGTATACGGATCGCTTCCGGCGGTATTTTGTACTACCAGTAAGCGGGACTTAGCCGAGTATTTCAAGGGGAAAAGCAAAGATATCGCCAAAGTAAAGACTACGGCGATAAAAGTCAGATTAAGTATCGTTCCTTTTTTCTTTTTTAACAATTTAATAAAATCGGTAAATTCCATAAGGGCAATTTAGATTAATAATCAATTATAATATAAATGATTTTATTTGTCAAGGATATGATTGACAAATTTTAGCAAATCAGTTATTATTATAGGAATATATTTTATTATTGAATATATTATTTAATATTAGCTAAATTTCTATGAAGAAGATAATTCTATTATCTATTATCTGTTTAATTGCCGTTCTGGCGGTAACTCATAATGGCCAAAGTAAGATTAAATCTTATTATTCCGGCGACGCTATTAATTTTAACGACCAGCTTTATGTTGGCTCGACTAATACCGACAGCTTGGAGGTTTTTAAGCTGCAGAACAAAAAATTAATACAATTAGCTCAGGTTAGACCGTATAATGATAAGACTGCGGCTTATGGTCGTTTCTATGATTTAAAATTTGCGTCAGAAAATGGCCGTCTCTTTGTCTATGCGGTGACTGATTTCAGTCTCTATAAGTATGAATTAGTGGGCGACAACCAATTAGTCTTAATTTCTAAAGAGAGGAACACTTACTGGGAGTGGTATAATAGAATTGATAAATTCGGTGATAATATCGTCACAATCAGCGATAAGGGCGTGAAGATTTGGAATGCGGATTTGCAAGTGATCGATGGTTATAACTTAACGAGTCTGGAAAACGGTCCGAGTACTGAGGCTTATAGCAGCCATTATAATATTCGAAGCTATAATAATCGTTATGTCCTAAATGTTCAGAATAATAATCTTATTGTTTTCAATCAGGACGCCCGCGTCCAAGCGGCTAATATCCCTCTTAACTACAAACAAACCGTCGGTAATCGCCAGGCTTTCCAAGATGAGAATAATGATCTCTTCGTTGTCGACGATTATTATGCTAAAAAGTTTGATTTGACTGGGCGCCTTTTAGGCAGTTTTCGGCATTTGGATTATGAAGGTTTTGATATGGCTGCTTCCGGTTATAGTAACTATATTTATTTTTCTAACGGCGTCGGTGTCGTTAAACTGCGTAAAGATACTATGGCTCTTACGACCTATCGCTATACGACTGGTTTAGGCGGTGCCCAAGGTTGGGCGATGGGACTGAAAGCAGTTGATGTAAATGGTAGTGATAGAGTCGTCTTATTTAATAATTCTAATATTTTAATTTTAGATCAGAATCTTAATAAGCTAGCCGTTTGGCGTTCGACAGAGGAAGAAGATCCGGTGCCGACGGAAAATCTTTATTTGGCTTTAGATCATACTACCGGATCGCCTAATGCTAACATTACCGTGATCGGCGGCGGCTATCTGGCTAATGAAAAACTGACTTTTGATTTCGGCGGAGTAAAGACGTCTGGTTTTGCCGATTTCCGCGGTCGCTTGGAGCAGAAATTGGTTGTCCCTAACGTTGCGCCTAAGGCCGTCGATATTAAAGTTGTAGGTGAGACTTCGCGCTTAAGCTACAGTATCTCGTTCAAGATCCAATAATTTATAGCTACGTAGATAATAAAAATCCCGGTGTCTAAACCGGGATTTTTTGTTGCTTTCTTATTTTATCAATTTCCTATAAACAGCGAGAATTTTTTCGAGGTTTTTAGCGGGTGAAAATTCCGCAGCGATGTTTCGGCCACTCTCGGCTAAAGCGATCGGATCAAGATCGGTTAGACGCTTAATCTGTCTGGCCAGATCTTGGGCATTACCGGGCTCAAATAATAAGCCGGTTTGACCGTTTTTAATTACTTCCGGCATACCCCCAATATTAGACACTATCGCTATTTTCCCTAAGCTGAGAGCTTCCATTAAACTCAGCGGCATATTTTCACCCCAAATGGACGGAATAACAACGGCACGAGCGGCCATAATTAGAGGTCGTAATTGAGTGGAATTTTTAAAACTCAAGAATTCTACCGGCGCCCTTAGTTCCTTCACTAATTTTTTTAAGTTTTCTTCTTCTGGTCCATCGCCGACGATTTTAGTTTTTTGTCCGGTTAAAGTCGCAGCCGCGATCAAGGTATTTATCCCCTTCTCCGGACTGAGACGACCGAAATAAAGAAGATAATCTTGAGCGATTATTTTCTCTTCGTCCGTTGTTGGCAGTAGCTCCGGACTATAGGTATTATAGATAACTTGTATTTTTTCGGCGGGATGACCAAAGCGGACCGTTGCTTCTTTCATAAAATAACTGGGCGCGATAAAGATGTCCACTCCCGTTTCGTAGATTTTCAAGATCGAGTGATGTAGGTACATTTCCGCCATCGCCAAAGCACTACCGGACCAAGAATTTTTAACGCAGCGATTTTTCAGGCACTGGTAATAACGGTTTGGCCGGCAACGCTCGCAATAAGCGCCTTTAGTAAATAAAGTATGATTGGCGCAAATTAATTTATAATCCTGCAGGTGCATAACGACCGGTATCTTCTTTTTTTTGGCGACCGTTAAAAGCGAAGGCGAGAGATGATGATAAATATTATGGACATGAATAATATCCGGTTGGAAATCTTCGACTAATCGGCTAAAATTTCTTTTCGTTTCTAAACTGTAGAGAACGCGACCGGGAGTCTTTAATTTATCTTTCAGAGTTTGGTTATTGAAACTGACGCGGGAAACAAAATAGCGGCTCCAGGGCGTCGGCCAGTTTTTGGGGTGGTCCATCGCAAAGACCGCGACTTGATGTCCGGCCGTCTCAAGCGCTTGCGTTAATTCCAGAAAATATTTATCGGCTCCGCCGCGGGGGTAATGATATTGGTTGACTTGTAATATTTTCATAATAAACCTTTATGTTTGAAGAGATTGATATAAACGTCTTGATATTGTGCGGTAATATTTTTTATATCGAATCGTGATATTATTTGCTCTCTGAGTCGTCGCGTTTTTTCTGTTACCGCCGGCGTATTAAGATTCTCGGTTAGCCAGATTATTTTTTCCGCTAAAGCGTCGACATCGCCGGCCGGTACCAGCCAGCCAGTTTCCTCGGTTATGACTTCAGTAATACCGTCCACGGCCGAGGCAATGACCGGCAAGCCGCAGAGCCCGGCCTCCAAGAGAACAATACCTTGCCCTTCCCAGAGCGAAGGAAAAACAAAAACGTCTAGCGAACTTAAGAAACTCAGGACGTTAGTGACCGGCCCGACTAATTTTACTTGTGTTTCTAGTTTTTCGTTCTTGATCTGGGCGGTGAGCGCGTTGGCTAAAGGACCGACGCCGCCTATCTTGCATAATAATCTTTGATTGTTTAATTTAGACCAAGCTTTAATTAGTATAGAATGTCCCTTTTGTGGCGCCAAGCGCCCGATAGTACCAAAAGTGATCGTTGTTTTTTGCGAATCCGGTTGCGGTTTTTCTGATTCCACAAAGCTTAAAAATTTAGCGACCTCCAGGCCGTTATAAATAACTTGGATTTTTTGCGGATCGGTCCGGTATCTGGCGATCAGATCCTCTTTAACGGCCTGAGAAACGGCCACTATTTTATCGGCGTAGCGCGCCGTTATGCGTTTCAAGATATTCATGATGAGTTTCTCGTCGCGGTTAACGTTGGTTTCGGTTGAAATAATAATCGGCGTTTTAAGTAGGCGAGCGGCCAAGCGCCCGTAGAGATCGCCGCCGAGCTGGGTATGGACGATTTGCGGTCGGAAGCTTTTCAGGGCTTTAAATAAGCGCCAGAAATTAATCGGGTCAAGTTTGTATTTTTTTTCTAAAATGATGACTGGGATATGCTTGGCCTGCAACTCTTCGGCCCAGGCGCCGCCGCGTTTAAATAGAATAAAAACCGGCTCATAAACGCTGGCATCCAGGTTAATGATTAAATCAGTAAAAAATCTTTCCGCCCCGCCCCTGTCTAAAGACGGCATGACATAGGCAATTTTTATTTTATTGTTATTTTTTGGATTCATGTTTGGTCTCTAAAAGTCTAATGGCCGCCAATGTTAGAATTATCGGCAGCCAGACTCTGCCTTTATAATAAGACGTATTAAATAATTGATAGAATAAACCGCCGCCGCCGGCAATAATTAGCGGCAAGAGCCAAGGATTATTAGTTTGATATTTTTCAAGGGCTTGATAGCCGGTTTTTATTAAATAAATTATTAGGAAGAGCCAGGCGGCTAAACCAAAAAGGCCGTTTTCCGCCAAGATCTTTTGCAAGAAACCGTGTGAATCGATCGGCTCGCCGTATTTGGCGCGAAAACGAACGCTCTCGGCGACCAGATTGATGAATTCCCCGCTGCCATAACCGAGATATGGCCGGTCGTCCAGAGTCTTGAGAGAAATTTCTGTCAGTAACCAGCGATCTTCGGTTGAACTGACGTTATCTTTTTGCAGCTGAGTCATTTTCCAAGCTAAGGGCGACATGATAATTAGGATAATAAAGGCGGCAAAAACAATATGAGCGGTTTGTTGTTTTTTTTGTCCGAGATGATAAGCGATGTAGATTATAATCTGGAGGAAGAGCGTGATCCAGGCGGCGCGGGAAAAAGTTAAGATGATGCCTAGGGCGGTTAGGATAAAAGCAACGTCTAACCAGCGCTTGACCCAGTTGTTTTTGGTTAGGGCTTTTAAGGTCAGAATCAGGAAGGCGCCGACGTTTAAAAATTCGGCGATAAGATTATGATTATCCCCGAAAGGATATATTCCCCACCAAGACAGAGTCTGCAGGCGGAAAAAGCTTTCCTGCCAGTCTTGGCCATAAAGCGAGAGATAGCCGCTCATTAGAACTAACAACGTGCTGGCGACTAGGGCGATAATAGTTTTTTTTAAAATTTTGCCGCTTATAAGTAAGTTATATGGTAAAAATATATAAGCGAAATAAAGGAAGAGGGGCCAGCGGGCCAGGTATTTTAAAGAATAAATAATATCGTCAGACAGAAAGGCTGAGAGTAGACTAATAAGCAGAAAAACAAAAAAAGGCAAAAAAAGCGGCCATTTTAAAGTAATTTTTTGACCAGGGGAAAATAAGGCAAAGAAGAAAAAACGTAGGACAAAAGAGAGTAAAACTAGTAAAGCTAGTCCGTCAATAAAGGGGATATCCATCCCTAGGACATAAAAAGACCAACCCGAGACAGGCAGGAAAAAGGCTATCAGGTATAGTCCGATTTCCGGTCGTAGAGCTAGGCCAGCAATAATCAAGATTAGGGCTAGGATTATAAAAATTATCCACATATCTTAATGATATAATAAAATTATTTAAAAAAATAGGGCTGAATCGAGTCAGCCCATTGTTAGTTGAAAATCGTTTATTTACTAATTACTGCCTCTTTTTTGGCCGGTACAATTTTTATTGTTCCGTTTTTAAAAGTTTTAGTAATTATTGTTTCTCCGCTTTGACCTAGTTCCTGGTCGAATTGCGGATACCATTTAGAATTATCCTGTCCGACGGCGACGTAGACGTCTAGCAGAGCGGCACTGGCGATTCCGAAGTCGATATCTTTTTCTTTGACCTGGAAAATCGTATATGGCCCGGTTTGTTCAGCGTTAGCCATACATTGCCACCAACCGCCGTCTCTCTTTCCACCCAGATAATCGTTAGAGAATCCTTCAGACATCTTGCCATCCACGATGTCTAAAAATTCTAAGCTAAGCTTATTGGTGATTATGATGAAATCAGGTCCCTTAGCTTGACGGATTTTTCTTAAGAACCCGCTCACGCCTTTTGCCCATGACTCATCTAATTTAGCGTCGTCATCGCGACTTCCGCTTCTATCAGCGTCTATTCCCTCTTCTTGGCCTTGGTAGAGCCAAGACCACTTGCCGGAACATTCATCGCCGAAGTAACCGTCCCAGATTTTATCAGATAGAACCTCGGCTAGCAGTCTGTCGGCAATCCAGTCGCTATAAGTCTGTCCGTTATAGCGCGGACAACTGGCGGACATATTGAGCATGTGCATGCCCCGAAAAAAAACAACGTCGTTTCCCTTATTGGTTTTTAGTATCCAATCCGGATATTTTTTGTTGATTTCTGTCATCCAGGCTGTTTGTATAGGGCGACTATTGCCAATATGATAGAATGTTTCCGCGGGGTTGCTGTAACAAATCAGCTTGAGTCTAGGATTTTTTTGCTTGATCAGCTCCAAGACTTTATGATTATTTTTGGCATTTTCCATATCTATTATAAGGATATTAAATTTGGCTAGGACTGCAACGAGAGCCTCGTCAGTTACCGGCGCGGTCCGGTAATTAGCGGTTTTTATTCCTTGGCCGTAGCAAAAAGCCATAGTCAAAAGAATATGGGCGGTAATAAATAGAGTTTTCATGGTTTTCACCTTTTTCCTTGTATTTTTTTATTTTTAAATAACTAATTTATCAAATTTACATAAAACAGTCAGAATTGGCTGACTGTTTAATATATCATCTTTTTAGTTTTTAGTCAATATTTTATTCTTTTCTCAATATCAAGACAACATGTCCCATTAAAGCCCGCCAATTATTTTTTATTAATAGACGGTCATACCAAAGCCCTAGTTTGTCTAGTATCGGAAAATGATAAAGATAGGAATAGGCAGCCGGAAAACGTTTTTCTTCTAATAGTTGTAGGCCGGCTCCTTCCAAACAGCGGATTAAGTTTTTGACGCTCCGGTAGGCGTATTTTATTGGGTAAGCGCTGTCATGATCCGGTTCGCGGAAGAGTTGATGAAAAGAAGTGGGGGTAATTTTTGCTAGTAAAAATTCCGGTGCCTGCGGATTGGATAGGCTCAGTATTATCTGCCCGTTCGGTTTAATTATGCGGGCCATTTCTGCCGCCGCCGCTATCGGCTCGGTAACGTGCTCTAAGACAAAATTAGCGAAAGCAACGTCATAGCTGGCGCTTGGCACCGGCTTAAGATTCTCTAAAGGGCAGACAAAATTCTCTCCGATGAAATCTAGCGATTTATCAGCTACCGTACAATCTCCGATATCGGTTCGGTCACAGATAAATTTTATCTTATCTTGTCTTAAGAAACTTTCTATGACGACGCTATGCGCGGCTCCCAGATTAATAATCCTAATCGGCGCGGTCAGCGATTTTAGAATTTTTTTTAAGACAGCAATCAAATATTTTTCCGCCTCGGTCTGCATAGTTATTTAGCGATGAATTTACGGTCTTGACTCAGATCGGTTTTTAAATCAAGCTGTCCTTGCGGATAATTTATTTTTAAGCTCTCGATTCTATTGCCTGCCTGTTTTTGGACCAAAAGTTGATAAGTACCGGTCTGAGCTTGAGTAAGGATAGCTTGGGGTAGTCGGTAGCGCAGAGTTATTTCACGAGAGCTGCCGGGTTCGACGGTAAAAAAG
>Ga0172372_10007477_pt1 | contig 14654 bp, 13 predicted proteins | sample LakKiv5m_2_FD_114544 | JGI IMG/M metagenome (GOLD analysis project Ga0172372, IMG submission 114544) | Freshwater microbial communities from Kabuno Bay, South-Kivu, Congo - kab_092012_9.5m | ecosystem: Environmental > Aquatic > Freshwater > Lake | place: Democratic Republic of the Congo...
GAGAAGCCAATCCCGTCATGTTGGCTGCTGCGATTGCAACCAGTAAAAGCAGTGACATACGCAACCAAGTGAATCTGCACAATCTAGTAGCTCCCAGAGTGCCGAACATTCCTATGACCATGACCGGCGCAAAGTCAATGCTGTACCTAAATGTTGAAGCATTGAAAGGCAACGAGACTGCGGCGAGGAGGATCAAGCCGAGCGTCAACAGAAACTTTGTTTCCAAGGGCACTCGTTCGACCTCACCCAATCTTCCGCGTATTGCAATAAACATCGCTGACCAAAACGCACTCGCCATGAGAACAATATGTGGAGCAATAAAGACAAGACCAACCATGGGCTCACTGTAGTGAATTGAAGGATCTATCGAGAACGTGTTTTTCGAAAGCGTCAGCCATGGAAAGTTCCAGTGAGGCTGTGGGAATTTGAATAGGTAATCATTTATGTTTGGCACTAAGTGTGATAGCGAATTAATCGGATAAGTTCTCATGTTCTGTCCAGCTAACTGAAAGCGCGTCCCAAATTCAAAGATATTTTCAAACCGAAAATAGTTGTACGAGGCCTGGACAATGCCTACTGACGACAGGGCAACAAGTGCTTCCAAGGGGGGTTTCCATTTACGACTCGAATTCCTGTTAAGTTCGGCATAAGCAAGCATCACTGGTGCGGCAAGGTATAAAACGGGGCGGGTCAACCCAGCGAGACCGATCAGAAAGAATCCAAGGAATATACCCTGACTCCAGCGACGCTGGGCCTCGTGATAGTCACTTCGTAACAGCACCAACAGGCCCGCAAGTAAGAAGGCTTGGCCGAGTGCTATTGCCTCTTCGTAATCTCGTCCTATTGAAACTAGCCAAGTCAGCGGAGAAGCAACGGAGGCCAAGACTGCGATGCAGACCCTCTCCCGTTGACGAAGCACTCTTTGTCGAGAAAGCAATTCCAAGATCAGGCAACTCATAAAAACCGAGGCAAGCGTTGATGAAAGGAACACACTTAGTCGTGGATTGAGGAACTCGCCGGTAAGAAGTCGAAACGGTAGATGAAGAAACAGCACAGGCCCTATGTTGTGCACAAGAAATATCTTGGACTCATAAAGCGCTTCGTCGTGAAAGCAACAGAGACGATACGGCTCATTGAGCTGTGGATCATATGGGTCAGGCAGAGCAAGTAGTTCGGGCTGTGCAGTTCCTACGTTAAGTCGACCCTCCAGAAGCACATACGCTTGCTTCGCAAACTTGCCGTATGGTTCCTTATAAGCGCCAATTGATCTACCGTCAGAAGTAGCCAGAACCAGATACAAGATGAACAGAACGGCACTTATGACCAATGGAAGCAGGTGTTGTCGTCGCATCTGAGGTCCAGCCACTATGTGTTAGTTTGACCATTCGCATTATAGAGTTTCCGAAATTGAAGCGGTTGCAAAAAGCTGCCAACCAAATGGTCAATCACGAAAACTAACCCGCATACAGATTGTCAACAACCGACTGAGATAACGAAACCAAGCACTCTCTAGCGAGACAGACGATTTTCTAGAAATCAATCTTCTTCCGAGGATTACTGTCAGAAGCTTGTAAATGTTAAAGAAAGGGAAGCCCGCTCTCCAGATTCTGATCTCAGATAGTCCAGCTTGCCTCATCACGAACTCAAGTGTTTCCCGAGTGTAGTGACGGCGGTGACCGATGTGGACGTCAAATGCCGATCTCACTCCACCAGGAACAGATACGACAAGCTGCGCCCCGGTCTTTCCAAATTGCGACTTGATACACCGTAGCAACAGGTGTGGGTCGTCCAAATGCTCAAGTACTTCTGAACAAACCACAATGGTTCCAGGTTGAACGACGTTGTTGTCAAGACTTTTCGAAACGATATCTTGATTGAATAATAGAACAGAGTCCAGTCTTTGAGAAACTATGTCAAATCCCGACTTTGAGGGCTCAACTCCTACGAGTTGAGCACCCGTAAATTCACTCTGAAGAATCTCAAGCAGCGCTCCTGTCCCACAGCCGACATCAACTATCTGAATTGGCTGAGGTGATATTGAGCGAACGAGGTCAACGATCGTTGAAAATCGGAAATACATAGCGGGATTTTTCTCGGCAGCAGCTGCATAGTCGTTCCAATGACGATTCCAATTATCACGTTCTTGATCAAATGAATCCGTCATTGACATGTTTCCTGGTATCTGAGCCTCGACCTACTTGCGTGAAACACCAATGTTTGCGTAAACAACTGAAATGACATCGACACGAGGGTAAGCCCCAGTACAGCGAGATGGCCGCGCCACTGGTCACCGACGAACAACAATAGACCGTTTGAGAGATATGTAAATACGAGTGGCAAAGCGAGTCCCACACCACACAAAAGACCGATAGCACTAATTGTGAGTGATCTTCCATACGCGAATAAGACCATCTCAGGACTTCGAGATTTACCTCCTCGATTCAAGATTGATCTTACGTTATAGCCGAGAAGACAAGAGCCTATACCTAGCGTCGTCACAACTGATCCCAAGATCTGCCAATGCAATGAGAGTGTGATTCTTCCAATGTCAATTGGACCAGCGGCGGTACTAACTACTAACAACAAGCCCGAGCACGCCATAAACAGTCCGGGCCTTATGAGAAACCAACTGCATCCATACACAAACATCATCCTGATATTGATCCATGCTGCTCTGAAGGGCGATAACCAGCCCTCGCGACGGTGATGGCTTACACGACCATTTCTGTCTTTCAAAAAGTGAACTGGAACCTCTGTTACGGACAATTGACATTGTGTCGCCTTGATAACCATCTCAGACGCGTAGTCCCAGGATTGGGAAGTAAGGTCCATTTTCTTCAACCAGTCAAGACGTATTGCACGCATACCACAATGAATATCACTAAAGGAACAACCGAAGATTCGATTCAATAGCCACGTAGTAGCTGGGGTTCCGAAATATCTGTGATGAGGAGGCATTGCACCGCGCTCAATCGAACCTCTAAATCTTGAGCCCATCACAAAGTCGGCTCCGTGACACAACGCATCGTAGAAAGGTTTCAGTTGCCGAAAGTCATAAGTACAGTCAGCGTCGCCCATTATCACGAATTGACCGCGAATAAACGGGATTGCATCAACGTAGGCTCTTCCAAGTCCACGCTTTGGAACTTTCAGAACTCGAGCACCTGCATCGACTGCAATATCAGGTGTATCATCCGTCGAGCTATCGACAATGAGAATCTCACCTGGAACATCAAGCGTCTCAAGTCCTTCGCGCGACCAATCAATGAATTCTCGAATGTTTCGTGATTCATTCAGAGATGGAACAACAATCGAGACTTCGGGATGTTCAACATCGCAACTTGGTGTCAACAACTTGACCACGTTCGTCTCAAACTCTGTCATGAGGCCATCAACATCTACCAGTGAAAGGAATAGTGTCGGCTGTCGGAATGAAGATCACGAAGTGAGCGATAAATCGCTTCTCTGCTTGTTAACGTTTGCTGCCAGCCGATTTCGCGTATCTTTCGGCTCGACATTTTCACAATTGGAACATCGCCCTTCCAACCACGATTGCCACCCGTAAAAGCGATCTCGACATTTGTGCTACTCAGACCCGACACTTCAATTGCTGCGTCAGCAATCTCCCGAACAGAGACATTGTCGAGTGTTGCAACATTAAACACTTCGAATTCGGTATCTACTTTCGTCGATGCAAGCATTACAGCATCAATAACATCTGTAACGAAAACATAGGGTTTGCTCTGAGTGCCATCCCCAAGAACCTCAAGGCGAGTTGAATCCAATTTGAGCTTGCGTATGAAATCGAAGCCAACACCATGAGTTTGTCGCGGGCCAACCACATTGCCGAATCGAAAAGCTACGACCTGGATTCCAAACATATGCGCATACGAGCACAGCAAAGCTTCGCCCGCAAGTTTGCTTGCGGCATAAGTTGAAACTGGAACAAGTGGTCCGAATGTCTCGTCAACTTCTTGATTGCTTCGTTCTCCATAGACACCCGAACCAGAGGCGTACAAAATCTGTTCAACTCCAACAGCACGACAGGCTTCAGCGATGCAGTGAGTAAGGAGGGAGCCTTGATCAAAGTCAATGGATGGTCTCGTGATGGCTGCAGCAATGTCTGGATTTGAGGCGAGGTGCACCACAGTTCGAACTCCGTCTAGGGCACAAGTCAGTGTTGGAAGATCGCGTACGTCTCCGGTGACGATTGACAAACGCAGATCACCAAGGTTGTGTTCATAGTGCCACTGCTTGCCTGATGAGAAGTTGTCGAACACCACGAGATGCTTCAAATGTGGTATCGACAAAAGTCGGTCTACAAAGTGGCTACCGATAAATCCCGCCCCACCAATAATTGCGACTGATTCAAGACGACCAGACATTAGAGAGTGTATGTCAGAGCTAGTTGTGGATAGGGAGAGAAGATCGTAGGTATCACGAGAGATATCTTTTACATTACAATGTCCACTGCCTCGAACTGCTTTATGACGAATTTACGTAGGGACTACTGCGGCCTCAATGCTTTATAGTCCAACTCTGATATGACGCCGATTTCGAGTTCGAAAGCTTCCGTTGTAACTCATCAGTACATCCCCATCACTGAGATTTGATCTGAACTATCACCCACAAGTTGAAGTTCCATGAAAAGGGGAACGGAAAGTGATGGAGCTTCATACTGAGACGCACATCGTTTGATACAGCGTTTCTCAATTCACACAACATTCCAGGGAAGTGGTTACGATGCTCCCGATAGTGCGTCAACCATGAATTTAGACCGAGTTTCGTCTGTTTTCTCCTCGTAGTCAGAGATTGCAGGATTCGTAGCAGCAGTCCCGGCTCACATGGCAGGTAGACCGTTAAAACACCATTATTGCGTAATACCCTCACCAACTCGGAAACCGCCATTCTCAAATCTGGTACATGAGCCAGAAGACAGGTTGAAATTACTCTGTCGAATGTCTTGTCGGCGTACGGTAGTCGCTGAACATCAATCGAATCGGTTACTACTGTCACTCCAGCTGTCGGATTAGCTTGACTGAGAAGATCAGGAGACAAATCGGTCAAGAGATATGTCTGGAATTGATGTCGTACGTACCCGTGGTGTTGCCCTTGCCCCCCCCACTTCCAGAACTCTAGAAAATTCTCGACCTCTCAACCATCGACTCCACTCCATTTGATGATGTGATATGGAACTTACGACTCCCACAATTCCCGTGTTAACAACTTCCCGATGATAGAGACGATAATAAGATTTCAATTCATCTTCACGGTCTGCAGTACTCATTCCCTCATCGTAATTACACATATACACCTTTTTTGATGGATTCTACATTCCCGAACGCTTCGAGTTCAAAGACGTGCCTTCATGGGAGCATCTTTTAACCATCGCTCCGAATATCGATACTACAAGACGCTTCAAATGCGGTATCGTCAGCAGCTGGTCTACAAAGTGGCTGCCGATAAATCCCGCACCACCAATAATTGCGACTGATTCAAGACGACTACTCATTAGAAGTCTTCATTAGTCATGGTTCTCTCGCGCTAAGTTAGCAAGTGATTCGTCAGCCAAACACTTTTGCAGCCCAGTACTTGGATTTGCTTCGTGGATCTAACGCATCTATCTTGAAGTCGCGACAATGCCACAGACTCGGTGCCCAGCGTCTCTGGAGTAATCGCAGAACAGACCGCGACAGGTAGTATCCCAAAGATACGAAAGTTCACTAACAAGCAGATTGTGGCCGGGATAAGCCTCGTACACGTAGTTGGTTGGATTCTCCTCGTGGTGGGCACTTCGAACTGGTGGTCGGAAGTCGGTGAAATCAGGAACATTCATGCGGATTCTCTAAACGTATATCCACCTGGGGAAACAACTTATGACTACTGGAAAGCGCCCTGGGACTCATCAAGATTCAATCCATTTCCAACTGACAGCCACTTGCTGCAACTTGTCTACATTGCGCCATACCTCGGCTCTGTGTCGGCTATCGGTTTGGCAGTTCTGCGAGTCGGAGGAATTTCCCGGCAACTGAATTCAATCGCCGGCGAATTCGCTGCCGGATTCCTTACCGGATACGTACTTTTGCTCTCCTTCATAAGAGTTATTTTTTATATGGCTCCAATCAGCTCAGCATCAAGGGTCTCATATTTGGCGATTCTTTTCGGCGGTGTTCTCTCATTGCGTGGTCTGAATCTCCATCGCCGGAATTACTTGCCTCAATACTGGGCAAAATCAATTGCAATGATCGTTATCGCAGTGTTCTCATCCTTCATTTACCGCATTCAATCAGGCAGAAATTTTTTGGTATCCGATAGCTTGATCGTATTTCTTGACCAAATTCGAAGCATAAAGCAGAACCCGCTCGTTCAGTATCTGCCAACATGGGATCAACAGTCAGACGAATGGATCTTCTCTGCGCCCGGCATCTTCTTGAGTAAGAATGTCGGTGCCGAAGCCTTGTGGATCGTAGCCACAAATGCATGTGCTTTCGTCGCGCTAGTGACGATTCTCGCTCTTACGGCTAATTATCTGTTGGAAGACGTTAGAAGAAAAAGACTCGCACAATGGAGTGCTGTCGGATTCTCAATTCTTGGAACTACCGCAATTATTCCGGTACTAAATATCTCCCTTATCGGAGGTCAAAATCCGATGATATATCTCGGGCACGCCGGAAGATTTGTAGGAGTTGTTTCGCCCCTAATCGGCTATGCAATTGGACAAAATTCAGAAAGTGGAAAACCACAGAGAAAGCTGCTACTTACTGCCATTATTTCTCTCGGATTCGGATTTCTAAGCCCGCAAGCTTTCTTCTATTTTCTCATTGGTATCACACTGGGCATTACCTCAGTCGGCACATTGCAAATCAATCCAGGTTCCAAAGCGGTATCCCTGAACTCAGGTCGCAGTCAGACGGTAGGGCTACTACCGCTGTTTGTTTTCACAACTGGAGTTGTCGTTTATGGTTTTGCTTCGGAGTCGGTTCCGGCGGGCACTGGTCATGGTCCGACGTCATTTAAGTTTGTTGGATTCTTGTTAATTGTTCCAATAATTCTTTGTTCGTGTTGGATGGTATCTAGTATCGCACGACTAAATGGATTTGTCGGATTGAAAAGAATCGTGCTGAGAGCTGCAACAGACATTTGTGCTTCGTGTCTCATGTATCTTTGCGGACTGTTTCTCTCAGGAAATATGGTTGGATATAGTGGCGTCCGCTTGAGACTTATCAACTACCTGCAGTCTGTGCTCCCCGGTCTTGCAACTCCTCTGCTGTCACGAGGAATCAGCGTTCCGTTTGAGTTTTCAGAACTTGGTCAATACGGAGGACTTCAGTGTTGGATCTCTGTCTATTGCGCGAGTCCTTCAGGATTTGTATTCGCGGTTGCTTTTCCGCTTGTACTTGCGTCTATCGCAGCTCTTATAGCTATCCTCGACGACAGGCGATCCGTTCAGTCCCTTGGACTCGTGGTTGTAGTTGTAACTTCTCTCCTAATGGCTTCTCTCTTCCTCGTTGACTTCACAGGGGGAGATCAATTGCTACAAATCTGGGGTAAAACCAGATTTCTTGAGGCACCGTTGTATCTCTTGATGTTCTTTTCTGTTCTCAGTATCGGAAGAATTCTTCCAATATTCGCCTGCACAATTGCTGTGCTCTGGACATTACCGACAGTCATCCAAGTAATACCCCAGTGGTACGCAAATCTTAATTGGCTGGTCAGTCAAATTGTCTGAAAGTCTATTATGATTGGGCTACGGCACGCTTCATATCCCAGCGTCGTATCCTTGTGAGGAAGCTGATTCTTAGCAGCATCGTGACAAGCATCAATCCATATCGTATGAGTGGAAAGTGGTTATCTCGTGATGCATCACGCCAAGACAGAGGGATGTACTTCACTTCGCTGTTGGCGTCGCTAGCCAGTATCAAATTGAGCTGCGGATGAAAGTGGTATCCGGAATCCAGTTTGTCTAAGACGTCATACGGAATTTTGCTAACGGGTAGGCTGCAGATTCCTGTCCCTGGATCATCTAGCCGCACTCCGGTAAGAAGCGGTGTAAGCAGTAGAAACAGCTGATTGCCGAGCCGTCTTCTCATGTCGTACGACTCCACACTCGCGTCTTTACTAAAGCGTGAAGCCAACAGAATCACATTGGATATCTCATCTTCACTTAGAAGACCATCCAGCACGACCTGCCAATCAGCCTGATCATCACTATGGATGATTGCAATACGTTGTAACGACCGGTCACGTGCCCATTTCAAACCCCAGATGATGCTGCCTCCATATCCAAGATTTCGTTTATGTCGTTGAGTTTCCGTGAATTCAGACAAATTCAAGGACTCTATTGCGCCAATAGCCCTCTCACAACTTTCATCATCACTGTTGTTGTCAAGAATGAGTACGGCGATATTCTGTGACTTAACTGTGCCAGCTATTTGGTGAAGTACGCTTCCGATAGTGCTGGCCGAACGAAAGATCGGGATCAATAGTCCAACTTTTCGGTGTGCATTCATGAAACAATCTGAACATTACGATTTAACCGGTACAACTGTTCGCTGATTTCCTGATTGTAAACACCGGCACGCAAGACAACCACTGGCGAGGCGTCATTCACAATCGTCTCAGGCGATTGAACGGTCAGCGATGAACCTCTGAGTCTCTTCCCTTGTTTCGCACCATCATTATCGAGAATGGCTTTGAAGTGTGACTGACTTAGACCAAAGGAGATTAGATACTGAGAAAAGACGTGAGCACCAAACAGATATTTCACCGTTTTGGTTTTTTTCAAGTCCCAGTTCAGCCTGCTTGCAAGAGATTGATGTTCGTGGACATACTTCATAAATCGCGATCGATTGTTGAGGAATCGACCTGATAGTTCTTTGGCTTTGGCTTTGGAATCTGATGCTCTATACGCATAGAAGATACTGTGATCTTCTTTGAAGTATTCCTTGGATTCAAGCAGAAATCCTTCACTCTCCATCAACGATTCAATGTGTATGTCTTCAAGCAGAAAAGTGTGTTCAAAATTCAACGTGTTTGTATAACAGCGGTCGAGCATGACAGACAAGTTCGGGACCGAGAATATCACGACGTCGCCAGACTGCAGGCCTTCCCGAATTGAACGACAGAATTCGCGTGGATCAAAGATGTGCTCCAAGACATGGGAATGCACTACTGCGTCATATCGCTGACCCTTAAGCAAATCTGAAGAAAAAAAGGCAGGGATGACTACCGCAGGACAACCAGGCTCTGGATTTGGATTGGGTTCGACAATAGTCCACGAAGCATCATTCTTTGTTAGATAGTTGGTCGCTAGGCGACCGTGACCACCGCCGATTTCCAGAATGGACTTTGGGTTTAGCTTCGCTACAAACTCTGAGAATTCACGATGATGCTGGAGCCACAATTCCCCGGTGGTTCCTGAACCATGTGAGTCTCGATAGAGAATGTCTAGAGGAATCAATGGATTCAGCTGAATCACTCCAGACGATGGTGAGATCATCCATCGCATATCGGCTAGATAATCAGTGCTCGCGGGCTCGTCTGTCACCCCCATATGCACTGGAAAACCCCTAAACGTATAAAGTTCTTCGAGATCTTCTTGACCAGTCAAAATGTCTGCGTTACGAGGTAAATACTCCATCACACTCTCCTTCAGAGTTAAGCATCAGTTGACCAAGGTGGTAGAGGAATCTGTCATATGGATGATGATGCAGCGCTGCAATATTCAAAAACACCAATGCTGTTAAAGTCCATGTTCGCGACCAGGAGTAGTTATTCTCGGCAGCCCAACGTTGAAATAACTCTTGATTTTCCGAATAGCAATTCGGTCTGGCAATAGAAAGTCGGATTGTCTCACTCTCTTGACGAAATTGAAACTCATTGCGGTGAACAACCTCGTGGGCGACAATTAGTCCATGTAGAAGTTTCGCAAAGTCGTAGTAGATGTCACCGACAAACAGATGACCAGAGAAGTTTTGCCGCCAATCGAGAAATGCAAATCGAGGAAGACGCTCACGACGGTACAAAATATTTTGAAAATGAAAATCTCCATGAAACCGCACGGGCACGCCACAGGTGAGTTCGTTCCAATCTAATTCTTCCAGAGATTGGCGTACACTGCGGCACGCAACGTCATTTATCGTTGATGGTTCGTTGAGCACGCGATATTTCTTGTCAAAACTACGAACGCGATCCCAGGTCTTGTCTCGATAGAAATTCAGGCACAATGACTGAAATTCTGAGCTGGTCAAATTTTCGCTACGTGGTTCCCAAAAGACCTTACTAAATTCGAGAAGCTCTAACACAGTGGCAGTCCCCTGAGCGACGACATTGCCAAACAATTCCCCTGATACTTTGTCATAGGAATACATATTCTCGGATACCAATCGAATCTTGGGAACAAATGCCAACAAATCACTCGTCCGAGTTACGCGATCCTTTATGAACGATTGATCACGCGAATACTTAACCACAATGTCATCCAATATCCAGATAGCCTCATCGTTCTTGGGAAGAATTACTGCAGTCGACTCTTGATCAAGGATCTTCCTTGCTTGCGCAAGTGCTTCACTGTTGCCGATATCAATCCAGTCAATTCTCTCCCCCTGAATTCCGTTCTCGACAAGGTGAGATAACCCGAACACTTCACCAAGTTCTATCGAGTCTTGTGATCCGTCGATCATTGAGTCCCAAAAGACACCGAAATCGTGTATGCCGGCAATGCCAGTGTACGGAACCCTATTTGCGGCAGGCTCCGACGCCTTGTCAAGAAAGGATAGAACCTGTTTACCTTCCGAGAGTTCAAGTAGACGATATTGCTGAGTCTGAACTCGTGTCTCTGAAAATCCCGCCCAGTTGCGATCTGGTGCAGGTAGTTTCCCGCGAAACACCGCATCACAAGCAACAAATAGGAAAGGGCACTGAAGTTCTTCTCGCGCCGCCAGGATGGATCGACCTAGACCCGATCCTTCACCTTCGAAAACATCCACCTCAACGAATGTGACGTCGAGCTGTTTGTGGGCATGGCGCAAGTACTCTCTAACCTGAGATGCTTTATACCCAAGAACGATGACAAACTCCTGGTCTTGGTCGAACGACTCAATGATGTGACTGATCGCTGCCTTTTGTCCAAGCGGAATCAGGGCTTTGTTTAGAAGTTGAGTCTCTTCAGCAACTCGAGTTCCAAGACCTGCACACGGAATGACAACTTTATAGTTCATGGAATTCGCCGATAGTCATCCTCCAAGCGAACCACATCATCAAGTTCGACCGTGCTCGCCTCCAGATATGAGGACTCGGAAACTCCTGACATACGGTGAACGACTCCAGGCTCGATAGTCAAACTCTCACCCGCTCGAAAGACTCTGCTCTGAAGCTCCGATCTTGACGAACCCAGCTCTATGAGTAACTCCCCTGACAAGATCACAATAGTTTCGCGTTTAAGGCGGTGAAACTGGAGCGAACATCGGTGTCCCGCAAACATCGTCAAGCGCTTTACCGCGTAGGCATGGTTGACTTCTAAGAGTTCTTCGAAACCCCAAGGCTTTTCAATTCGCATTGCGCGAGAATACCACTACTTGCTCATATCTTGAATTCTTGAAGTTCGGGATGAAACTCAAAGAACTTGTCATAGAAGTACTTTGTGTAGAGCTGCATTGACCATCGGCTATTGAAACCATATTTCTGCCGAAGCCACCGGCGACCTTCTTCGATGTACAACAAAAGATTCTCCTCGTAAGGTTCAGTCTTGATGAGATCTGCTTTTGACAGAAGGTGGGTCTCATTCTTTCGCACTGAAACTTTCCGCGAGATAGCTGCAGCCCAATCATTGGCATATGCCTTAGCTATCAGCTCCATCTCGCAGGCATAACCTCGAAAATTCCGCCCGTCAAAGAGAAAATTCATATAGTCCGCTGCTTCGAAATTTGCGATTGATTGGATGAACTCCCGTCTCAGCATCAAAGCAGTGTTGTGAATAAACCAGAAATAGCGAACTCCGGCTTCTGGAATCAAATTGCGTTCGCCCCATTGATCCGAACACGGAGAAATTATCCCAATCTTGCTGTGCATATCAAGATCGTGGACGAGCGGTCGAAGAATTGAACCTTCGGAGAACTCAACATCGTTTGGAAGTAGCAGAAATGCTTCGTAGTTACCAAACTTTTGTTCATTCCATAGCTGAGAGAGTCCAAAGTTCATTCCTCTTGAAAATCTCAATCCAGCGCGGATGGCTTCATCCCAATCTGCACGCCAACTTGCATATCGACTAGACGCCGCCAAATCAGAACCTGCCTCAACCACAAACACATCTGCAATTTCACCATCAACCGCCATAATTCTTTCACACAACTGATTAGTAACGTCAGGGAGATTTCGATTGAGAATGATGACAGCGACTTCTTTTCTCACTTAGTTAGCCAACCTAAAGAGAGAGACGTACCTCATGACCGCCGTCTTAACAGCTGAACGCAGAAAAGAATCGACCTCAATAGCCTTCTTACTGCAATGATCTTGAAGTGACTGCTTGATACTCATAAAGCGCTCATCCGAGAAGATATAGTGCCCTGCGATTATCGCCCGAGCCTCATCACTGGCCAATGAATTGGGCAACATCCATTTTTTCCATTTCTGAGAATCGAGCGAAATCTGAAGAAACTGATCGCCTAGATCTGATCGCCCTTGCTCGCGGCATAAGTTGAGGAACGCACGTGACTCTGCGACCCCAAATTCTGGTGCGACATTCGCAGAGTGGATTCCGAGTCGAGGATGCCAGGCGAGGCTTTCATCAGAGAGATAATCAGTGTTGTGCTCCTTCATCAAAATCTTGAACGAATTGCAGATCTCAATCATCTTTGGAAGTAAGATTTCCGCTGGGACTTCTCCGACAACTCGAATGGGAGAGTCAAATGTTCCAACATTTCGAGCCTCCATAACTCGAGTTCCAGTCTGGACCACGACAAATGATGGCCCGGGCAAGTCGTTTGCCTCTGTGAATTCGAATACCTGCTTGAGTGTCTCTCTCAGCTCTTGCTGTGAACTCGTAGTTCCTGATTGCTCCTCTGTCCCAATTTCGAATGCGACTTCGCGATTCTTTTGTCCTGCGTATGAGCAACAGAATTCGTAAAGTTCAAAAACGCGGTCCAAAACATCTTCGGTTCGAGGCGAACCGTAAGGGTCAATGCTTGGATCAATATGAAGGATCTGAAATCCCGCGTCAATATCCGCTGCGTAAGAGCGTTTCGCCGACTCCATTGCATCACGTAGTCCAAGGCTCGCACTAATTTCAGCTGGGTTTTGCCATGGCCCACCATGATCGCGAGCCAAAAAAATGTTGCCTCGTTTGTCATTCTCTCTTATATAACTCGCAAATTCTCTGGTCGTCCAGTGCTCTACGTATCCCCCCCCAAACTCGTCGCTATCAATCTGGCGACGACTTGCAATAAGCATCAGAGGTATGGAGGTTTGATTTGCAATCTCAATTGTGGCATCCACACAGTTCTTGCTCATCGGACCAACACCAAGCAGGGTGCATCGCTTATTCTTCATTGTTCTGGTAAGTCTGTCGAGAATCAATTGGACCACGTCCCGGAAACTCGCTCCGCAATCCACTCCTCGGATAAGACGTTGATTTGTGGCCAGAATTTGGAGAAGAGGTGTAGACAGGCCTCCGCAACCGCTCGATCGCCTCCTTTACGGGTGGTTACAAAGTCGGCGGCCTCACGAACGTGTGGTAACGAGTTAGCCAGCGCTATTCCGTAGCCAACCTTCTTGAGAACGAGGTGATCAAAGATTCCATCACCGATATAGGTGACCGTTTCCAACGAATAAAGATTGGCAATCCAGTCAAGTCTCCGACTTGTACTTACGAGATCAAGCTGGTGGCCGAGATCTTTTGCGATTCGTCTCGCCGATATCTCAAAACCCCGCTTGTCACCCGTCACAAATCTCACCTCGCAAACTCGGGAGAGTAGCGAGATTGCGTCAGTGTCGTCTGGCCCAAACGTCTTCGTGAATTTTCCTTCACTTGAATAGACAAATTGACCATCAGTTATTACCCCGTCTACGTCAAGAATCGTCACTGAGGGCTTGAGCCTGGTGGGATATCTCTTTGGTCTAAATTTCATAGTCTGAAATTCGTATAGTGACGCACTTGTGATTTGATTCTATCTTTGAGCTGCAACTAAATAGGTTGTTCTCTTGGAGTAGCGACGCAAGTCGTGAAACCCCAGCCGATTCCTTCAGATGCAAGAGGGCAATGTCATTCTGTAAGTGCGTTGCGTCATAACGAGGGTGGTACCAGGTTGCGGTGACGTCGAAGAGCCTTCCCGAATTCAGTGTTGAGCCACCGACCGCAATTTGGATCGGTCCAGACCGACCGTAGACGCAGTGTGCAGCAGTAAGCACAATCTGTTGCTCGATTAATGTGCCAGAACAAAGAGGGCCGCCCACCCACACGGGAACAACCTCGGGGTACTGAATCTGTGGTGAGTCAACAAAGTCCCCATAAGTCACGGCTGACACGGGTGCAGCCATCAGACTTAATACAAGTACTAGAGCTGCCAGTACTTCTCGTCTGTGGATCACAAGAGTATTTCTATCGGGCTGGACTTATACACATATAGGGGCGGGGATGCCTCGGCAGACCACCGGACACA
>Ga0172372_10007478_pt1 | contig 14654 bp, 10 predicted proteins | sample LakKiv5m_2_FD_114544 | JGI IMG/M metagenome (GOLD analysis project Ga0172372, IMG submission 114544) | Freshwater microbial communities from Kabuno Bay, South-Kivu, Congo - kab_092012_9.5m | ecosystem: Environmental > Aquatic > Freshwater > Lake | place: Democratic Republic of the Congo...
GCGGGCGCGTCAGATCGCTACCGCGATCTCCGCGTGACTCTCGACCTTCATGGTCTCGTGTTTCGGCGGGCTCCTGCCCGCCGCCCTGCGGGCGCGTCAGATCGCTACCGCGATCTCCGCGTGGTAAAAGGCCATCATGGCCTTTTACCTGAACCTGCGTCGCTTCGCTGCGCTAATGATTCAAACCTGATATCTCAACAAAACAAAAAACCCCTGCAGGGCACCTTTCAGGTGACCTACAGGGGTTTACTTGGATTGGTCGGGACAGCAGGATTTGAACCTGCGACCCTCTGCTCCCAAAGCAGATGCGCTAGCCAGGCTGCGCTATGTCCCGGTCATTAAGAGACGTGAACCTAAAGCAAAAAACAAAAATCGGCTAGCCTAGAGTTTCAAAATCGAAAAGTTTCTGCGCTCCGTGGAGCACTTGGACCGAGGTCATATTCAAAGTCCTCGGCTTGAGAGCCCCCGACCCCACGCTCGAGCTCACTCTGACGGAGCCCGAAGTCCGAGATGGAATCCACCTCCGGCTCAGGACGCCAGATGGCGTGATCCAAAGCTCGGAGCAACCCCTCAAAAACCCAAGCACTGCCGGATTCATTCCAAGGGTGCGGTGCCCCCTCCCCCTGCTCGGCGCGGATTTTGGGCAACTCCGCCAAAAGAGCCTGAGCCTTGAAGCAAACTTCCCTGAGCCCCAGGGCTTCCGCCCACGAGATGAGATCCGGAAGCATCGCTTCGACCCGGGGCCATTCGCCCAGCTCCACTGCACTCCGAAACGACTCAGCAGGATCCCCCACCCCGACCATTTCAAATTCTGATTGCATAGGTCTCATCAGCCTGCCCTGTTTTTTTGATTTCGTCAAAACCCCAACAACAAGCGGCTGGAACAAAGCGCGTTGTTTAAAAAATAGAAAAATTCCCCGTTGACAGTTCCCGCGAAAAATCCCTACGCTTGAATTAGGGCAAGGAGGAAAAACCCGATGTTCCGCCTCCATACGATCCCAGCTTCCAAAGACTCTCCACAGCAAGGCGCTCGCTCGGCTCATGGCCTGAGCCTCCTCGTTCGAGGTTGGCGTCCCTGATCTGACCGCAGCCGGACAACAGATCCATCCCACAACTTTCAAATGAATCGTTTCCGAACCCCTCCCATTGGACGGGAGGGCTATGCGCGTACTCCGTCCCCCATCGGGACCCAACGCCACCGGAAACACCCGTTCACTCTCAAGGAGGAGTAACTATGGAAACCACTCAATCGACGCTCAAGCCCCGTCTCCGCATGGTCCCCGGCAAATCCAAAGCAGACCCCTTGTTCACGCGTGATCAGAAAGTCTTTCTGAGTGAGAGCCTGATCCTGATCGGAACGGCTCTTGCGGCACTCCTGTTCCTGCTGACCCCGAGCAGCTCCAAAGCCTCGGTTGGTCTGGAAGGAAACATGGTGGACCGCCTCCAGCAGATCCATCAGGACCGGATCATCGCTGCGAATGCAAAGAAGGAGACGATCGAAATCGCCGGTAACCTGACCTGCACTTCGACAGAGACCAAAACCACTCCGGGAGGCACCGGCAACTGCACTCAGTTCTACCTTGAGGAGTTTGGCACCGGAAAGAAGTACACACTGAAGAATGCCGAGATGGCGGCCAACCTGATCGGGGACGGAGTCAACCAAGTCCGGATCAAGGGTAAGGCAAACGGAGCCAACCGAACCGTGGCCGCCAACGGAGCCACCGCGTCCAACGAAAACGCCAACACCAACGTCATCACGGTCACCACCATCGAGACCCTCGACTGAGTTCCCGCAAGTCCAAGCTCCGTCCCCGGCCCGAGGAACTTCCTTTGGCCGGGGTTCTTTTTTTTTCGCGGAGGATCGGGTAGCCTTTCAAACACTTATGAACAACGCGCAATCCGACAACCCGTTCCACCTCGATCGCGAAAAATACCTGACCATCCTCGAGTCCGACGGCCTTCCGGCTGCCATCACGCAACTCCACCTCGACACCGAGCGCCTCGAACACGAGACCTTCGAAGGCCGCGAGGGCTGGCAGCCCGAACTTTTCGAATACCTCAATCAGGTCCGCGAATTCTCCCGCGAGCTCTGGGGCAAGCGCGAAACCACGATCGAACCCTTCCGCCACCCGACCGCTCCTCGCCGCTGATATAACGTGAACCTTCCCGAGGGAGTCCGGATCATCCGAAAAGAAAGCGACCTGCCGGCTTCCGAAGTCGAGGCCGAGGCGCGCTTGCATCAGGAAGGGTACGAGTGTTTCCGCTGGCACGATGTGGCGGGTGCGGTCTACCCGAGGCACCGCCACGAAGAAGACGAGTGCCTCTGGATCCTCAGCGGCATGCTCGAGATCGAACTCACTGATCCTCCCCCGCGCAAATTCAAACTCCAGCCCGGGGACCGAATCTACCTGCCTGCTCGCACTCCGCATCGAGCCTCGACCCCTCCCGGGGCGCACGCAAGCGGCACCACCTACCTGGTGGGTCAAAGACACTCCTGAACACCTTGCCGCCCGGATGATATTAGTAACTGAATGCGTCGGGGAACTGCAGGTCCACATGCAAGCTGCTCTTCCATTGCTCGCGGTACGGTTTGCGCAGCCCTGACTCGAGCGCTTCCCTGAGGCGGGGCTCAAGCTCCCCGGAATCCAAAGTCGAGCGATAGAGTTCAAGCGCTTCGGTACGCTTGCCATCAAGATCCAGACCGCGCGCCACAAAAAGACTCGTCACCCGACGTGCATGCGGGGTCAAACTCCCCTTGAGAGCCCAATGAAAATGCGCTTTGGCCTCCTCATGACGTCCGAGCAGGAAGTTGACGATCCCGGCCTGCACCCGAAGATTCGGATCGCGCGGTTGAATGGCAACCACCTTCTCGAGCGCCCGACAAGTCCGCTCGCGGTAATCCGGGTTATGCGAATGCATGTGCCACTCACAATAAGCTTCGCGGTAGGCGCGCACGGCCTCCACCAGCTCCGGGTTCCTGGGGTGATATCCTTGAAGCGCGCCCCGGAGCGCGGTCGTTTCCGCCTCCTCCGGAGACTCCGACCAGAAACGCTCGAAGTCCACGCGCAAATAACGGGCATCGAGCCCCACCGGGGACTCTTTGCGGGAGGATACATAAAGGCGCAAAGCCTCGGGATCAAAGACCACGGACTTGATCGTGTTGACCACTCCAAGTGTGTTTCCAAAGATACGTTCTTCACCCGTGAAAGGGTCCACCAGATCCCCGAGCACCCGAGCCAGAGAGGCCGCGTCCGCCTTGCCCCGCTGGGCGTCCAAGAGCTGCTTCATACGACAGGCGCGCGCCTTCATGTCCTCGGTGCAGGCACCCGACATATTGGCTTCCTCGTGCCGGAGCTCTTCCGTCTGGAAATAATTACTGTGCGCTACTAAACCGCACTCGGGCTCCCGCACCACCACACGATCCGGCGTCATCTCGAGCACCACCGCCGCATTCTCGCGACCGCTCGTGATGATATAGGCCCAGTTGGCGTGCCGGCGGTGCTTGCGGGCGATATCAACCGCATCCCCCAGGGTTCGCGCATTTTCAACGATCCGGTTGCCCAGATCCACAACCGTCGAGCCCGACCAGGACATCCGCCGACCAAAGTGCGCGTGCGCAAAAAGCGTGATTCCCTCGCGGTTCATCGCCGTCAGGCCGCCGGTGTGAACTCCTGCCGTCGTGATATCCACATGCGGTATCGCACCCGGCTCGGTCGGTTCCTGGAAGAGCACGGTCGTGTTGGGCTCCCAGTAGCCCACCACGGGATAATCCTGATTGCGGCAGGCAAGCAGCCGGCCCTCGCGGGTCTGCTCGCGCAGGAGCACACCGCTCGAACAGCCGGGCAGCGCCACGACCGGATGGTCGCGCATCAAAAAACGCATGAGACTCAGGCGGGAGAGGAGCATCATGCCGTCCGCTTGATATAATCCCCCGCGCACCACATCGTGGGACAGGCCGCTGGCTTCGGCAATGGCGCGCGTCATCGCCTGCACATCCGCGGGCGATGCATGATCCACGAGCGGGATCAGAAGTCTGTTATACAGGCGCACAATCAGACTCTGGAGCCAATGCCACTCACCGATCGGTCCGGGCGCGCGGCGGATGAGCCATTCGTTTTTCCGGGCAAGAGCCGGGAGAGCCCCTCGGCGAATTTGCTCGGCAAGCAGGTCGCCGTGCTGCCGAGCTCGCTCCGGGAGCGCGCCGCTCACGCGAATGAAATGGACGCCGTCAATGACTCGATGCCGAAGATTCCGTTCTTCCTGGATCATTGCCCGAGTTTAGCACGGGAGTTTTAAACGGGGGAACTCCTGATCCACTCTCGGAGAGCAAAAGTCCCCGTTGCCTCACCAACGTGTCGGACTGACCTCCCGATCGTTGGGCACTTGGAAGGATGCCTGCAAAAGATCGAGTGAAATCGTCATGACTTTGTCGCGCAGCTGAGGTTCGAGCAACGTGCTTGGAATCGGAGTGACGCTTGCAGATCCGTAGTTGCCCAGACTTTCTCCCGGAAAAATCGTCTCGGGGAAAAGAACTTCGGCAAGGCGGGAATTATCGATCTTGCTGCAAGGCCAACGAGGATCCGAGCAGGCATCGACTTTGAGATTGAGAGGATTCTCGCGCAGGAGATCGTAGGCCAGTTCGCGGAACACGAAGCCTTGCTTGCGCAATTGCATCATGCCCCGGAGCGCTTGTCGCACTTTGGGATGGTCGATGGGAAGCGCTTTGGGCGCTCCTTGTGTCGTTTCGACGAGCACCAGCAGGTGCGAGCCCCCTGCTTCGTCCTGCGCCACCTGACGCGGGAAAAGCACGCTCGAGAACCGCTGATCAAAGACCGCGCGGATCTGCTTGGAAGAAACCGAGTCGTCCTCGGGGAGCACCGTCGCCCCATCGGTCTCAAAACTCAGCGGCTTGGAGGCGATCGTGAGACGCCCCGCAGAGATATCAGCAGCGTATGCCCCGGTGGAGAGCGTTTGAATGATATTGGAAATCTCGATCTGCCGGTATTGCTTGACCTTCTCACGGAGCACCGCGATCGCCTGTGGATCGGACGGGATACCCGCGGCCTTGATTTCCTCGGTCAGGACCTTCTCGCGCTCGGCCGCGAGCTTTTCGACTTCCGCCAGGAAAGCTTGCGCAGAAGCGCCGGCCACGGTCCACTCCTGAGCGACCGCGCCCAAGGTGGCGACACTGAACTCACGCGCCTTGAGCGTCTCGTAGAACTTCTTCTCGTCGGAAGTATTGACGGCAAAAAGAGTTTCCCACTGAATATGGGGTTTCCGCTCGCCCACCAGGGTGCGCCAGGCGAATTGACGGATCACCGTGCGGTACGTCGCATCCAACTGCTTGGCGATCTCTTTCTCGAAATCCTCGAGCGAGTCAGGCAGTTTGCGGAAAGAGATCTTGAGCGTCGAAGGCCAGCCCGGGATTTCCTTTCCATTGTTGGCAAGCTGCCAGCGCAGATCTTCCACTCCGCCGTCGCGGTAGTTCCAATCCACATTGAACTTGATGGTCTGCGCGCCCACGGCTTCCTTCATCCACTGATAGAGTTGCTCGTCACTGATCAGGGCGAGCTCGCGCGGCTTGGCGGCGACGATATCATCTCCCTCCTGGCGGGTGGGTACTTTCTTGGTTTCGATGGCAAAACGCACCAGCCACACGCGCTTGACGTAGTTGATCCGATCCAGTGTCGTGTTGGGCAGCACCAAGCGTTTCATGGCCTCGTGATCGAGGATCCGGTTGAGCGCCAGCACCCCGACCGATTGCTCAAAAGAGCGTTTCAGGTATTCTTGATAAGACTTTTCACGCTCGGCGGGATCGGCGATGCGGGAACCGATCATTGCGTCGTAGAGGGCGCGCTCCATGGGGCGCGCGAGGGCAAGGACTTCGCTGCCGTCGATGCGGCCATCGGGATTGATCTCGTGGATTTCAAAATCATTCCTTCCGCCGGTCCACGAGCGATTCTTTCGCTTGTCGCCGCGGTAGGAGAAACGGATATCAGCGACTGCGGCGTCCTTCCAAATAGTCTCCGAAATGGGTTTCTTGGAGAGGTCTTCCTCCGGGAGGCGCGCGAGCGAGAACGGCAGATTGGAAAGGTAGGATCTGAAACCACCGGAAGCTTCCGCAGGTTTTGGCTCAGCTTGCGCCCAGGGGAGCATGGCTCCACTCAAGGTCAGGGCAGTCCATGCCATCGCACTGACTTCAAAAACGCGTCGAACACCCGTTGCTTTGAAAAACTCGATTCTCATGGGTCGAGATAACTAACTCACAAGATGCGACGCGTCAATTCAAATAACGCAATACATTATAGCTTTACTGCCCCCACCACGATCCAGCCTGCTGAACGACCTCCGTCCCCGCAATCCGGTCTTGGAGGCAGCGACGTTTACGGTCCCAGAGGATCATCAGGTACCCTATGCCCAAGGTGGCGAAAGAGGCCACGTAACCGATTGTTCTTAAAGCACTTTTTCTGGCACTCGGGAATTCCCCCGTAGCAGGATCCACAATCCAGAGCCGGAAAAGCCACTTGCCAGGACTCGAACCCCACCGGCGGGTCATTTCAAAACAGAGCGCCCCGACTGTGACCGAGTAAACCAGCGAATTCAGGAGCTCGAGGGCCGTTGCATCCCAAGTCTCAAGCCAAGGAAACGCAGGATAGGTCAGGCCCCAAGCCAAGGCAGTAAAAATCAACGAATCGAATAGATAAGCCCCGGCTCGCCTGAGCAGCGATGCCGGGGCTCTTTCAACAGGAAGACTCGGCATGAGCCGAATGGATCACTCCTTGGAGGCTTTGTCCTGCATTTTCACAATGCCCTGACGCATTTTGAAGGCAGGATCCTTTTTGACCCGCGCCTTGAGCTCGTCCGGCTCACAGGTGTCGGTAACGCCTTCGATCTGGAACATCTCGCCACCAAAGAACTTGCGCGGATCTTTTTTGATCTGATCGTAGCGATTCCGAACCAGCCGGAAACAGTAGGAGTACTTGGGGGTCTCCCCTTTCTCCTGCGCCAGCTCCTCGGTCAGGGTGATATCTTCGTAAACGACGATTTTGAAAGTGAGAAGCCCCCCTTTGCGACGGAACCGCAGGTCCTGCATCAGACCGTTGTCGCTCGAGAAACTACGAGTTTCTGATTCCCCGGGAAGCTTCCAACCATCGAATTTGGCTTCCATGGGCAGGGTGGGATCGTAGGCCCAGATCTCCTGGCCCTTCTCATTGAACTGACCCGTGAAGCGATTGGCGAGCTTGAAGCGCACGAGCGTAGGGGGAGTCTGGAAGTACTCCACGTCCCGATCCAGTGCGGCCACGCGATCTTGAATCTGCACTTCGATCTCCGCGAGCTCGGCTTGAGCACTCAGACGGGCACCGCGAGCCTCGCCATAACCGCCTCGCTGATAAAGCTCCTCCATCCGCGCGCGGTTGGAAGCTTCTTCCGCCTGAGCGACCTCAAGCTTGGACTTCAAGTCTGCAAGCTTGGTCTCGCTGCGCTCGCCCTCGGGCTTGTTGAATTCGGTGTTATAGGCTTTCTGAGCTTTCTCCACCTTTTTGACCGATTTACGGATCGCAAGGTCGATCGCATCTTCCTCAGCAAACTCGGCCACGAACTGCTCTTCGATCCCCTTGATGCGCTTCTCGAGCGCAGGGCGGGTTTCCTCGAGGCGATCCAGTTCCCGGGATGTCTCCAGGGTGGCTGCCACCTGATCCGGGGTCACCCCCTCGCGCCAGAGGAACAGACGGTTGCTGCGGAGTGCGAGTTCCCCAGCCTCGTCCGCGATATCAACTTCGGAAAAATCCTCGAGCGGGACGGCCTGCACAGGATCACTGATCGGTGCCACGGCCTCTTTCACTTTCATGCAACCGGAGAGAGCCCCCCCGGCGAGGAGAGACACCAGAACTGCTTTGAAAACCATCATCTGAGTATTCATGATCATTGGTCCCTTGTCTTAGAAGAACATCACCAGTTCGCCGGAAAACACCGAGTTATTGGTCACATTGCGACCCTCGAGTGGCAGACTCCAAGTCAGATTGGCCTGGAAAGGAAGCAAAAACTGCTTGGCCTTGAACCACTCGACCGTCGAGAAATTGGCCACAACGGTTGCGGCATGAAGCGCCTGAATCGGTGCCTCTGCTTCGAGCCAGCGGTAGGTTTCGGAAGACGCAAGTTTGCCATCCTGATAGCGGGTGGAGGTGACATACTGAAAAGTATATCCAGCGCCCAGGGTCCAACCGGCCGTCGGGAACGTGTAGTTCAGCGAAGTCCCCGCCTGAATGATATCACCCAGGTCGCGCTTGAGGGTTTCCTTGGTGGCGGAAATCGTGTCTCCAGGACCAACGGGGAGTCTCCGTTCGATCTCGTCGGCCAGCTGGAAAACATAGAGCGCATTGGTGTTCCAGCGCAGATCATGGGTGAGCATGCGATCGTAGATCAAGCTGCCACCCACATCCCATTGCCCGTCCCCGGTCGGCACATCCACCGCCTTGTCCGCGTTGGGTGCGATCCCCGTGGGCGCAGTCGCCTCGGCGCGGATGGCCAGGGCCTGCACTTCGTCCTGATAGGCGCGGTACTTGGTCACAAACCGGGCATCGCCGATGCTGTTGATCGTCTCACTTTTGATCGGGAGGTAGCCATTGTTGGCCAGTTTTTGTTGAACGGCGTCGTTGAGTTTGTTGGCGGCGTCGTTGCACTTCTCGGGGTTGGTCGCGCAGGCGGCGTCGATGAACTTTTGCCCGTCCTCGGACTTGTCGAAACCGGTCGCGGCACTGATATCGACTTTGACAATCGGGAGCGCGACTGCGGCGGTGAGTTTTTCCGTGATCCCGAAAGCCAGAATCGGAATCATGATCTGAGCGGCCGTGTTGACCTGCCCCGTGGTCGCACCGGGAGAGCCAGTGAGACTCGGATCCGAGATCCCGCTCCCCGAGTCGGCAAGGACGCCTTGAATGGAAGCTTTGTCGGCCTCGGTTTTCTGAGCGTTGATCAGATCGCCCCAGGTCACAGTCTTGTTGAGGCGCTGCGCGAGAGGCTGCGCCACTCCCAGTCCATCGAACTTGTCTTCGACCGCGAAAGTGATGAGGCGGAAGCGAGGATTGCGAATCCCTCCCGGAAGCGTCATCGCGTTCTCAAGCTCAAAAGGCGCCTTGAGATCGAAAGCGGAAGCGCGATCAGCCGTGGAAAGAGCGGCCATCAAGGCGACCAAAGGGATGAGTTTGGACCGGAACTGCATGGAAAGGATCTCCGTCGGGTTTGATAGAAGTAGTACTTGCGGCCTGAGTACCGAGCGCGCCCGAACCCGGGGTGAAGGGGTTCGGACACACTCGGTGCTTTCAAGCGAATGCCAGGGAGGCGGAATCAGCGCAGGTCGGCGCGCAGCTTGCGAGCGAGTTCAAACTCTTCCTTGGTCTCAGGAACGCGGGAAGGATTGAAGGTCTCGGGATTCTGGGCAAGCAGATTGTCCAGGATCTGGCGAGCCTTTGCCTTGTCGGAAGCGCTGCCGGAAGCAAGGACTTCTGCAAGGTAGACGTGGTTGAGAGCGATCTGAGGAGCCTTGTTGGTGGCTTCCATCAGGTACTTGATCGCGCGCTCGGTGCTGCCACCGGCAAAACCAGGGAGCTTGTAGTAGAGGTATCCGAGAGTGCGGTTGGGTCCGTACCCATCGGTGGTCTCGCCTTTGGCGCCATCGCGGGTTTCGTTTTTGATCGCGGTTTCAGCGTGCTCGATCAACTCGCCTTTGCGGAACAAGGAAGCCAACACGCCTTTGGCGAGAGCCCATTTTCCGAGGTTGATCGCGTAGAAGTAATAGCCTTCCGAGATCGTATCATCCAAGGTGTAGGCCGCCTTGGCCTTGGCCATGCCTTTGTCAAAAACGGCCATTTTCTCGTCGTCTGTCTTCTGGTGATTGCCCTTCCAGTAAAAGGCGCGAGCCTGAAGAACCAGGACATCGTACATGAGCTCGTCGTCATCGCTCGAGACGGACTCAGCTTGAGCGAGGAGAGAAAGCGCGCGCTCGACTTCTGCGGCGTTTTCACGGTTGGCGAATGCGCCTTCGGCCTGCGAGAGCAGCTCGCGGCCGCGATCGCTGGCAAAGGTCGGGAGAGAAACGGCGAAAGCAGCCAACGCTGCGATCAGGGAGATGGACTTCTTCATGGTATTACCCCTCAGAGTGTCGTTGATCCCGAGGGTACCCCCCAGGAATTGACCGTGAACCCCCCACAGGTTTTCAGGTCAGTTTGTCGGTTACGGAGGGGCATTTAACGCATCACGTAATAAATTCAAGTTATTTTGTTCAATTTTTCTGCTTCTACCGGGATTTGAGTGGGTAGAGGTCGAGCCGGCCGCAATAGAAAAGTATCGCCACACGGTATTTCTCGAAGTTCCGGAACCCGCGGGCATTGGCTTTGATGAGTTGAATCTTGGAGTTCATCCCCTCGGCAACCGCATTGGTGATCCGGTGCTTGCAATGGGCCAGCAGCCCCGGAAGGTGCCGCTTGAGCGTCCTTGCCGCCTCAATGACTGGTTTGAGCCGCGAGTGCGTGGCCCAGAAGTACCAGCGGTCGAAGAACTTGCGGGCTGACCCGGCGTAGCGGTACGCCCAGAAGTCCTCGAACGCCTGCGCGATCGACCATGCCCGCCCAACCTGCAGCACGTCGATCTTCATTGTCGTAAACTGCTCGCGCTGGGCATCGCTCCAGTTCTTCGGATTCTTCAGCCACAGATACTTTGTCTTGTTCAAGACGCTCTCGCCATCGTTCTCCGCCTTGAGACTCTTGTGCTCTTTTTTGCGGACGCCATCGACGGCCTTATTGAGTTCCTTGACGCAGTGAAACTTGTCGTGAACGACGGCGGCCTGCGGAGCGTAGACCGTTGTGGCATCCATGAAGGGCTGCCACATATCCATGGCTACTGCCTCGATCTGTTTGCGCTGTTCCTCTGGAACCAGCTCCCAGAGCGAATTAGCAGCCTCATTGGTCCGCTTATGAACGACGTCTAACACGCGGCGTCCGTCCACTTCATGAAGGATCGATGCGTAGTTGTGACCCTTGCCGAAGCTCTTCTCGTCGATCCCGCAGTGCCTGAGCCGCTCGATCTTGCGACGATCCATCCCGCGCGCCACCGCGCGGTCCATGATCAGATCAACTTGATCCCAGGAGAGCGCCGTCAGTTGCTCAGCCTGAACCTTGCTTCGAACAGCTTGGAGCACGTCGATGGTGAACACCTCAAAGAGCGCGGTATAGCGGCTCTTATCCTCGGCCCACGCAACTCGAACCATACGGACCTCGTGCTCCGTGCAGCTCGACCTCGGCACATCGCTCTCGATGAATGTCTTGAACTGCATCGTGTTCAGGTGCCGCCAGCGGCGGGGTTTGTGGTCGTAGCCCGGACAGACCGCTTCGCACTCAGGACAGGGCAGGAGTTCTCCCTGCGGATACTCGTCACGGATGTGGACCTCGCGTTTGATCTGATCAACAACGACGTCGCTGACTCGCCAGGGAGGGGTGAGACCAAGGATGGACTGATAGAACTCGTTTGGGGTCATCATCGTCCGAGGATACTCGCCTCCCAGACGACCAGCGTCAAACGCGGTGCGCCTTGCGCCCGAAATTCACGCTACCCACTCGAAAGTCCCAAGGACCATTTTTCTAGAAAGAATCGGCTTACTCAATCGCACCCGTGGTTGCGTTGATTCGGAGGCCGTAAGGTATTTCCTCTCCACGCGATGCATGCCCTTGAACATGCAGGAAGCCAGAGGCCTCCACCAACTCCTTAAAGCTAGGGAAGTCCGGCCCTGCTGCGGGAACTTCAAACTGAAAGGTCGAATCCAACGCCCCTGTAGAAAGGTCTAACTTGCCGATGCAGGGCACCCGCGTAACGCCAATTCGGTCAAAATTCCCACTCACCCAAAGAGAGTTCCCAATGACCAGAAGTGATGTTGCCACGGGCCAACCCTCTGCCGACTCAAAGTTAGGCTGATTGGCATGGAGCAAAGGATTATCGCTTCCAGTCAGAACGCCCCCCACATCCGGGCTGAACGAAATCCCAGCTACGGTCCGAAATGAGCCATCCGGATTATAGAAGTCGCCGGCCAAGAATATGCCATCAGCGTTCGAGACGATTTTCCTCACCTGATTGGGCTGAGACGGATCCCAACCGGTTTGTATCTGAAGAGGCACCCCGTCACTGGAACTCACACAGGAAAGATTCGAGCTGGGCACTCCCCCCACCTGAGTAAAGGCTCCTCCCAGACAGAGGTAGTCGCTGCTCGAGAGTGAGAGCGGCGCCAATGTATAGACCGAGCCGTCGGGGGGTTGCGCGCTCAAGGTAAAGAAAGACTGTAAAGCGCCATCGGATTTGGACACCTTGACCAGGTAAGGTGCAGCGACGCGAGAGTTTACTCCAAAGTTCTGGAATCTTCCTCCCACAAAGAGGGAGGTATCCTGAACGGCAAGGGAATAAATGGCATCATCTGCTCCAGCGTTGGCTGCGAAGCTCTCGGAAACCAACTGCGTAGTGATATCGACTTTGGCAAGATTGGAAACCGCGACCCCGCCCACTTCTGATAACTCGCCGCCCACGTAAAGGTAGCCGCCCGAAACAGCCAAGGTGTTCACGGTACCCTCCACCGATGGCATTCCTGCCACAGGCTTGAGCGTGGCCAGGGAGATCTGCGCGAGGCCACGAGCACGAGTTCCCCCGATATGAGTGAAGCTCCCTCCGACCAGGATCTCTTCCCCCCGCATCGCCAGGGTCTGAATCGACTCATTCAGTCCCAGATACTCATTAAATCTCGAATCCACCGCGCCACTTGCGAGGTCCAACCTGATCAAATTGGATGGAGAGGCTCCATCCAAACGCGCCATCTCGCCACCCACATAAAGAGCATCCCCGGAAATCTGGATGGCCTTAGCCCGAATGATCCGGACACTAGCGCTCACCAAGTGGGGTGCAGGATCGAAAGTAGAGTCTCGCACGGCCGTTGTGGCATCAACTTTGACTAGGCTTGCGACCGGCACCGCCACCCCACCCGATGTGAACTGAGTGAAGCCCCCCCCGAGGTAGAGACTCCCACTCGACGACACAATCCGGTCCACGACACCATCGAATGACGGTGAAGCCGCATGAAAGGTGGCGTCCAGAGCGCCGTCGGTCGTGGAAATCTTGGCAATCCTTCCGACCGGGTTTCCCCGATAGGACGTGAACGTTCCTCCCACGAACAGAGAACCGCCCTGCAGTTCGAGCGCATTCACGCCCCCGCCGAAACCCGAAGTACCCGTAAATGTCGTGTCTCGATCCCCTGAATTGAGATCGAGCTTGGCAATGTTATATACATAGGTCCTGGTGGAGGCGATTCGATAACTCCGGAAATCCCCACCCACATAGAGGGACGTCGAATCCGCTGCGAGCGAGGTGACTCGACCGTAAGTCAAGCCAGAGTGCGTGCATCGCGAACATGAAAAAGAGGCAAAAGTGGTATCCAAATTTCCGGTCCCAGGGTCGATTTTCATGAGTCGATTCGCCGTGGCGCCCCGATAAGTAGTGAAAAAACCACCGACATACAGGGAGTTATTCGTCATCAAAAGCGCAAGCACGTAGGAGCCGCTGTTCAACCCGATTGCTTGCGTGAACGCAGTGTCCAGCTCGCCGGTCAACAGATCGATCTTCGCAAGTGCAGCGGCCGGAGTCCCCCGGAACTCGGTGAAGCTGCCTCCCACGTAGAGGGAGTCCCCATGAACCAGCAGCACCTCAACCGCGCCATTGAAGCCTTGCACCAGACCATGAAGTGCGCTCGGACGCCCCGTCGCCTGGTCGAGTGCAGCCGATTTCCAGGCCACCGAAGGCATCACTCTGGAAAAACCTCCCCCGATGAACAAGGAAGCACCGTCACTGACTTGAGAAGATATGTATCCATCCGCCGACATCGCGGCTCGGTAGTAGAAGGGCTGACTCAGCGACTCCACGAGCGCCCCTCCCGAAAGCCTGACCTCCTGCACTTGTGTCTGAAGCCGGCGGTTGGAAACTGATATTACAGGAACATCGAACTCGTAGATCCCGGAATCAGGGCAATCCTGCTGGGCGCTGCCCACAACCACTCCTCCCGAGTCCGAAACCGTCGCCGTGATTCGCGTTAGCCCCGCGTTGCAGGTCCCTGAGACCGAAATCGCCGATGCTCCGAAAAAACTCCGACTCCGATCCGCCGTGAGTGTCAATCGGCCGCTCTCGGGCTCACTCAATCCCAGCGCCCCCAGGATCGCATCCACGATCCCACTGGAGCCGCTATCCGAGCCCGTGGCAGACCCGGCTCCCGAGGAGGCAGATGACGCACTCCCCTTGCTACCCGTTGATCCAGAAGATGCCCCGGAATTCAGTCCCTGCCCGAGGGTGCATGCGGACAGGCTCAGCAGCAGCAAAGAAGGAAGCAAAACCGTTCTGATATACAAACTCGTATCCCCCAGGGCAGCCCTCTCGAATGAAGCCGCCTGAATTCAACTCTATCGGCCCTACGGGGAGCAGGGAATTGAGTCGGCACGGACACAGCCATTCACGAATGGCGTCAGAATTTTTCGAACCGAAGGTGGGTATGGGGATTGTGAGTTAGATCCCTGATGCTCCAGAATCTCCTAACCGTGTCAGGCAAGACACGACAGCAAGGAGAAGAACCATGA
>Ga0172372_10007479_pt1 | contig 14653 bp, 14 predicted proteins | sample LakKiv5m_2_FD_114544 | JGI IMG/M metagenome (GOLD analysis project Ga0172372, IMG submission 114544) | Freshwater microbial communities from Kabuno Bay, South-Kivu, Congo - kab_092012_9.5m | ecosystem: Environmental > Aquatic > Freshwater > Lake | place: Democratic Republic of the Congo...
ACTTGAAGCAGGTGGATGTTGAATTCCCCGTCGGCTTGCTCACCTGTGTCACCGGCGTTTCGGGTTCGGGCAAATCGACCTTGGTGAACGACACCCTGTATGCCGCAGCAGCGCGGCAAATTCACCGCGCCCACGAAGAACCCGCAGCGCATGACGACATCCTGGGGTTGCACAACTTCGACAAGGTCATCAATGTGGACCAGACGCCGATAGGGCGCACGCCGCGCTCCAACCCTGCCACCTACACCGGCTTGTTCACGCCTTTGCGCGAGTTGATGGCCGAGGTGCCGATGGCCCGTGAACGCGGCTACAACGCAGGTCGCTTTTCATTCAACCTCGAAGGGGGGCGCTGCACCGCGTGCCAAGGCGATGGCATGGTGAAAGTGGAAATGCATTTTTTGCCGGATGTCTATGTGCCCTGCGATGTTTGCCATGGCGAGCGCTACAACCGCGAGACCTTGGAGGTGCAGTACAAGGGCCAAAACATCGCGCAAATATTGAACATGACGGTGGAAGACGCGTTGGCTTTTTTTGGCGCGGTGCCCAACCTGGCGCGCAAGTTGCAAACCTTGATGGAAGTAGGCTTGGGCTATATCCGATTGGGACAAGCGGCCACCACCTTGAGTGGTGGCGAGGCGCAGCGCGTGAAATTGGCCCTTGAATTGTCTCGCCGCGACACCGGTCGCACGATGTACATCTTGGACGAGCCCACCACCGGTCTTCATTTCGCTGACATCGATTTGCTGTTGAAAGTGTTGCACCAGTTGGTGGAGGCGGGCAACACCATCGTTGTCATCGAACACAATCTGGATGTGGTCAAAACCGCCGACTGGGTGATCGACATGGGCCCTGAGGGCGGCAGTGGCGGCGGCCAGGTGGTGGCAGTCGGCACTCCCGAAGCGGTGGCGGCCAACCCGGCCAGCATGACCGGTCGATACTTAAAACGCTTGCTGGCTCAACGCTGATCAGTTGACGCTTTCATAAATTGAGGCCGCAGCATCGGCCAACTCGTCAATGATGGCGTAGGCTTGGTCAGTGGGCACCAAAAACTTGGTGCGCCGGTTATTGCCATCAAAGATCAACTCAATCAGGTCTTGGCTCAAGAGGTCATTGATTTTGCGGTGCAGCATGGCGGGCGAGCCAATGTGGGAGAGGTTCATGGCCTGGGTCACATTCAAGGACGCCCCAGCATGGTGGGCCATGGCCACACGCATGAGCAACAACTGTGCATTGATGTCAGGCAGTACCTCATGATGTCTATCTTCGACGGCATTGACTCTGGCGATCAATTCAAAAAAAGCGGCTCTGACTCTATTTGACATGGAAAATTTTTACAAATAATCCGTAGAACATAGCCTAAATCGCAAGGTGATGTATCAGTCAAGTGGAAAATTGGCTTTTAAAGTAGCAGGGTATTTAAAGAAAAAATATTGTTAAAAATTGTAATTTACGCTTGCTCCACTCTTGCGTGCGCCTCAGCCAGCGCTGCCCGGGTCTGCACTGCAACCGCTCTGGCCGCTTTTGAAAAATGCAGCTCCTCAGAGGCGTACAACACCGCACGGGAAGAGTTGACGATGATGTTGCCACTCACCTGACCCTGGGTCACCCGCAATCCCGCTTTCACGGTGGCTGCAGCATCCCCGCCTTGCACACCCACCCCCGGAATCAACAAGGGCAGGGTCGGTGCCAGCGCCCGAACCCGCTCAATCTCTGCAGGGTAGGTGGCACCCACCACCAAGCCCAATTGGCCGTTCAAATTCCAGGGCCCTTGCGCCAGGCGGGCAATGTGCTCATACAGCAAAGGCTGACCATCTACGCCTGCCAAGCGTTGGTTTTGAAAATCGTCGCCGCCGGGGTTGGAGGTGCGGCACAACAAGAACGCGGCTTTGCCGTGGTATTTCAAATAGGGCGCGACAGAGTCAAAGCCCATGAAGGGTGAAAGCGTGACCGCGTCTGCACCATACCGCTCAAAGGCCTCCACGGCATATTGCGCCGCCGTGGAGCCGATGTCACCGCGCTTGGCATCCAAAATCACCGGCACGTGCGGTGCCACACCACGGATGTGAGCCAACAAACGCTCCAACTGGTCCTCTGCGCGGTGGGCTGCGAAGTAGGCTATTTGCGGTTTGAAAGCACACACCACATCGTGCGTGGCATCCACGATCTGGGCGCAAAAATCAAAAATGCGTTGACTGTCGCCGCGCCAGTGCTGAGGGAATTGCCGGGGATCAGGGTCTAAGCCCACGCACAGCAAAGATTGTTGGCGCTGGCTCGCGTCTTGCAGCTTGGCGATGAAGTTCATGCGCCAGATTGTAGGCAGGGGCTTGATCCAGGTCGTTGTTGCCCAGTTGTGCCCAGACGCTATGTGCTGTCGGGGTGCACCTGCTGTTGCGCCAAGATCAAATCCGCCCAGGCCTTGCGCTTGTCCGCTGGGCTGCGCAGCAAATAAGCCGGGTGGTAACTCACCACCACCGGGCGGCCTGAAACCCTGTGTACTTGGCTGCGCAACTTGCCCAGGGGCTGGCTGGCTGCCTCGCCCAAACCGTCTTGCAACAGGGCTTGCGCGGCCAATCGACCCAGGACCAAGATCACCTTGGGCTCAAGCAGTTCAACTTGCCGATGCAAAAAAACGCTGCATTGTTTGATTTCATCAGCGGTCGGTTTGCGGTTGTCCGGCGGATGGCATTTCACGGCGCTGGTGATCACCAAAGAGGCGGGGCTTGTGGCGTCCTTTCGGCGCGACAAGCCCAGGGCTTGCAGCATCGCGTCGAACAACAGACCTTCATCGCCCACGAAGGCCTGCCCCGCCAAGTTTTCGGCGGCGGTGGGGGCGTCGCCAACCACCAACCAGTCGACAGCGCTTGTCACCTGCGAGCCGCTGGCAAACAAACTGTGGTGGCGACCTTGGCACAGGCCACAAGATTGGCAGGTGGTTGCCGCGGCTTGCAAGTCCGCCCAGTTCATCTGCGCCAAACCGGCGAGCTGGGGGGGATTGACCGGCTGTGGTGGCCTGGCCAGCGGTGGTCTGGCCTGCGGTGCCCACACGCGCACACCCATGTCGGCCAGCATGGCACGTTGCCGAGGATCGAGTTGCAGTGTCATCTGAGCAACCTTACCACTGCAAAGACATGATGACCGCGTCCTCGCGTCGTCCCAGGTGAAGAGGGTAGTAGTCACGCCTCAAACCCTCGGTGTTGAAGCCATGCGCTTCATACACCTTGATGGCCCGCAGGTTGCTAGCCCGCACTTCCAGCCACAGGTGGCGCAGGCCGCGTTCCACACTCCAGTCACGCAAATGCTGCAACATCATTCGCGCCCAACCTTGGCGCTGGAAATCCGGCGCCACCGTGAGGTTGAGCAAATGCACTTCATCGACACCGCGCATCGCGACCAGATAAGCAGCGATCTGGTTGTCATCAATCCACAGGGGCATGTGGTAGCCCGAAGCGATGGAATCGAGGAAGTTGCTTTGTGTCCAGGGGTGCGAATAGGCTGACTGCTCGATGCGCAGCACCTCGGGCAAGTGCTGCGCCTGCATGGCAACAGCGGGCTTCATGCCAAAGCAGCTTTCAGCGCCACGCGCTCGGCGGTGGTGAGCGCGACGTGATCGCGTAAATACAGGGGCAGCGCTTGATCAGCGTCCACGGCGTCACCGCGAAGCCAGGCCACGTGAGCCAATCGAAGCATGGCTGTGGCTTGTGGCCAAAGTGCCGCCGTCTGTGCCGGCGGGGCATTCAAATGTCCCAGGCGGTCTTGTAAATCAGGTGAAGTCAATGCATTGCCAGCGATGACACAGTTTGGCAAAGCCCAGCCTTCGGGCAAGACCACGGCCTCAGGCTGGCGCAATTGAGGGGCTTGAACGCACTGCCAATGCTGGTTTTGCCATTCGTACGCCGCCGCATACACCTGTTGCATGCGCGCATCCATCAACACCAACACCCGCTGATATGAACCTCGCGCGGCCTCGGCGACGCACAACAAAGTGTCAATCGGCAGCACCGGCAGGCTGGCCCCCAAGGCCAAACCCTGGGCCACGGCACACGCCGTTCGCAAGCCCGTGAAAGCCCCGGGACCTCGACCGAAGGCGATCGCGTTCAAGCCGGGCAAGGTCAAATTCGCTTGCCGCATTAAAGCCATGATGGCGGGAATCAGTGTGGCCGAGGATTGCGCGCCGCCAGTGCCTTCAAAGGTCCAGTGGCGCTTGCCGTGTTGAACCGCCAGGGACAGCCGATCGGTGCTGGTTTCAATCGCCAAGAGCTTCATGCTTTGACCAGCACCGGCGGTGCTTTTTGAACGCCAAACAAAATGCCCCCGGTGACCAGGGTCAGGCCCAACAGCAAATGCCAGCCCAGCGGCTCACCTAAAAACACCACGGCCCCCAAGGCCGACAAACCCGGCACCAAGGAGGTGATCATGGTCGAGCGCACAGGCCCATAGTAGCGAATCATTTGGGTGAAGGTGATGCCCGAGATGACCACTGAACCGCCGCCTTGAAACAGCGCTTGCCCCATGATTTCGGCTCCGGGCGCGCTGAACAAATGACTGGGCACCAGGTGCAGCCAAGCCAGCAAGGTGTAGAGCGGCACAAAACTGACAAACGCAAAACAAGTGATGGCGATGGTGGCGGGGATGGCCTGCAAGTTGTAGCGCCGGCTCAGCACGCTGTAGGTGGACCAGCAGAAACTGGCGCACAAAAACAAAACATCACCCAGCCACAAGCTGCCACCATCAAACGCCTGCCACATGCTGCTGCTGCCGACCAACATACCGCCGCTGATGATCAGCACCAAGCCCATCAGGCGGTTGCCATGCAGGCGCTCGCCCAACAAGGCCAGCGCCAACAAACTTGTCCACACGGGCAAAAATCCGGGCATCAACACCGAGCCATGGGCTGCAGGTGCGAAGAAAAAACCGCTGTAGGCGAACATCGCATAACTCAGACCACCAAACAGACCCACGATCACCGTGGTGCGAAGAGGCAGTGGCGATAGGCCGCCGAAAGAGCCGGCGGGCCGCCCGGGCTTTTGGCGACTCCGCCACCAAGCCCAAGGCAGCAACACGATGCTGGCGCCCATGATGCGGGCCCAGGCAATGTCCAAGGGCAGCAACTGCCCCGAGGCCGAGGCGCGTGCAATGACGATGAAGGCGCTCCAAATAGAGACCGTGATGACCGCGGCCAGCAGGCCGATGGTTTGCGGGGGCACTTGCCGCAAGCGTTGAATAAGAGCTGTCATCCGTGAATTATCCGTGGGGCGTGCGGTTGCGGTTTCATAATCGGGTCATGACCCAGCATGTCCTCTGTTGCTTCCCCGTTTTCAAGCCTCTGGTCGGCGCTGCGCTGCGGTTGTCTTCTGCTGGCTGCTGGAGCCTGATCGTGTTCATGGCGGCGCAAGCACAGACCCTGTTGCCAGCAACCGTCGAAGAAGCTTTGCAGCGCGCCAAGTTGCCACGGGGCGCACTCAGCGTGGTGGTGTTGCCAGTGAGCATGGCGGCAACGCCTCGCTTGCAACACCAGGCCGATATACCGCGCAACCCCGCGTCGCTCATGAAGTTGGTCACCACCAGCGCTGCGCTGGACATGTTGGGCGCCGCCTACACGTGGCGTACCCCGGTGTTTTTGGACGGGCAATTGCATGGCGATGTCTGGCATGGGCAGGTTTTTTTGCAAGGCCGTGGTGACCCCACGCTTGGGGTGGAGCAGCTTTGGTTGCTGTTGCGTCGCTTGCAAGGCTTGGGCATTCGCCATATTCAAGGCGATATCGTGCTTGACCGAAGCTTGTTTGCATGGCCGCCGCACGACCCCGCCAATTTTGATGGCGAACCCCTTCGCCCTTACAACGCCGCACCAGATGCACTGCTGTTGAACTACAAGTCGCTGATGATTCACTTCGTGCCCGACCCAGCGCACAAAGTCGCTCGGGTGCATTGGGAGCCCCCGCTGGCTGGTGTGCAATTGCAAACCAGTGTGCCTTTGATGGATGGTGACTGCGCCGATTACCGCGCCCATTTGAAGCCCGAATTTGGCAACCCCTTGAGCATTCGATTCATGGGCGGATTTCCAGCCAGCTGCAACGACCAAGTGTGGCCTGTAGCGTACGCCGAGCCTGAGCAGTTTGCGGCTCGCGCGGTGCTGGGCATGTGGCAACAACTCGGCGGGCAACTTCGTGGCAGCGTGCGCGATGGCAGCGTGCCCACAAGCTTGAAGCCTGTGTTTTTTGCAGAGTCCGCCACGCTGGGCGAGGTGGTGCGCGACATCAACAAGTTCAGCAACAACGTCATGGCCGAGCAATTGTTCTTGACCCTGGCCGCGCAGCAGCGCGGGTGGGCAACGCCTGCGGCGGCCCAAGAGGTGATTCAGGTTTGGTGGCGCGAGCGCCTCGGCGGCGACCCCCCATTGATCGACAAGGGCTCAGGCTTGAGCCGCGAGGCGCGCCTCAGTGCTCAAACGTTGGCGCGTTTGCTGCAATGGAGCTGGTCGCAGACCTTCATGCCAGAGCTGACGGCCTCGCTGCCCATCACCGGCGTGGACGGTACCTTAAAGCGCAGCAAGAGCAGCGCTCGCGCCCACTTGAAAACCGGCAGTTTGCGCGACAGCATGGGCATAGCGGGCTATGTGCATGGTGACAATGGCCAGCGCTTTGTGTTGGTGGCCATGTTGAATCATCCGAACGCCAACCAAGGCAGGCCAGTGATGGACGCCTTGATCGACTGGACGGCTGGGCGCTGACAAAAGCCAAAGAAACACCCATTTGATGCAATATAGTGCAACTATTTGGGGTCATTCAGGGGATTTAAGCGGTATTTGAGCCCTAAAAGGATGAAAAACCTTGCATGTACTAGGTATTTACACTGTTGTTCGAAGGCTTGGAAATTTTCAAAATTTGCAGGTCCATCGTTGCAAACGGTTTAAAACCGCCTTCAAAAGGAGTCGACCAATGTCCACCTTGACCAGCCGAGAGCTCAATCTCTCTTCATCCACGGACACCACCTCGCGCTTCACGCTCAGCTACGTCTGGTTTGCTGTTGCCATGACAGTGCTGACCGGTGTCTATGTGTCCTACCGTGTTTACCAGCAGATGTACGGCCTGTCTGCCGGCTTGGATTCCACCGAACCGATCTTCCAAGACATTTGGATGCGTTTGTTTTGGATTCAATTGCCCGTGCTGTTTGGCATCGTGGCCCTGATTCAGGTCTATCTGTTCGTGACCCGTGACCGCAATATCGACGCCATCACACCCGAGGTCGAACTCAAACGCTATTTCGCCCTCACCATGTGGCTGGGGGTCTACACCTTCGCCTTCTATTGGATTGGCAGTTTTTTTGGTGAAGGCGATGGTAACTGGCACCAAACTGTGCTGCGAGACACACCGATCACCCCCAGTCATGTGGTGCTCTTTTACGCTTGCATTCCGCTGTACCTGATGTTTGGCATTGGCAGCTTCGTGTACGCCATGACCCGCATCCCCGCTTTCTGCAAAGGCATCTCCTTGATGCACGTGTTTGCTGTGGTGGGCCCGTTCTTGATCTTGCCCAACCTGGGCTACAACGAATGGGGCCATGCCTATTGGTTGACTGAAGAAATCTTCTCTCACCCATTGCATTGGGGCTTTGTGGTGCTGGGCTGGAATGCCTTGTCACTGGCAGGTGTGTTGATGCAAATCATCTCGCGCTTTCGCGAGTTGATGCCAATTGTTTTCAAGAACGAAAACGCCTGAACGGTCTCTTCCACTAGGAACAAATCATGAACACTGAAACACTGCAACACCCCCAGGGTGCTGCGGCTGGAAAGCCGCACGCCGCAGAAACCGCATTGAGCGTGTCCGGTTTGTCGCCCCGGGCCGCCCACTTCTCACGCGTCTTCGAACTGTTGGTGGTGGCCGCCATCATCATGCTGTTTGCTGGCGCCATTCACCTGCACGTGCTGCTGTTGGCTGGCGATTGGGATATGTTTGTGGATTGGAAAGACCGTCAATATTGGCCCTTGTTGACGCCCGTGGTGATGATCATGTTCCCGGCCGCCTTGCAAGGCATTTTTTGGACCTATTTCCGCTTGCCAATTGGAGCCACCGTGGGTGCCACCTGCTTGATGTTGGCGGTGTCCATCTCGCGGCCCGCCTCATTCATGTGGTGGACCGACTATCCCTTGAACTTGGTGCTGCCAGCGCAAATGATTGCCAGTGCGATTGTGTTGGATGTGATCTTGTTGGTGTTTCGCAATGCCTTGTTCACCGCCATCTTTGGCGGTTTTGCGTTTGCTTTTTTGTTCTATCCGGCCAATTACGCCATCTTTGCGCCGTTTTACGTGCCAGTGAGTCATCAAGGCATGATGGCCTCGATGGCCGATTTGATTGGCTATGTGTATCCCCGTTCGGCCACGCCAGAGTACATCCGCATCATTGAACGCGGTACCTTGCGCACGTTTGGGGACTCGGCCAGTTGGGTGTCGGCGTTGTTTGGTGGCTTCATCTGCATCTTCATGCACTACGCCTGGTGGTACTTGGGCCTGGCCATGTCGTCCATGAAATTTTTGCCCAACAACCCCAAGGTCATGGCCCTCATGGGCACCAAACCTGACGCCAAGCCCAGCAACTGAGCAGCAATCTTCAAAGGACAACAATCATGCAATTGATTCCAAAAGCACTGAAGATGATGGCGCTTTGGCTGGGCGTGGTCATGCTCGCTGGTGTGGCCACCGAGGCGGCGTGGGCCCATGGTGAGCGTTCACAAGAGCCGTACCTTCGAACCCGCACCGTGCAGTATTACGATGTGCAATACGACAAAAAAACCGTCAAGGTGAATGAGGAATTCACATTGGTGGGGCGCTTTCGATTGATGGAAGATTGGCCCGATGCGGTCAGCCCGCCTGAAACCGTATTCCTGTCGGCTTATTCACCCGGTCCCATGATCACACGGGTCGAGAGCTACTTGAACGGCATGCCCGCTCGCCAATCCTTCGCCAAGCTGGAGTTGGGGCGCGACTATGAATTCAAGCTGGTCATGAAAGGCCGTGTGCCTGGTCGTCACCACATCCACCCCTTGTTGTCCATCAAGGGCTCGGGCCCCTTGGTGGGGCCGGGTGAATGGATTGAGGTGACCGGTAGCAAAGACGATTTCTTGTTGCCCGTGACCACCATGAACGGCATCAAGGTCGACAACTTGGAGTATTACGGTACCAGCCGTGCGCTCAAGTGGTATGTCGTGTGGATCGCCTTGGCCGCCTTTTGGCTGTTGTTTTGGCTGGTCCGGCCCTTGCTCCTGCCGCGTTGGATGGCGTTGCAAAAAGGCCGTGAGGACGTGTTGATCTCCAATCGAGATGTGACAGTGGGCGTGATTTTGGGGGTGGTGGTGGTGGCCATTACGTTTGGCGGCTACATCTATGCCAACAAAGAGTACCCGTATGTGGTTCCGCTTCAAGCGGGCACCAGCAAAGTTGATCCTCTGCCCAAACAGCAGCATGGCTTGGAAGTGACGGTTCTCAAGGCCAACTATGACGTGCCAGGCCGCTCCATGCAAGTGACCGCGCGCATCACCAACCGAGGCGCAGAATCAGTCTCCATTTTGGAATTCGCCACCGCCAATTTGCGCTTTGTCAACCACCAAGCGCCCGGTGCAGACAAGGCCGTTGCAGCAGACTACCCGCTCGAGCTGGTGGCACGGGACGGCCTGGGCTTGAGCGATCAAAGACCATTGATGCCGGGCGAAACCCGCGAGATCAGGTTCGAAGCCAGTGATGCGTTGTGGGAGGTTGAGCGTTTGGTGAGTTTTCTCACCGATGTGGACTCCAAGTTCGGTGGACTGCTGTTCTTTGTTGACAAGTCGGGCAACCGCTTGATGACAGAAATCGGCGGCCCCATCCTGCCCACCTTCACAGCGCTGTGAGCTGCCCATGAACCGTTTATTTATCGCGTGCTGCTTGTGGCTGAGTGTGACGGGTGCATGGCCGCATGGCGGCTTGTCCATGGATCAAGACATGTGCAAGCTCACCGTCGGCCCCTACATGATGCACTTTGCGGGTTACCAAGAGGATGCACAGCGGACCGAGTTTTGTGAGGACATTCCCCACAATGGTCCCACCATCATCGTGCTCGATGCCATCGATTTGGGTTTGCGCGATCTGCCGATTGAAGTTCGCATTGTGCGAAAAACCGAGGGCCCCATGGATGCTGCACCTGAGGTCTTCAAACTCGCGCCTGCGATGTACCCCAAAGGGACCGTCTTGATTCGGCACGACTTCTCAGACGATGGCGATTATGTCGGCTTGGTTTACGCGGGGGCAGATCGCAAGCACAGCTCCGTGTTTCCGTTTTCCGTGGGCAAACAAGGCAGTTATTGGCATTACGCCTTGGGCTTGGTGGGCTTGTTGTTGTTGGCGGTATTTTTCTTGCATGTCGGACGACAACGCTTGCAAAAAGACATTGCCTTGCAAGGTCAAAACGAGGCCTGAGTGTCCAGGGCCGCGCGAGCATGTTGTTGGCTGGTGATGGGCTGGGGCTTCATGCCTTGGTCTGTGCTGGCCCATGCGCATTTGCTGGGCAGTGAGCCGCCAGCCAACGCAGTCATTGCCCAAGCGCCGCAGCAACTGCGCTTGAAATTTTCTGAGCCGGTGGAGAAAAATTTCTCGCGGGTGCAGATCCAGACCGACAAAGAACTGCTGGTGTTGCCAGCCAACAGCCTGCAGTGGGATGCGGCGGGCAAGTCTGTGCAAATCCAATTGCCAGCGCATGCAGTTGCAACAAACTACCAAGTGCAGTGGTCCATCTTGGCCAAAGATGGCCACCCTGGCAAAGGACGGCTGAACTTCAAGGTCAAGCCGCATTAACGTGGACGCCTCAGTCGCCCTGCGCGGACTCCAAACGGCCTTGTTGGCGTTCGCATTGGGTTTGGCCTGCTTGAGCCATCTCTTACCCCTGACCCCCACCCCCGGCAAACAAGTCACGTGGGCTTGGCGCAATCGATGCTTGGCCATTGTGTTGTTGTTGCAAGGTCTGCGCTTGGCTGACAGAGCATGGTCGGTGCAAGACTTGCTGGCGCCTGGCGCGTCGATGCTGAGTGTTTTTCAAACCTATAGCGGCATGGTCTTGCTGGGGCAAGCCCTGGTGCTGTTGTTGGCCTGTGGTTTGGCGTTTTGGCAGCATGCGGGACGCTTGCAAAGTTGGAGCCTGCTGGTGTTGCTGATGCTGGCCATGATGGGCATGGGCCTGAGTGGCCATGTGGTGTCGGCATCGGAAGACGCCACATTAAGCATGGCAGCGATCGTGCATGTTCTATTGGCGCAGATGTGGTTGGCCGGCGTGTTGGCCTTGCTCTTCCAAGCCAGGCAATCGTCATCCGATTGGCTTGTCGCGTTGGCCCGTTTTTCCAAATGGGCCTTGCCCGGCATGGTGTTGCTGCTGCTCAGTGGTGTATTTATCAGCCTGTGGAGCGTGGCCAGTTGGCCGGGTCTGTTGGCTACCCCATATGGCAGTTTGTTGCTGCTCAAGCTTTTATTCGTGGCAGGTGCACTATGGTGTGCTTGGCAACTGCGCCGCCGCCTGTCCGAACCGCAGCACTCACTCAAACAGACCGCCACATGGCTGGGCAGCGAAGCGGGCTTGGCCTTGAGTGTCTTGGCTGCGGCCAGTGTCTTGGCGGCCACCGTACCCGCCGCGCACGACACCATCGTGTGGCCTTTGTCGTTTCGGTGGGCGCCGGTGATTGCTTGGTGGCAAGACCCGGTGGGCACGGCCCAAGCGTGGGCTTGGGGTGCAGCCAGTTTTTTGGTGGGCGCCGCCCTGTGGTGGTTATGGCGACAACGTCGTGCCCGCACTGCGCTTGGACTGCTTTGGCTGGGGGTGTTGGCCGCCTTGGGGCTGGTGTTGCCAGCCACCACCATCCCGGCTTATCCGACCACCTACATGCATTCTTCGGCCAGGCTCGACGCGGTGTCGGTGATGGCGGGACAAGCCTTGTACGGCAAGCACTGCGTGGGCTGCCATGGCGTGCATGGCCATGGCGATGGCCCGGTTGCCAACGACCACAACTTGCAACCAGCCAACCTGACCGAACCCCATGTCAGTTGGCACACCCATGGCGACATGTTTTGGTGGCTCAGCCACGGCAAAGGCATGATGCCGGGCTTTGCCGATGTGTTGACCGAAGACGAGCGCTGGCACCTGATCAATTGGTTGATTGCGCTTTCATTGGGTTATGAGGCCCGCACCGTGACCCAAACCCCTGCGCCGTTCAACCCTTGGCTGCCCAGCATTGATTTTCGTTTTCAAATGGACAACAACAACTTCATGTCCTTGTCCGAATGGCGCGGCTTGCATCCGGTGCATCTGATCATCGTCAACCAAGAAAGTGAGCTGCAACGGGTGCGCGTGTTGTTGGACAAGATGACGGGCTTTCCGGCGCAGCTGGTGGTGGTCAGCCGGCCGGAGTGGTTGAAAGACTTGGTGAAAGGGCCGTGTGAAGCGATCCTGGTGGGCGACCCCCAAGGCGAGATTGCCCGGGCCTGGGCGCATTACCGCCGAAGCTTTGCCACGCCTGATTTGTTGAATGAAGAAAGCGTGGTGCCCCGGATGGAGTTCTTGATTGACCGCTTTGGATTTGTGCGTGCGCGTTGGCGCTCCGATGAAACACCCAGCGCCTTGTCATTGGATGAATTGAAAGTGATTTACGACAGTTTGGCCCCCGAGGGTGAAATCAAATCAGCAGCGATTCACCAGCATGACTGACAACGCGCAGGTACAGCGACCAAGCACGTGGGTTCAGAAAGGCCCATGGTTGATCGCTGCTTTGGCCTTGTTGGGATTTTTGTACCTTGTGGCCAAGAGTTGGATCAAACCACCGGCACCCCTGCCCGCCGCGTCGGTGCGCAGCTTGACCGGCCACTGCGATCAGACCTTGAGCGGACAAGCGGGGCGCACCGACAAGCTGAAAACCCCGGCCGGTTTGCGCTTTAGCGTGGTGGCACCCAGCAACTATGAGCCGAACAAACGGTATGGCTTGTTGATGCTGTTTCCCCCTGCAGGCTTTGACCCTGAGATGGCCGAGCACTACTATCAACTGACCACGCAAGCTACCCGCCAAGGCTATGTGGTGGTGTACAGCGCATCGACGCCGCTGTCGGCCCGCGCACTGCGTTTGCAAAATGAAGTGGTGCCTCAGGTCATGGCCAATTGGTGCATCGACCCCCAACGTATTGGGTACGTCGGGCATTCCGATGGCGGCACCCTCAGCACGGGTCTCACCGTTCGTGCGCAAGCGCAAGACCCTTCGCCCAGCAGCATCGTGGCCAGTGCAGCAGGCATCACCATGTCAGATTTGCAGCAAGAGCAATGCCCTGCGCCCTTGAACGTGACGGTGTTGCACAACCCGAAAGACCATTTGTTTCCGGGGTTTGGCGAGGGCACGGTGAAGTGGTGGGGACAGTGCATGCAGTGCGCTGAGCCGGTGCAAACCGAGGCGACGGGTTGCACGGTGCGTCAGTGCGCCCAAGGCAAGCTGTTGCGCCATTGTGTGACGCCCGAGCCGCATGCTAAATTTCCGGCAGTCGCTGCGCACCTGTTGCAGTGGCTTGACTGAGTAATTGAGTCATTGGTAATTGTAATTGGGGTCAGATTCCAATTGTTTTAAACAATTGGAATCTGACCCCAATTTTTCAATTGTTCCGATTGTTCAAGCTGCTGCCCGCTGCAACCGGTCCCGCACCCCATCCCAGGCCTCACCCTCAGGCGGCGTCTCGACCCAAATCTCTTGCACACCTTTGGCATCCATGGCCCGCAGCTGCGCGAACAATGCATGGGCGCACTGCGCCGCATCCGAGGGCATCTTCACCCACCAAACACCCGCAGGCACATCCAATACAGCGCGTGTCCAAAGCGCAACCTGCACATCCATGCCAGGCAAGCGTGACAACATCTGTTCTGCCGTCAGCAAATGCACACGCGCACGCGGTGCATAGTGCGACGCCATGCTGCCGGGCGCTGCAGGTGCTTGATCAAGCCTTGCATCAGCAGCCGATGTTGAATGAAGTTCATGACGAGGCGAATTCAACACGGGCACACCAGCAGCCTCAGACAGCTGCGACAAGCTCAGCATGCCCGGGCGCAACAACACCGGCGCACCTCGGCTGCAATCGATGATGGTGGATTCGATGCCGACATCACACGCACCGCCATCCAACACCAAGAGCAATGGAAACGCTTCGCGCACATGCGCGGCAGTGGTGGGGCTGACGCTGCCAAACAGATTTGCGCTGGGGGCCGCCACACCTTGAACGCCCAAGCTTAGTGCCACTTGCAACACCGCTTGTGCCATCGGGTGTGCAGGACAGCGCAGCGCAATGGTTTGGTGACCACCGGCAGCAGCATCTGCCACATCGCTTTTTTTCGGCAAGATCAGCGTCAGCGGACCGGGCCAAAACGCCGTCATCAAGTGCACTGCAAATTCAGGGACAGCATGCGCAAACAAAACCACTTGTGCGGCGTCTGCCACGTGCACGATGAGCGGGTGATCTGCGGGTCGGCCTTTGGCGTGAAAAACAGCACCTACAGCTTGCGGGTTCAAAGCATCAGCTGCCAGGCCATAGACCGTTTCCGTGGGCAAACCGATCAAGCCACCTTGTGCCAAGACATGGGCAGCTTGCAACACCAGCTCGGATGAAGTTTTC
>Ga0172372_10007480_pt1 | contig 14652 bp, 9 predicted proteins | sample LakKiv5m_2_FD_114544 | JGI IMG/M metagenome (GOLD analysis project Ga0172372, IMG submission 114544) | Freshwater microbial communities from Kabuno Bay, South-Kivu, Congo - kab_092012_9.5m | ecosystem: Environmental > Aquatic > Freshwater > Lake | place: Democratic Republic of the Congo...
ATCATGTTCTTCACGTAGTCCGCGTGACCGGGGCAGTCCACGTGGGCGTAGTGACGGTTGTCGGTCTCGTACTCGACGTGGGCGGTGTTGATGGTGATGCCGCGCTCACGCTCTTCGGGTGCACCGTCGATCTGGTCGTAGGCCTGAGCCTTGGCGAAACCCTTTTTGGCCAACACGTTGGTGATGGCGGCGGTGAGGGTGGTCTTGCCGTGGTCAACGTGGCCGATGGTGCCGATGTTGACGTGGGGTTTGTTCCTTTCGAACTTCTCGCGAGCCATGGTGTTAAAGAATCGGGGGGGTGGTTTGAGGTACGGGAAAGATCAGGATTTGCCCTGATTCTTGGAGATGATGGCCTCGGCCACATTGCGAGGAACTTCCTCGTAATGGCTGAATTCCATCGAGAAGATACCCCGACCCTGAGTCATGGATCGGAGCTGGGTGGCGTAGCCGAACATCTCGGCCAGGGGCACCTTGGCCTGGACCTTGGACGTGCCGTCATCGACGGATTGTCCTTCGACCTGGCCGCGGCGTGAGGAGAGGTCGCCGATGATCGAGCCAAGGAAATCCTCGGGAATCTCGACCTCCACCTTCATCATGGGTTCGAGAAGTACCGGATTGCACTTCTTGACCGCGTCCTTGAAGGCCATGGAGCCGGCGATCTTGAACGCCATCTCAGAAGAGTCGACGTCGTGATACGAGCCGTCGACCATCGTGACCTTCACATCAATCATCGGGAAACCTGCGATCACGCCGGATTCGCAGGTCTCTTTCATGCCATTTTCGGCTGGACCGATGTATTCCTTGGGAACGATGCCACCAACGATTTTGTTGACGAACTCAAACCCTGAACCCGGCTCTCCGGGCTGCATTTCAATCACGACGTGACCGTACTGACCCTTGCCGCCGGTTTGACGAGCAAACTTGCCTTCGCCTTTGGAGCTGCTGCGGATCGTCTCACGATAGGAAACCTGAGGTGCACCGATATTGGCCTCCACCTTGAATTCACGCAGCATGCGATCCACCAGGATTTCCAGGTGAAGTTCGCCCATGCCAGCAATCACAGTTTGGTTCGTCTCTGGATCCGTTGAAACTCTGAAGGTGGGATCTTCTTCGGCCAACGATTGAAGTGCCTTGGAAAGCTTTTCCATGTCCCCCTTTGTCTTGGGCTCAACAGCCACCGAAATCACAGGCTCAGGAATGAACAGGGATTCGAGAATGATTGGCTTTGAATCCACGCAAAGAGTGTCACCAGTCGTGGTGTCCTTGAGACCGAGCACGGCGCCAAGGTCCCCAGCCCGCAGTTCATCGACTTCTTCGCGATCGTCTGCTTTCAGCAGAATGAGGCGGGAGATTCGTTCTTTCTTGTCTTTGGTGGAATTGAGGACGTAGCTGCCCTTCTGAAGAACGCCTGAATAGACGCGAACAAACGTGAGCTTGCCGAAAGGATCGGCCATCACTTTGAAGGCCAGGGCGCTGAAGGGTTCGTTGTCGTCTGCGGGACGTACGGCTTCGGTGCCATCGGCCAGCACACCCTGGATCGGAGGAACGTCCACGGGGGCCGGCAGATAGTCGACAACCGCGTCGAGCAGGAGCTGAACGCCCTTGTTCTTGAAGGCTGAGCCGCAGAGCATGGGCACAAGGCCGTGCTTCAGCACCCCTTCGCGGATGCCGTCGCGCAGTTGCTGCTCGCTCAGCTCTCCTTTGTCGAGGAACTGCTCGATGAGGTCTTCGTCGGTCTCTGCCACGGCCTCCATCAGGGTGAGACGCCAGGTTTCAGCCAGATCAGCCATGTCAGCCGGAATATCGACCTCCTCGATGTCCTTGCCCAGATCGTCTTTGTAGATGAAGGCCCGGTTCTTGACCAGATCGACAATGCCGCTCAGTTCACCCTCGGCTCCGATCGGGAGCTGGATCGGCACTGCTTTGGCCTTGAGTCGGTCCTTGATCTGCCCGTAAACCTTGAGGAAATCAGCGCCTGTTCGATCCATCTTATTGACGAACACCATGCGCGGCACGCTGTAGCGGTCGGCCTGACGCCACACCGTTTCCGACTGGGGTTGAACCCCTCCCACGGCACAGAAGACAGCGATCACCCCATCAAGGACGCGCATCGAGCGCTCGACTTCAATGGTGAAGTCGACGTGTCCGGGGGTGTCGATGATGTTGATGCGGTGCTCTTTCCAGCTGGTGGAGATCGCGGCAGCCGTGATGGTGATTCCACGTTCACGCTCCTGTTCCATCCAGTCGGTGACGGCGGCGCCGTCATGGACCTCACCCATCTTGTGGACCACGCCTGAATAGAACAGGATCCGTTCAGTGGTGGTGGTTTTGCCGGCGTCGATATGGGCTGCGATGCCGATATTTCTGACGCGTTCCAGTGGAAAGGCGCGGGCCACGTGGGTCTCCGGGAGGGAAATCAAAAGGCGGGCGTCACTCTACAGAGCGGGACTGCCTCAAGGGCTGAGGCAGGGCGTGGCAACAGGAAAGTGATGGTCTGACTGCCCAGGGACTCAGACCGTGGTTGGCATCAGTAGCGGTAGTGGGCAAAAGCCTTGTTGGCTTCGGCCATCTTGTGCGTCTCCTCGCGCTTGCGCACGGCACTGCCGGCTTCGTTGGCGGCGTCCATCAACTCGCCGGCCAGCTTGTGGGCCATGCTGCGACCGTTGCGGGCGCGGGAGAAGTTGACCAGCCAGCGAAGGGCCATGGCCGTGCCCCGTTCCTGCCGCACTTCCATGGGCACCTGATAGGTGGCACCGCCGACCCGTCGGGCACGCACTTCGACCAGTGGGGTGGCGTTCTTGACGGCTGTCTCAAACAGCTCGAGGGGGTCTCCCCCGGTGCGCTCACCGATCAGGCCGAAAGCGTCAGAAAGGATCCTCTGGGCCGTTGACTTCTTGCCGTGCTTCATCAGCCTGGCCACGATCATCGATGCGAGGCGGCTGTTGAACTGGGGATCAGGAAGGATCGGACGTTTTTCGGCGGCGTTGCGGCGGGACATAAACCGGGACCAGGCAGATGGTGAAGTGTCAGTGAATTGGATGGTCGATCATGGGGAACCCTCCCCCCGTTCAATCCTTGGGAGTCTTGGCGCCGTATTTCGAGCGGGCCTGACGGCGGTCTTTGACACCGGCAGTGTCGAGGGTTCCGCGGATGATGTGGTAACGCACACCGGGCAGGTCCTTGACGCGGCCACCGCGGATGAGCACCACGGAATGCTCCTGCAGGTTGTGGCCGATCCCTGGAATGTAGGCAGTCACCTCAAAGCCCGAGGTGAGACGCACCCGGGCCACCTTGCGCAGTGCCGAATTGGGCTTCTTGGGCGTCGAGGTGTAGACGCGGGTGCACACGCCCCGGCGTTCGGGGCAGGCGCGCAGCGCCGGGGATTTGGTCTTGCGAGTCAGGCGCTGCCGTTCAGTGCGGATCAGCTGCTGGATGGTGGGCATCGAGGACCGGGTACGGGTCGGCGAACAGGATCGGAAGACGCGATTCGGTCGACCGACCGATAGCGACAATCCGCCACCTTACTGCGTCACCGACCCCCCTCGGACCAGGGGCCCGAAGGCTGCGCCGCAGGCACAGCTGCTCTGCCCGTCGGGGGGATGCACCAGAAAACCGCCACCGCTGAGATCGCCGCGGTAGTCGAGGCAGACGCCGCAGAGGTGGGGCCACTGCTGTTCGGGCGCGTAGACGGTGACGCCGTCGGCCCGGGCGATCGGCACACCTGCCAGGTGCCCTGGTCGCAGTCGGATCGTCCAGCGTTCGCAGCCACCTTCGATGAGATCAAGGTGCATCATCCCAGGGGTGCCGGCCACGGCGGCCTGGCGTCCCAGTTCGGCGGCGGCGGCGGCGGTGATATGCAGGCTCTGACCTTTGGTCATGGCAGGCGGGCCCCTCTGGCGCCGCGGCTCAAACTCAGTTCACTTTGGCAGTCGCCACGGGGAGCGCTGCCGTCCCGGCGTGCATCTGGCCGGCAGGTCTGCGCCGTGGCCGGCACCAGGCCGAGGCCGTGGTGAACCGCCCCGGCGACACCCCGCCCCTTGACGGTCATCACGCCTCCCAGCACCAGGCCGGTGGAGCTGCCGCCGTCAAGGTTCAGCGCCTCTGTTAGCCCCAGTCGCCGCAACAGGTTGGCGGTTTCCACCAGGTTGGGCCCGGCGTTGCCGATGCCTTCGAGGGTGATCAGCCAGAGCTGGGTTCCATCGCCGGCGACCACCGTGCGCGGAGCACCCTGCTCCAGAAAGGAGGAGCTGAACTTCTCCAACGAACCGTTGAGCACGATTCGACCGTTCTGCAGCAATAGTGGTCCGCCGCCGATCACGAAGGGGGCCTCAGCCAGGGGGTCCCTATTGCGCGCCGTGATCGTCAGGGTGGTGCCTACCTCCCAGGGCAGTTCGGCACCACCCCGGGCCACCACCAGGATTTCGCCGGGCCGCAGCGGCACGCCCTGATCCAGTTCGCCGCTGTTCCACAGGCGCACCACCCGTCCGTTCTGGATCACCAGCGCCCGCTCGTCGCCGCTGAGAGCCCGGTAGGTGGGGCCCCAGTCGGCGGTGTAGCGGCTCAGTCCGCGTTGGAGATAGCCACTGTTGATCAGCGAGATGGACCTGTTGTTGCCACCGGGATCGCTGATCGTTTCATCCAGGCTCAGACGGCCGAAGCGAGGCATGGTGCCGGGGGACCACCCCACCACCCCGCGGCTGAGGATCGGCCCGGACAGCCAGCGGCCCTCCACCCGCAGGGCGCCCAGGGGCAGTTTCTTGACCCGGTTGAAAAAGCCACCATTGATGGCAACCAGCGCGTCTTCGCGGGCGGCCAGTTGCTGCAGGGAGCTCAGGCCCTCCATGCCGCCACTGCGGGTGAGAGGCCTCAGCTCCAGGGCCCTGTTGCGAGGATCGAGGCGCACGGCGTTCAACCTGATGGAGCCGTGCACCTGCTGGTCCCAGTGCAGACCGCGACCCAGCAACGCCAGCAGGCGTGGATCGTCCGGCTGGGCCGGTTGGGCGGCAGCAACTGGGCCAGGGGCCAGATCGATCACGATCCGGGCCGGATCGCCCAGTGTCAGGAGTCGCGGTGGAGTGCTGGTTCTCATCTGCACACCCAGCGCTGTGTTGGTCTGCTGCACCGTCAGCCCCAGCCGGTTGAGTTCGGACTGCTGGGCGGGGGTGCTGAGCAGGCTCAGCCAGAGCCGCTCCCCATCCCGCCGCACCAAGGCCTGGCCAGCCAGATCCAGCACGATCCGCCGCGCTTCAGCGGTGCTGGAGCTGCGTATGTGGAGCAACCGGGTCGGCGGCAGCGTCAGGCTGAGCCTGTCGCCGATGACGGCGATCGTCACGCCAGCATCGCGGAGCAGGGCCGCCGCATCGATGGCCACCTCATCATCGAGAGACCGCAGGCCATCGGGCGGCACGTCGCGTTCGCGGCCGAACCAGTTCAGGCGCAGCCCCCCCGACGCCAGGCTGCGGCTCTCCACGCCGAGCTGATTTTGCAGAACCTCCAGCGGCAGCCAGAGCTGGCTGGGGTCTGTCGTGCTGCCGCTGAGCTGCCAGCGGGCCTGCTGCGGCTCACCGTTGAGCCCAAGGCTGGCGCCGCTGCGGCCGGCTGTCCTGCCATCACCAGGCACGATCTGCGGTGGCAGGGGGGGCGGCGGCACCAGCGGAGGGCCGGTGTGGAGCGATGCCAGCAGGGCAAGGAGCACAGCTGCCGGGGGCATCGCATCTGCAACCAATCGAGATGCAACCTAGCGGTGATCAGCGGATCCTTAAGATCCAAGTCTGTGCCTTCGCCAACGGTGCTGCCTGAGGGCGGCTGTTGCGGGTCGGCTGCATCACTGGTCTGCATCACTGGTGTCGAGAACCTGCTCCATGCCTGCTTTCCCCCAACCCGTCTGGCCCCATCGCGACAGTGCCGCTCCAGCGGCGGTGGTCGGGGAAAAGGATGCCTGTGGCGTGGGCTTTCTGGCCCATCTGGGCGGTGAAGCCAGCCACTGGGTGCTGCAGCAGGCCCTGCGCGGTCTTGACTGCATGGAGCACCGCGGCGGGTGCGGTGGCGATGGCGATTCGGGCGACGGCGCCGGCGTGCTCTGCGCCATTCCCTGGACCTACTACGAGGCGGTCTGGTCCGCTGCCAAGGCCTCCAGTGGCCAGCTGCGCGGACTGGCCACGGTGTTTCTGCCCACTGATTCGGCTCGCCGCGACCAGGCCATCCGGTTCTGTGAACAGGAAGCCCAGACCCTCGGTTTGAGGAGCCTGGGCTGGCGCGATGTGCCGGTCGACACCACCGTGCTGGGCCCGCTCGCCCGCGACACGGCTCCCCACATCGCCCATTGGCTCGTGTCTGCTGGTTCAGCCATCGATGGCGATGCACTCGAGGCCCTGCTGTTTCGCCTGCGCAGGCGAGCCGTCGACCGCACCCGGGCGGTTTGGGGAGCTGCCAGCGGTGACCTTTATTTCGCTTCGATCAGCTGTCGCACCGTGGTCTACAAGGGCATGGTGCGCTCGTCGGTGCTGCCGCACTTCTATGGTGACTTGCGCGATTCACGCTTTGCCGTCAGCTTTGCGGTGTATCACCGCCGCTTCAGTACCAACACCCTGCCCCGCTGGCCCCTAGCCCAGCCGATGCGGTTGCTGGGACACAACGGCGAGATCAATACCCTGCTGGGCAACATCAATTGGGCCAGTGCTGCCGAGGCCAATCTTGAAGCGGTCTGGGGCGATGCCGCTGGCGACCTGCGGCCCTTGGTGAACCCGGCCTTCAGCGATTCGGCCAACCTCGACGCCACGCTCGAACTGCTGGTGCGCAGTGGCCGGCCGATCACCGACAGCCTGTTGACCCTGGTGCCCGAGGCCTTCAGGGACCAGCCCGAACTCGATGACAAGCCTGAGATCCGGGCCATGTACGAGTACAACGCCTGTCTGCAGGAGCCTTGGGATGGTCCGGCCCTGCTGGTGTTCGCCGATGGCCACACCGTCGGCGCCACCCTAGATCGCAACGGGCTACGTCCGGCCCGCTACTGCATCACCAACGATGGCTATGTGGTGATGGGCTCTGAGACCGGAGTGGTCGAGCTCGAGGAAAGCCGCATCCTCGAAAAGGGGCGTCTTGGCCCCGGTCAGATGCTGGCGGTCGATCTCGACCGCGGTCGCCTGCTGCGGAACTGGGAGGTCAAGGCCGAAGCGGCCGGCCGCCATTCCTACGGCGAGTGGCTGGCCCAGCACCGCCGCAACGTGTGCGCCCAGCCCTGGGAGCAGCATCGCCATCTCGGAGATCTGGAGCTGTTGCAGTTGCAGAGCGCTTCGGGCTTCGGCGCCGAAGACCTGGACCTCGTGATCGAAGACATGGCCGGCGGGGGCAAGGAGCCGACCTACTGCATGGGCGACGACATCCCCCTGGCAGTGCTCTCGGGCAGGCCCCATCTGCTTTACGACTATTTCAAACAGCGTTTCGCCCAGGTCACCAACCCGCCGATCGACCCGTTGCGCGAAAAGCTGGTGATGAGCCTGGAGATGCATCTCGGCCAGCGCCGCTCGGCCCTGCGGCCCCAGCCGCAGGGCGCGGCCGTGCTGCACCTCGATTCGCCGGTGCTTAATGAAGCCGAGTTGGGGGATCTGGGCCGCCATGGGCTGGCAGCGACCACACTGTCAACACTGATGCCAGTGGTCGACGGCCCGACTGCCCTGGAGGCGGCGGTGCGGCGCCTTTGCAGCCAAGCCGAAACCGCCGTGCGTGCCGGCGCCCGTGTGCTGGTGCTCAGCGATCGTCTGGATCTCGATGGCCAGCCAGGCGGGATCAATGCCACCATCGCCACCCTGCCGCCGCTTCTGGCCACCGGCGCGGTGCACCACCATCTGCTGCGGGCCGGCCTGCGGCTTGAAGCCTCGATCGTGGTCGAGACCGCCCAGTGCTGGAGCACCCATCACCTGGCTTGCCTGATTGGCTATGGCGCCAGCGCCGTGTGCCCCTGGCTGGCGTGGGAAACCACCCGCCACTGGCTGGCCCATCCCCGCACCCAGAAGCTGATCGAGACCGGCAAGCTGCCGGCACTCACGCCTGATCGGGCCCAGGCGAACGTGCGCCAGGCCCTCGAAGACGGCCTGCGCAAGATCCTCTCCAAGATCGGCATCTCGTTGCTGGCCAGTTATCACGGTGCCCAGATCTTTGAAGCGATCGGCATCGGCGCTGACCTGATCGGATTGGCGTTCAAAGGCACCACCAGCAGGGTGGCGGGTCTAAGCCTGACCGATCTGGCCAGCGAGACCCTGGCGATTCACGCCAAGGCCTTCCCCGAGCTGAACCGCAGCAAGCTCGAGTTCATGGGCTTTGTGCAGTACCGCACCGGTGGCGAGTACCACCTCAACAGCCCGGAGATGGCCAAGGCCCTGCACGCTGCCGTGGCGGCCGGCCCTGGCTACGACCATTTCACGACCTACAAGACCCTGCTTGAGAACCGGCCGGTCACGGCCCTGCGCGATTTGCTCGAGCTCAGGCCGGCAACCAGCCCGCTGCCCCTCGATCAGGTCGAGAGCATCGAAAGCATCTGCAGCCGCTTCTGCACCGGGGGCATGAGCCTCGGGGCCCTCTCGCGCGAGGCCCATGAGGTGCTGGCGGTGGCTATGAACCGAATCGGCGGCAAGAGCAACAGCGGCGAAGGTGGCGAAGATCCCGCCCGTTTCCATGTGCTCCACGATGTGGATGCTGAGGGTCATTCGGCCACCCTGCCCAGCATCAAGGGACTCCGCAATGGCGACACCGCCTGCTCGGCGATCAAGCAGATCGCCTCGGGCCGCTTCGGGGTCACCCCCGAATATCTGCGCAGTGGTCGCCAGCTCGAGATCAAGGTGGCCCAGGGGGCCAAGCCCGGTGAAGGCGGCCAGTTGCCCGGTCCCAAGGTTGACCCCTACATCGCCTGGTTGCGCAACAGCAAGCCTGGCGTCGGCCTGATCTCACCGCCACCCCATCACGACATCTATTCGATCGAGGATCTGGCCCAGCTGATCTACGACCTGCACCAGGTGCACCCCGCCGCCCGGGTGAGCGTCAAGCTGGTGGCCGAGATCGGCATCGGCACCATCGCCGCCGGGGTAGCCAAGGCCAACGCCGACGTGATCCAGATCTCCGGTCACGACGGCGGCACCGGCGCCTCGCCGCTCAGCTCGATCAAGCACGCCGGTAGCCCCTGGGAGCTGGGCCTCAGCGAGGTTCACCGCTCCCTGCTCGAGAACGGCCTGCGCGATCGGGTGCTGCTGCGGGCCGACGGCGGCCTCAAGACCGGCTGGGATGTCATGATTGCCGCCCTGCTCGGTGCCGAGGAGTACGGCTTCGGCTCGGTGGCGATGATTGCCGAGGGTTGCATCATGGCCCGCGTCTGCCACACCAACAACTGCCCGGTGGGCGTCGCCACCCAGAAGGAGGCCCTGCGCAAGCGCTTCACGGGCATTCCCGAGCACGTGGTCAATTTTTTCATTTTTGTGGCCGAAGAGGTGCGCCAGCTGCTCAGCGTGCTGGGTGTGGCCCGGCTCGAGGACCTGATCGGCCGCAGTGAGCTGCTGCAGCCGCGCCAGGTGGCTCTGGCCAAGACCCAGGCCCTCGACCTGAGCTGTCTGCTCGAGCCGATTGCCGCAGCTAGCGACCGCCGTTGGCTGCAGCATGAGACCGAGGCCCATGGCAACGGTCCGATCCTTGAAGACCAGCTGCTGGCTGACGCCCAGGTCATGGCCGCCATCGACGGCCACGGCCGCGTCGCCCGCACCGCGTCGATCGTCAATACCGACCGCAGCGTCTGCGCCCGCATCGCCGGGGAGATCGCTGCTCGCCATGGCAACCGCGGCTTTGGTGGTCAGCTCGATCTGACCTTTGAAGGGGCCGCCGGCCAGAGCTTCGGCGCCTTCGTGCTCCAGGGCATGAACGTGCGCCTGGTCGGCGAGGCCAACGACTACGTCGGCAAGGGCATCAACAGCGGCCGCATCACCGTGGTGCCCCCTGCTGCGGTGCGGGACCCCGGTGATCAGGTGATCCTGGGCAACACCTGTCTCTATGGAGCCACCGGCGGTGAACTGTTGGCCCTGGGTCGCGCCGGTGAGCGCTTTGCTGTCCGCAACAGCGGCTGCCATGCCGTGGTCGAGGGAGTCGGTGACCACTGCTGCGAGTACATGACCGGTGGTGTCGTGGTGGTGCTGGGCAGCACCGGCCGCAACGTCGGCGCCGGCATGACCGGTGGTGTGGCCTTCATCCTTGATGACACGGGCGGCCTGGCCGAAAGGGTGAACCACGAGATCGTGGCGATCTGCCCCCTCTCAACCCCCGAGCAAGAGGCCGTGCTCAAGCCCCTGCTCGAGGCCCATCTGCAGGCGACAGGCAGTGCCAGGGCGGCTGCATTGCTCGCCGATTGGCCAGGTGCCATCCCCCGCTTCAAGGTGCTGCTCCCCCCCAGCGAGAAGGCCAGCATGGGCCTGGCCGAGAAGGCCGCGGCCCTGGTCTGACCGCGGCCGCCGTGCCCTGGTTCATCAAGACCGAGATCTTCACCGAAGCGTTTCGGGCCCTGCCAGGCCCCGATCGCGCCATTCAGCTGCAGGCTCACCGCGACTGGGTGGCGGTCCAGCGCGCCGCCGGCGTGGGCATTGCCAGTGGGTTTCTGGTCGATGGGCAGCACAAACCCGGTGGCGGCGGCCTGCTGCTGCTGCAGGCCGGCAGTTACGCCGAGGCCCTGGCGCTGATCGAGCGGGATCCGCTGATCGCCGCCGGCTGGGTCGACTGGCAGCTGCACGAATGGATCGCCGCGGTGGGCGATCTGGCCCTTTAACGCGGGTGTTCGCGCATCAGCCGCTGCACCTCGCCGGCGTGGTAACTGCTGCGGGTCAGGGGGCTGCTGACCACCTGCAGAAAGCCCAGCTCCTGTTCGCCGTGGCTGCGGAAGCTGGCAAACTGCTCAGGCGTCACAAAGCGATCCACCGGCAGGTGTCTGGGTCCCGGCGACAGGTACTGGCCGATAGTGACGATGTCGACGTGGTGGCGCTGCAGGTCGCCCAGCACCTCGCCCACCTCGGCGTCGGTTTCCCCCAGGCCCACCATCAGCCCCGATTTGGTGTAGCAGCGCGGCCAGCCGTCGTGCGCCCGCTGGAGCAGCTCGAGGCTGCGTGCGTAGAGCGCCTGGGGCCGGGCCCTTTTGTAAAGCCGCGGCACCGTCTCGATGTTGTGGTTGAGCACGTCGGGGGCGGCGGCCATCACTGCCGCCAGGGCCTCCCAGTCGCCGCAGAAATCGGGGATCAGCAGCTCGATTGTGGTCAGGGGGCTGCGGGCGCGCACGTGTTTGATGCAGGCCACGAACTGGCTGGCGCCGCCATCGGCCAGGTCATCACGGTTGACCGCGGTGATGACCACATGGCTGAGGCCCAGGCGCGCCACCGCCTCACCCAGGCGCTCGGGCTCGGTGGCATCGAGCGCTCGCACACTCTTGTCGAAGTCGATGTCGCAGTAGGGGCAGGCCCGGGTGCAGCCCGGACCCATGATTAAGAAGGTGGCGGTTCCGCCGGCGAAGCACTCGCCGATGTTGGGGCAGCTGGCTTCCTGGCAAACCGTGTTGAGCTTGAGATCAAGCAGCAGATCGGCCACGGCGCCGATGCGCTCGCGCTGCGGTGCCTTAACCCGCAGCCATTCGGGTTTGTTGTTCGCTGGATTGCTGGTCACCATGGCTGATCTTCTACAGTCGCTACCATCGGGATGTAGCGCAGCTTGGTAGCGCACTTCGTTCGGGACGAAGGGGCCGCAGGTTCGAATCCTGTCATCCCGACTTTCAATTGAGCTCGGCGCCTGGATAACCCCGCGGCGTCACCAACTTGCCAGCCTCAGCCCTGGTGCTGCTGTTACCGACCAGGACCAGGGTCAGCATGTCAACCCTGGCAATGGGCAGGGTCAACAGGGTGTACAGGTTGATGGACTCTTCGGACCGGCCCAGCTGGCGGGCCAGTGCCACTGGGGTGGTGCCGGGCCGCCCCTGCAGCAGCAGCTCGATGGCCCTGGCCAGCTGCCACTCGCGCCCCTGGGAGCGGGGGTTGTAGAGGGCCACCACAAAGTCGCCCTGGGCTGCGGCCATGAGCCGGCGTTCGATCACGCCCCACGGGGTGAGGCGGTCGCTCAGGCTGATCGTGCAGAAGTCGTGCATCAGCGGGGCGCCGCAGCGGGCCGCTGCCAGTTGCAGCGCTGAGATGCCCGGATGCACCGCAATGTCAGGGCGGTCGGCTTCGGCAAGTCCGAGCCAGAGCTCCAGCGCCAGTCCAGCCATGCCGTAGATGCCACTGTCGCCCGACGACACCAGGGCCACGGGGATTCCCTGGCAGGCCAGCTGCAGCGCCTGCTGGCAGCGTTCCCGTTCGCGGGTGAGCTGGCCGTCGAGCCTCAGTTGGTCGGGCCGGCGCAGCGGTTCCAGCAGATCTAGATAGAGCCCGTAGCCAACCCAGGCGCTGCAACGGCTGAGCACCTCGCGGGCTTCAGGGGTCAGCTGTCCCAGTTCGCCCGGCCCGCTGCCGATCAGATGCAGAGCCCCGCGGTGGGGTGCCCACTGCTGTTGGGCTGCCGCAACCGCCAGGGTGGCGGCGCCCTGTCCGCTGCCCCGCAGCATCGTTTTGGCAACGCGCAGATTGGACTGATGGCCGGCGGCCAGCAAGGCCGCCGCCTCGGCGACACTCGCTGTGCCCATCTCCTGCTCCACCACGGCCGACGGATTAGGCACCGGCACGGGCGCCAGCTGGGCGGCGCTGAATAGCTTCAGGGGCCAGCCATGCCGGGTCGCCAGCTTCAACAGCGCCGGCTCGTCGCCTTTGCGATCAATGCTGGCCAGTCCGGCCACCGCCTCCTCGGCCAGTCCATGGGCCTCGAGGGTCTGGAGCAACAGCCGCTCAAGCACCTCCAGGCTCGTGTGCCTTTCGCAGCCCATGCCCAGCCACAACCGCGGGGGATGCCAGCGGCAACCAGGTCCGAGCTGGTCACTGATGACGAGGTCGGCCTCCTCATCAGAGGCTGGGTTGACCCGCAACTCCTCTGCGGCAGCAAGCTCTTGCCATGCCGTCAGACCGCCCTGCTGCAGCAGGGTGACCGGCTGCCGCGCCGCCTTGTGCATCAGGTCGCTCCAGTCGCCGGTGCCCCTTCGCCAGCCCCAGGCGCTGCCGAAGGCATCGAGCGCCAGCCTGCCCGTGGCGCCACTGGAGCCGGTGATCACAGCGGTGCCACCCAGTGCTGCGGCCAGCCGTTGGCTCAGGGCTTCTCCGCCCGCGGCATGCCCCCCCAGCAGCGGGATGGCATAGCGGCCTTCGGGATCGAGCACCACCACTGCCGGATCTTCGTCTTTGCCGCTCAGCAGAGGGGCGATCAGCCGGGTCACCAGACCGCAGGCCGCCACCACCACAAAGGCCTCGGCCTGACGCCATTGCTGTTGCAGCACAGTCCCCGGCCCGGGGGAGGCCCCGCTGTGGACCGTTGCCTGCACCAACCGGGCCTGTCGCAGCCGCTCGAGCAGGGGCTGGGCGGGTTCGCTGAAACCTAGACCCCAGATCGTGGTTGGGCCGCTCATGAACCCAGCAACAGCTGGCGCAGCCCGGCCAGGGGGCCCGTTGGGGCTTCTCGGATCAGCTCACCCCGCGCGTTGACCTGTTGCCGCGCCGGTGCTCCCAGCGCTGTGCTGCTGCTGATCCGTTGTGGGGGCGCGATCTCCAATGGAGGCTCAGCCGGCATGAACTCGGGGATTCCCTGGCCATTGCGCTGGGGGGTGCTGGAGATTGGGGCGACAGGTTCTTGATCCATGCTCAGCTGGTCTTCCAGAGCTGGTTGCTGAGCGCGGGAGTCTTCTTTAGGGGAGTCTTCTTTAGGGGAGATTTCAGCAGGGGAAACCTCGCTCATGGAGAAGTCAGCAAGGGGCTCTTCATCGAGGGGCTGCCCATCATGGGGCTGCGCAGCAGCGCCTGTCCCATCCCAGTTGGTCGCGTCAAGGCTTGACCCATCAGGCGGCTCCTGCACTGGGCTTGCCTCCCTCAGGTTCACGTCAGGTGCGGTCTCATCAGATGGTGTCTCCAGATCGGGGGATTCCTGCAACGGCCCCTCGATCAGTTCAGGCGTTGTGGTGGGATCCGGATGGTCTGGCAATCGGTCGACGCTGGTGGGTTCAGGGGGAGCCGTCTGGGGCATAGCAGATGGGGCCCGATCGTCGAGCAGAAGGTCCTGTGGTTGTTGTGCCGGTCCCGCTTCTGCCGCGTCTGCTTCCGGTTCTGACACTGCTGGTTCTGGTTCTGGTTCTGCTTCTGGCTCTGCTTCTGCTTCGGGCTGCTTGCCGTCAGGGTTCTTCTCCTGGCCCTCGGGGGTGAGCGCCTGCCGGGATAACGGTGGGTTGGGGCCTGGGTCGGGCTCCACTGCGGTGCGGGCAACCTGTTCATCGGCACTGTCCTCAGCGGGCCTGTCGCCCAGGAGCTGGGCCAGCTCGTCGGCGCTCAGGCGCCCCTGCAGCCAGCGAGGCTGAGAAGCGCCACCGCTGCCTGGTGGGTTGAGGGTCACCTCCTGGACCAGGCTGTTGAAGGGAGGATTCAAGGGGTGCCCCAGGCCATCCAGCAGTTCCAGCTGCAGACTGTTGCGGCCAGGCTTCCAGCCCCGCAGCCACAGCGCCACGTTCTGGTC
>Ga0172372_10007481_pt1 | contig 14652 bp, 10 predicted proteins | sample LakKiv5m_2_FD_114544 | JGI IMG/M metagenome (GOLD analysis project Ga0172372, IMG submission 114544) | Freshwater microbial communities from Kabuno Bay, South-Kivu, Congo - kab_092012_9.5m | ecosystem: Environmental > Aquatic > Freshwater > Lake | place: Democratic Republic of the Congo...
AGGGCCGCCAGAACGTCTGCTGCGTCGGCGATGACGATCAGTCGATCTATGGCTGGCGCGGGGCCGAGGTCGACAACATCCTGCGCTTCGAGCGCGACTTCCCCGGCGCCAAGGTCGTGCGCCTGGAGTGCAACTACCGCTCGACCGAACATATCCTGGCCGCCGCCTCGGGCCTGATCACCGCCAACAAGGGGCGCCTGGGCAAGACCCTGTGGACCCCGGCCAAGGGCGGCGAGAAGGTCAAGGTCAGCGGCGTCTGGGACGGCGAGGCCGAAAGCCGCCTGATCGCCGACGAGATCGAGCGCGCCAAGAAGGCCGGCCGCAAGTACAGCCAGATGGCGATCCTGGTCCGCGCCAGCTTCCAGATGCGCGCTTTTGAAGAGCGCTTCGTGATGCTGCAGATCCCCTACAAGGTGGTCGGCGGCCCGCGCTTCTTCGAACGGGCCGAGATCCGCGACGCCCACGCCTATCTGCGGCTGATCCAGTCGCCGGATGACGATCTGGCCTTCGAGCGGATCGTCAACACGCCCAAGCGCGGCATCGGCGACACCTCGGTGCAGAAGCTGCTGCAGATCGCCCGCCTGGAAGGGATTTCGACGGTCGAGGCCGCCCGCGTGATCATCGGCGGCGACGACCTGCCTGCCCGCACCCGCACCGCGCTGAGCAACTTCATCCGCGACCTGGATCGCTGGCGCTCGATGGTCGGAACCCTGCACCATCAGCGCCTGCTGGAGACGGTGCTGGAGGAGAGCGGCTATACCGACGCCCTGCGGCTGGACAAGGGCCCGACCAGCCAGACGCGGCTGGAGAACCTAAAGGAACTGGTCCAGTCGATGGGGTCGTTCGACACGCTCGAAGCCTATCTGGAGCACGTCTCGCTGGTCATGGACCTGGACCGCGAGGCCACCGGCGACGCCGTCTGGATCATGACCCTGCACTCGGCCAAGGGCCTGGAGTTCCCGCTGGTCTTCCTGCCCGGCTGGGAGGAAGGCGTGTTCCCCAGCCAGCGCAGCATGGACGACAAGGGCGAGAAGGGCCTCGAGGAGGAACGGCGGCTGGCCTATGTCGGCATCACGCGCGCTCGCGAGGAGGCCCGCATCAGCTTCGTGGCCAACCGCCAAGTCTATGGCCGGTGGACCAGCCAGCTGCCCAGCCGCTTCGTCGACGAACTGCCGATCGCCCACGTCGATGCGGCGTCGGAGACCGGCTACTACGGCGGCGGCCCCGGCATGCAGTCGACGGCCGCCTCGCGCTGGGACGACCCGGGCACAAGCGCCTTCCAGGCTGGCAGCTACGACAGCCCCGGCTGGAAGCGCGCTCAGGAGCGGACCTCGGGCTTCGCCGAACGCGGCGGATCCTGGCGTAGCGGCGGCGGCGTGCGCGCCGGCTCGTCCGCCCGCTCGGCCCCGATCGAGGGCGAAGGCCGCCTCGTCGCCGTCTCGGCCCCGACCAACAGCGCCTATTCGCGCGGCGACCGGGTGTTCCACGTCAAGTTCGGCTACGGCAAGGTCACCGGCATCGAGGGCAACAAGCTGACCGTCGCCTTCGACAAGGCCGGCGAGAAGAAGGTCATCGACAGCTTCGTCGAGAAGGCGTGAAGCCTCTCAGTCCTCGATCGCCCCGACGCCCAGGCGGTCGAGTTCAGCCAGACCAGCCCTCATCGCCTGGAGTTGCTCTGGGGAATGCCGCCGCCAGTGCACGACCTCGCCGATGATCCGCAAGGGATCGCGAGTGCGGTACGAGCGGGTGGGATTGCCTGGAAATTTCTGATCGGTCAGGTTGGGATCGTCTTCCAGCGGCCCCGTGGGTTCGACGACATAAATACGGCCGGGGCCGTCCCCGACAGCCAGCTCCGCGCCCCATACGGCCGCGTCCAAGGTTGCGGTCAGGTAGACGTAGGCCGCCGACCTTCTCTGGCCATAGTTGGACGCATAGCCGATCCCGAGCAAATCGCCCTCCTTCAGGTCCGCCTTGGCGCCATGAAAGAATGACTGCGCGAATGGTGTCATCGATGGACCCTTTCGAAAGCGGGAAACCCGCGAAGGGCGCTTAAAACGGCGCATAATTCGCCGCCCGCCAATTCTTGAACTGAGTTTTTTCAGCCCCAAATCCCTTTCAGGCGTTCCGCGGCGAGCGAACCAAAGCGGTTGTCGCGCGCTCTAGCGACATGGAACGCCTGGACCTGATCCTCGAACGCCTGAAGGGTTTCGCCCTCACACGCCCCGTGGCCTACGGCGCCCCCGCCTGCGCCGTCGCGGGCTTGCTGGCGGGCATCATCCTGCAAACCGGTCCCCAGGACGGCCCCTATGTCCCGGAAATGGAGCGCGTCGAACGTCCGCTCATGGCCGAAGCCGAGCCAATCGCCTGGCCGACCGGCAAGGTCCCGGACTACGTGATCGGCACGGACGCCCTGAAGCCGGCGCGCGACCAACAGCCGGCGATCCAGTACGCGGACTACGAGCCGCCGCCCGCGCCGGAGCTTCCGCCCTATGTTCCAGCTCAGCACGGTCCGGCCACACCGCCGCCGTCCTCCGACGAAACGCGCTGGGCCTCCGCGCAAGGAGACATCCTCAACGTGTCCTTGCCCGAGGACCCGCCCCGCACGCCGACGCCGACCGTCCTCGCCGGGATCAATCCCTAGCGCTGAAGGCTCGCTTTTCGGCGGCTTTGCCGCTAACGGAGCGGCATGACCGACTATACGCCCCAGCAGATCGTCGCCCGCGGCGCGCGCGCCGACGCCGAGACCGCCGCCGACGCCATCGACAACCATCCTGGCCTGGAAGGCGCGACCTACTCGATCCTCGAAGAGGATGAGGACAAGAACGTCTGGCGCATCGACGCCTTCCCCACCACCCAGGAGGAAGACGACGGCCTGATGGCCCTGCTGGCCGACTACGATCTGAAGGTCACGCGCGACACTCTGGCCGACGCCGACTGGCTGGCCATGGCGCTGTCGGGCCTGCCGCCGGTGCGCGCCGGCCGCTTCTTCGTCTACGGCATGCATGATCGCGGCCGCCTGCCGGCCAGCACGGTCAATCTGCGCATCGAGGCCGGCGCGGCGTTCGGCACCGGCCACCACGGCACCACCGTCGGCTGCCTGCAGGCCTATGACCGCCTGATCAAGGCGCGGAAGTTCAACAAGGTGCTGGACGTCGGCGCCGGCACGGGCCTCTTGGCCATCGCCGCCGCCCGCACCGGCACGAAGCTGGCCGTCGGCACCGACATCGACAAGCCCAGCGTCCGGATCGCCAAGGAAAACGCACATGTCAACAAGGCCAATGCGCGCTTCGTCCACGCCTCGGGCCTGGGCCACCGCCTGGTCGCGGAGAACGCGCCCTATGACCTCGTCTTCGCCAACATCCTGGCCCGGCCGCTGATCAGCCTAGCCCAGGACATCAAGCGCGCCCTGGTCCCCGGCGGCACGGTCATTCTGTCTGGCCTGCTGCGCACCCAGGAGCGAATGGTCAAGGCCGCCTACCTGTCGCGCGGCTTCAAGGTGAAGAGCCGCATCCACCGCGACGCCTGGGCGACGCTGGTGCTGCAGCGGCCCTAAGCCGACGGGTCAGGCGATGTCCTGGACCTTGCCGTCCAGCGACATCAGGCCCAGCTCGACCTCGAGGTGCTCGTGGCGGCGCTTGATCTCGGCGCGCAGGGCCTGGAGCTCCTTGGCGTGGGCCGCCAGCTCCTTGTCGGGCGTATCGACGGCCTCGGCGCCCAGGATCACCTTGTAGGCGCCGCAGTCGCGGTGATCGAGCACCATGACCTTGTGGATCGAATGCAGCGTGATCGCCACGTCCAGATGGCTCCAGAAGGTCTGGCCCCAGCTGGGATACTTGTCGGTCAGGGCGCCGAGCGAAGCGCCGGCCAGGACGACGTGATCGTACTTATCCCGAAGACCGCGGCCGTCCATGTAGGCGACCGTCTCTTCGGTCAGGCGGTAATCCATACAGGTCAGCAGCAGCATGTCGGTGTGACCGCGCGCCCGGGCCACGCCCGGCGCCAGGGTCGACAGCAGGCTGACGCCGCCGCCGAGCGCGATCAGGCCGAACGCCTGTCGGCGCGACAGGCGGGCGATCTTTGGGGAACAGCAGGTCTTCATGGGGTCGCTCCGCGAGATAGGCGCGGCACAGTTTCATTCCCGCTCAAGCTTGACCATGCGGCGTCAAGACGCACGACCGGCATTTGGACGGCGCACTTGGCGTTTGGTCGGCCAAACTCTAAATCCTCCCCATGCGCCAGACCTTCGACGAATCCACCGATCCCTCCTTCGGCCCCAAGCACGTCCCGCTGATCCGCCAGGCCATGGCGGCGCAGGGGCTGGACGGCTTCCTGGTGCCGCACGAGGACGAGCACCAGAACGAGTACCTGCCCGCCGCCAATGACCGGCTGGCCTGGGCCAGCGGCTTCACCGGCTCGGCCGGGGCCGGCGTGATCCTCAAGGACCGCGCCGCCGTGTTCGTCGACGGCCGCTACACCCTGCAGGTCCGCGAGCAGGTCGATCAGGACGTGTTCGAGATCCGCGACCTCGTCGACGGCGGCGTCCCCGCCTATCTGGAAACTGTCTCGAACGGCGCGGTGATCGGCTACGACGCCCGTCTGCATAGCCCCGCCGCGCTGGAGGGCCTGAAGGCCGCCGCCACCCGCGCCGGCGCGACCCTGAAGCCCGTCGCCGCCAACCCGGTCGATCAGGCCTGGGGCGAGGCGCGTCCCGCCCAGCCGATGGCCCCGATCGTCCCCCAGCCGATCGAGTACGCCGGCGAGGAGTCCAACGCCAAGCGCGCCCGGGTCGGCGCGTCGGTGGCCGCGCTCGGCGGTGAAGCGGCGGTGATCACGGCGCCGGCGTCGATCGCCTGGCTGTTCAATGTGCGCGGCGGCGACGTCATCCGCTCGCCCCTGCCTCTGTCGCAAGCCATCCTGAACGCCGACGGGACGGCGCGACTGTTCATCGAACCGGCCAAGGTGACTCCGGACCTTCCGGCCTGGCTGGGCAACCAGGTTTCGCTGGAAACGCCGGACAAGCTGGCCGAGGCGCTGGGCGATCTGTCCGGCAAGACCGTCGTCGTCGATCCGGCCCAATCCTCGGCCTGGTACTTCGACACCCTGGCCGCCGCCGGCGCCAAGATCGTGCGGGCCATGGACCCCTGCACCCTGCCCCGCGCTTGCAAGAACGCGGTCGAGCTGGACGGCGCGCGCGAGGCGCACCGGCGCGACGGCGCGGCCCTGACGCGTTTCCTGCACTGGCTGGCCACCGAGGGCCAGGTCAATCCTCCCGACGAGAAGGAAGCCGTCGCCAAGCTCGAGGCCTTCCGCGAGGCCACGGGCGTGCTGAAGGATCTCAGCTTCGACACCATCGGCGCGGCCAACGGCCATGGCGCCCTGCCGCACTATCGTCCGACCGAGCGATCCAACGAGCGGGCCAAGATGGGTTCCTTGCTGCTGGTCGACAGCGGCGGCCAGTACCTGGACGGCACCACCGACGTCACCCGCACCGTGGCGATCGGCGAGCCGACGGCCGAGATGGTCCAACGCAACACGCTGGTCCTGAAGGGCCACCTGGCCATCGCCCGCCTGCGCTTCCCCGCCGGAACCACCGGCTCGGCGATCGACGCCTTCGCCCGGGCGGCGCTTTGGGCGCACGGCCTCGACTATGACCACGGCACCGGTCACGGCGTCGGAGTCTATCTGGGGGTGCACGAGGGACCGCAGCGGATCTCGAAGGCGCCCAACACCATCGCCCTGCAGCCCGGCATGATCGTCTCGAACGAGCCGGGCTACTACAAGGACGGCGAGTACGGCATCCGCATCGAGAACCTGGAAGTCGTCATGCCGGCCGAGGACGTGCCGGGCGGCGAGCGCCCCATGCACCGCTTCGAGGCTCTGACGCTCGCTCCCATCGACCGACGCCTGATCGACAAGTCGCTGCTCAGCGCCGAGGAGATCGCCCAGTTCGACGCCTATCACACGCGCGTGCTGCGCGAGATCGGGCCTCGGGTGGAGCCGGAGGTTCGGGCCTGGATGGAAACGGCCTGCGCGCCGCTTTGATGAAAAGTTCCTCCCCCGCGCCGCGGGGAGGTGGCCCAGAGGGCCGGAGGGGGCCAGCTCGGCCAAGCCAGCGCTTGCCCCCTCAGTCGCTCCGCGACAGCTCCCCCGCATCGCGGGGGAGCATCTTCAAACCTACCGCAACCGCGTCCAGACCTGCGTCTTGCAGAACGGCGCGACGATGCAGCCTTTCAGCTTCAGCTGGTTTTCGCCGATCATTTCGATCGTGCCGGAATAGGTGCCGCCGTCGTCGGGGTTGTAGACCTTGCCGCTGGTCCACTTCGTCGGACCGCCGGTGAAATCGTAGAGCATCTGCAGGCCCTTCAGCGTACGAACGCGCTGGGACTCGTCCTTATTCTTCACATCCTTTAGCGCCGGGTTCTCGCGGATGTGGTTCGAGCTCACCAGCTTGCCGCACAGGCTGTTGCCGCAACGGGCGATCTCGACCTGACCGCCATTGGTCGGCGTCTGCCACAGACCGGTGACGTCTGCGGCCAAGGCCGGGGTCGCCAGCAAGCCAAGCGCGGCGGCGGCAATCATCGTGGTGCGGAACATCAATTACTCCCTGGGTCGCGCTTCAAATGCGCGTTTGACCGCTTGGTTGCGCGATCTCGTCCCTCGGGACAAGCCCTGACACGAAAACGAGGCGGGATTTCGAAAAGCGGTCAGCTTCCGACCAGAGCTAGCCACTCGTCTTCGGTCATGACCTGGATGCCGAGCTCCGTCGCGGTCTTCAGCTTCGAGCCCGCGCCGGGGCCGGCGACGACCAGATCGGTCTTCTTCGACACCGACGAAGCGACCTTCGCGCCCAGTCCCTCGGCCTGGGCCTTGGCCTCGTCGCGGGTCATTTTCTCCAGAGCGCCGGTGAAGACGATGGTCTTGCCGGCGACGGCGGTGTCGGTCTTGGGCTTCTCGACCGGCTGGATGTCGAGCTCGGCGACGAGGTTGGCGACCTTCTGCCGATTGTGATCCTCGGCGAAGAAGCGGGCCAGGGACTGGGCCGCGACGGGGCCGACGCCGTCGATCGCCGCCAGATGCAGGTAGTCATCGCCCGGCGCGCCCGCGGCCGCAGCCGCCAGCCCCACCGCGAAGGCGTCCCAGGTCCCGTAGCGCTGGGCCAGGGCCGCGCGAGCCGGCTTGGTCAGCTTGGGAACGGCATGGCCGATCTTGATTTCGAGATCATCGGTCTGGGGCCAGGGATCGGCCTTGAGACCACCCCGCCCCGCCTCGACCAGCGTGTCCAGCGCCTTGGGCCCGACGCCGGGCGCGGTGGAGAGCTCCAGATAGGTCTCGCCCGGCAGCCCTTCGGCGGCCTTTTCGGCGGCGTGCTGCAGGTCCTCGAAACGATCGAAGTTACGCGCCAGCACCATCGAGGTGGTCTCGCCGATGTCGCGCGCGCCCAGGCCGTAGATCATCCGGTCCATGGTGATCGTGCGCCGGGCCTCGATGCCCCGCACCAGATTGGCGACCGAGGTCTCGCCATAGCCTTCCCGCTCGCGCAGGGTCGCCAGCTTCTGCTCGTCACGGGCCAGCTTGAAGATGTCGGCCGGCTCGGTGATCCAGCCCTCGTCGAAGAAGGCCTGCAGCTGCTTCTCGCCCAGCCCCTCGATGTCGAAGGCGCGGCGGGACACGAAGTGGCGCAGGTGCTCGACCCGCTGGAACGGACAGGCGAACTCGCCGGTGCAGCGACGCACCACCGACTCCTGGCCCGAGGCGTTGACCTCGCGGGCCAGCGGCGTCTTGAGCGGGCATGGGCATTCGTGCGGAAAAACATAAGGCTCCGGCGCCGGGTCGGGTCGCGCGTCCAACGCCACCTCGACGATCTGAGGGATCACGTCGCCAGCCCGCTGGACCACGACCGTGTCGCCGATCCGCGCGTCGAGACGTTCGATCTCGTCGCCGTTGTGCAGGGTGGCGTTGGTCACCACGACGCCGCCGACCGTCACCGGCTTCAGCCGCGCCACCGGCGTGATCGCGCCCGTGCGACCAACCTGCAGGTCGATGGCTTCCAGAACCGTGCGAGCCTTCTGGGCCGGGAACTTGCGGGCGATCGCCCAGCGCGGCGAGCGCGAGACGAAGCCCAGGCGGCGCTGGAACTCCAGGTCGTCGACCTTGTAGACGACGCCGTCGATGTCGAAGTTCAGGGTCGGCCGCAGGGCCTCGAACTCGGCGTAGACGTCGAGCAGGCCCTGGGCGTTCTCGACACGCCGCGCCGGCGGAGCCGTCGTCACGAAACCCCAGGACCTCAGCGCCTCCAGCGCTTCCCATTGGCCAGACGCGAAGGGCTCCGACACCAGGCCCCAGGCATAGCCGAAGAACCGCAGCGGCCGCTGGGCGCTGATCGCGGGATCGATCTGGCGCAGCGAACCCGCCGCGAAGTTGCGAGGATTGGCGTAGGTCCGCTGGCCCGCGGCCTCGGCGGCGGCGTTGAAGGCCGCGAAGGCCTCCAGCTCGACATAGACCTCGCCGCGCACCTCAATCACGTCAGGCCAGCCCGAGCCCTTCAGGCGGTGCGGAATGTCGGCGATGGTCCGCAGGTTGGCGGTGACGTCCTCGCCAGTCTGGCCGTCGCCGCGCGTGGCGCCCTGGACCAGCACGCCCTTCTCGTAACGCAGCGACGCCGACAGGCCGTCGATCTTGGGCTCGGCCGTATAGGCCAGGGTCTCGCTCGGTGACAGGCGCAGAAAGCGGCGCACCCGCGCGTCGAACTCCTCGGCTTCCTCGTTGGAGAAGGCGTTGTCGAGGCTCAGCATCGGCACGCCGTGGCGCACCGGCGCGAATTGCTCAGCCCTCGCCGCGCCGACGCGCATCGACGGGGAGTTGTCGCGCACCAGGTGCGGGAAGCGGGTCTCGATATCCAGGTTCCGCCGCTTCAGCGCGTCGTACTCGGCGTCGCTGATCGTCGGGTTGTCTTGCTGGTGATAGGCGATGTCGTGCGTGGCCAGCGTGTCGGCCAGGCGCTCCAGTTCCTCGACGGCCTGGGCTTCGGTGAGGTCGGCGACAGGGATCAGGGACACGGCGGCGAATCCGGAAGGACGGGAACGAGGCGGGACGTTAGCAACCTCCCCCTGACGGGGGGAGTCAGCGATGGGCTTAAGCCATCAACGCCCGAGCCGCCGCCCGCGCCGCTTCGGTGACCTCCGCGCCCGACAGCATGCGGGCGATCTCTTCCTCGCGCTGGGCGGGGGTCAGGGGCTCGACCCTGGTGCGGGTCGAGGTCTCGTCGCCGGACTTGGAGATCCGCCAGTGCGCGTCGGCCCGGGCGGCGACCTGGGCCGAGTGGGTGACGACCAGCACCTGGGCGTTGGCCGCGAGGCGCTTGAGACGCAGACCGACGGCGTCGGCCACGGCCCCGCCGACGCCCTGGTCGACCTCGTCGAAGATCATCAAGGGCTGCGGGCCGCCGCCGCGTCCGGCCAGGGCGGCCTTCAAGGCCAGCGCGAAGCGCGCCAGCTCACCGCCCGAGGCGATCGCTTCCATCGGGCCGAACGGCGCGCCGGGATTGGTCGAAATCTCGAACGCGACGCGGTCCAGGCCCGTCGGACCGGCGCGGTCCTCGGCCAGCGGCTCCAGGGCGACACGGAACTTGGCTTTCTCCAGCTTCAGCGGCGCCAGCTCCGCCTCCACCGCCTGGGCCAGGGCGTCGCCAGCGGCGCGGCGCTCGGCCGACAGGGCCTCGGCGGCGTAGAGATAGGCCTCGCGGGCCTCGGCGGCGTCCTTGTCTGCGGCTTTCAGGGCGTCCTCGGACGTCTCGATCGCCTGCAGGCGGGCGGCGAACTCGGCGCGCTTGGCCGGCAGATCCTCGACCAGGACGTTGAGCTTGCGGGCCATGCCGCGCAGCGCGAACAGCCGCTCCTCGGCCTTCTCCAGGCGATCGGGCTCGAACTCGAAGGACTCGGCCACCGCGTCGATGGCGGCGCTGGCCTCTTGCGCCTCGACGATGGCGCGGTCGACAGCCTCGCAGGCGGCCGAAAGCCGGGTCATGGCGACGCCATCGGCGGGGGCGCCAGCCTGCAGAGCCCGGTCGCGGGCGCGCTCCAGGGCGCGATAGGCCTGGGCCAGCTTGCCCGACAGGCTGTCGCCGCCAAACGCGTCCTGGGCGGCGGCGATGTCGGTGATGGCCTTCTCGGCCGAACTGAGCAGCGCCCGCTCCTCGGCCAGCGCCGCCTCCTCGCCCTCGCGCGGGTCAAGACGGTCGAGCTCCGAGAGGCGCAGCGTCAGCTCCTCGGTCTCGGCGGCGGCGCGGCCGGCGAGATCCCGCAAGGCCTCGGCCTTCTCGCGCGCGGCGCGCCAGGCGCTCCAGGCCGAAGCGACCGCCGAGACGGAAACGCCGCCGAACGCGTCGAGCAGGCCGCGATGGGTCTTGGGGTCCAGTAGGCCGACCGTCTCGTGCTGGCCGTGGACTTCGAGCAGCAGCCCGCCCAGGTCCTTGAGCACGCCGACGCTGGTGGCTTGGTCGTTGACGAAGGCTCTGCTGCGGCCGTCGGGCGACAACTGCCGGCGCAGGACCAGGTCCTCGTCGCGGGCGTAGTCCAGACCCTTGTCGTCGAGATAGGCGAAGGCGGGATGGTCGGCCGGCAGGGCGAAGATCGCCGTGGCCGAGGCGTGGCCGGCGGCCCCTCGCCTGACCAGTCCCGCGTCGGCGCGCGCGCCGGTCGCCAGCCCGAGAGCGTCCAGGATGATCGACTTGCCCGCGCCGGTTTCACCGGTCAGCGCGGTCAGGCCCTCGCCGATGGCGAGGTCCAGGCTCTCGATGAGCACGACGTCACGGATGGATAGGCCGATCAGCATGGGCGCAGGATCGCCGGGAATCAGAGTTTTTCAAAGCGCCAAGGCGGAACGAAACGGGATCGAGCCTCGATCCCGCCGCGATCACATGCCGAGCACGCCCATCAAGCCGCCCTTCTTGGACTTCTTGGCGCCTGGCGGAGCCAGGGTGGCGTCCTTGTCCTTGGACAGCAGACGCTCCAGCGCGTTGCGCTTGGCGCCGGCCTTCAGCGGCTCGACGGCGGGCTTCAGGCCATTGTCGTTCAGCAGCTTGTAGGCGTCGGCGTACCAGCGATCGCCCGGGAAGTTGTAGCCGAGCACCGCGCCGTTGCGCTTGGCTTCGTCCATCAGGCCCAGGGTCAGGTAGGCCTCGACCAGACGATAGAGCGCCTCCGGCGTGTGCGAGGTGGTCTGGTGACGCTCGATCACGGTCTTGAAGCGGCCGATCGCGGCCAGGGTCTGGCCATTCTTCAGGTAATAGCGACCGATCGCCATCTCCTTGCCGGCCAACTGGTCATTGACCATGTCGATCTTCAGGCGGGCGTCCGTCGCGTACTCGCTGTTGGGATAGCGCTGAACGACGTCGCGCAGGGCGGCGAGCGCCTGCTCGGTGGCGGCCTGGTCGCGATTCACGTCGACGATCTGCTCGAAGTAGCAGACGGCCTTCAGATAGTAGGCGTAGCTGGCCGACGGGTTGCCCGGGTACAGGGAGATGAACCGGTCGGCGTCGCCGATGGCGTCGGCGTAGTTGTTGCCCATGTAGTGGGCGTAGCCGGTCATCAGAATCGAGCGGCGCGACCATTCCGAATACGGGTGCTGGCGCTCGACCTCGCGGAAATAGTCGACGGCCTCGTTCCAGTTGCCGCGATCCAGGCGAGTGGCGCCGGTAGAATACAGCAGCTCGACGGGGCGTTCTTCGTAGGCGAGGCTCGGCTTCTTGGACTTGCCGGCGCAGCCCGCCACCGACACGGCGACGAGAACAGCGGCGATAGTGACGGCCGAACGTCCCGAGAAATTACGAAGCACGGAGTCTCTCACCCTCGAAGCAAACGTGCGCCCCTGCGCCGTGCAAGGCTTCTACACCACGCCACGGAAGGCGCAAATGCGAACGCCGAGCCCCGACTTCCCGAGACGCTCTTAAACCGCTTCAGCCAGTTCCGACGCGAGGGCGCGCAGGCGCCAGGCGCGCGGCTGGGCCAGCAACGCTCGAACCACGGCGTTATTGAGGCCGTGACCGGCCAGAACGCCTTCGAAGCGGCCGAGGATCGGCTTGCCCAGCACATAAAGATCGCCGATGGCGTCCAGCGCCTTGTGGCGCACGAACTCGTCCTTGCGGCGCAGGCCTTCGGGATTGAGCACGCGGTCGCCGTCGATCACGACGGCGTTTTCCATCGAGCCGCCACGGGCCAGGCCGATGGCGCGCAAGGCCTCGACGTCCCGCAGGAAGCCGAAGGTGCGGCAGTTCGACAGTTCCGAGCGGAAAGTGTCTTCGTCGATCGCCAGGTCGACGGCCTGCCTGCCGATGGCCTTGCTGCCGAACGCGATCTCGAACGCGACCTCGAATCGGTCGGCGGGCAGCAGGGCGGCGCGCTTGTCGCCCTCCTCGACCAGAATCGGCGCGAGAATCTCGATGTACTGGCGGACGGCTTCCTGCTTGCGGCGGCCGGCCCGGTCCAGGATCTGGACGAAGGGTTCCGACGAGCCGTCCATGATCGGCACTTCCGGGCCGTCCAGCTCGACGACGCAGTTGTCGATCGACAGGGCCGCCAGGGCCGCCATCAGGTGTTCGATGGTCGAGACGCGGACGTCGGCGGCGTTGCCGATCACCGTGCCCAGTTGCGTCTGGCAGACCGCCTCGGCGGTGGCGGGAACGCGGTTGTCGCGGTCATGCACATCGGTCCGCACGAAGACGATCCCCGCGTCGGGAGCCGCCGGTCGCACCACGACGCGCACGTGCGCGCCCGTGTGCAGGCCGATCCCGGCGAAGATCACCGGTCCCGCGACCGTGTGCTGAAAGTAACCCGAAGCCGACACTAGAGACCCTTATTGCTAGACGGACGAACCGAAGTCCGCCGTTTTCGCCCCGGATTAGCATGTAGGAGTGATGCTGCGTCGCGGCAAAGCAAGTCCTGTTTCGGATTGTTACGCCCTAAAACTATGATTTTATTTCGCTTTTATTGCGAGCGCGCGCGCAGCGAAACAGAACGTCGCTCGACGATCTGTGGACGGTGATCTTGGGCGAGTCTCGCCTAGCGGCGGGGGAAAAGCAGGACTAGGCTCCGCCGCCAAAGGCACAACCGTTTCCAGGGTTTTCGGTTTCATGATCAAGAGCTTGCGCTTCGCGGCCTCCGCCGCCGTCCTCTCTCTCGCCCTGGTCGGAACGGCCCATGCGCAGGCGGTCGCGCCGAAGCCGCACGTCTTCACGGCCAAGGACATGGCGAGCCTGGATCGGCTCAGCGATCCCCGCGTCTCGCCAGACGGACGCTATGTGCTCTATTCCGTGCGGACGATGGACTATCCGGCCAACAAGGCCTCGATGTCCCTGTGGGTCGCCGACCTGAAGACCAGGATGGCCCCGCGCCGGCTGAAGATCTCGGACGGCGGCGCCAGCGGCGGACGCTGGAGCGCCGACGGCAAGTCGATCTACTTCATTTCCAGCCGCGCGGGCGGAACCGACCAGGTGTTCCGGACCGACGTGACCGGCGAAGCGGCCGCCCAGGTCACGGCGACGCCCTTCGACGTCCAGGCCTACAAGGTCGCGCCGGACGGCAAGACGATCGTCGTCGCGATGGCCGTGTTCCCCGATTGCGCCGACCTCGCCTGCACCGAGGCGCGACTCGCCGCCAAGACGGCGACCAAGGCCACGGGCGTGGTCTATGATCGCCTGTTCGTCCGCCACTGGGACACGTGGGCCGACGGGACCCGCAATCACCTGTTCGCCTATGCGCTGGACGGGAGCGGCGCGGCGACGGGTCAGCCGATCAACCTGATGAAGGGCTTCGACGGCGACACGCCGACCAAGCCCTATGGCGGCGACGAGGACTTCACGATCAGCTTCGACAGCAAGACCGTGGTCTTCTCGGCCAAGGTCGCCGGCAAGGACGAGGCCTGGACGACCAACTACGACATGTGGGGCGTCCCGCTGGACGGCTCGGCCAAGCCGGTCAACTACACCGCCGACAACAAGGCCTGGGACACCACCGGGATCGCTTCGCCGGACGGCAAGCTGATCGCCTACCGCGCCATGAAGCGCCCGGGCTTCGAGGCCGACCGCTTCGCGATCATGATCTACGACGAAACAACCCAGAAGGCGCGCGAGCTGGCCCCGACCTGGGACCGCTCGGCCGACGCCATCGCCTGGAGCCGCGACGGCAAGACGATCTACGCCACGGCCCTCGACGTCGGCCAAGGCAAGCTGTTCGCCATCGACGTGAAGACCGGCAAGGTCACCGCCCTGACCGGCGACGGCCACGTCAGCGCCTTCGACGTCGGGCCGAACGGGATCGTCTACGCCGCAGACTCGCTCAAGAGCCCGTCGGAGCTGTTCCTGCTGCCGGCCAAGGGCCCGGCGGTGAAGGTCGCCAGCGTGTCCAGCGAAGCGCTCAAGGGTGTCGCCTGGGGCGAGCCCGAGCAGTTCAACTTCAAGGGCTGGAACGACGAGACCGTCCGTGGCTTCGTGCTGAAGCCCGCCAACTTCGATCCCGCCAAGAAGTACCCGGTCGCGTTCCTGATCCACGGCGGCCCGCAAGGCTCGTTCAGCAACAGCTGGTCCTACCGCTGGAACCCGCAGGTCTACGCCAACGCCGGCTACGCCGTGGTGATGGTCGATTTCCACGGCTCCACGGG
>Ga0172372_10007483_pt1 | contig 14651 bp, 9 predicted proteins | sample LakKiv5m_2_FD_114544 | JGI IMG/M metagenome (GOLD analysis project Ga0172372, IMG submission 114544) | Freshwater microbial communities from Kabuno Bay, South-Kivu, Congo - kab_092012_9.5m | ecosystem: Environmental > Aquatic > Freshwater > Lake | place: Democratic Republic of the Congo...
AAAATTATTGAAGAAAGTTTAACTGATGAATTTACTCATGTTTTTTGGATGGATGTAGATATCGTAGAATATCCTTTTGATATTATAGAAAAACTCCTAGCTATATCCACGACTGATGTGGTTGCTCCATATGTTTATATAGAAGATAATAATTGGTGGCCATGGAAAAGATTTTATGATATTGATGGTTTTATTGATTCAAAAGGAATTAAATTTGATTTTAAACCACCATATAATAAATCCAATGGAGATGTAAAAGCTGAGGTTAACTCTGTAGGAACGTGTTTTATAATACCCGCGCATCTTCATAGGAAAATATCTTATGATGTTAATGATAAAAGATTAGATCATGTACCTTTTTTTGAGAAAGTTAGAGCTTTAGGACATAGAATAGTAGTAGAACCAAATATAGAAATAAAACATGCATTCTTACCAAAATACGGAGAAAATTTTCATTAATATATGCACCTAGTAGAATCTTACGCAACATCTTGTGGATTGAAAATAGGTAGACCATTTATTATGGATACTTATTTTCCATTACCATTCGATAACTATATATCTTTTCAACCTTTTAGTAAATATCCAGCCAAAGATTATGACTACTGGCAAGAAGTAATAAATTTAATCACTCCACATTTACAAGAAAATAATATAAAAATAGTTCAAATTGGCGGCGAAAAAGAAAAGGTTTTAGATGGAGCATATAATATTGTTGGACAAACTAATATAAGACAAGCTGCGTATATTATAAAAAATGCAATTATGCATGTTGGTACAGATAGTTTTGCTGCTCATATAGCTTCTGGTTTTGATAAGAAAATTGTAACTTTATATTCTAATAACAATATTAGTAACGTAAAGCCCTACTGGACTAAAGAAAGTGATATGGTGCTTTTAGAGCCAGAAAGAACAAGCAAGCCTAGTTATTCTGCTCAAGAAAATCCAAAATCAATAAATACAATTAAACCAGAAAAGATTGCTCAAGGCATACTTAAACTTTTAAACATACAAAACAGAATCAATTTAATTGATACAGTTTATTTGGGTAAATTATTTAATAATAAATTATTTCATATTGTTCCAGATCACGTAGTTCAAAGAAGCCAAACAATAAATCATTGTATATCGCGCATGGACATATTATTCAATGAAAGTAATCTAAAAACCCAATTAAAACTAATGCCATGTATTATAGCAACAAATCAAGCTATTGATATTAATATATTAAAAGAAAATAAACAACATATAATAGGAGTTAATGTTTTTATTGAAGACGAATCAATTCTGCCTTTTATTAAAGAACTAAAAGAAGCCAATATTAAATATCAAATGTATTCTTACTTATCCCAAGAAAACTTAAATAAGTATAAAATTGATTTTATGGAATATGGTATAATATCTAAAGTTACTTTAAAACATCCAAAAGTAGAAGAACTAATAAATAAAGCTAAATATAAACTATTCTATAAATCAAATAACTACATTTTAAGTAAAGGAAATGTATATTTAAGTGAAAAAGCCTTCTTCGATAATAAACCAGTATCTTCTATCAATGAGAATATTCAAGAACTTTATGATCTTAGTATTATCAATGAAAATCCAGAAAAGTTTTATATTTTCAGTATGAACTTGACATAAAAGTTAACTTATAGTAATATAAGTAATATGGAAAATACAGAATCTACAGTTGTTCAACCAAATATTAAGTTTATTGAAGAAGTTCTAGAAGTAGAACCAAGTAATAAACCCCCAAAAGTATCTACAAGAAATAAATATGGTCTTTTAGAAGACTCTAATATTAATTATATTTATAATGAAGATGGTACAATTAATTGGCGTAAAATGGTAAAAACTGAGTATCTGGTTCCAAATAGACAAAAAACTCAAGAAACAGATGTATCAAAACTAGAAGATAAAGACCTGCTAATACTACTTGGTGGTATTAAAGAGCTTGCTCAAATTCGTGGTTATACAAGTGTTGAATATAAAGTCGTAGCAGCTTCAGATAATTATTTTGCTACATCTTGTAAAATCAAGTGGATTCCTAACTATGAAACAAATGGCAGAGTAATTGAATTTGAAGCTCTTGCAGACGCAACTCCAAATAATACAAAATCATTTGCTAGATTCTTTTTAGCTGCGATTGCTGAGAATAGGGCATTTGTGCGTTGTGTTCGTAACTTTTTAAAAATTAATATTGTTTCTCAAGAAGAATTAGGAGATGCAAAACTTTTGGAAGAATCTTCATCTCTTCAAGATAATCCAACTTCTCCACATGTTCTTTTAGAAAAAGTAATGAAAGACAAAGGTATTTCTTTTGAGATCTTAAAGAATAAACTTGTCAAAGAAAAATTCGATAACGCAGAATCATTATCTTCTATTAACGATATATCAAAAGCTAAGATCTTCGAATTAATTGAAAGATTGAAAAAAGTTAGCAAATAGTAGATTTTGTAACTGTTTTTGATTTAGTTGGATTTGCATCATTATAACTCACACCTAGATTAAATGATGCATCTTTAGTTAAGAATTTACATCCACCATTGATTTGTGGTAAGATGCCAAAAGATGCCATTCTTAATATCAATTCCATAGAATCAATTCTATCAGAAACGGATATACTATAGCTTGTAGCAGGTGCACCAAAAAGATTTAGACTTCCTTCATAAGGAATACCATTTGATTGACTTGCTATGGTACTCATTACAAGATCTTGAATTATTATTTTTGGATAGTATAAAAATACTTTTTTTGATCTACAAATATAAGGTCCAAATATAGAATTTTCTTTTTTAGGATTTGGATAACCTTTTTGAGTTGGAGTTAATAAAACAGTCTTATAATCAGAGAAATCAATATATACTGAAACTGGTCTAAGGATATTATTTACTTGGAATTTTAATTTATCTAATATAAGTTGTTCTCTTATTTTTGAACTGTTAATAAATGTAGTATCTGAATATTTTTTAGAAAGTTTATTTAATTGGTCATACTTGATTTGACTATTTGCTTTTAAATTTTCTATAAAACCTTGGATATTTTCTTTTCCTATACTTTTAAAAACACTTGAAGAAAATCCACATCCACCATTAAATTGATATTTACTTAGAAGAGTATCATAACTAGAAACTCCTGTAATTTTTTTAAAACCAGATTGACTAGAAAGATTAATTAACTGATCTTTTTGAATTTTAGCTTTTTTCTTCTCATTATCATCTATTGTCACATATGGATGTTTTCTTTTGACTATTTCAGATAAGATTTTAGAATTAGGATTTGAAGGATTTTTTTTCTCGTATGTATAATAATCTGTATATCCAATTTTAGGCATTTGAGCCTTAATTACTGATGAAAAAAGTTGATCTACAACCATTTGCAATGTAAGAGCTATAGATTGAGCAACTAAAAGCGCAAGTAGGCTAGTATATCCGCCAGTGATTAAGATAATTGTAAGTGGGTCAACAGTATATGGCCTAGAAACAATATCTATATCTAAACCAAAAGAATTATAATATAAATCATTCATTTGAGTTTCTGTAAAACCTACAGGTCTAGCAGTTCCATCGCCATGATCATTTTTATTACGTAAAGCTCTTTCATTCTCAAGGACTTGTTTTACTTCTGGAGCAATATTTTTATCATTTTGCATCATAGAAGTTGCACCATTTTTAAAAAAAACATAATGTTGATTAATTGGCAAAGCTCCGAGGTGACTTACTTTATTTAATACATTTTTTGGATTCTCCATGCCATATTGAAGATTCCAATTTGCAGAAGCTAATTCACTCATATTATTAATTAACTTGAAGTACTACTGCTATACCAGAAGAATGGATTCATATATGGAATACCATAAGATACAGGATTTCCATCATAATTAAAAGTTGTCATCATTATATTGTAATCTATAGCTTGTACCATTTTATAAATTTTAAAATTTTTATTTTGGCCTTGACTAGACGAAATAGTTATCGCTGTACCAAGATCAAGAGTGTTACTCGTCAAGTACGCAAGAGGAAATATTGCAGCAATTTGTCTACGATATGTAATATTACTTTTTAAATTTCCTTCTTTATCAAATTCTATTCCAGGATTATAAATAAATGGTTCTGGATATCCACTCCAAGGATTTGATATATCTGAAACTATAATTTCTGCTCCAGTTGCATATAGATTTGGTCCAATCCCAACTTTTAAATAAATAATATGATTATTTTTTTGAGAATCTAATTCTATTTCTTTTCCTAAATTTTGTATAATATGACCAGTTATGTTACCTTCAATACTTTCAATTGTACTCTTTGTTTCATCATCTATGTATCCACTAAAAACCATCATGTCTTTTAAATTAAAAGATCTATATATTACAGATCTTGGCTCAACATAAGCATAAGTTTTATTATCTTTTACAGATACTTCAACTTGAAATGGAATATAAGTAGGACTTTTTGTTTGAATAGATTTAAATACGCTCATTTTATAGTACTCCAGTTAATAGTAGATCTATAGATCCTGTTCCATTTAATTTTATACTTAATTTGGCAATATCATCATAAATTTCATCATTTGGATTTATATATTGTACTTTAATATTATAAATATTTATTGTAGGATCATCTATAAAATTATTTGTATATTTTATGCCAGTATTAGAAGTATAACCAGTAAATCTATTTGCGTAAATATAAGATATATTATTATCGCTAAGATATAAATTCCATACATCTTGAAATCTTTTTAATCCTAATATTCCAGTTAAATTACCTGTAACATAATCTGAATATCCTGTAGTCATTAAACCAGTTGCTAATACTAAAGAATATACATGACCACTAAATATACCAGTTGGGGTTAGTGGTTCATAATAAGTTACGCCGCTTTGTAAAGAGCCAGGAACATCAAAAGATGGTTTAGTTAAACCGCCAAATGATTGAATTGATATTAAATTACCACTTTCTCCAGAAGTCGAAGAAGTTATTTTTAACTTTCCACCAACTATTTGAGATGTTACGCCATATGATCCTGTTCCAGAATTTATTATATTATTTAAAGTACTTAAAGAATTAAAATATAAAGGAGGACTAAATAAGGCTCCAGTAGCATAAGTAAATGTGCTTAATACGTCTTTATTTGGATCGTCTATTGTTATAAAATCAAATTCATCTGGAGTATTTAAGTTTAAGAAGTTGAATGCATTGATAAATCCAGTTCCAAAACCTTGTCTTCCAGATAATACATTTCCTGTTACAATTTGATCAAATATATAAATTCCACTATCAATTTGTAATACTTGCCCAGTAAGTTTTCCTGTCAATTCTGAATAACCAGTTAAATTTTTTCTACCTAATTTAAAATTTGATATATTTCCACTAGCAGTAATTGTTTGAGTAGAAGAAGCAAAACCACTTTGCGTTGTCATAACTTTATTTAAAACAAATATACCAGGAGGTTCATTAATATTTCCACCGCCAGTATTTATTGTATTGGAAACGATATTATAATTTATAAACCAAAAACTTTTTAATAAATCACCGCTGCTGCTAGCTCCAGTTGTGGTATAATTATAACTTTTAAAAAATGTAACAGTAGAAGTATTTGGATCATAAAAATTATCTTGTAATATTACTTGTCCTGTATATGTTCCAGTATACGCGTTACTTCTATATGTTACTGGAGAATTTATAATTCCAGTTGCTGCTCCGTCAGAAGATACAATATAGGTATTTTCATTTACTGGATAAACTTGTCTATTTTTTTGATCATAAAATATTTGACCATCAATAAATACTCCAGTATGAAAACCTTGAGCAACATAAACCCCAGATGAATTAGTAACGCCACTATCTACAAATTCACCTATTCCTGTTATCTTTGGATATAAATCTCCAGAATAAAATGAATCATACATTGTGTCCGTTCCACTTAAAATAATATCATTTGGATCATATTTTTCATATATATCATAATCAGAAAAAAGAGTAATATTGTACATTTTAACCTTATTTAAAGGCACGGATTTAAAACTAATTTTATTATTACTAAGTTGTTTTAAAACTTCTGGCTCTATGGGAGCAGTTCTAAATCCAGTCATGAATATTCTTGCGTATTTAGCCATTTTCCTTTTACCTTTAAATATATTACACTGTTAATTTAATTAAGTTTTTATATATATTTGGGTATTTAATATTTAGAACATTTGATATTTTATCTAAATATTTTTCTATTTCTTTTAATTCTGAGCCTAAATGAATACAAATTATACCCTGATTTCGTTTTTCAGAATATACATTATAAGCCTGTAGATTGTGATATTTTGCATAGAATGTTAAAAATAATTGCTCTGGTATTGTTGGGAGATAGGTATTACATTTTATATGAGAAATATCTTCATTATTTTTATTAAAGTAATTAAACAATAATAAAGATTTCTCTGCATAATCTTTGGCATATTTTTCATTTTTAAATCCAAGAATAGAGCAATTAAAGACATCAAAAGAACATATTTCATCAAAATTTCTAAGATTAAAATTTTTATCATAAAAATTACTAATTAAATAATCCCATTCTGGAATTAAATTTTTAGGAATACTTTTTGCAAAATTTTCTAAAAGATGGTAATACCATTTTCTTTCTTTAATTTGTTCGTTTTGGGCATATATTAAATCATTGTTATTTAATAAATTTGATAAATCTTTGAAAAGAAAAAGGTCATGATCAATTATAATTTCATTTTTTATATATTTAATTGCTTCCATTTTAGAAGCGCTCCAATAATTTTTATACTTATTCTTCTCACCTATATCTATAAAATTATCATAATTCAAACCTAGGTCTTGGCATATTTTAATATATTCTGAATTTGAATATAGATTTATTTTCAATTTTTTTTCTTTTATTAGTAAAAAAGAAAAGATTTGACAAGTCAAAAAATTAATATTGAATTTATCATATTTTAAATTATTTGGCAAGAAACAATGAGCGTATATCATTTTATTTTTGAGATTTTAATGTTTTTAAGAACTTTTCTATTTTTTCTGGTTCTATATTTTCATCATTAAAAAAGTCTATATTAAGATCTGGATATTCTATTTGTATATCTAGTAAATTTTCTAAAATCTCAAGGTAATAACATCCAAAAGGCCAAGGATAACTAGAGCATTCACAATAATCGCACCTCAATCTCGACTGTTCACACCCCCCTTGGCCTGCGGAAAGCTCCGTATCGAACACCCAGACTTTAAAAACTGGACATTCGTTCCCTGGGCACATGGGGTTAGATTTGCAACCATTGGTTTGAGATAAGTGGATCAAGAAATTTTGCCACCCAGGTATATCTAAACAACTACATTTTTTTAGCTTTACACATTGATGGCATGTATAGAATGGTGATGGACACCTTGAACCAGGTCCATCTCCAGGAACCTCAACTGCTTTACATTTCCACTTCGTCTTCCCGAGGGGATCGGGGTACTTCTCCGCGCATTTTGAAGAGTCACATCCCCATCTTCCAAAATCGAACCTATCACATATATTACAGGAGTGGCCCCCTGGTCCGGGCCCGGGACCGGGTGGCGGGGGTGGGCCAGGGGGTCCTCCTGGAGGCCATGGTGGTGGCGGTGGCGGAGGTGGACCTGGAGGTGGTGGCGGAGGTGGCGGAGGCGGAGGAGGTGGCGGAGGCGGAGGAGGTGGTGGCGGAGGTGGTGGAGGTGGCGGAGGTGGACCTGGAGGTGGTGGTGGAAGTGGTGGAGGTGGCGGACGTGGACCTGGAGGTGGACCTGGAGGTGGCAAAGGTAGTTGTCTTTTAGTAATCCTAAAATCTCCTCCACAAGAAGTAGGTTTTCCCGGAGTAGACACACATACAGGACCATCAGTTGCTCCTATTGGAACTATAAATTGAGCTATTGTAGTTGTAAATAATCCATAATTGTCTATAGCGCTTGCACCATTGAAAGAAAATATTGAACTAGTATTAAAATTTTGACCAATTATAGTAACAGGTGTCCCAATAGGCCCAAAACTTGGCCAAAAATCTAAAATAATTGGATTAGTACTTGGAATAAATACTATAAAATCACGAGTACTTGTTACGGCTGAATAGCCAGCGCATGATACAGAAATTTTTCCTGCAGTTGTACCAGCAGCCACAGTTGCTGTGATAATAGTTCCTCCTTGATTAACAGAAACATTAGTTGCAGTTGTGTTATTAAATTTAACTGTTGGTGTAGAACAAAAATTCTTGCCATATATCTGTACAATTGTTCCAATAGGTCCCCATGCAGGGCTAAAATTATTAATTACTGGAAAGGGTCCAACACTAGCACAGGTTGAACAAAGTGTTCCATTAGTATATATGGGTCGTACTTGATTATTATTTGGACAAACAATTTGATTGTTAGAAAACAGACCAGCATCTTCACATTGAAACGGATCACCCCAATCAAAAGAAGGAGATAAACCGCTGCATGCATAACAGTATAATCCGTTAATCCTAACTGGCATAATTAAATATCTACTTGGATCACATGGTAAATCATAATCTGAAGAATATTTATAATTTTCACAAGTTAAATCTTCTTGATATCCAAAAAGATATATTCCAATATTTGCTACAGATGATCTACCTTCTTTATCATAAAAATAAACATATTGGTTATATAATTTTCCTGTTTCATCATTTATATAACCAGTGATATGATTTGATTTACTTAAGTTTAATGTTGGATGAGTAAATTTTCCTTGCGCACCAATTGGATAAAATCCAAAGTCTTCAACAGGATAATCAATATAATAGTTTTTAAATGCAGAAAAATTATAATTTCTTGCAAAAAGAACATCATCTAAACTTTTTGTTAAAACAGATGTAGAGTAATCTATTTTAAAACTTTGATTTGTAAAAATGTAAACTTTTCCATTATTTTTTATGGAGTTAACGATTAATAATTCTTCATCATTACTAACAGCTATACTTGCACCAAAATAATCATCTGAATCTGAATTACTAGGATTTAATATTTTTTCAGTAGAATTCCAAATATTATTTTCTTTTTCATAAATTTGCATCTGTCCAAAATTATTATAACTATTTGGACCACCAAGAAATACTTTGTCTCCAGAATAGTTAAATTTTATATCTGCGCCTATTGATATTAATTCTTTTGCAAAATTACCTGTAAATATTTTATCTAGATCCCAGTTTGGATGATTTCTATTATAAATATAAACTTCTCCTTCTGAATAAATAGGTGAATTTCTAAATGGGGCTGAAATTCCAATATAATTTCCATTTTTACTTATACTTGTCTTATATGCAAATCTATCAATAGTTTCACCAGCACCATCTATTTTTAAATTTAAGTCCCAATCTAATCCATTTTTAGTAAAAATATATGCTGCACCGCTATAATTATTTTCTTTGTAAGATCCAACTATGATAGTATCTCCATGTTCATCTATGTCCATAGACTCACCAAAATTGCCACTAGTATTTAAAGAACCAGTTATTGTTTTATGATAATCAAAATCTTCTCCTGTACCAGTAAAAATATAAATAGCTCCAGCTTGATCAACTCCGTTCGAAGAGTCATATATCGCAGAAATAAAGCCTATATCTCCAGTTTTATTTAATAAAGTTTTATATCCAAATCCATTTTCTCCAGTAATTCTTTTTACAAGATTCCAGTTGTTGTTATATTTATTAAACAAATATGCCGCATTTTCACCATGAGCGCCAACTAGAAGGAGATCTCCACTATTTATTGCAAGTGAATTTCCAAAATAATTATTAACAGTACCATTACCTGTTATTTTTTGTTTTAAACTAAATCTATTATTTATATTTTTTTCATATATATAAACAGAACCATTATTATTTTCATTAGGATAGCCAATAAATAAATTATTATCATCACTAATTATAGATTCTTTTCCAAAAACAAAATAATTATTTGGATTCGGATTATCTATCTCTTGAATGAGTATATAATTCTTCATTATATTAAATTACACTTCTTATATTTATGAAAGATAATCATAATAGCTTATTCTAAATCTATTTATCTCTTCTTTTGCGCTACTAGTACCTTCTCCTTTTGAAGTAGTTGTGTTATTTTGTGGCTGCTCAGTAGTCAAACCGTCTTTACCAGTACCTAATGCCTCTAAATCTTCTTCGCTAAACTCTTTTGTTTTACATTGGAAAGAGAATAGGTTACCTAGCATAAAATCTTTATATCCAGATCCACAAACTACACCACTACTAGTTGGATCTAGAATACATATTGTGTCGCCAGAGATAATATTACCACTAGAAAATTGCTCTACTAAATCTTCTAGATCTTCTTCTTCTTCTTCGCCTTTATTAACAATTTCTGTTTCTGATGAAATTGTTATAGGTTTTGAATTAAAATATACTGTATTAGGAATATCTTCGTATGGAATTTCAACGGGCACAATTGCATCTTTATTCTTGATATATACATTTACTGGAAGTCTATTCTCTGAAGTTACAACTCCTGTCCAATCTACATAGTTATCTGAAATTTCTAATCTCATAATTTTTGGTACAAGATAATTATATATTTCTAATCTTGGTTGTAGATCTAATTCAATTTTATGACTTCCAAATTTACCACTTCTTAGTGATATTAAATTAATTATACTATTACCACTTGCATCAAAACCACCATCAATTCCAGTTAATAATGGACCATATTCATATTGAGGTGTATGATAATATTTTAAAGGCTTCCAGCTAAATAAACCAGAAGAAGCAAGTTTGAGATTTATCTTATTTATAAGATCCTGTTTACCAGTAAAATAATTAATACTATTAATGGATTTAGAATATATGAATTCTGTTGTATATTCTTTTATAGATGGTTTATATCCATAGACATTTTCAAATCCTTCATTATAATTAAATGGATATTGTTTAAACTTTATTTTGTCTCCTTCATAAAAATTATTAAATGCAATTTGTCCAGAATAATAATTTAAATTATATTTAATATGAATTGTGGCATGATTTAAATCATCTATAAAAAATATTCCAGAGTCTAATACTCCAGTACTAACTGCTGAACCACTTCCAGTAAGCGATGGTTTATTTAATTTTGTTACAGTTTTTTCTTTTATATCTGAGCATCCAATTTCTTTACATGCACAACATTCGGCTAATAATGATTGATCAATTGATATTCTATAAGTGCTTGGACTTGGATCTGGATCAAGATATGTTAATAAATTTCCATATGTACGAATAGGAACATATTGTTTAGGAACGTCAATAACCCTTTTTCCTTCATTATACAATTTTGCAGCCTGATCACATATTAGGCAGAATGAAGTTGCACATCCTTTACCAAATCCTACAGAAACTATAATTGGGGTACATAAATCTTGATATAAACCAGATTGCTCTCTATAAAATAAAAATGGGCTTTCAAGTTGTCCACTTATACTTCTCTCAAAATCAATTGTAAAGGCAACTGGATCTTGAGCGTTTAAAGCATTATAACCAGAACCAGATACAAGTTCTCCAGAACCTAAAAAGTAGCTAGCCCAAATCTTATCTTGGTTCTCTAGATAAACTTCTTGTAATTTTTCACCTGTTACAAAATTTATATCCATAGAAATTAAATTAATATTTTGATTTTTACCACTCAAACTATTCTCTGAGATCAAGAAATCATTTTCATTTCCAGAAATTATAGTTGTGTAAGTTCCTGGGCTTAAGAAATATAAAAATCCAGTTTGAGTACCAGTGATATAATAACCGCTTTGTAAAGTATTAGAAGAATTATATATAAAAAATCCATAATCTCCAATATTATAAGATAAATTATTAGATCCAGATTTATATTGAAATAAACATGGTAGTGCTATATTTTTATTATTTGAGATTTTTGGAGGACTAATTGTAATTTGACTCGTTACAAACTTATATTTTTCATTATGAGAATTTGAATTAATAAAATACGAACTATCATAATTTATTTGATTATTTATTTCAAAATTTTGCAAAATTCTTTTTTGATTTATATAATCAGTAGTATAGTCTGTGATTCCTATAGGATTTTTAAGGTCTATAACTTCAAAATTAAGTATAGAAGGATTCTTAGGTATTTTATGAAAAAATCCTGTTTTTACTATAGTAGCGTTTAATTCTATATCGCAATTTTCTATTGAATCTTCTTCAAAACCATAAAGATTTAAATCTAAAACTAAAACATGAGATTCTCCGCTAGATGGCAAAAATTGTTGATAGTAAGAATCAAGAGGATTAAGTCTATAACTTTTTGCTTTATAATCTATATAACTATTTGCTCCAAGCACTATATCTCCAGTAACTTTTGGAATACCATATATTCCAGTTTCATATTCGATTGGTTCTTTACCAGAATATAATCCAGTATAAATATGTCCAAGATAACCTTTCAATGGTATAAAAGATATATCATTAAGAACTCGATAGCTCTTTAATTTAGAATAAGTAATTCCAGAAACAGGGATATTTAAATACTTTTGTATAAATTGAAGGTCTTTGTTTATTTGCCCTGTTTTGTAGTTATAGATTCCAGTATCATATAATGGATGAATTTTTTTATTAAAATTTTGTATATTATTGAATGAAAATAAACCAGAAGCTGTTGTTAAATCAGCAAAAGAAGAAGATGACATAAATTATATTTTCCTTGGGATACTGTAATTAGTATCATTATAAAAACTCTTTGAATATTTTATCAAGCCAACATCATCAAAACTTATAAAATTTTCAGTTTGAATATTGCCGCTAGTTATATTAAGAAATGAATTGGCGGTTATATCATTTATTAAATTAATTGGATTGTAATATATTTCAAATGTGCCACTATAAATATTTCCTTCGCCTGTTGTTAAAGTAATCTTATTAATGCTTCCTTCGCAACCAGAGAGTTGATATCCATATTGTTGATATTCTTTCGCCCCAGTATTAAATAGATCTATGCTTCCAGAGTCAGCGAAACTTTTATCATTTAACAACCAATAAAGTTCATAAAGATTTGACCATTCATTCTCGCCTGTTGCATTTGTTATTTTATAAGTTAATGAATTTCCAAAGTAATTTATTTTAAAGTTTCTAGAATATAAACCACCTTTTTCAAAAAATAAAGAAACACTTAGAGTATCTTTTCTTGTGACAAGAGTAGACGAAGACATATTTTCATTTTCTGGAGTTGATATCAAAGCTAAGATTCCAGAATTTAAAGAAACATAATTTTGACTATTGTAATAATTAATAAATTTTTGATCTAATAGATTATCTGGTATTATATATTTTGTTCCATCATGTTTTACATTAAAACAAATAAGTTTGATGTTATGTTTCAGATAATATTCATTTGAAATTAATTTAATTGGTGCGCCAAAAAATTCGCCACTTTCATTTCCATAATAAAGAGTGTTTGTTTCTTTAAAAGATTTTGGTATAGAAACCGTTATATATCTATCAATTCCAGCAGTGCCACTAATTGTTATATGTTTTGTTAATTTTTTATTGCCGTATTCATCAAGATAAATATTCAAAGGGTTGCCGCTGTTTGAAGTTCCAGTTTGTACAAATTGATAACTTTTTTCTTTTTCAAAATAAAGCCCAGAAGCCTCTATATTATTTATATAAAAACAACCAGAAGAACCTATTCCACTATAAATATTATATATAGTCTTTAAACCAGTACTTATATTATAACTTTTATCTGCCATTATCCTTTTACCTCTAATAGATTACACCACTACAATCCTAATCTTTGAGGCGCATTATATTTAATAAATCCTATATTAATAGGATAGTTTATCTTATATAAATGTTTTACGCTAGTGTTTATAACATTAAGTACTATGGTTTTTTCACAAAGAATATTATCTTCTAATATATGTAATTTTAAATGATAAATTCCTCTGTCTTGTAAGTAGCCTTGCAAATATTTGCTTCCTGTATCAAAAAATACGTTATTTGGTAAATTAGAAACTGCAACAATTTGTGGATTTCTTATATCTAAAGCTGTAAAAGATCTTTGAGCAGAAGCCTCATTATAGTGACTAGTTGCAGCTTGGTAAGCTGTAATGATACCTACTCCTGTACCAGTTATTAATAATGTATTTGCTCCAGATATTGAAGCAGCGCCAGAATTTGAGCTTGTATATGTTATTGTTGATTCACTATGATTGCTTGTGGCATTTAAAGTATAGCCAGAAGTTATATTAATATTAAAAACTGGAATATAAGGAAAATCTATAATTGCTTCTGCACGATTTACTGTTACCTCTTGTGTTCCAGTTATACCCGTATAATTAAGATTTCCAGTATTATAACCAGTTAATATAGAGACTCCTGTGTTAATAAAAGTTATATTATTACTAGAAATTGAAAATATATTTGTGTCGCCAGTATATATTAATGGTAAACCTTGTGGAGTTGATGAGCCGTATACTTTCGTTTCATTATAAACTCCAGTATAAAAAGAAGATAAATTAATTGTTTGATTTCCTCTTAATACAGTAAGCGTTCTAGCTACTGGTGTTGCAGCGTTATAGTTAGAATTTCCAATTTGGTAACCTGTAATCTCACATGTACCTGCACCAACTATTGTTACGCCACTTCCAACTATTGTGGC
>Ga0172372_10007484_pt1 | contig 14650 bp, 12 predicted proteins | sample LakKiv5m_2_FD_114544 | JGI IMG/M metagenome (GOLD analysis project Ga0172372, IMG submission 114544) | Freshwater microbial communities from Kabuno Bay, South-Kivu, Congo - kab_092012_9.5m | ecosystem: Environmental > Aquatic > Freshwater > Lake | place: Democratic Republic of the Congo...
AGAGTTCGTCCGTAGGCAAATGGTGCCGCTCCCCAAAGCCCTGCAGCAGCTTAAACCCGATGCCGCAGCCGCAAAGCTCTTTGTAAGGGTAGGGGCAGTCGGCTTGTTTAGGGTCCAAAATGGCCACTGCGTCCGGCAGAACAGCGCCGGGCAGGTGATGGTCCGCTACGATCACATCAATGCCCAGCGCGCGCGCTTCGGCGATGCGGTCCACCGCTTTGATGCCGCAGTCCAGCGTCAGGATCAGGCCCACGCCTGTTTGTGCAGCGTAGCGAATGCCGGCCTCCGAGACGCCATAGCCTTCGCTGTCGCGGTCCGGAATGTAATACTCTACTGCGTCGTAGCGACGGCGCAAAAACCGATAGACCAAAGCTACTGCCGTGGTGCCGTCCACGTCGTAGTCGCCGTACACCAGGATGCGTTCCCCGCGGCTAAGCGCCAGATCCAGCCGATCCAGGGCCTTGTCCATGCCTTTCATGGCCAGCGGCGGATGCAGATGCGTCAATTCGGGCCGGAAAAACGCTTTGGCGCCTTCAAAATCGCTGATGCCGCGCTGCACCAGCAACCGGCAAAAGACCGGGTGAATGCCCAGTGCGCGTTGCAACTCCCTTGCCTTGGCCTCATCAACGGATGCCCATTCCCAGCGGTATTCCACAGGGCGGCAAGTTAGGGCATTCGCGGGGCAGGGAAGGGCCCTTTCGCCCGCTACAGACCAACTGTGGGTAACTTGTCGAAAGGTGGCGCTCAGGGCAGCAAGAGCACCGGGGTCGCGGTACCGGCGCTTTCAAAGAAATACAGGCCCGGCGTCAGGTTTTCCAGGGGAAGGGCCAACAGCGCATCGCGCGTCCAGTTCCCGGATTTCAGCGGTCGGCCTTGTGCATCGCAAAGTGACCAGGTTTGCGGCTCGGATGGGGAAGCTGCGGAAAGCGTCGCAGGCCCTTCGACATACAGCGTGCCTCCTGCAGCCAACGGATTGGGGTAGAGGCGGGGCGTGTCGGAAATAGCGGGTGTTTGTTCCAGACCATCCGGGCGGCAATAGCCGTCGAGCAGGGCTAACATAGCCTGGTGTATGTTCAGGCGGCCGCCGGAGACGCTGCGCAGTGCGAGGTCGTCCACCGGGGTGACGCCGTCGAGCAGGTACTGCCGGATGAGCAGGGCCATGCCCGCCGGATCGATCCGGTAGTCCTCCAGAAAGCGCGGGCAGGCGGCCGCATAGAGCAGCGCGATGGTTCCGGCTACATGCGGCGTAGCCATTGATGTACCGGTGTTGTACGTATAGGCATTTCCGGGGGATGTAGAATAAACTCCGGTTCCCGGTGCCCCCAGGTCGATGTTTTCGGCGCCAAAACCCGCGCCATGCAGCTCGTCGTCGTTGTCCGTGTTGGTCACTGCGATCATGTAGGGGCTGGAGCAGGTGGTGGGCACGTCGCCGATGATGTCCACGTTCTGGAAAGCGTTGATGGTGGCCGCCGGGCTGAGAATGCCGAGCGCGCCGAGGCTGTCGTACATGGCGCACCAGATGGGAAAGTCTTCGGGTTGCGCAAAATCCAAACCGAAGCTGGAATTGGTCACCACCACAAAAGCGCCTTCGGCGCCGCCGCTGGCATCATAGCGTTTGCGCATGGCGTGGATGTAGCCGTAAGCGGCCACCACGTCGTCTTCTTCCAGTTCAGCGAAAATCGGCAGAATGGGCGTGTTCCAGTTAACGCCGGTTACCCCGACACCGTTATTGCCCAACGCTGCGGCAATGCCGCATACGTGCGTGCCGTGCAGCACCGACGGCAGATCGGGCGATTGGTCGCTGGCGTTCCAGCCCTGGTAATCGTCCAGGTAGCCATTGTTGTCGTTGTCCGTGCTGTCGCCGGGTATTTCGCTGCGGTTGGTCCAGAACCAGAGGTCTTCGTGGTTCAGATCAAAGCCGTCGTCCACCACCGCAATCACGATGGTATCGCCCAGCGCGCTCACGCCTCCGGTGCTGATGTCCCAGGCTTCGGGGGCATCAATGTCCGCACCGGCCATTCCCAGCCCGCCTAAGTTGTTCATGCCCCATTGCAGGGGGAAGTTAGGGTCAGAGGGAATGAGCCGCTTTTGCAGTTTGTGGTTGACCTGTACGGTCTGCAATCCAGGCAATGCCTGCAAGCGGGTCAGCCAAATTCCGGGATCGCTTTCCGGCGCAAGGTCCAGCCGATAGAGGCCCAGGGCCGGGGCCAGCGGCTTCAGCGCGATCGGTTCTTCGGGGTAGCTAGCCTGCAATGAGGTCAGCACGGCAGCCGCCTGCTGGCCGGGCTGGAGCTGCAGCAGGTATTGGCCCCGTATAATGCTTTCAGCCTCAAGCGTTTGTGCTTTTGTCGTCCCCAGCGGGACAACCAACAGGCCGAAGCCCAGCACGAGAAGCACAGCGCGATAAAAGGACATGGTTTTGCTGCAGCAAAGGGTGCAACCGCCCCTTCGACCAATAAATATAGCAAATTGGCGAAAAAACAACCCTGGCCTGCCCTGAACAGAAGGCCCTGCGGTAACCACTTCCTGCTCCGCGCTCAGCGGCGCACCAGCCGAGTGCGGCAGGTCTCGGTGATCGAGCCGTTGTCCACCGACCAATTCAGGTAGAGCGTGTCGCCGGTGGGCACGGTCAGGCCGCTGCCGGTCCAGTCCAGCGCGGAAGTGCTGCGCTCTACGCGCAGTTGCTGGCCGTAGTCGCCTTCCACAAACAGGTTCACGTAGCTGCCGGGGCCAAAATTGCCCAGGTTAAACAGCAGGGCCTTGCTTTCCGGGCAAACGCAGTCCTGGATGCCGGCCAGGTAGCTGAACACCCCGGAATCGCAGGTGTCCACCGCCTGGTATTCCACCGCGTAATAGCTCTGCTTCTGCAGGCCTACCCGAACGTCAAACCCCGTACTGCTTTCGTTGCCGGCCTGGTCGCTGACGCGAAAATCCACCCGGTAGTCGCCGTAGCGCTCGGTATCCACCATGCCCTCTTGTACCACCGCGGCCGTCAGGTCGCAGTCGCGGTTGTCCACCACGTCCAGAATGGCTTCCGGGAGCGAGTCGCCCAGCAGCACAAAAGCCGGCAGCCCGCGTTTGACGCTGATCTGCGGCGCATCCTGGTCAGCGGGTTTACAAGCGTGTCCGAACAGCAGGAGCCCAACAAGGGCCAGCACAATTCGGGGGAAGGGGGTACGGAAGGACATGCAGGGTTTTGGGGATTATCCAGACGCCGTCAGGGTTTTCGAAACTGGCTGACGCAGGATTGAAACGACACAGAATCGATCTGGTCAAAAGGCAGATCAAAGGCGAAACGGCTGGTAGTGCCGCTGGTTAAAATCGTGTTGCCGACATAGGTAAAATCAGGAAGCGTATCGTTCATGGTGATGCTGTTCCCGAGCCGACCCAGAATCTGCCAATGCGCCTTGTAATCCGAGCCGCGGTTTCGCCAATTGGACAGCGCGACACGGGTGCTGTCCAGCGGGTCGAGCACGGCTGTGGCGGCGTAACTGATCAGGATGGTATCGCAGCTGTCGCGCACCGACCAGGTGCCGGTATAGTCCAGGGTTCGGGCGTACACGGCCACGATGCGGGTGGCGGAGTCTTCATTCCCGGCGGCGTCGGAAATGTAGTAGTACACCGGATATTCCCCGACGGAATCTGTGCGAACGCGGCTTGCGTCAACGATCACGTCGGTCGTGTCCAGTACCCCATCTTCTTTGTCGGTGCCCAGCGCACCCTTTTCCTGATAGGGCTGACCCAGTGGAACGCGGTACTCCGGTTCCAGCACCACCACCACAGGCGGTGTCTTGTCGGTTTTTTGGCAGGCGACCACCAGGATAACCAGCAGAGAACCCAACAGCAGGCGAACAGATGTCCTTGGCATGAGCAGCAAAGTTAAGAGCCGGGCTTGAAGGTCGGCTAAAAAACATGGCCGCCCTGAGGAGGGCGGCCATGGTATTGCGTCCGTCAAAATAACGGATTTAGGTTGTTTTTATTGCTTGGTGAACACGGCGTCGCAATCCAAAACAGCCGAACCGTCGTCAGCCGAGTAATTCAACGTGAAGACCATAGCCGTGGTGGTGCCCGTGGTCAGGATGCCGGAACCCACGAAGGTAGCGCCGCCGATGGCGTCGTCAACGCTTACGTTGCTGTTGGTGTCGCCGCTCAGGTTCAGGTCAACCAGTACGGACAGACCGTAGTTGCCAAAATTGCTGACAATGACGGTGTTGGGATCGGCACCGGCCGTGATGGTCACGTCGTAGGTGTAGGTCATGCCGTCGCTGCAGTCTTCGACCACTTCGTAAACGCCGGCGAAGTCGCTGCCCTGAGCACAGACATTTACCGTGCGCACTTCAGAACCGGTGTTGCCGGCGGCGTCGGTAGCGCTGTACAGAATGTCGTAGCTGCCTACTTCGTTGGTATTCAGGGCGCTGTCATCCACGTTAATGGTGGCGATGGCGCCATCTTCCGTATCCGTGGCTTCTGCGCCGGCCTCCGTGTAGGTGCCACCGAGTTCCACAAACTCCGGGTTGTCACCCAACAGGGTGATGATGGGGCTGTTCAGATCGTCTTCGGTACACTGGGTGAACAGAAGAACGGCCAGGGAGAGAGCCAGAAACTTGATGCTTTTGCTGATTGGGGTCATGGTCATGGATTTAGGTGTGATTCCAGGTAGCTTGCTAATTACGGCTGTGCTAATTTTGCGCAAAAATAGGTCTGCTGGGTCGATTTATACAACCCGGTATCTTTTGGGGCAAAATCTGGTCCCAAAGTTGCTGGAAATGCTCGTCTCAAAAGTTAACTTTTCAGGAATACACCCAAACCAGCAAAAAGATCAGCCCCATGAAAATTCAGATTCTCGCCCTCGCGTTCGGCTCCGCGTTCGCCCTGTCCAGCTGCAACAGCGGCGCTGACCAGATCGCAACCCTCGAAACCCAGCTGACGGAGCAAAAACAAGCATTGGTGGACACCGTCGCTTACTTTACCACCACCCTGTCGGACATGCAGTTCCAGATGGACAGCCTCAACGCGGAACTGGCCAAGTTCACGGCGGTTGTTGCCAGCCCCGGCACCTCCGCGGCTCCCACCAAAAAACCTGCTGCGCCAGCCAAGCCCACCGGCGAGATTGACGTGACCAAAAAAGGCGGCGGCGACGCGCCCAAGATCGACGTAACCAAGAAAGGCGGCGGTGACGCCCCCAAGATTGACGTAACCAAGAAAGGCGGCGGCAACTAAGCGCTGCCTTGACCTTCACAGAAAAGCCGCTCTTTCGGGCGGCTTTTTTTATGGCGAACGTCGAAGAGCTTGGAACAAACCCGAAGCCGCTTCTCCCATTTATAGGCTTTCAGTGGGCACCCCACCCAGCAAGAGCGCCTCGATCTGCTCCCAGTATTCACCCTCCCACTTTTGGGCAAAGTCCGGCCAGCGGAACATTTGGTCAAAGAGGGCCTGCTGCCGGTCCATTTCGGCCAGGGCGCTAGCGTAAGGCGTGTCGCTGAAAGTGACCAGCGAGTAAACCGGCGTAAAGCGATCCGGATGGCGTTCGGCGACCTGCGCGGCGATTCTTTTCTGCAGTTGGAACCTGGGGTCGGCCACTTTGTCGCGCATTTCCAGGAAGTTTCGCTTGGCCAGTTCGGCGATAGCGTCGCCGTTGGGCTTGCGCTCCTGCTCGAACTCGCGGAAAATTCGCGGCCATTGGGCGCTATGCTGGTCCATCAGCCGCGCCAGGGCACGGCAGTCTTCGAACCCGGCATTCATGCCCTGCCCGTAGAAAGGCACGATGGCGTGGGCGGCGTCGCCGAGCAGCAGCGTGTTTTTGTAGGCCCAGGGATAGCAGCGCACGGTAACCAGAGCGGAGGTTGGATTTTGGAAATAATCGCGCAACAGGTCGGGCATCAGCGCCTGGGCATCCGCATAGTAGCGGTCGAAATAGTCCTGCACCTGCGCAGGGGTCTGGATGGCGTCAAAGCCCTCCGGCCCGTCAAAAGGCGCAAACAGGGTGCAGGTAAAACTGCCGTCCAGGTTGGGCAGCGCAATGAGCATAAAGCTCTGCCGCGGCCAGATGTGCAGCGCTTCGGGATCCATCTGCCAGCCCCCGTCTGCCGCCGGCGGAATGGTCAGTTCTTTGTAGCCGTGCGCCAGGTAGTCCTGCTGGTAATCGAAGCGGGGGCGGCGTTGCAGGCTGGAACGCAGCGCGGAAAAAGCGCCGTCTGTTCCAAAAATCAATTCCGGGCGAAGGGCGTAGTCGCTCCGGGCCAGTTCGTCGCGCATGTGCAGATCGCCGTTCTCTAAGTTGTATTCCAGGCAACTGTGCTGGAACTGAAAGTCGACGTTCGGATGCGCATCGGCCGCCTGCATCATGAGCAGGTTCAGCTGGCCGCGGCTGACGGAGCGAATGAACTGCCCGCTCTTGCCATACGGTTGAAAATGTTGTGTTCCGTCCAGGTCGTGGATCATCCGGCCGTGCATGGGCAGGCAGAGCGGCAGTACATCGTCCTTCAGCCCCGCGCCTTCGAGTGCCAAAAGACCCCGGTCTGAAAGCGCCAGGTTGATGGAGCGCCCGCCGCCCGCACCTTGGGTGCGAAAATTCGGACGGCGATCGTACACGGTAATGCGATGGCCCCTTTCGCCCAGGTAAACAGACAACAGCGAGCCCACCAGGCCAGCTCCGATTACTGAAAATTGACTCATGTTGCGGAAATAGGTTGATGCATAGGCGGCTCAGCAAGGCGTTGCCTGCTCTGCCCTCAGGGATTGATCAGCAAACGAACAGCATGCCCGTCCAGGGTTAACATATCGTTCAGCGTATCGGTTTGGTTGCTGAACACATTTTGCCAGATGCTGCCCTGCCATTCGCCCGGAACGGCAAAGCTTTGGGATGTTGCGCGCAGGTTGACCAGCACCACGGCGCTCTGGCCGCCGGTCTCTTTGCGAAACGCGACGATGTTTTCGTCGGAGGCGTCGGTGAGCGCATCGGCCTTGAGGGCAGGGCTTTGCGCGTAAGTGTTCAGCAGCTTGCGGTAGCGCGCCAACAGGTCGGGGTTCTCGTTCCAGTTGATGGGCGCGTTCCAGAAAAAGGGCAGGGTTGTGCTGCGGCCCACTTCCTGGCTGCCGTAGATCAGCGGAACTCCGCCCATGGTCACGGCCAGCACGGAGGCCGCAAAGGCGGCGTCGATGCCGCCGAAAATCTCCACCGGGGTGGCATCCCAGGCGCTTTCATCGTGGTTGGTGGTGAAGCGCAGCTTTTGTTTGCCCGAAGGAACGCCGCCCAATTCTGACTGGCTGGCTGCCACGAGCGACGCGGCATTTCCCCCGTTATAGGCGTCTTTGACCCGGCCGTAGAAACTCCAGGAGTAATTCATCTGGAAACCGGCGTTGAAGTGATCGGCGCGCTGCCCTTCGGCCAGCAAAATGACTTTGCGACCGGGCATGTTGCTCAGCGTGTCCAGGGCGCGTTTCCAGAAGCTGTAGGGTACGTAATCGGCGGCGTCGCAGCGGTAGCCGTCCACGTTCGCGGCCAGAATCCAGTATTTGAGTGCGCTAATCATGGCTGCCTGCATGTCCAGGTTGCCGAAGTTCAGGTCGGCCACATCCAGCCAGCCGGTGCCGGGCGGATGCACCACTTCGCCGTTGACCTGGGTGTACCATTCCGGGCGGCTCATCCAGGGATTGTCCCAGGCCGTATGGTTGGCTACCCAATCCATAATAACGGCTATGCCGCGATCGTGCGCCGCCTGGACCAGCGAGCGCAGGTCTTCCAGGGTACCGTATTCTTCGCTCACTTCTTTGAAGTTGGCCACCGAGTAGGGCGAGTTCACCGAATTGATGGTCCCGATGGGGTGAATCGGCATCAGCCAAATCACGTTGATGCCCAGGGCCTGAATGGAATCGAGCCGGGCTTCCACGCCGGCCAGGTCACCGCCGGGGCTGAAGGCGCGGAGGTTGACTTCGTACATGATCACGTCTTCGGTATCCGGGACGCCGCTGAACGGTGTGCCGTAGGCCGGGGGATCGGGCTCCGGCACGTACACGCTGTCGATCGGGGGTTCCGGGTCCGGCACAAGCACCGGGGGATCTTCCTGGCAGGCAAAGAGCAGGAAAGGCAGCAACAGGACGAGCAGGCGTGGTGAGAATTGGATCAAGGGTTGAAGTTAACGAGCGTAAGATTCTTTATGTATGCGAATTCTGGGGAGCGTTTACCTGGGTCTGCGCTTGCGCGGCATCGTTTGCCGTCATGCCGCTGTTGAGCACCTGTTCCAGCACCCGGGCGAAGCGGTACACATCTTCGTAGCGGTTGTACAGCGGCACCGGGGCCACCCGGATCACATCGGGCTCCCGCCAGTCGGCGATGATGCCCGCAGCCTTGAGCGCTTCGAAAACGGCCTTACCGCCTTGGCGGAATTGAATAGACAGCTGGCAGCCGCGCCGGGCGGGCTCGGCTGGGGTGATGATGGTGAAATCCGGACTCTGGATCTGGTTCAGCAGGTAGGCCAGGTAGCCGGTTAGTCTTTCGCTTTTGGTTCGAAGGGCGTCCATGCCCGCTTCGGCAAAGAGGTCCAGGCTGGCCCGGTGCACCGCCATGGGCAGGACCGGCGCGTTGCTCATTTGCCAGCCGGCTGCGCCGGGCTGCGGGTGAAAACCCGGTTCCATCAGAAAGCGCGTTTGCTCGGCATTGCCCCACCAGCCCGCAAAGCGCGGCAGTTCAGGGCGATGGGCGTGCTTCTCGTGCACAAAAACGCCGCTGACGCCCCCGGGACCCGAATTGAGGTACTTGTAGCTGCACCAGACCGCAAAATCCACCTCCCAGTCGTGCAGGCGAAGGGGCACATTGCCCACCGCGTGGGCCAGGTCATAACCGACCACGGCTCCGGCTTCGCGCCCTGCCGCCGCAATGGCGGCGAGGTCAAAGAACTGGCCGCTGTAGTAGTTGACTCCACCAATCAGGATCAGGGCCAATTCGTGACCGTGTTCCCGGATGAAGGCCAGGATGTCTTCGGTGCGGTGCGTCTGTTCGCCGGGGCGCAGCGGAAGTTCCAGGATGGCCTGTTCCGGGTCATACCCGTGAAAGCGCGCCTGCATTTCGGCTGCATATTGGTCCGAGGGAAAGGCTCTGGCCTCGAGCAAAATCTTGTAGCGCGAGGGACTGGGTCGGTAGAAACTGACCATCATCAGGTTCAGGTTCACCGACAAGGCATTCATAACCACCACTTCGTCGACCGATGCAGCCCCTACCAGCGCAGCCGTTTGCCGGGCCACCGTGTGGTGGTAGTACAGCCAGGGGTTGCGGCTGTGCACATGCCCTTCCACCCCGAGCCTGGCCCAGTCTTCCAGTTCCACGCGCAGGTAGTCTGCGGCGCTGCGGGGCTGCAGCCCGAGGCTGTTGCCGCACAGGTAAATGGCGGGCATCCCGTTTAGCTCGGGATGGTGAAACCGTTCCCGGAAGCTCTTAAGCGGATCCAGCTCATCCAGTTTCCGGGCGAAATCCAGGCTGTTTTCAAACAATAGCATAATTTATAATATCCATAACATAAATTATGTTATGGTTTTAAGGCTGATTGCTGTTGGTTTTTTCAAAAGGTGTGAGTTCATTCGGCTTTTGCTGTTGCTGGTGGCCTTGGCGGCTCCATGACTGCCCCACAGGATTGGCAGGTGCGGTGTTGCTCGTTTTCGTAAAAACGGGCCATGACCGGAGGCAGCTGCTTGACGATGTCGGTCATTTCAAAGTACTCGTCATACAGCTTATTGCCGCAGTTTTCGCAAAACCAAAGCAGCCCGTCTTTTTCGCCCGGGCGGCGGTGCAGCTCCATGACCAGTCCGACGCTGCCCGCTGGCCGTTGCGGCGAATGGGGCACTTTGGGGGGCAGCAGGAAAATTTCGCCCTCTTTGATGGGAATGGACACCGGTTTGCCTTCGTCGATGACGCGCAGGACCATGTCACCCTCCAGCATATAGTAAAATTCTTCGCTTTCGTTATAGTGGTAATCCTTGCGGCCGTTGGGTCCCCCGACCACCATGACGATGAAGTCTTCGTTGTCGTCGTACACCACCTGGTTGCCTACCGGCGGTTTGAGCCGATCGCGATGGTCGTTGATCCACTGCTGAAAGTTGATGGGTTTTCGCAATGCCATGGTGCCTGCGTTTTTTTGCGTTTGGCCTGGTCCTTTAGCAGGCAGATCGGCGGTTTGATGACCAGCCGCATCGGCAAAAAGGCTCTCAGGCAGATTTTCGTAAAGGTAAGGCTTTTGGGAGTACCCCTACCCAGACCAAGTCAGCGCTGGAGGAGATAGTACACGCTGAATCCGGCCAGGTACAGCATACCCAACCCGCTCAAAGTGCGAAGGGCCATACCGGGTCTGGCTGTGGCGGGCGTATGCCGGCCCGTAACAAGCGCGTAGTTGGCCAGGGCGAAAAAGGGCGCAGTCAGAAACGACAGCAGGGTGGCCAGGTCAACCAGGCTGCGCAGGTCGGCGGCAAAAGACCGGATCAGCAGCAGCCCGCCACCAGCAACGATCACCAGGAAAAACGGATAGAGCCAGGCGGCCCGCCCGGAATCGGCCGGCGAGAAGCCGGTTGGGCTTGAAGCAGCGCTGCGGGGCCCTTCGCCCAACAGCAACAGCGACTGGCGCAGCACCCGGGGCATGGCGTCCAGCACGGTCAGGGTGGTGCTGAACATTGTGGCCAGGGCCGCCACGGCGATGGTTACCCCTGCCCAGGGACCGAGGGAGGAGCGGTACATGTTGATCAACAGGGCGGAAAAATCAGCGGGCGCACTAGGAAAATCGGGGGTGCTGCCGTAGAGCATGCGGGCACCGAGCAGCAGGAAGACGACCGCCAGTACGGCGCTTCCGGCATAGCCTACCCGGAAGTCAAACAGCCCGTCGGCGAAGGAAAACGAGGGTTGCGCGCGGCGCTTTTCCAGGGCCCAGAGGGAATGCCAGACGGACAGGTCGATGGGCGCGGGCATCCATCCCATGAGCCCGATGAGGAACAGCACCGCCAGCGGATCGCTGAACTGGAAGCTTTTGAGCGGTGCTGAGGGCAACGGTGCGGGCTGGCTGAAGGCCGCCGCGGCAGCGAGCAAGGTAGCCAGGCTCAGCAGCACGACAATGATTTTCATGCTGCTGTCCAGCAGGCGGTAACGCCCGGCCAGCAGCAACACGGCGCTGACCAGCAAAATCAGGGCGCTCATCACCCAGGGCTGCAGCGAAGTGTTCAGCACGTGTTGCAACAGAGCGGCGGTAACACCGGTCACCGCGGCCTGCACCGTGAAGACCGTAGCGAGCGTCAGCAGCAGGTACAGCAGCAAGATGGAGTAACCCAGCCGCTTGTAGCCCGCCAGCAGACTTTCGCCCGTAGCCAGCGCGTAGCGCGGACCGAACTCAAAGAAGGGGTACTTCAGCGCGTTCGCGGCGATCACCGCAACGAGCAATCCCAGACCGTATTCAGCGCCGGCGCGGGTGCTTTGGTAAATGTGCGAAACGCCGACCGCACTTCCCGCAAACAGCAGACCGGGACCCAGGCGGTGCCACCAGCGCAGGAGGGGGAGAGCGGGCTCGTTTTCCGGCATACCGCTCAGATTGCGGACCCGCTGCTCAGGCTGCGCAGAATATCCGCCACCTGGCCGGACGAGGGCCGGGGCGCCTGCACGTCGGCGATGGTGCCGTCCGGAGCGATGACCATAAAGCGGGGAATGCCGTCGATCAGGTAGCGCTTAACCACGTCGGATTCCCAGGCACCTTCGGTAAAAATTTGCAGCCCTCCCAGGGCTTTTTCCGCCACCATGCTTTCCCAGGCAGCCTTGTCATCGTCAACCGAGATGGACATCAAGACCACCGATTCGTCGCCGGCAAATGCCTGCTGGAGGGTATCCAGGTAGGGAATCTCTGCGCGACAGGGTCCGCACCAGGTGGCCCAGACATCGACGTACACGGTTTTGCCTTTCAGGTCGCTCAGCGCGACGCGGGAGCCATCCATCCGAACCCCGGCAAAATCGGGTGCCGGCTTTCCGCTGGCCAGAGCCTGCCAGTGGCGGTAGCTTTTCTCCAGCGCATCGTGCTCACGGCCGGGCTTCGCGCTGGCGGTGTAGCGGGCGTAAAGCGGTTCGGCGCCTTCCGGACCCTCGTAGCTCAGGTACTCGCGCAGCACGGAGCCGATGAGTTTCGCCTGAATGGCTTCGTTTTTGAACGTTTGTTCAACCAGGTCCATTTGGTCCAAGGCGAGCGTTGCGGCATCGGAAGCAGCATCGCCGGCGGCATCTGCAGTCGCATCGCCATTGGCGGCGGCCGGATCGGCGCTGTCTGGAGACTCGCTGGCCTGATTTTGCCCGGCCTGTTGCTGCTCGGCCAGGGCACTCAGGTAACTGGACGCGAACGACTCAAAGGCATCGGAAGAAACGTTCCAGTCGTTGTTCAGGTCCAGTTGTTGCACAAAATCCCAGTACCCGGCACTCGGTGTAAAACCGGGACTACTGGCGTAGTAGGCGTGGTATTGCGGGTAGTTGGCCATTTCGCCCGCCCAGACAAATTGCAGCTCCAGTTTTTCGCGCTGGGTGAAGAACGCTTCGAGGCCGGCGTTTTCCAGGTCTGCCAACAACTTTTCATGCCGTTCCCGGGCCTGTTGGGCAAAGGCGCTTTCGTCCAACTCGTAAGGATTCGCCTCGGGTTGCAACGCGGCATTTCGCACCATTTTGGCGGCCAGGTAGGTGTTGATCTCGGCCCCGGTACCGCTGTAGGTCAGGGTCAGGTCGAATTGGGTCGCGTCCAGGCGCAACTCCAGCGAGTCCCCCGGCCGGAAGTAGGCGATCGTAAACTCGGGCCCGATGCGGATGCGGGCATAGTCGGCTTCTTCCAGGTCAAAGACCAGCGCAAAACGGCCTTCGGCGTCCAGTTCGGTCCGGTAAACCGAGTCGGCAATGCTGATGGAGGCGTTGGTACCGGCCGGGTTGGTGATGGTACCCCGCAGCACCGTGCGAAGGGGCCCTTCGACCGTTTCTTTCTGGGAGCAACCGGGCGCAAAGGCCAGCGCAACAACCATGAGAAGCAAGATCGCGGCCGGGCGCTGTTTGGGCGCAAAGCGCAGGGTGTTAGGGTGCATCATAAGCGTGAAATTAACAATATTCCGGAGCAACGGCGCAGCGGTTTTTGGGCTGCGGGGCGGCGCGTGTGGCAACTTCCCCCTAGTTTAGCGGCTCATTTAACGCATCATGAACCAGGATTTACACGGGCTGAATGCCCTGGTCTGCGGCGCGAGCCGGGGCATTGGAAGGGCCTGTGCGGTCACGCTGGCAGAGGCCGGGGCATCGGTGACGGCTGCGGCACGCGGCGAAGAGAGCCTTCGCCAGGTGGTCGGGGCGTTTGCTTCCGGCGAAGGGCAGCAGCACGCCTGGCTGGCGGCAGATTTCAGCAAGCCTTCGCTCCTGGGCGAAGCGCTGCAGGCGCATTTGGCCACGCGTGCGCAGCCTTTTCACATTCTGGTCAACAACACCGGCGGACCCCCGGCGGGTCCCGCGGCGGAAGCGGAGGAGGAGGACTTCCGCCGGGCCTTCAACCAGCATTTGGTCAGCAACCACGTGCTGGTCAAGGCCCTGCTGCCTGGCATGAAGCAGGCGCGTTTCGGCCGGATCGTCAACATCATTTCCACGTCGGTCAAGCAGCCGCTGCCGGGTTTGGGGGTGAGCAACACGGTGCGCGGGGCCGTGGCCAACTGGGCCAAGACGCTGGCTAACGAGCTGGCGGTACACGGCATTACCGTGAACAATGTGTTGCCCGGGGCCACGCGCACGGAGCGGCTGGCCGAAATCATCCGGGACCAGGCATTGCGCACAGGTCGCAGCGAGAGCGAGGTGGCCGCGGCCATGCAAAGCCATGTGCCCATGAACCGTTTTGCGCAACCCGAAGAGATTGCGGCAGCGGTGCGCTTTCTGGCGTCACCGGCTGCGGCCTACATTACCGGAATCAACCTGCCGGTTGACGGGGGCCGCACGGGTTGCCTCTAAGCGTGCCCTACCTTTGCAGGCATGAACCCATTGCTTAACATGCTCAATTTCATCGACGGCGAGTTCGTACACGCCGTGGGGGAAAGTTGGCTGAACGTCCCGGAGCCGGCCACGGGCACGGTCTATGCGCTGATTCCCGATTCGGACGAGCGCGATGTAGCGCTGGCCGTCCAGGCGGCAGAGCGGGCTTTTCCGGCCTGGAGCACCATGCCGGCCGCGGAGCGCTCGCGAATGTTGTTGCGCCTGGCCGAAGGCATTGAAGAGCGGCTGGACGTGCTGGCACAGGCCGAGAGCAAGGACAGCGGCAAGCCGGTAGAACTGGCGCGCACGGTGGACATCCCGCGGGCCCGCGACAACTTTCATTTTTTCGGCACCGCCATCATGCATTTTGCGTCGGAGAGCCACGCCATGCCGGGCCAGGCCATTAACTACACGCTGCGCCAGCCGCTGGGCACGGTGGCTTGCATTTCGCCGTGGAACCTTCCCCTGTATTTGTTTACGTGGAAGATTGCGCCGGCCCTGGCGGCCGGAAACTGCGTGGTGGCCAAGCCTTCGGAGGTGACGCCGGCCACCGCCTGGATGCTGGCCGATCTGGCCCGCGACGCCGGATTGCCCCCCGGCGTGCTGAACATCGTTCACGGGCTGGGCCCCAAGGTGGGGGCCGCGCTGGTG